>Ga0335078_10000653_pt1 | contig 53088 bp, 47 predicted proteins | sample Lox_Sample_32_FD_206711 | JGI IMG/M metagenome (GOLD analysis project Ga0335078, IMG submission 206711) | Soil microbial communities from Loxahatchee National Wildlife Refuge, Florida, United States - Lox_Sample_3.2 | ecosystem: Environmental > Terrestrial > Soil > Wetlands | place: USA... | reverse complement strand
TGCAGGATCCAGGCTCGAACTGTGTGCTCCGAAATCTTTCCGTCCAGGTAATCGACAGCCTCCCGGACCCGCAAGAACTTCGGCGCTCGATTTCGACATTTTGCTTCCATGTTCCTTACCCCGTAATTTCTGTTGCTATCGATTGCTACACCATGCTAGATTGCCAATGGTGCGATGTCTATCCTCTCGAAGAAGTCGTTTCGGAAAGTGCAACTCGCCGTTCTAGCAGGCGTCGAAAATGTAGAACTGCACGGCGACGAGATCGTTGGCAACTGGAAAGACGAACTCCGGCTCCGGCTCGATCGTCCATCTGGTCGAACTCTCGTTGAGGACTTTGTGAATTGGAAAACTGAACCAGAAGAAATTCGTCGTTTCGTGCAGCTTTACGGACCGCTATGCAAGACTCCGCCCTTCCAAAAACCCCACACACGCACTAAGGGCTTTCGACAATCAATTCGCGAATGGCTCGCCTACCAGGCGGAGCTAAGAAGGGCCTGGCGCGACGGATTGTCCCCGTATCGCGTCGGGATGGCTGAAGGCGAACTCCTAACAATCACACCGAGAAAACTCTGCCCTCGTAAGTTTGCGGTCGTCATCGAACGAATCGAAGTCTCAAGCCTATCAAGGTTCCTTGAATTCGAACTTCATCTGCGCCAAACCACCTATCGGCGCATCTGTGCGCGTCCGAATTGTGAGACTCGATATTTCATTGCGACGGGCGCCGCACAACGGCTCTGCAGTCCGAAATGCGCCCAATGGCAACAACGACGGGCGAAACTGATGTGGTGGACTGCACACGGCGACGCCTGGCGACGCAAACAGCGGAAACGAAAAGAGGACTGATGGCCCGGAAGAAAGCAAATCGACCAGAGAAAAACACGCCCTGCGAAGTAATTATCGTGCCTCCAGAGCTTGACGCAATTGAATATGGAATGCAGGAACTGTGGCGGCGCGGAGATGAACTAATCGCGAAACACAAACTGCGTACACCTATCCGCATAGACATTATCGATGGTCATGGGAATCTGTTCATCGGTTTCAATTTCGATCTAGGTGAATTGAAACCATGCGCTGTGGGTCGATTGCCGCGCGCTGCTGGAGGTCTGTTTTTTCTCATGAAAGACTCCGTGGGCAGATCGGTACCCGTGAAGCTTCAGATTGGAGATCACAAAGCAAACTGACCGAATTTTTCGATTGAGCAGTAAAACACAAACGAAAGGACGAGAACAATGAAACGAAGAAGAAAGCAAAAGGGCCAACTGGTTTGCATCGGCAAAGATGCAGACGGCAAACTGAACCGATGGTTCGTGCGGTTCTGGGAAGAAAAAAACGTTAACGGAACTCTGATGCGAAAAAGGGTCAGCCGGTATTTAGGATCTTTCGCAGGCAGTCCGAAACGGCCGCCTGAGGCCGTCAAAGAGGCCTGCGAAACGTACATGGTGACAGCGAACATCGGCAAGCTTCCTGTCGATCGGATTCTGACCGTTGGGGCTTTCGCCGAAATATTCCTGCGTTGGGCCGAGTGTTACAAGAGGCCGAGCACAGCTCACAGTTATCGGCAAATTTGGAATCAGCACCTCAAGCCGCTCTGCTCAGAGGCCTGGCTCAAGGATGTTCAAACTCACCACGTGCAGCAATGGCTCGACGCGATCGTGACCAATCCCAACCGAGAGCTTGCGATCGTCCACGAAGGACAGCCATACGGCGTTTGTAAGGGCTGCGAAACTAAGTTCGTTCTCGATAGCGAAAGCAACGAGCCGGCAGATCGCCAACTCAGAACGCAGTTCGGCGAACACAAGTGCTGCCTCTCCAGTTCCACGGTCCGGCATTGCAAGTTCGTCCTAAGTGGCATGTTCCGGTATGCTGCCCAACAGGGATACCTGCCTCACAACGCGGCGAATCCGGTCTCTTTAACTGACGTTAGTCCGCTGGCAAGGCGACCTCGCGAAACGCATGCTTACAGCCTCATGGAGACTTGTCAGATGCTTGGCGTCTTGCCGGAACCGGCCCGAACTATCGTTGCGGTCTGCGCTTACACCGGAGCAAGAATCGGCGAAGTCGAGGCACTGCGATGGGAGGACTTCCACGACGCTTCTTTGTACATTAGCAGATCGGTCTGGCGCGGACACTTGAGCGAACCCAAAACGCAGGAATCAGCTTCGCCCGTAACAGTGTGCTCGGCGCTGAACGAAATACTCGAAATGCACCGCGCGCACTCAGGATTCCCCACTACGGGTCCGATGTTCCGAACTGCCATCGGAACGCCGCTCGCGATGGGCAACGTCCTCAACCGGCAGATCTTGCCCGTCCTCAATCGTTGTGCCATCTGCAAACTTCCGAAAGGCAAGCGGCATGTGCAGGTAGATCCTAAACAGCCGTCTCACGATTGGCAGCCGGATAGCACCGTCCCGCGATGGAACGGCTGGCATGCTTTCCGGCGCGGAGTCGCGACGGAGCTGCAGCACTTGGGCGCGAACGTGGTCACGGCACAAGGAGCGCTTCGCCACAGCAACGCCGCGGTGACGCTCAAGCACTATACGAAAGTCGTAAGAGATGACGTTCGCATCTCTCTGGAAAAATTCGGCGAGACTCTGACGAATTTTTCCTTAACAGACAGCCAGCGGACAGCAATCCAGACTCCGGGCGCCCTGCCTAAGTCTGTAAATTAGCGTGGTATTATGGGGTTACGTCATCATGGCGGTGTAGCTCAGGTGGTTAGAGCGACGGTCTCATAATCCGTAGGTCGTTGGTTCGAGTCCAACCGCCGCCACCAAGTATCAGAGGTCCTTCGGTTTGCTCAGGATTTCGCCAGCGGGCTCCCGCTTCGCTTCACGCCCGCAACACGGTTCAAGTTCGAGTCCAATCGCCGCCACTAGCTTCTCAGCCCACTTTTCTAACCGGCCATAGTCTCAGAAATACGCTAAATACGCGGAAAGCCCCGAACCGCGGACTGCTCGACAGGTTCCCTGGCCTGGAGCCTGCTTTCGATGAATACCTTTTAGAAGATAGGCGAGCACTCGATCCCGGATGAAAGCACCGCTTCCGCCGAGGAGCCTCTCACTGCACAAGCTGCCGAATCGATTCTGACCGAACTTGCGGGAACTTATGCCAGCAGCATAGATGGTGGGCAATTGTTCGGGGCCGTCCATCATATTTTCGAACGGATGCCCCTGAGCCAGATCTCCGATTCGCAACTCCCGAATGTCGAAGCCAAGTACCGCGCTCTGGTCGAGCAATTGCCGGCAGTCGTGTTTATGGCCTATCTCGATGGCGGAGTCGGGGAGGCTTATGTAAGCCCACAGATCGAGGCCTCACTGGGATTTTCCCAGGCAGAGTGGCTGGAAGATCCCGTGCTGTGGTATCGCCAGATTCATCCGGAAGACGAAGACCGCTGGAGTGCCGAGACGGCCGAGATGTTTATTTGCGGCAAGCCGTTGCGGTCCCCGTACCGCGTGCTGGCGCGCGACGGGCACGTGATCTGGTTCCGGTGCGAAGTGAAGATGATGCGCCACGAGGACGGAAGTCCCTGGTTCATTCACGGGATTGCGTTCGACATCACCGATCTGAAGAACACTGAAGAAGAGTTGCAGGACGAACGCAACGTGGTCTCGGCCATTCTCGATACAGTGGGGGCACTGGTCGTGGTGGCGGACCAGGAGGGCCGGATCGTACGTTTCAATCGCGCCTGTGAGCAGATGACAGGGCAGTCCTTTGCCCAAGCGCGCGGGCAGCGGGTCTGGGATATCTTTGCATTGGAGGAGGAGAAAGAGCGATTCGAGCGTGTGTTCCGGCAGATGTGGCAGAACGAACTCCGCACGGAATACGAAAGTTCGTGGGTCGCTCCCGACGGAAGCCATCGGACCATCGCGTGGTCAGCGTCCGTTCTGCCGGCGGCCAAACGTATGCCGACTTGCATCATCGCCTCCGGAATTGACGCACCGGACAGAAGCGGGCGCAGGCGAGGTTTAGTGGACTGCTGGAAGCCGCGCCCGATGCCGTGGTGGTGGTCGACCGGAAGGGAAGGATCGTGCTGGTCAATGCGCAGGTGGAGAAACTGTTCGGCTACAACCGCCAGGAGTTGTTGGGCGAGGAAATCGAAATGCTGGTTCCGCCGCGGCTGCGTGGAAATCATCCCGCGCACCGGCGAAACTTTTTCGCCGCGCCCCGGGTTCGACCCATGGGAGCCAGCCTGGAGTTGTACATCGACGATGAGAATGTCCGGGTTGGCGGCGGCAATGGCCTGCACCGCCGTGATGGCATCTTCCGCCTCGCTGCACACTACAAGATCTGCTTCCCGGTTGATCAGCAGGGTCAGTCCCTGCCGTACGATAGGATGGTCATCCACCACGAATACCTTCTTCTTCGTCGTACCTGCGCTCTGATTCATTCGAGACCTCGCTCCGTGCTCAAAGCAAACCGGCAAGTGACCATCGTCCCCCGCGGCTGTTCGCGGCGGATTTCCAGAGTTCCGCCGATCATGCCACACGGTAATTCATGATGCGCAACCCCATGCCGCTGTGCGGCGCCAGCTGCCGCTGGATGCCTACGCCATCGTCCCTTATTATCAGCGTTTCTTCCCGCTCGCCACAAGAAAGACGGATCAAAATATAGTGAACACGGCCGCCGGAACTATCCGCGTAAAGGACGAAGTGAAGTGCAGCTTCGATATTGTCGCGCGGCGGCAGGGTTAAACTCATTCGCCGGGTCGGTTCCGCATGAAAAACCCCCTTGGGCATGTCCCATCTCTCCCTTTCGTGCACACCTTTGCTGTTTTCTGCCTGAATTCCCCTGAGCCTCCGAAGCTGCCTTCGGTGATATCGTTGTGGTGAATCCTCACGCAAAAACACGGGCACAATTCATGGACGTTCTCCAGGATTTATTCGAGCAGCATTTCCACTTCCCGGTGGAGCGGGTGCAATCTGTGCAGGGGGAACTCGGCGGGTCAGGGCGGAAGATCGTACGGCTGACCGGCCAGCGCGTGAGCGCGATCGGCATTCTCTACGGCGTGCGCGAGGAGAACGCGGCCTTTCTGGAATTCTCGCGCCACTTCCGCCGGCACGGCCTGCCGGTGCCGGAAATTTACGCTGAGGCTTTGGATCAGGGCGCGTATCTCGAAGAGGATCTGGGAGACACGTCGCTCTTCGAATTACTTTCGAAAAATCGTAAGGGAACGAATATTGCTCCGCAGGTGGTCGAGGCCTACCGCAAAGCTATCGCGATCCTGCCGCGATTTCAGGTCGAAGCTGGCCGCGATTTGAATTACAAGCTGTGCTATCCCCGGGGAAGTTTCGATCGACAGTCAATCGCGTGGGATCTGAACTATTTCAAATATTATTTTCTGCGGCTGGCGGGCATTCCCTTCAGCGAACAATCGTTGGAAGACGATTTCAGCCGCCTGACGAAGTTTCTGTTGAGCGCGCAAAGGGATTATTTTCTGTACCGCGATTTTCAATCGCGCAACATCATGCTGCGTGATGGGCAGCCGTATTTCCTCGATTATCAGGGCGGGCGCAAGGGCGCTTTGCAGTACGACGTGGCGTCGCTTCTATACGACGCGAAGGCCGATCTGCCGCCGGAACTACGGCAGCAATTACTGGATCATTACCTCGAAAAGCTGCGCGGCTTTGCCGATGTGAAGCCGGTAGTTTTCATGCAGCACTACCACGCCTACGTTTATATCCGGATCATGCAGGCGCTGGGCGCCTATGGCTTTCGGGGATTCTACGAGCGCAAAGTGCATTTTCTGCAGAGCGTGCCGTACGCACTGAAAAATCTGCGATGGCTGCTGCACAACGTCAAGCTGCCGGTGGCATTACCTACGCTGATGGAGGCGTTTCACCGCATGCTGGCGTCGGAGAAATTGCAGGCGCTGGCTTCGGATGCCGACAATCTGGTGGTGCGGGTCGTCAGTTTTTCGTTCCATCGCGGCCTGCCCAAAGATGAGAGCGGCAACGGCGGGGGATTCATTTTCGACGGGCGCAGCTTGCCCAATCCCGGTCGAGAGGAGCGGTTCAAAGCGCTGACTGGTAAAGACGCAGCCGTAATCGACTATCTCAACCAGCAGGAGAGCGTGCATCAGTTTCTAGCCAGCGTGATGTCGTTGGTGGATGCGAGCGTGAACAATTATCAGCAACGGGGATTCAAGCACCTCATGGTCTCGTTCGGATGCACAGGCGGGCAGCATCGATCGGTATATTTGGCCGAGCAACTGGCGAAGCGCCTGCGGGGGCGAGCCGGCGTTGAGGTTGTGGTGCGGCATCGCGAACTCGAGCGCATGGAAACGGAGCAGCCAAAGGCGGAGAAAGCCGCTCGATGAAAGCTATGATTCTCGCCGCGGGGTTGGGCACGCGGCTGCGTCCACTTACCGACATTTGCCCCAAGGCTCTGGTCGAAGTTGCCGGGCGCACGTTACTGGAGATCACAATTCGGCAGCTTGCCTCGTTTGGAATACGCGATGTGATCGTGAACGTGCATCACTTCGCCGACCTGGTCGTCGAGTATCTGAGAAAGAATGCGAACTTCGGATCGCGCGTTGAGATTTCCCGCGAAGAAGAGTTGCTCGATACCGGCGGCGGGTTGAAAAAAGCAGCTTGGTTCTTTGCAGATTCGATAGACGCTTTTGTTCTGCACAATGTGGACGTACTGAGCACGATTGACCTCGGAAAGATGATGCAGTTTCATCGTGAGCATCAGGCGCTGGTCACATTGGCGGTCCAGGAACGGGAGACCTCGCGCTACTTGTTATTCGACGAAGATGATCAGTTGTGCGGCCGGCTTCGGGGACGAGATCAGACGCCGGAGGTCGTGCGGCCTTCGGCAGGGGCGCTGGCGTTGGCATTTTCGGGAATTCATGTGATATCGCCGAAGTTCCTGGAGCTAATGAGTGAAGACGGAGTTTTTTCCATTATCGATACCTATCTGCGGCTCGCAGCCGCCAAAGAAAAAATCCTCGCTTTTCGAGCAGACGAATATTATTGGCGAGATCTGGGAAAACCGCAGAACGTGGCGCAAGCGGAGCAGGACGTCGAGCGGCAGATTCTTCGATTCTAGTCCGACCGCCAAATTTCTGCCCTCATCACTTGCCACTTGCAGCAACTTCGGGGCTTCGGTACCATCGGTGCACTGCTTGAAACAGCTTATGAAGCACGTTTATCTGCACCGAATTCGTGCCGGCGTCCCGGGAGTGCGACTTTTGTTTCCTGGGCCGGTGTGGAGGGAAGCAGTGAGCTGAGCAAGAGGAAATTCCAAAGCTCCCGAATCCCGCCCCGCCAATCATCGGCTCGGTGGGTTTTGCATTTTTGGGGCGTAGGAAGGTTGGGATGAACGACAAAGCGGCTGGAAAAAGCATGACAGGGGCGAGCATCCTGTGGGAATGCATCGAGCGCGAGGGCGTCAAGCATGTGTTTGGATATCCCGGCGGGGCGATTCTCCCCGCCTACGACGCGCTAAAGCACAGCAAGATTCATCACGTGCTGGTGCGTCACGAGCAGGGCGCAACCCACATGGCGGACGGATACGCGCGGGCCAGTGGCCAAGTCGGAGTCGCCGTGGCGACGTCCGGGCCCGGCGCCACCAACATGGTGACCGGCATTGCCACGGCCATGCTCGATTCCTCCCCGATCGTTTGCATCACCGGGCAGGTCGGAAGCAAGTTGATTGGCTCGGACGCGTTTCAGGAAACCGACATCACGGGCGTGACTCTTCCGATCACCAAGCATAACTACCTCGTCACCCACGCCAGGGAGGTCGCGCAGACGATCCGCGAAGCTTTTTATGTCGCGCGATCGGGGCGCCCAGGGCCCGTATTGGTCGACATCACCAAAGATGCCCAGCAAACGTCGTGCGAATTCGACTGGGAGGCGGCCAAGCCGCAGTTGCCGGGCTACCGGCCGGATTTGTCGCCCGAGCGCAAGGAGTACGAACAGGCGCTCGACCTGATTCACAATGCAAAGCGTCCGGTCATTCTGGCAGGGCACGGCATCATCATCTCGGGAGCGATGCAGGAAGTGCGCGATTTCGCCGAGCGCGCCGGGATCCCGGTAGCACTGACGCTTCTTGGTATCGGAGCGTTCCCGGCCGCACATCCACTCAATCTCGGCATGATGGGCATGCACGGCGAAGCTTGGGTGAATCACACGATTCAAGAGGCTGACCTGTTGCTGGCTTTCGGCATGCGCTTCGACGACCGCGTGACCGGCAATTTGAAGACTTACGCGCCCAACGCGAAAAAGATCCACATCGAGATTGATCCGGCAGAGATCAACAAAAACGTGAAAGTGGATGTGCCGCTCGTAGGCGATCTGCGGGAAGTGCTGCACGAGTTGCTGCCCCACGTGGAATCGATTGACCGCAGCGAGTGGCTCGATTTCATCGACAAACTCAAGGGCGATTCGGCAGTTCGCGACATTCAAAATCTGCCGGACAGCGGGCATCTCTATGCCGCGCACGTTATCAACGATCTCTGGCGCGAGACTCGCGACGGTGACACGGTGGTCGTGACCGACGTCGGCCAGCACCAGATGTGGGAGGCGCAGTACTACAAGCACGAAAAGCCGCGCAGTCTGATCACTTCGGGAGGGCTGGGCACCATGGGCTTCGCCTTGCCGGCGGCGATCGGCGCGAAGGTGGCGCGTCCTGAAGCGGAAGTCTGGGTGGTTGTCGGCGATGGCGGATTTCAGATGACGCTCTGCGAACTGGCGACCATGGTGCAGGAGAAGCTCAAGGTCAACATCGCCATCATCAACAACGGCTTCCTTGGGATGGTGCGCCAGTGGCAGGAATTCTTTTATGAGCGCAACTATGCGGCCACTCCCCTGCTGAATCCTGATTTCGCCAAACTGGGCGAGGCTTACGGCATTCACAGCATGACGGTCACGGAGCGCTCGCAGGTTGTCCCATCAGTGCGGGCGGCGCGAGCACACGATGGGCCGGTGCTGATGAATTTCCGGGTGGAGCAGGAAGATACGGTGTACCCGATGGTCGCGGCCGGAGCGTCGCTGCATGAGATGATCCGGCGGCCCAGCAAAATCGTGGAGACTGCTGCCGACGAGTAGGGAAAAAACATGTTGAATACATACGTTGTCTACGTCGAGAACAAGCCGGGAGTGCTGACGCGGGTGGCCTCGTTGTTTCGCCGGCGAGCATTCAATATCGATTCGCTGACGGTCGGGCGCACAGAGAAGCCGGAAGTCTCGCGCATGACCATTACGGTTGACGCTGACCGCGACCAGGCGCGCCGGATTGAGGCCAATCTTTATAAATTGGTAAACGTGTTGCTGGTGGAGAACATCACGCATGAGCCGTCGATCGTGCGGGATTTGGCCATGATCAAGGTTGCGGCCACCCATGAGGCGCGCTCGCACGTTCTGGAACTGGCCAGCGTTTTTCGGGCGCGCGTAGTGGACGTTGCACCGGAGTCGCTGATCATCGAAATCACCGGGGGCGAGGACAAGATTGACGGCTTGCTGGAAGTGCTGCGGCCCTATGGCGTTCTGGAAATGGTGCGTACGGGCATTGTGGCCATGCGGCGCGGCAAGACGACCACCTCAATTTCGACTAATAATGGAAGCCAAGACATTGCGGAGGAAGACGTTTCCCAATCGGTCTGACGTACCCGCCTGGGCCTGATCTTTGTCCCCCCAAATGATCCTGTGCCTGTCAAGCTCCGAAGGTGACCAAAGCGGGTTACCGAAGTTTCTGTAAATTCCTCCAAATTGTTGTTTCTAAATGCGTTAGCTGTTATCCATAGACAGCACGCTGCGCGCTCACTGCGGCAGTGTGTCTACTCGAATGACTGGCGCAACCAGCATTGCTATGGGTCTGCCGGAGCACTCGCGTTCCTGGAGAGGCTTGTCCGTTCTGGCGAAGCTGTTCATCGGCCTGATTGTCCTGGCCGGGATGGGCTCGCTCGTCTACGCGGGAATTCATCAAAGCAGCAAGAATATTGCCGAGTTCATCTGCTATGTGGGCATAGCGATTCTAGCCTCGCGTCTGAAGGTGAATCTGCCTGGCATCACGGGCACGCTGTCGGTGAATTTCCTGTTCATTCTTATCGGGGTACTGGAACTCAGCTTCACTGAGACCATGATCCTGGGCGCGATCTCGATGCTGGCGCAGTGCTTGTACCCGGACCGACCGAAAGCGCTTCAGGTCACATTCAACATTTGTGCGGGAGCGGTCTCGACGGCGCTGGCCTACGTCGTCTACCATCACCGGCTCACCAATCTGGTCATCGACAACCACCCGATCCTGCTTGGTCTGGCGGCCACGGTCTATTTCATCGCAAATGCGGGCACGATCGCGACCGTAATCTCCCTCACGGAACATCGGCGCTTGGGCCGCATCCTGGTCGACTGTTATTTCTGGTCGTTTCCCTACTACCTGGTGGGGGCAGGAATTGCGGGAATCATCGCATGGCTAAGCCGCAACTATAACTGGGAAGACTGCCTGCTGGTATTCCCTGCGATGTACCTGATCTACCGCTCGTACCGGCTCTACCTGGGAAAGTTAGAGGACGAGAAGCGCCATGTCGAGGAAATGGCCAGTTTGCACTTGCGGACCATTGAAGCCCTGGCGCTGGCTATCGAAGCTAAAGACCACACCACGCACGAACACCTGCAGCGCGTGCGCGTCTATGCCATCGAAGTTGCTAAAGAACTTGGCATCAACGGGCCTGAACTGGAGGCGCTGCACGCCGCCGCACTGCTGCATGATATTGGCAAACTCGCGGTTCCTGAGCACATCATCTCGAAGCCGGGGCGGCTGACGCCGGAAGAATTCGAAAAGATGAAAATCCACACCCTGGTGGGCGCCGAAATTCTGGAGCGGGTGCGCTTTCCCTATCCGGTGGTCCCAATTGTGCGGGCCCATCATGAGAAGTGGGATGGTTCGGGCTATCCGCTGGGGTTGAAAGGGGCGGAGATTCCGATCGGCGCGCGGATTTTGTCGGCGGTCGATTATCTCGATGCGCTGGCCTCGGATCGCCAGTATCGCCGGGCATTGCCCCTCAAAGAGGTGATGCAAAAGCTGGCTGCCGAGTCGGGCAAGTCCTTTGATCCGAAAATTGTCGACATTTTGCAGAAACGGTACCAGCACCTGGAACGGCTGGCGATTGCCAAGTCGGCGCAGGATCCCAACGCTCCTCTTTCCACGGGAATCAAGATCGAGCGCGGAGTGGAACCGGCGGCCGGGTTCGAAAACGCTGTGGCGCAGGATTACGCCGGCCGGGAAAACACCTTCTTATCGTTCATCGCAGCCGCGCGGCAGGAAGCGCAGGCGCTCTTCGAATTGAGTCAGGATTTAGGGGCTTCCCTGAGTCTGGGAGAAACGCTCTCCGTGTTTTCGGTGAAGCTCAAGCCCATGGTGCCGTACGACTCGATTGCAATCTATATCAAGCGCGATGCCGAGCTGGTTCCGGAATATGTAAACGGCGACAATTACCGCCTGTTTTCTTCCTTACGTATCCCCATCGGGCAGGGGCTCTCCGGCTGGGTGGCGCACAATCGCAAGCCGATCATCAACGGCAACCCTTCGGTGGAACCGGGATATTTGAACGATCCCTCGAAATTCAGCACCCTGCGTTCCGCCCTGGCCGTGCCGCTGGAGGGAGTAGCCGGAGTTATTGGAGTTCTTGCGCTCTATCGCGGCGAACGCGATGCTTTTACCTCCGATCATCTGCGGATTCTGCTCGCCGTCAGCGGCAAGATGGCCTTGTCCATTGAAAACGCGCTCAAGTACCAGCAGGCGGAAAACTCGGCGACCACCGATTATCTGACCGGCCTGCCCAACGCCAGATCTCTTTTCTTGCAACTGGATCGCGAGTTGGCCCGCTGCAAGCGCGACAATTCATCGTTAACCGTGATGGTTTCCGATATGGACGGCTTCAAGCAGATCAACGACCGCTTCGGCCATCTGGAGGGCAATCGCGTATTGCGGTTGTTTGCACAGGCACTGAAGGACAGTTGCCGCGAATATGACTATGTGGCCCGGATGGGTGGAGATGAGTTTGTGGTCATCGCTCCGGGGCTGGCCGCGGAGGCAGCCGGGAAAAAAGCGGAGCAGCTGCGCGCCCTGGCCCGCCAGGCGGGAAATGAGGTATGCGGTGAAGATCTGCTTTCGCTGAGCGTAGGCCGCGCCATGTATCCCGACGACGGCCAAGATGCCGAGCAGCTCCTTGCCGAAGCCGACCGCCGGATGTATCTGGAAAAGCAGAAGCAGCTGGCTTACAAAGATCGCCGCGCGCATCCGCGCGTGAAATGCCGCGTCACCATCGAGGTGCACACGGAAGCCGGAAGCGTTCCCCTGTTCGCCAACATCACCGACATCAGCATGGGCGGTTGCTACATCGAAACCAGCACCATCGTGGCGGCAGGGACCAAAATCAAGCTCGCTTTTTCCATGGATGATCCCAGCTTGACCGCCGAAGGAGTGGTAGCAAGGCTGGATCCGGGCTCGGGGCTCGCCGTACAATTCCGCGAGATGAACCGCGAAGCGCGCGAGCGGATGTTCAAGGTTCTTGAGTTCGTGCAGAAATCAACGATGTTTTTCAATAACCGGTATTTGAGTAGTCTGACCAAAAGCTGATCCGGTCGAAAGATCAGCCATAGAGCGAATAAGTTAAATAGCGCTTCCGAAATTCGCAGGAGCAACGGCTTGAAGCGGGATGGTACGGCCCGTAAACTAAGGGAGTGCACGCCCACGCACATCGAGCCGGCAGTCCCACGCGAGTTCTAAAGATCTCGCTCGCCGTGACCCTGGCTTACATTTTGCTTCTGGTCGTGGCGGGTATCCGCGCGCATTCGCTGGCCTTGCTCTCTGAAGCGGGGCACAATCTTTCCGACTTCCTGGCGCTTCTACTTTCGCTGGTTGCGGTCTATTTTCAGTCCCGCCCGGCGAATTCCACAAAAACCTACGGATACCATCGCGCCGGCGTGCTGGCGGCGCTGGTCAACGCCAGTTCCCTCGTCGTCGTATCTTTTTTTATCTTTTATGAGGCTTTCCTACGCTTGCAGCACCCTGAGCACGTGCAGGCGAGCGTGATGATGTGGGTGGCTGGGGCAGGCGTCGTGATGAATGGAGCGATCGCGCTGTTGCTGTATCGTTCCGGCGGGGACGTCAACCTCCGAAGCGCGCTGCTGCACGAGGTGGGGGACACGTTGTCAACGTCGGCCGTGATCGCAGGAGGATGGGCGATCCTGGTCACGGGCAATTACTGGATTGACTCAGTGCTCTCGGTTGGAATCGGGACTCTGATTCTATGGTCCAGCTTCGGCATTGTGCGCGAGACGCTGAATATTCTGCTGGAAGGCACGCCGCGCGGCATGAAGCTGGAACAAATCGAGTTGGCGATTCGCGAAGTCGAAGGGGTCAACGATGTGCACGATCTGCATGTGTGGAGCATCGGATCGGAGACGCACGCGCTCTCCTGCCATATCTCGATTGCCGACATTCCGCCCTCGGTGAGCGAGCGCATTCTGCGCGACGTGAAGGAACGTTTGCTGCATGATTTCCGCATTGATCATACCACCATTCAGTTCGAGAACGTGATCTGCGAAGTAGCGCATGGATGCGTGATTCCCGTGGCTGAGAGCGAAGAACACCACCATCACAGCCACTAGGGCTCCGCTCTGGCGATCACTGCTTTTCATAAATCTCTTTGACGCGTTCCATCGTGTCCGCCTCGTCCGCCGATTTATCCGGCCGCAGCCTGACAATTCTTGGGAAGCGAAGCGCAAAGCCGCTGTCGTGACGCTCGGATCGCATCATGTTATTGAAAGCCACTTCCAGAACAATTTTCGGCTCGACCACGCGGCGGAAGCCTTGATCTTCGATCGTGTGCTCAAGCAACCACTGTGTCATCTCGGCAATTTCCGCATCGGTGAGGCCGGAATAGGCCTTTCCGATGTTGACGAGCTTGTCGCCGTCCCAGACAGCAAAGGTGTAATCGCTGAGCACGCCAATGCGTTTCCCGTGGCCGTATTCCGCCGCCGTCACGATCACATCCAGCGTGGCCAGTTCGCGCTTCATCTTGAGCCATGACTTTCCACGTTTGCCTGGCGTGTAAGGCGAGTTCAGGTCTTTGATCATCAGGCCTTCATTGCCGCGCTCGCGCGCAGCAGCAAACAGTTTTTCCAAGTCGTCTGCGGACGCCGCCCTAAATAGGGGAGCGCGAATGATTCCTGTTTCCGTGATCGTCTTATCTTCATTTGCGGATTCGAAAGCAAGGGAGCCTTGGATATTCCTCTGCGAAACTCCTTGCCCGCCGTGGTGCAATGGCTTCCTGGCCCCACTCAGCAAGTCATCCAGAACGCGCGCCCGTTCTTGCAAGGGGCGGTCGATCATCAACTCACCATTCGCGTACAAAATATCGAATACCAGGAATGCCACCGCGGCGTCCCGCAGCATCTTGTCGCTGACTTTCTTGCGCCCAAGTCGCTGTTGCAAGACGGTGAACGGACGCGCTCGTCCCTGATGCATGGCCTTGGCCTCAGCGGCATCGGAAACAGGTTCATCCACAACCGTTTTCACATCTTCGACTCGGGCGGGATATTCCCATGCCACAATTTCGCCGTCCAGAATGGCGTCTTGCGGCAGCCCCGCCAACGCCGGTGGCAGTTCGGGAAACGACTCGGTGATTTCGTCACGCGTGCGAGAAAAGATCTTCACCTCGTCGCCCGCGACGTGCGCCTGGGCACGAATGCCGTCGTACTTATCTTCAACAGCGGCCTCAGCAAAATAACTCAGGCCTTCTTCGGGAGACTCGACCGGACTCGCCAGCATGAAACCAAGAGGATGAAACAGCCGCAATCTGGCCTGCTGAGGCTTATGGTCGGAGGCCAGGCGTAAAGTTTCCCCGATATCTCCCAGCAGCATGTTAGTCCGCTGCACCTGGGCGGTTGGACTGTCATAAGCCTTGGCGATCGCTTCCTCGACCAGACTCTCTTTCAATCCGATCCGCAGATCGCCAGTCATGATTTTGACGATGTACTTGGCTTCCAGCGGAGTGGCCCGAGAGAGAAGATCGCGGGTGAGCGCGGCTTTTGCGGTAGCGCCCCGCGCTGCCGCGATCTGACGAAACGCCTTCTCGACGTCCAGCACACCGAGACCTTGCCCTGCTTTTTGCGGAAGCACATCTCCGGCGACCGCTCCCAAATCGCCGAGACGCCGGTATGCCGCCGTGAGCTCGCCCTCTTCTTTTCCCGCGAGTTCAGCGATGATGCGCCAGAGCCCTCTTCCGCCGATCTGGAGCGTAGTTTCTTCCCAAACAGGAAATGGACGGCCGGAGAGATAAATTGCAGCGACCGCTGCCTCATCCGCAGAACGCGATTTGAAGTAGTCAGCGACCAGCGCGATCTTTTCCAATTTCTTGGTCGTAGCCGCGATGGCATCGCAGATTTTGGAGAATGGTTGCATGCAATTTGCTTCTTCGGTTCTGGATTTCTCGAAGGCGTCCCTTTCAGATACTCTCGCGCCTGGCAGACCCACCCACTTCGTAATTCCTGATTGGTTCAGAGCTTATCGTTACTGGAGTCGTTCTGGAAGATCGGCGCGCTGTGATACTCTAGACTGTGTCTGTGCGCCATTTAGGAGCATCAAATAGACGTGCGCTTTCTCCGAAATTATCTCAAGTTCCTCGCCGCGGTGCAGCTTCTGCCTGCGCTTGAAAGCGGGGAAGAGACGTTGGTTGGCGGTCAAGCCGTGCTCGAGGGCGTTATGATGCGCTCTCCGCATGCTTGGTCGATCGCCTGCCGTAAGCCGTCGGGCGAGGTCGTCACCCTGACCGAACCACTGGATCGCCCTTCGGATAAGCACAAGTGGATGGCGTGGCCCATTCTGCGCGGAGTGATGACGCTGGGCTACGCGATGAACCTCGGTTATCGCGCGCTGCGATTCTCCGCGAATGTGGCCATCGAAGACATGATGGAAGAAGGCGAAGAGAGTAAGCCGAAAGCTGCCGCACAACCGGCGCGCCAACCCGAGTTGCCTAAATCTGAATCGCGCAAAGAAGCGGCAAGCATCAGCAAGTGGCTGGCGGCGGTAAACATTGTGATTTCGGTTTCGTTCTTCATCTTCATGTACAAGTACATTCCGCTTCTGGCGGCAACTGAGTTGAAGAAGATCGATCCCGCTTTGGGCGGAAGAATCATTTTCAACCTGGTGGATGGCGTTATTCGCCTGGTTCTGTTCCTTTTGTTTATCTGGGGCGTTTCGTTGTGGAAGGATATTCGCCGCGTCTACGAGTATCACGGAGCCGAGCATAAGACCGTATTCGCATTCGAAAATGGAGATCCGCTCGATATCGCCAGCGTGCAAAAGTATTCGACATTTCATCCCCGCTGCGGCACCAGCTTTCTAATGACGGTGATGCTGATCTCGATCGGCTTCTATATGCTGATCCCGTTCACTACATTCTGGGCGCGTTTTGCTTCGCGCATCGCGCTGTTGCCGGTGATCGCGGGAGTGTCGTACGAAATCATCCGCTTCGCAGCCAAGCATCGCGGCTCGCTGTTCGCGTTAATGACGGCGCCCGGGTTGTGGCTGCAGCGGATTACGACCAAGGCTCCGTCGGACGAGCAGGCTCAATGCGCGATTGTCGCCCTTGATCACGCCATGTCACTCGAGAAAGTGCGCGGCGGTGAGCTGGTGATTGCTTAGCGGGCTGCGCCGCGAAATCAACTTCTCTATTCTCAGCTAAAACAAAATAAAATCGGTTCGCGGAAACAGCCGCAACAGCGGACTCTCGAATGTGTCCAACTGAGAACTGAGAACTGACAACTGAGAACTGTATGTTCGAACGACTCGACCAAATCGAAGCCCGCTACGAAGAGCTGACCAGCGCTCTGGCATCGCCGGACATCGTCAATGACTCGGCGAAATACCAGAAGACGGCCAAGGCGCACAGCGAAATCGCGCCCATCGTCGAAAAATACCGCGAGCACAAGGACCTGACCAAGGGAATCGCCGACAGCAAAGCGCTTCTCGCCGAGGAAAAAGATCCCGAGATGCGCGCCTACGCGCAAGAAGAACTCGACCAGCTGCAGGCGCGAGTTTCTGGAGTTGAGGAGGAGCTGAAAGTTCTGCTCCTGCCCAAGGATCCGAACGACGAGAAAAATATCATCCTCGAAATTCGCGCCGGCACGGGCGGAGACGAGGCCACCCTGTTTGCCGCCGAGATTTTCAGAATGTACACGCGCTATGCCGAGACGCAGCGCTGGAAGGTAGAGGTGCTCTCCACTTCGGAATCGTCCGTCGGCGGCCTGAAGGAAGTGATTGCCATCATCGAAGGCAAACGGGTTTATTCGCAGCTCAAGTACGAAAGCGGCGTGCACCGGGTGCAGCGCGTCCCTGCCACCGAGCAGCAGGGTCGGGTGCACACTTCGGCGGTGACCGTGGCCGTGCTGCCGGAAGCGGAAGATGTGGACATCAAGATCGAACCAAAGGATCTGCGCATTGATACGTTCTGCTCCTCCGGCCCCGGCGGCCAGTCGGTGAATACGACCTACTCGGCAGTGCGGATTACGCATATTCCAACTGGTACGGTCGTGAGTTGTCAGGACGAAAAGTCCCAGATCAAGAACCGGGAAAAAGGCATGCGCGTGCTCCGCGCCCGCCTGTACGAAATTGAGATGGAGAAGCAGCAGGAAGCGCTGGCCAAAGAAAGAAAAGCGATGGTCAAATCCGGGGACCGCAGCGAAAAAATCCGGACTTACAATTTCCCCCAGAACCGCCTGACAGACCATCGCATCGGCTTTACCATTCACCAACTCGACGCTGTGATGGAGGGCAAGCTTCAGCCCATCATCGAAGCGCTTGTGACCCACTACCAGGCGGAAAAGCTGAAGCAAGAAACTGCGAGCGTAGTTTAGCCGGCACCGCTTCAGAAAGCTTGGATTCTGGGACGACCCGACGTAAATTCACGTTTCGTGATTCGGCAACCCGGACCCATAACCCGTCAACTAACGTCCATGCCAAGAAAGTCGAATTTGCTCGCACTGGCAGGTTTCGGATTGGCGACCGCCGGAGCCGCTTGGTACGCCGCTCGAAATAGCCGCGACGGAAATCGCGATTCGTGGTATCGGGATCTGGCGAAGCCCAGGTTCACTCCGCCTGACGAGGCTTCCCCCGTGGTCTGGACAGCGCTGTATGCATTGATCGCGTGGTCGGGATACCGGATCTGGAGCACGGCGCCATCGCGGTCGCGTAACGCTGCGCTGCGGCTGTGGCTCTCTCAATTAGCTGCGAATGCCAAATGGGCCCACCTATTTTTCGGACAACACCGCCCCACGCTGGCCTTGTCGGACGTTGTGGCATTGGAAGGCACGATCGTCTCTTACATCAGCGCTGCGCACAAAGTGGATCGAGCGGCTGCCTACGCTTTTGTTCCCTATGCGGCGTGGGTCGCATTCGCAACCGTGCTGAACGCAGAAATCATTCGCCTGAATCCTTCGCTGCGTTAACCATAGTTAACCTCGAAGGCGTGCTCCCAGAGCTGACCGTTCGTTTTTCGCGCGCTCCCGTGTTGAAATAAGGTTGTGCAGCTCAAGCAAGCACTGGCCTCCGCCGTCACCCGCCTTACGGCGGAAAATGTTCCTTCTCCGCGCATGAACGCGGAACTACTGCTGAAATTCGTTCTCGACTGCGACCGCGCCTACCTGTTTTCCCACCCTGAACGCAAGCTGACTCAAGAAGAAGAAGCGCGCTACGAGGCGGCACTGGTTGAGCGTTCGCGCGGTATGCCCGCGCAATACATCACGGGACATCAGGAATTCTGGGGAATGGATCTTATCGTTACGTCGGCGGTGCTGATTCCGCGGCCGGAGACTGAGCATCTGGTTGAGACGGCGCTCGAACTCGCAAAAACAGCATTCGGACCTCGGACCTCAGACCTCGGAGGCCAGCAGCCTGCACTCCGGATCGCCGATGTCGGAACCGGATCAGGTTGCATTGCGCTGGCGCTTGCGAAAGAGCTGCCGGGGGCTGAGATCCACGCGACCGATATTTCTGCGGCTGCTCTCGAGATCGCCCGTGCCAATGCCGCCCGCCACCGACTTGAGAACCGCATTAGTTTTCACCAGAAGGATTTGCTGGAGGGCCTTAGCGGATCGTTCGATATGATTCTCTCCAATCCGCCCTACGTGGGTGAATCCGAGAGGGATCAGGTTCAACTCGAAGTTCGCAAGTTCGAGCCGCGGATAGCAGTGTTTGCCGGTTCGACGGGGACCGGGGCGATTGCCCGGCTCATCCCGCAAGCCAAGGCAGCCCTACGTCCCGGCGGATGGCTTGTCATGGAAATCAGCGGCACAATTGCCGATGATGTGCGGCGCTTGCTGCAAGGCTGGGAGGATGTTCGAGTGACGGCAGATCTGCAATCGATTCCGCGAGTCGCGCGCGCCCGAAAACACAAATCCTAACGGCGGGCGGTCGCCGGCAGGATTTCTTCCACATCGACGATGTCCGTCGGATACTTACCGGTATAACAGGCAGAACAATAAGAAATCTCATTTCCCTCGCCGCACGCCTTCTTTAGACCCTCGAGAGAAAGATATGCCAGCGAATCCGCTCCGATATAATCGCGAATCTGATCCACAGATTTGTTGGCGGCAATGAGCTGCTTTTTCGAAGGTGTATCCACGCCGTAATAGCACGGCGAAATCGTAGGCGGACAGGAGATTCGCATGTGCACTTCGGTGGCCCCTGCGCTGCGTATCATGCGAACAATCTTGCGGCTGGTCGTGCCGCGAACGATCGAATCATCGATCAGCACGATGCGCTTTCCTTCCAGCAGGGAACGCACGGGATTCAGCTTGAGCTTCACCCCGAAGTCGCGAACGCTCTGGCTGGGTTCGATAAAAGTACGGCCGACGTAATGGTTGCGGATTAAACCAAAGCGAAATGGAATGCCGCTCTCCGCCGCATAACCCACGGCAGCAGTCACGCCGGAATCGGGCACGGGCACGACCAGGTCGGCGTCAACTCCGGCTTCGCGGGCCAATTGGCGCCCGAGTTCCTCGCGGCTGGTCTGCACCGATCGGCCAAAGACCAGGCTATCGGGGCGCGAGAAATACACGTGTTCGAAGATGCAACTCGATTGCGGCGCAGCGGTTGAGTAAAAACGCGAACTTACGCCTTCCGGACCGACCACGACGAGTTCTCCCGGCTTTACGTCGCGCACGTATTCGGCGCCGATCAGATCGAAGGCGCAGGTCTCGGAGGCGAAAACGATGGTGTCCCGCTGCTGACCTTCAATCGCAGGGATGCGGCCCATGGCCAGCGGCCGGAATCCACGCGGATCGCGAACTGCGAAGATGCGGTCGTTGCTCATCATTACCAGGGAAAACGCGCCTTCCACGCGGCGCAGAGCATCCGCCATGGCTTCGGGCAGTGTGTGTTCTTTGGAGAGCGCGATCAGGTGAACGATCACTTCGGTATCGCTGTTGGTTTGGAAGATCGAACCTTGACTCTCCAGCCGGCCGCGAATCTGCAGCGCGTTCACCAGGTTCCCGTTGTGAGCCACGGCAATCGCACCCTTGTTCGATTGCACCAGGATCGGCTGCGCGTTGAGCAGAGCCGAATCGCCCGCGGTGGAATAGCGAGTATGGCCGATGGCGAGCGTACCGCGGAGCTTTGCAAGCTCGTCTTCGGTGAAGATGTCGGCGACCGAGCCCATCGCCTTGTGCACCCGGGAAGTCAGGCCATCGGACGTAACGATGCCCGCCGATTCCTGACCGCGGTGCTGCAACGCGTGCAGCCCCAGGTACGCGAGTTTTTCCGCCTCGGGATGACCGAAGATCGCCACCACGCCGCACTCGTCGTGAAATTTGTCGGTAGTCAGCATTTAGCCCTTAGCCTTTTGCCCTTCGCTTCTGATTCAATCTGCTGCGATTAACTCGGGATCGGTCCTTAATGCCGTTTCCAACGCGCGTTCATAGGCCTGGCTCAACTCGGACACACTCGCCGAAACGACGATTTTGCCGTCGAGCGAAATTTCTAGCCTGTCTGGAACTGTCTCGCCGACCACATCCGCCGCGATGCCGTGCTTGCCCGCTATCTCTTTGATTCGTGCCAGGCTCTCCGGGTCGCAAGACACTACGATCCGGCTGGCATCTTCTGCAAAGAGGGCATACTCGCCAAAAAGCCCACCCGATGCCAAGTTCACCCTCGCACCTATGCCATTAGGAAAAGTCTTTTCGGCCAGCGCGACCGCCAGGCCGCCTTCGGAGCAGTCATGCGCCGAATCCAGCAGCCCTTGCCGAATCAATTCGAGCACCGTCTTCTGCAGAGCGGCCTCCTTCTCGACGTCAAGCTCAGGCGGATATCCCCACAGCGCACCCAGGATTTCCTTGGCATATTCCGACGATCCGAACTCACTCTCTGCATCGGTAATATCGCCGGCTTCGCCGGCCCGCAATAGCACGATCGTGCGCCGGGTAGCCGCGAAAGGCATCTTCGCAGTTTTGTGAACGTCTTCGAGAATGCCAACCACGCCCAGAACGGGAGTCGGGTAAATGCCTTCGCCCAAGGTTTCGTTGTAGAAGCTGACATTGCCACCGGTAATCGGGATTTCCAGTTCTTCGCAAGCTCTGGTGATGCCGTCAATAGCTTGCGAAAACTGCCACATGATGTGCGGTTTCTCGGGATTGCCGAAATTGAGGCAATTGGTCGCGCCCACAGGAGTGGCGCCCGAGCACGCTACCTTTCGTGCCGCCTCGGCTACGGCATGCATGGCGCCGAGCCGCGGGTCGAGATAACACCAGCGTCCATTGCCATCCAGCGCCATGGCGAGCCCACGCTGCCAGCCTTTAATGCGAATCACTCCGGCATCGCCCGCCCCGGGCGCTTCGACGGTGTTGGTCTGCACCATGTGGTCATACTGTTGCCAAACCCAGCGCTTGCTGCAAATATTCGGGCTGGCCAGAAGCTGCTTCAAAGTTGCGGTGAAATCACTCATCCCGCCTAAAGCAATCTGCTCGGGTTTCTCACGCGGCACTGGAGGTTCCCAGCGTGCCAGCGGCCGCTTGTAGACCGGAGCATCATCGGTTAACGCCTGATTGGGAATTTCGGCCACAACTTTGCCGTGTTCGAGCACGCGAAGCCTGTTGTCGGTCGTGACCTTGCCCACCTCGACGGCATCGAGTCCCCACTTTTCGAAGACCCGGAAGACCTCCTGTTCGCGCCCTTTCTGCGCAACCAGCAGCATGCGCTCCTGCGACTCGCTTAACATGATCTCGTACGGACTCATGCCGGTTTCGCGCTGGGGCACGCGATCGAGCTCAATCTCGATGCCGACGCCGCCGCGCCCACCCATTTCGCAGGTCGAGCAGGTAAGCCCAGCCGCGCCCATGTCTTGAATGCCAACGATCGCGCCGGTCTGCATGGCTTCGAGGCAGGCTTCGAGCAGAAGTTTCTCCAGGAAGGGATCGCCGACCTGCACGTTGGGGCGCTTGGCTTCGGAAGCCGCGCTGAATTCCTCGCTCGCCATGGTCGCGCCGTGGATGCCGTCGCGCCCAGTTTTTGCGCCCACGTAGATCACCGGGTTGCCTTCGCCTGCGGCCCGCGCATAAAAAATCTCATTCTTCTTCACCAGGCCGAGGGCGAACGCGTTGACCAGGGGGTTGCCGGAATAGCAGGGCTCGAATTTTGTCTCACCGCCAAGGTTGGGCACGCCGAAACAGTTGCCATAGGACGCGACACCGCTGACCACGCCTTCCATCACGGAATGATTCCGGTGAAGGTCCGTCTGAGAGAGCCCTTTCGCCGCGCGAATCGGACCGAAGCGCAGCGAGTCCATCACTGCCACCGGCCGAGCTCCCATGGTGAAAATGTCGCGCAGGATTCCGCCCACGCCCGTGGTTGCGCCCTGAAAGGGCTCGATAAACGACGGGTGATTGTGCGATTCAATTTTGAAGGCGCAAGCCCAACCATCGCCAATATCGATAATGCCGGCATTCTCACCCGGCCCTTGCAGCACGCGGCGGCTGCGCGTGGGCAGGCGTTTGAGATGCACGCGCGAAGATTTGTAGGAGCAGTGCTCGCTCCACATCACGCTGAAGATCCCGAGTTCGGTGAGCGTGGGCTCGCGGCCACCGAGAAGTTGCTTGATCTTCTCGTACTCCTCGGGCGTGAGGCCGTGCTGGCGGATCGTCTCCAGGGAAAAGGCAGAGGTCAAAGAAGTTGGCATGGGAGGCACTTCTATTGTCGCATTTCGACGCCTCGAAGGGATAGAGCCTGCCCAACGCCCCACCTGCCGTTTTTCCCTGCTAGGATTCTTGTGCATGAAGTCGATCATCGTGGGCACGGCCGGTCACATCGACCACGGTAAAACCGCGCTGGTAAAGGCACTGACCGGGATCGATGCCGACCGCCTGCAGGAAGAAAAGCGGCGCGGCATCACCATTGACCTCGGCTTCGCGCACATGGATCTGCCGGGCCGCAATGGCGAAATGCTGCACCTCGGTTTCGTGGATGTGCCCGGCCACGAACGCTTTGTGCGCAACATGCTGGCCGGCGTTGGAGGAATTGATCTTGTACTGCTGGTCATTGCGGCCGATGAGTCCATCAAGCCGCAGACGCGGGAGCATTTCGACATCCTGCAATTGCTCGGAGTGAAGCGCGGCATCACCGTGCTCACAAAATCCGACGCGATCGATGCGGATACGCTCGACGTCGTGCGGTTGGAAGTCGAAGAATTCTTGCGCGGAACGTTTCTCGAGGCGCCGAAAGCTCCCATCGTGGCCGTAAGCTCGCTCACCGGCGCGGGACTGGACGATCTCAAGCGGGCAATCGCGGACGCGGTCGCAGAGGTCGAGCCGCGCGATTCTCAGGCTCTGGCGCGGCTTCCCATCGATCGTGTATTCACGATGAAGGGCTTCGGAACCGTGGTGACCGGAACCTTGATTTCGGGAACCATGCGCAAGGACGAGGAACTCGAGGTCTTTCCGACCGGACGGCGCGTGCGGGTCAGGGGCGTGCAGGTGCATGGCAAGCCCGCCGATGCTGCCGTCGCGGGCCAACGGACTGCGCTCAATTTGAGCGGGACCAGCGTCGACGATCTGGCGCGGGGAATGACCCTGGCTCCGCCGGCCACATTTACAGCGACTCGCCGTCTGGACGTGCAATTGAAATTGCTGGCGTCTGCTCCCCGGCCTTTGGCGACCCGCACTCCGATTCACTTTCATGTTCACACCATGGAAATGGTCGCCGAATTGAGACTGTACGGGAAAAATCAGATTGCTCCCGGAGAAACTCTGTTTGGCAGAATCCTGCTTTCGCGAGGAGCGCTGCTGTTGCCCGGAGATCGTTTCATCGTCCGCCAATTCTCGCCTGTTATCACGATCGGAGGAGGAGTGGTGCTGGATGTGAGTCCCATGCAGCGCGCTGCGAGACTGCCCGATTTTTTGGGCGTGTTGGCTGGTGGAAAGCTGGAGTTGATCGTGGAGGCGAGGATTCGTCGTCGGCAAATCGCTGGACTTGGAATGAAGGCCCTGGTTGCGGAAACCGGGATTTCGTCCGCGAGAATCGATCGGCTGCTGGCTGGCTCTCTGCAACAGGGCAGAATCGTTCGCATCGGCGAGACGTTTGTCGACTCGGATTCCTTCCGTGCGCTTAGCGTGAATCTGGTTCAGTATGTGGAGAAATTTCAGAAGCAGAATCCTCTGGAACCCGGAATTGGCGGCGAGCAACTGCGAGAGAGGCTCAGTGCTACAACGCAGGTCATTGATGCTGTCCTGGCTTGTCTCATAAAGAATCGGAAAGTCGAAGTGACAGGCGACGTGGTCCGGCTGGCCGGCCGGGGCATGGTGATGAAAGACGAGGAGGCCGAATCTAAGAAGAAAATTGAGGAGGCGTTTGCCGCGGCTGGATTGAAGGTTCCTGCCCTCCACGAGGTTCTCGGCGGACTGAAAGTGGATAAGCCACGGGCGCAGAAGATCGTGACTTTGCTACTGCGTGAGCGGGTGCTCATCAAAATATCCGATGAACTCGTGTTCCACCATACCGCGCTGGAGGCTCTGCGACGTCAAATCGCGGTGCAAAAAACAAAATCTGCAAAGATTGACGTTGCCGGCTTCAAAGAACTGACCGGGGTGAGCCGCAAGTACGCGATCCCGCTGCTGGAATACCTGGATCGAGAACGTGTGACCAAACGCGTCGGCGATGCGCGGCAAATCCTCTGACTAAGCGATTGACTACCGGGACACCGAGGAACAAAGAGAAACTGTCCACGCTGATTCACACAGACTCGACCAGCGCGCCCGCGACCGGCCCGCGAAGATCGTGCATATCGTGGCTATGCTTCACTAGAAACTGAGAAGATTCTTAAGCATCTCCGCATAATGGGTCAGCGCCCTCTGCGCGTTGCCCCGCTTCCCGCGCAGGTTTCTGGGTAGACCTTCTTCACCTCGACATTCTCCGCCTCGGCACTGATCAAGTTGATGCGCGTCATTGCATTCTCCGAAAGACGCTGTGCCGTGAACTCAGATGGCAGCAGTTTGTGCGGGGGGCTCACTCATAAAGGTAAGCAACGTTTGTGCCGATAAACGAGTGAGGAGTCTTTGTGATGCGGAGGCCGGCATGGATCATTCTGATCGTCTTTGCGGGACTGCAGACGACCTGGTCGCAAAACGATCTGGATCCCGCTCTGAGGTCGAAGATCATAGCCCTGGAGCGAGTTGAAAAAATACAGGCTGTTAAAAGCAAGGATATGAAAACTCTGGATTCCATGCTGGACGACGGTTTTCAGTATGTCGGTCCGGATGGCAAGTTGCAGTCGAAGGCAGACTTCATGGGATTCGTGCAAGGATCTGACTGGCTGGAGTACCGACTGGATGCACTGGATGTGCGAGTTCACCAAAACACCGTCATCGTGACCGGACTCTTCCAGATCAAAGGTGTGATGCGCCTGAAGGGGTTGCTACAGAAAGGCCGCTTCGTCGACACTTGGTTGCTCAAGGACGGGACATGGCTACAAATCGCGAGCCTCTCCACCCTGGCACCGTAAAGCAGCTGGCTTTCTCCAGGGGTTTGCTATGAATCGGACACATCCAGCCATGGCGCTGATTCTGATCTTCATTTTGTCCTGTGCGATGGGACCGCAGCCTGCCGCACAGGAGGCGGCGGACGCCGGTACCACTGCAACCATCCGTGCCTTGGAAAAGGAATGGACCGTGGGCCAATCGCGCAATGACAATCGCGCGTTGGATCTGATCTTTGATGACGCATGGGTCTATGTGGAGTACGGCAAGCTGGTTTCGAAGGGAGATTACCTTTCGCGAATCAAGCGAGATGCGCCCGAACTCGACCAGATTGCAAATGGGCCGATGACCGTACGATTATTTGGGAGCACGGCCGTCGTTGTGGGGACTTACATGGAAAAGCAACTCCGCGGCGGCCATATCGAGGTAACACGCTGGCGATTCGTTGATACGTGGGTCTACAAGAAGAGCGGTTGGGTTCTGGTAGCGGCCGGTTCTTCGCCGATTACCAGATAAAGGCAGCTTAGAGGCTTTTTCTCCTCAGCATGAACCTCACACAAAAATGGGCCAGGCGGTCTGCGCAGCAGCGATGACACTCCCGTTCTACACTAGAAAGCGGTATTGATGCCCGCCTGCCATGCTCCACATTCGTTCAGCCACTATTAACGATGCCGCCCTGCTGCATGCGATGGTCCGCGAGCTGGCGGAATTCGAGCGCGAGCTCGAACACGTAACCATCGGTGAGAAAGATTTAGCGCGGGATGGCTTCGGGGGAAACCCGCTTTTTCGAGCTTTGATCGCCGACTGGGAAGGGCAGCCCGCGGGATATGCCTGCTTCTTTCGCTACTATTCCACTTGGGCCGGACGCGGATTATTTCTGGAAGACCTCTTCGTTCGTCAGGCGTTCCGCGGATTCGGCATCGGCAAGGCTCTGTTGGCTCGGGTGGCGCGAATTGCGGTTGACGAGGGGTGTTACGGAATTCATTGGGAAGTGCTCGACTGGAACCAGAAGGCGATCGAATTCTATAAGAATCTGGGAGCCCAGTTCCGCGATCAATGGCGTCCGGTTCTTCTCACAGACGAATCATTGCGGCAATTGGCAAAAAAAGGCACGGTGAAGGCAAAGAAGGAAAAATCGGAAGAGCCGGTTCGACGGTTTGCCACTCCTGCCGCATGGGAAGCATGGCTGGCCAGGAACCATCGCACCGCCCGCGGATTGTGGCTGCGCTTGGCTAAGAAGGGGTCGGGAGTGCGATCGGTAACCTACACCGAGGCGCTTGAGATCGCGCTCTGCTATGGCTGGATTGACGGCCAGAAGCGCAGGGAAAGCCAGCAGGCGTGGCGGCAGCGGTTTCTTCCGCGCTCGGCCAACAGCATCTGGTCAAAAATCAACCGCGAAAAGGTTCTGGCTCTGATTGCGGCCAAGAGAATGAAGCCCGCAGGGCTGGACGCAATGAATGCGGCGAAGAAGAATGGCACCTGGCAAGCGGCGTACGATTCGCCCAGCTCAGCCAAGGTTCCTGAGGATTTCTCGGTCGCGCTGGACGTAAGTCCTCGGGCCAGGGACTTTTTTCAGAAACTCGATGGCGCCAATCGCTACGCCGTTCTCTTTCGCATTCAAACGGTGAAGAGGCCCGAGACGCGAGCGCGCAAAATCCGCGAATTTGTGGCCATGCTCGAGCGCGGCGAAAGAATTCATGAGCCGCGAACTGTGCAGGGCAGATCAAAATAGAATTTATGTCAGCCATCAAGATCATTGGTGCGGGGCTCGCGGGTTCGGAAGCGGCGTGGCAGTGTGCGCGACGCGGCCTGGATGTTGAATTATTCGAGATGCGTCCCGTGCGCTCGACTCCGGCGCATCAAACCGGCGATTTCGCCGAATTAGTGTGCTCGAATTCCCTGAAATCCGACAGCGAACACACGGCTCCTTGGCTGCTGAAACAGGAAATGACGCGCGCCGGTTCGCTCCTGATGGCGATCGCACGCGAAACCGCAGTTCCGGCCGGGCATGCGCTCGCCGTGGATCGCATTGCCTTCGCGGCCCGAGTGACGGAAGCTATTTTGGACGAGTCGCGCATCACCGTTCGGCGGGAGGAAGTGACCAGAATTGACGAATCAGATGGCCTCACGATTATCGCGACCGGGCCCTTGACCTCGGAGACGCTGGCATCGGAAATCGCTCGTCTAAGCAGGCCAAATGCCGATCAGACCGGCGCCGGTGGTCCGGATAATTCCCATCTCTACTTTTACGATTCGATCAGTCCGATCGTGGAAGCGGACTCGATCGATATGTCGCGTGTCTATATGGCGGCGCGCTACGACAAAGGAACGGCCGACTACATCAATTGTCCAATGACGGAGAATGAGTACGGCACTTTTTACGATGCGCTCGTAGCCGCTCAGTCCGTGGAAGAGCGAGATTGGGAGAAGCTGAACTACTTCGAAGGATGTCTGCCCATCGAGGAGATCGCGCGCCGCGGCCGGGACACTCTGCGTTTCGGGCCGATGAAGCCGGTGGGCTTGAAGGATCCACGTACCGACAGGATGCCCTATGCAGTGGTGCAATTGCGCCAGGAAAACTTACGCGCGGATTCCTACAACTTGGTTGGATTTCAAAATCATCTGAACTTCGGCGAGCAGGCGCGCGTGCTGCGCCTGATTCCGGGGTTGGAGAATGCGCGTTTTCTCCGTTATGGCCAAATCCACCGCAATACTTACATCAACGCACCGGCATTGCTGAATGAAACTTTGCAAATGAAGGTTCATCCGCAGGTTTTCTTTGCCGGACAGATTTGCGGTGTCGAGGGCTACGTGGAATCAATTGCGACCGGGCTGCTTGCCGGTATGCACGCTGCTGCCATGGCTTTGGACCTTCCGATTCTTCCTGCGCCACGGCCTTCGGCATTTGGATCGTTAACCTACTATGTGACCCACGCGGATCCGATGAGTTTTCAACCCGCTAACATCACCTTCGATTTGCTCCCGCCGTTCGAGAAAAAGATTCGAGACCGGAAGGAACGGCACCGGGCGCAATGTGAACTGGCGCTGCGGGAATGGGATCGTTGGCTGGAAGTGGCGGGCGCAACCGCTACAAAAATCTGATCGCCCAACCGCCTCGAGGGCTGTCGCTTGCGCTTTTGCTGGCCATAATGCCAGCTGGACCGCGAGGACGGGCAAAGCCAGAATGCATTTCGCCACCAATGCCCGGATCACAGTGTGCAAGAGCTTAATCGCCGTCAACACTGGGACGCACTCGCAGCTTTGACCTTCCGTTGCTTTTGCGCTCCGAGAATTTCGCGCTCGGCTTGGAGCCAGTCGTCCAAGGCGAAGCCGTCAATCCTGCCGCGCTGCTCGTACAGGTCGTAGGCGCGTCGGTGGATGTGCTCCTCAATGTCGCTCAAATAGGAAGGCTCCGATGAACGACGTTTCCGAGATTTCGACTTGGCAGTCATGGGAGTCCTCCTCATCAGTCGCCGTCGTCATCTGTAGTATCCCGCACGGGCAAGCACTCGGCAATTGTAGGAGTCATCTCCACCAGCCTTCCGGTCTAACCGATCAAAACCAAGGCACCCAGAGCAACCAAAATCCGTGCAGCGTTGTTGCGCCCATTCATCGAGAAACCTCCGCTCCCAGAATTTGGAAGCACGGCAACTCCCTCGGTCGTCCCCGGTCTAGGTTGGTTCGAACACCAAGGCTACACCAAAAGAAATCGCCTTGCCGCTCACCGAGGTATGGGGAAGTGGATTCCCTCGAGTACGCGAGGCTGAAATAGCTGCGCCGCGTCCCCAAAAGTCGAAGCTGAACATCCAAGGGCGTTTGTCCTCCACAGAGAGGCGGGGGAAATGCTAATCTCACATGACATCGCACATGGGGAGAGCAGCAGATGAGCAAGGCAATTCAGAACCTAGAAGCCGCACAGCGGAAGGCGATGGCTGTCAGACCCGCGGTGGGAGGGTTTCCTTATTTGGCTGAGGCTCTTCGCCAAGCGGGCGTCAGGCGCAACATCTGGAATCTGCCATCCGCTCAAAGCCTATTCATCACGAACGCTGGAGCGGTCGTCACGCAGGGCACTCCACTCGTGTCCGGCACCGTAGACGTGCCATTATTTGATCGCGAAGCTCTGATCGCAGCCCTGCGCACCGATCAGGCTGGCAACAGCACCTTCCCTGAGGTCCTAGCTGCCTCTTGGCGTGCGGGTGTCGTCCGATACGACGTTGATTTCAGCGCCCGCACTGTCTCGTACTATGGCTCAAATGGGGAGGAATATGTCGAGAAGTATCCTGCTGTCAAAGTGGAATGAGGAGGCCGCTATGCGTAGAGAACGGGCACTGAAGATTGTGTTGGTGGTGGTGGGATTGTTGTTTACGGCGGGAGTTATTCCGCTGACGATGTTTTTCTCGCGAGAGCCTGCGGTGCCAATGCTAATGAGCATCTATGTCGCGCTCGGAATTTTCTTGCTGCTGGCAGTGCGTGATCCAGCGGCGAACCGCAGCCTGATCGCCTTCGGCGGATGGGCAAATCTTGCGCATGCTGGGGTAATGGCAGCGCAGGAATACCGGAATGTGATCGAGCGCCGGGAACTCGTGGGAGTGGTTGTGTTCGCAATCGTCGGGGTTGTGCTGGTCGCACTGGCTCCCGCGAAGCAATCAGTCGCGCGGGTATCGGCAGTACCGACCCCGACATCCCCGTCCTGAAGCATGCCAAAGCCGAGTACGCGAAGCTGCAATAGCCCATTTTCGCTCGGCATAGTGTTGACGTTTGTGGCTGCGCGACCTAACATTCCATCGCATTGATCTCCACGTCAGGGTTTCTGGGAGGCACCATGAATCGGGAACGGGCGTTGAAGGTTGTGCTGGTGTTGGTAGGGTTGATCTTCTTGTTCGCTGTCTATCCGCTGATGATGTACTTTTGGCCGAGCGGGTGGCGATGGCAACCGAACCAGCCTGCATACGAACAGATGATCCTTGGAGTCTATGCCACGCTGGGAATCTTCCTGCTGCTCGCATCGCGTAATCCGTCCGAACATCGCAGCTTGATCGCTTTCACAGCGTGGTCGAGTCTCGTGCACGCCGGAATCATGGCGGTGCAAGCATTCCAGCATCCCAGCGAACACGGACATCTGGTGGGCGACATACCTGCCCTGGCGATCGTCGGGATCGCCCTGATCGCGCTGGCTCCGGCGAAGCAGCCCGTTAAGAAAGCGTCGGAGGTCAATGCGTAGAAGATATTTCGCAAATCAGCCGCGATCCTTCAGTCAGTACGGAGTCGATGCCCCATTTCCCTGCTGACATTGAGTATTCAGAACGGGGACAAGGACTGCCGGAAGGTTGGCATTTCGCGAGCGGCGCGAGCCGTGAACATCATCGCAGTCACGGGGACGGCAGCGCTGTCGCCGGACGGCAAGACAGTCGCGAAGGGCGATGCAGCGGGAACCGTGGTCCCACACGACCGCCACCACGACTCGCCATCCCCATTGACTGTTATCGGTTGCCCGAAAAACTACGACCGAACACCCGCGCCAGCATGACCGCCATGAGCAGGCTCCCCGCTCCAGAGACAAGCGCATCCCAGGGGCGGCGGATGTGAAAGTCGCCGACGTGACACACAAGGACGTAACCGACTAGCGCATTGAAAGCGCCCCAGAGCACATTCACCATCGGCGAGGACAGCCCGCGACCGGGCGGTGAGGCGAACGGAGTTGGAAATGAACGTCCACAAACGCCGCAAACGAAGTGCGGAACGGCATTGACGAAGAAAGCACCAGCAAAAAAGTAGGCGACGTAGAAATACCAGTGCATTGCTCCTCCTTAAATACGCGGCGTCGGTGAAACGGGGACGCTACTCAAGCAGCAGATTCTACTTCGAAGGTTCAGAGCGACTGCAGGCGTTGGATTTCTTGATTGGAGTCGGACATCACAGCGACGGCGCGGCGAAAACCGGAAAGACATCCGCGCATCACAGCAAGGCTGCTGTAGTAATCGTTATATCGGAAGAATCCGGTTTGCCCTCGCCACATCGGATAGAAATCGCACGCCTGCAGCCACTTGTCGCAAACCGCATCAATGTCGATGTAGGTGTCGGGCACAAAGTTCGCAGCATCTTCCCAGTTTTCTGCAAAGAAGATTTTCGAAACCGCGTGGGCGGGGCGGTCTCGGAGGAGCGTTTCCAAACCGGCATAAAAAATCGCATCGCGGACGATCCGATGGCAATTCTGGTGGTCCTTATGCCAGCTTCCGCTCCAGTGTGTCACAACGATCTCTGGCTGATGCTCGCGGATCGCGTCACAGACTCGCAGTGAGCTTTCCTGATTGAAAGGTATCTCGGCGTCCAAATAGTCAAGGAAGATAGCCTCTGCCCCGATCAGGCGCGCTGCCTTCTCCGTAGCTGTGCGCTGCATCGTCCCGTATCGCGCCGTAGGAATATTCTTGGGAGCTCCCTTCTCACCCAGTGACAAGCTCAGCAGAAGGCCGGAGCCTCCGCGATCGACTTGCCGGGCAAGCGCGGCGCCCATGGTGAACATTCCGTCGCCCGGGTGAGCCGCAATCGCCATCACCTTGCCTGGCTGCGCAGCAGTTGAGTTTTGGGTTAAGGCAAACGAACCGGGAATGGCCGACAATATGGCCGCACCTCCGACTGATTGAGTAAAGGAACGCCGATTCATTTTCTCTCCTTCCCAGATTTGTGCAATTCCAGCGATTGCCACGCAAGGCGGGCACAACCGAGCAGATTGACTTGATATCCAAGCTTGCTGACCGCCAGTTTCACTTGCGGTCCCGCCAGCGGTTGCGCCCGCTCGAGCATTGCATCCCGCAGTGAATCAATATAAAGGTCAGCTGCGCCAGCCATTCCTCCTCCGATAATCACCATTTCCGGATCGAACAGGCTGATGATGTTGCCGACGGCGAATCCGAGCAATCTGCCCGCGTGATGGAAGGCATCCAACGCCATCCGATCTCCTTCTCGCGCCGCGGCCGCCACTTCGTGAGCTGTGATTTGAGAAGCATCGCATTGCGAGAGACTGCTCGCCTCTCCTTTTTGCAAGCGCTCGCGCACAGCATTCGCGATGCCGGGTCCGGCGGCCAGGGATTCCAATTCTCCGCATTGCGCCGATGTCAAGGTGCGCTCGAGTGAGACGCTGAGCCATCCCGCGCAGCCGGAGAGTTCATGCGCGCCCCGGACCACGCGCCCGCCGCTCATGATACCAGCGCCAATTCCCGTGCCGATCATCAGCACGATCACATCGGACTTCCGTTTCCCGGCACCACGCCAGCACTCTCCCAGGAGTGCGGCGTTGCGATCGCTTTCGACCACGACGGGAATTCCAAGTGAGCGTGTCACATGGCTGGCCAGCGGCATTCGTTTCCAGCCGGGCAGGTTCGGCGCCCAAACCGTGCCCGTGCGGCGAACCAGGCCAGGCACCGCGATTCCTGCCGCGACGAAGCATTCCTTTGGCTTTGCGCTTTCCGCCAGATCCTGTGCCAACTGAATGATCTGGCGAAGGGGAGCCGACGGAGAACTGACGTCGACGGGTACTCTGCGGCGCGAGACAATGATTCCCTTCTCATCCACGACAGCGGCCGCGCATTTTGTTCCCCCGAGATCAACTGCTAAGACGTGCTTCACGGAACGTCCTCAATCCCTTCGAGCCAAGCACCAGTTCAACAGGGTCGCAATCTAGAAGGTAAGGCTATTTCATGACGAGCCCAAAAAGAGAACGACAGATTTCCTCAGGCGCCAAAGCCGGTGTCACTAGCGAAGTTCGACGGCACCGCTCTCGCGCACAAAGGTGATGGCTGACAGCAGAATTATGCCGACTGCACCGAGCGACGGCACAATCATACCCGCGCGGACGTTTACTCGCTGCGAGACCTGTCCCACACTCCAGGGAAACAACATCCCTCCCATCAGTGCAATCGAAAACAGAAGTCCGAACACTGTACCGACGTGCTGAGAATAGCGGTCGCCCGCGATGGCTAAGATAGTGGGAAAGATCGGGCCATAAGACAAGCCGATCAGCGCGGTCCCGCCGACCAGGAAGATCAGCGATCGCGTCGAGAGCAGGGCCGCGCATCCCACGAGCGACAGCAGCGCGGTCGTCAGCACGAGTTGCGACTTTCCCATCCATTGCAGCACGCGCGCGGCTGCCATTCGGCTGAGCATGAGAGCCGCCCAATACGAAGCTAGGACCAGAGTCGCTGTCCGCGCGGAATAGCCAATCGCATTCACAAACGTGGACGTCCATCCTCCGATGCAGGCCTCATTCCCCGATTCCAGAAAGAGAATAAAAGCGAGCAGCAGCACCCCCTCGTACTTCGCGACACCAAGGATTTCGCGGAGAGAAGATGTCTGTCTTGTCCTCGCGCCAGGAAAGGAGATCAATACGTAGCCAACAGCGCAAATGGCGGCAAGCACGGAACAAAAGACAAACAATTGAGGAATCGTGAAGTGCCCTTCTATGCTGGCTGCGAGCAGCGGAACGCAAATCGCACCGATGCCGAAGAAGATTCCGAGCAAGTTGAGCATCGGTCCACGCTGGTCACCATAGACATCGGAAACGAGTGCGTTCGTGCAGGTGTTCAAACCGCCCCCGCCGAGCCCCAGCAAAACCGCAGCCATGCCGGCTGACGTGAAAGAGTGCGCGAGGGCGAACCATAGCATCGCTGCCGATACCAACAGCGAAGAAACAAACAAGTTCATCTTATTGCCCATGGAATCGATCAGTGGGCCAACCACAACAGAAGCGCAGAAAATCCCCAGGTAGAGAAGCAGAAACAGGTTTCCCTGCTCGGAAAGATTGATGTGCAAGCGCGCCCGCATCTCCGGCAAGCCAAACACCGTTCCCAGGATGGCGAGGACGATGCCGAAAACGAGGATTCCGGCACAGGCGCTAATGAAAAGCGAGCGGGGCCGCAGAGTCGACTCCTATCTACCTTTTGAGCGAGCGTTCATATTGTTCGTAAACCCGATCATTGTTATCCGGCGGGATCCCTGCGACGTTGGGCGAAACAAAAACCGGAGGATTGTGTCCCTGCGCAGCAAGATCGGAGGCCACCTGCGCGATGATTGCCATGGCGACGGTCACGGTTGCGATAGTCGATCCCGCGGCCACGGGGGCTTTCCATCCCCTGACGGTCACGAGCGCGTCTTCGGCCGGAATGCAGTTGTCGATCACATAATCGGCTACGTCAGGCAGCTTCTTTCCGGAAGAATGCCTGGCTTCGCGTTTGCGGTAATTGTCCAGTGAGGTGACCGCGACCGTGGTGAGGCCGCGCTTCTTGGATTCCATCAGCACTTCGATGCCGGCGGCATTGAGCCCGCCATGAGAAAAGACCAGCATCACGTCGCCACTGCGAATCGGCTGGTTTTCGAAAAGCACCTGCGCGTAACCCTCTCGGCGTTCCAGCCATAGCAGGCCCTTAGCACCTCCCGAGCCAATCACATTCGTCCACATGAGGCGCATGTCCATCAGCGGTCGAAATCCCGGAAACGAGCCGTAGCGCGGAAACATGTCCTGCACCGGCAGGACGGAATGTCCGCTGCCGAATGAATGCACCAGACCGCCTCGCGCGATGCAATCGGCCATCACGGCCGAGACCTTTTCAATGTTGGTAATTTGGGTCTCCCAGATTCGATTGATCGCTTCCGTGATCCGTTCGCGAAACTGGACAGCGCTCACAATATTCCTCCCGCTTGATGAAATGAGAAAAACTTGGACCAAAACCCGCGAATTTAAGAATCCATTCTCTCGCCGCGAACATCAATTTGAAAACTCATCGCCACGCACGCTGAAAACCCAGATTTCCCCTGCCCCCAAGCGCTTGTGGAAACTTGTCCGGCCGGAGTTGCTGTGAAAGCTGACCGGCCGATTATTTTCCAGTTCCTGGACCGCGCGGATTGTCCAAGGCAGTCTAACGGACAGAGTGACATCAGCATTGCTGCTGGCATGGTTGAATACCAGAATCATTTGCTGTTGCGCTGCGATCAGCCGCCGCACTTCGACCTGTGAAGCATCCGAACCGGAAACCTCCACTTCCCGCGCTACTCCGGCTGCCTGCGCCAGGGAAAGAAAGAAGCGTTTAATATTTGCGTCGTGCTGACGGTTGTAGGCCAGCGCCTCAAAAGATCCAATGAGAACAGCGCTGCCGTTACCTTCGCTCTTCTTCACTACTGCCGGACTTCCGTCGGCAAAACGAGCCAGTATAGCGCCTCCACTCAGAGGTTCAAGTTCTTCTTCGAACCCGTAGCCGGGGATCGCAGTATGAACCGGAACCCCCGGAAGTGCGGCAGACGCTTCCGTTTGCAGCTGGACTTTATCCTCGGGCTTGATGACCGATTCCCGCGCCCCGAACACCTCAGCTAATCCAGCCCCTGGGATGACATCGCTGGCAAAACCACGATCATCGTTCCAGGCAAGACGAGCCTCAGCCACTGCAGTCCCGCCAGCCCGTACGAATCGTTTCACTCCTTCCGCAACATCGCGGGACAGCATCACCGGGAAGGGAAGAAACAGAATTTTATATTGCCCCAGGCGGTTCTCGATCACATCTTTCGGATGCACAAAATCGACGGGAATATTCTGCTCATAAAAAGCGCGGTAAAGACCCATCAGCGAATCGCGTTCGGCGTTTCCAAGTTTCGAGAGCGAGGGCTGGGAGCCGCCCACCATATACGAAAGCCGATTGTAGAGAATGGCGACCTGGGCTGGAGCCGGGGTCGAATCCAAAATCTCAGCTCCGTGACGCGCGATGACATTCGCGGTCCAACCGGCTGCCTGCGCTCGCTCCGTGAGTGTGCCGTCAAGATTGATGAGGCCGTAGCCGTTCGACTCAAAGCCCGAGCTCATGGGATACCAGGCGTAGACGGCGATTTCTCGCGCCCCGTGCCCCACCACTTGCCATATCCAATATTGTTCGTCGTGCGCGTTCACCGGATCGGCAATCCGCATACCGGTGGCGCCCTGGCCTGCCTGCAATTCCCCGATCCAGAAGCCCTTGTGAACGCTATGCCCGGCGGAGCGGCTGAAATCGAGACCTGCAGCCAGCATGAGATCGCTCCACGGCTCGGTCGATTCGGAGTGCTTGGGATAAAGCGAGGTGCCGAAAAAATCTGCACTGCCAGACATTTCCCAGTCGTCTGGCTCACCGTAGCCATCCGTGGGCGAGGTGAATAATCCGGGTGCGGCAGCATGGCTAGTGATCGGGTGCGAACTATCCATGCTGCGAATAGCATCTACGCGGGTTTTGAGGTCTTCCGCAAGCTTGTCTGCGATGAAAGCGCGCCAGTCCAGGTAGTCGGTGTAAGAAAGAATCGTGGGGAACCGCGGCGGCTGCACCTGCTCCCAATTTTCGAAACTGCGATACCAGGCCGCGTTGAGCGCATCCAGGCTGTGATATTTCGCCTTCAGCCACTCGCGAAAACGGGCCTGGGTGTAAGCGCAAAAGCAAAATTCAGGATTCTCCAGGTACGGGAACTCTGCCCAGTTGATTACGTGCGGCTCGCTCCACACGTCCCAGCCATATAGCGCCGAGCTCTTGTTGGCTTCGCCGGAGAGGGCGTGAAGAAATTTGACGACCTCCGAGCGGACGCCGTTGTGATCGATACAATACCCGGGCGCGGCTTGCGAGTCGATGACCGCTCCACTCCGGTCGACGAAGCGGCTGTCGGGGTAATGCTGGCCCACCCAGTCCGGCGCGGAATCGAGGTACACCTGCACGATCACCCGCAGCCTGTGCTCCTGCGCCAAACGCAGCAACAAGTCGAGATTGGCGAAGTTGTACTCTCCGGGATGAGGTTCCGCGGTCGCCCAGTCTACCCATGTCTTGACTGTATTGAAGCCTACGGATTTGATCTGGTCCAAGTCTCCGCCCCAGCGTTGGGCGCTGACGGCGTCGATGGGCTCCAGCATGGGAGCACGAACTTTCCCGCCGCCGTACCATACGGCCACCGGGAAGAACGATGCGTCCGGATTGGGCGAACTTGCATTTTGCGCGGGACGCGACAATCCAGTTTGAACGGCCAGCACGGCCAGCAAAACTCCAGTCAGAGTGCGGGAGTAATTCATCGCATGACCTCAAAGTTTAGTCCGCGTCGTCAAAGGCGCATGGGTGAGAGGAGGACGGCGCCGCAGGGACTTTTGCAGACCGCGTACTACACGGTACCGACGAAGGGAAGGTTGAGCTGAGAAATCGCCCGTACGCTCGGCCATCCCTTCGTAATCGCCGAAGAGGAACAGCTTATCATGCAGGGCGAATCCGCTTTTGTGTGATCAGAGTTTCGTTTTACCGGAACGCGCAGGGCGTGGTGATTTTCTTGGGTGGATTGCGAGGCCGTCGAGGAGGCCTGAGCGCCCCTGACTATGAATGCCCTATTTCGTTCGACCCACGATAAGGTCACTAGGCCCCGGTAGGTTGATCCGGCGGATCTCCTGGAATCCCGCATCCTTCATCCAGCGGGTATATTCGGCCTCGGTGTAGCTGGCGCCGCCATCGGTGGAGACGAGCATGTTCAGTGAGAATAATGCCGCCTGTTGTGGCCCCGTCTTGTCGGGGTTGAGGATGAAGTCTTGCACAACCAATCGGCCGTTCGGCGCGAGCGCCTGCCGTGCCCGGCAGAAGATCTCCCGGTTCTGCGCCTCGGAAAACATGTGGCAGATCGCGTTGAGCATGACGATGTCATGGCCGGAACCGAAATCGTCGTGGAGCATGTCTCCCGCCCGAACGCTGACTTGTGCCATGACCCCGGCTTTACTGACATATTCGGCGGTGAGCGGCACGACCTCTGGCAGGTCGAGGATCTCACACCGCGCCTCGGGACAAGCTTTCGCGAACGCGATGGAGTAGGCGCCGGAGCCGCCGCCCAGATCGAGCGTGCGGCGAACCCCGGCCGTGCCCAGGGCCTTCACCACAAAGGGGGCGCGCTCTTTGGCGTTGCGCTGCATGGCCGCAATGAAGCTGTGGGTCCATTCCGAGGTCTTGTCGCGATCGAGCGGAAGGCGCGTACCACGGCGCACCGCGTCGGTCAGCGTGCTCCAGCGATGCCAGATGTTGGCCAGGTGCAGCAGGGCGTTGCGCTGATTGTCTTTCGATTCCTGTACAAAGAAGCGAGCTGACTCTGGTGTATTGCTATAGACGGTCTCCTTCTTCGACAGCAGCCCGAGAGAGACGAGCGCGTCGAGCAGCATGCCTACCGCGCGGGCACTGGCCTGGATCCTCTCGCCGATCTGTTCCGCATTATTGCCGTCGCCCACGGCGGTAAAGATGTCGAGTTCAAGTGCCGTAAGAAGGCAACGACTCGGCATGTAACTGCGGATCATCTGATCCAGATGATCGGGCAACGTTCCCGCCTTGTCGCGAGCAGCCAGTGCGGCCCGGAATCTTTCGGTGTGCTCGAGCGCCATGGCATGCATCGCAGCCGCATCGTTCCACACAAGGCGATCGACAGGCTGGCCCTCGCCCAGGTGCGTGGCGACAATTTCGGGTATATCCGAGGGCTGCACCCGTCGGTACCATACGCCTTCTGGATAAACGACCATCGCGGGACCTTCATCACACAAACCCATGCAGCCGCACGTAGTGACTTGTACATCGCCGTTGAGGCCGCGGGCCTGTATCTCGTGATCCAGCCGGTCGAGCAATGCGGACGACCCGCTCGCCCGGCAGGAGGGAACGCCCTCTGGCTTTTGCTGTGTGCAGACGAAGAGATGAAAGCGGAACGGTCCCATTGCGGTCTCCCATCACGGATCTATGTTAGCGCTTATCTGGCTAACGGAGAGCCGGCACTCGGCACCACAGGGGATGCGGATGCCGAAATGCGGCTCCGCTGAGGATGGTCATGCACCGCTACGCTTCGGTGCTAGCCGTTGTCGCCGCCTCGTCCACTCGGATAAAATCGGCATATTCACTCGGCGTCATCATTCCGCCATTCAGCAACCGCAAAGGAGTCTGCATGAGCAAGGTTCGAGTTCTGGTTGGAACGCGCAAAGGAGCGTTCATTCTTACCGCCGATGGCAAGCGCGACAAATGGGAGGTGAGCGGCCCGCACTTTGCCGGATGGGAGCTTTATCACCTGAAAGGTTCGTCCGCCGATCCCAATCGCATCTACGCCTCGCAGACCAGCGGATGGTTTGGCCAAGTCATTCAGCGTTCCGACGACGGCGGCAAAACCTGGTTTCAGCCCGGAACTCCTCCCGGCGAGACCACTGGCCCCGACGGCATGCTCAAAGGTGAAAGCAACAAGTTCGTCTACGACGATTCGCCCGAGACCGGCAAGCCGCTCACCACGCACCAGTGGTACGACGGCACGCAGCATCCCTGGCAGTTCAAGCGCGTCTGGCATCTGGAGCCGTCGCTCACCGATCCCGACACGGTTTACGCCGGCGTGGAAGATGCGGCCATCTTCCGCTCCACCGATGGCGGCAAGAATTGGCGCGAAATGTCCGGCCTCCGCGGCCACGGCACCGGTCCCAAGTGGCAGCCGGGAGCGGGTGGCATGTGCCTGCACACCATCATTCTCGATCCCAAAGATCCCAATCGCATTTACATCGCGATTTCGGCCGCGGGCGCTTTCCGCACCGACGACGGCGGCAAGACCTGGAAGCCGATCAATAAAGGCCTCTACTCGAAATATATCCCCAATCCCACCGCGGAAGTCGGCCACTGCGTGCACCATATCGCCATGAATCCCAAGCGCCCCGGCGTGCTCTTCATGCAGAAGCACTGGGACGTCATGCGTTCCGACGATGCCGGCGACAACTGGAGGGAAATCAGCGGCAATCTGCCGACCGACTTCGGATTCGTCATCGACGTCCACGCGCACGAGCCGGAGACCATTTACGTAGTACCCATCAAGAGCGACGGCGAACACTACGTGTACGAAGGCAAGCTGCGCGTCTATCGCAGCCGCACCGGCGGCAACGAGTGGGAGCCGCTCACCAAGGGCCTGCCGCAGAAGGATTGCTATGTCGATGTGCTGCGCGACGCGATGGCAGTTGACTCGCTCGACCAGTGCGGAATTTATTTTGGCACCACCGGTGGACAGGTCTACGTCTCGCCCAATGCGGGAGATTCATGGAGTCCCATCGTGCATGATCTTCCTGCCGTGTTATCGGTCGAAGTGCAGACGCTGCCGTAAGCTGCGCGAGCTGAAAGCTAACAGGACGATGGTTCAGCGGGATTCGTGAATGTCCAAGCTTCGTGAAAGGGCACGGCTTAGCCGTGCCGTCAGGTGCCTCATAGGTCTTGGACTCTAGCCGCTGGGGCGGCTTTTTTCGCGTTGCGCGATCACAGCCCGCCCAATGGAGGGCTAATTACCAATGCCGATCAGGGAGTGCCGTATTCTTGGGCAGATTGGCTCAAGGCCGCGAACTTGGAGCGGAAAACTTGCGACAGTAGGAGTATTCAACGATGGGTGCCTTTTGTCCCTAATCCTGAGCGCGTTTGCCGCAACGGCGACTTGTTGTTTGGGTTTCTGTACTCTCACCGTAGCTCAGTCAATGCAGGCGCACCTCCAATCGCCAAAACAAGTTGTCGAGACGTACCGAAGAATGGATGCGAACGGTGAGCGCCTGACAACATCCGGCTGGAAAAAGGGCAACGCCTTTTTTCTTCATCCGGGCTTGCCGCCGCGCGAAAGAGTTATCGGGGTCATGGCAGGTGAGATCATCGGCGAGGCTACTGTCAACGGCGACAAAGCGGAGGTGTGGACGGAGTTCGACTTCCTAGGCAAGGTTTATCCAACGGGTCGACTTAGCCGCGCACTTGGCGGATCGCCCCCGGTAAGGGGTCCAGTACCCTCTAGCAGCAAGTATCGCCTCGTCCTTGTGGATCAGCACTCGAACTCCGGCCCTAAAGAAGAAGCCGGAGAAGGCGTCTCAAGATGGAAAATTGAGGATTTCGCGTCCGCTTCTATGGTAACGGTGGACGTTGCTATCCGTTATCTCGAAAGATTGCGCGACAAAAGCGACAGCCAGTCCGTTAAGAAGAATGCTGACCAATCAATTAGGGAGCTGACGGCTCTTCAGAAAGGACGTCCACGGGAAGCCCCATGACCGCGTTCACCTCGTCGGGAAGCACTCGTGGATCGGACCCAACGACGGGCCCAGCCGAACAACACACCGCCCGATTGGGGCGCTTTTTGACTTCCCCGCTCCCCGAATGTTAGCGTCTGTTCGATTTCCCCAGGAGCACAAATGAAAAGGGCGTTGATCGCCGTCGCCGTATTCTTGTCCCTCGCCGTTATTGCGCCAGCGCAGCAAAGACCGCAGGCAGCCAAGCCCCATCCCATCGAGTCTTCCCTCGAGGTCAAAGTGCGCAAGCTGTGGGAGGCTTTCAAAAAGAAAGACAAGAAAAGTCTTGCCGCGATGCTGGACAATAGGTTCCGCCAATTTGAGGAGGGCCTCAGCACCTTCGGCGACAAAAAAGCCGAAGTCAATGCCCCGGATGACTTTGAACTCATCAGCTATACCCTCAGCGATTTCAATGTGAAATCACTGGGACCGAATGCCGCGCTGGTTACCTACATCGCGCAGTACGAAGGCAAGTCCGGCGGCCAGTCCAGTAAAGCCAAGAGCGTGTTTGGAGAAGTATGGGTTCGCGCGGGTGATGACTGGAAGGCCCTCTATATGCAAGAGACTTATGTGAAGTGAGGTATTGTTGAGATGGCCGTAACGATACGAATTGAATTGCCCCAGCATCTTCGCACGCTGGCGCACGTCGGCCACGAAGTGCCCATCGAGGTCGAAGGTCCCGTAACGCAGCGCTCTGTGCTCGATGCGCTGGAAGCTCGTTATCCCATGCTGAAGGGAGCGATTCGCGATCATGTCACCAAAGAGCGCCGCGCCTTTCTGCGCTTCTTCGCCTGTCAGGAAGATCTCACCCACGAATCTCCCGACGCTCCCCTGCCCGAAGCCGTCGTCTCAGGCAAAGAACCATTCCTGGTCATCGGCGCGATCGCTGGAGGCTAAGGATTACGAAGGACGCCGATGGCTGCGTGATAACATTTCTGCGTGCCCATCAGCGATACCACTCCCGAAGCGCGAGAGGTTCAACTTAACATTCAACGGTCCATGTCAGGTGAAGAGCGTATGCTTCTGGCCTACGAGATGAGCATGTTCGTGCGTGAACTTGCCCGCGAACGAATTCGACTGGACCATCCTGACTGGGATGAAGCGCAAATCGCGCGCGAGTTGCTGCGAATTGCTTTTTTTCCAAAACCCCTCCCAGAACGTTTCCGATGAGCATCCCTTTTTTCGAGCTTTACCGGCGGGCAATCTGAATCAACTTTGGCAGCACGTGTCCGAACGAAGTGGTGGGCGTCGCCTGGCCGAATTCAAAATAGATCTTGCGGTACAGTTCATACAGCTCGCGATAGACCCCTTGCGTCTCCGCTTGCGGCTCGTAAACCGTATGTGCAGGACAGATCCTGCCCTGCGCATCAGCAATCGTCTTGAACGTTCCCGCGGCAAGAAACGCAAAGATGGCTGAACCAATGCCGGTCACTTTGCCGCTCGGAACCAGCACCGGCCGCCCCAGCACATTCGCATACACCTGATTGAGCACCGGATTGTTCTGCGGAATACCTCCGCCATTGATCACGCGCTGCGTGGGCGCGCCATATTCGCTCATGCGATCGAGAATCACGCGAGTGTGAAACGCTGTGCCTTCGATGGCCGCGAACAATTCATCTTGCGCGGTGTGCAGCAGGTTCCATCCGATCGTCATGCCGCCGAGATTGGGATTGACGAGCACCGTGCGGTCGCCATTGTCCCACGTCATGCGCAGCAGGCCAGTTTGCCCCGCGCGATAATGGCTGAGACCTTGGCTCAGTTCTTCCACGGTGGTGTTGGCACGGCGCGCGATGGCGCCAAAAATATCGCCGGTCGCGGACAACCCCGCTTCAATGCCCGTAAACTGCGGATGCACGCTGCCGGGCACCACCCCGCACACTCCTGGAATCAATTGCGCCTTGGGTGCGTAGGCAATGATGCACGTGGAAGTGCCAACGACGTTAACGACGTCACCTGCGCGCGCACCCGCGCCGATCGCATCCCAATGCGCGTCAAACGCGCCCACCGGAATGGGAATGCCGGCCCGCAGGCCCAGCTTCTCTGCCCATTGCGGCGCCAGCGTTCCTTCGAGTTCGTCAGAGGTCGCGTACTCGCCATCGAGTTTGGCGCGCACGCCGGCCAGCAGTGGATCGACTTTTACCAGGAAACTTTCCGGCGGCAATCCGCCCAGCGACGCGTTCCACATCCACTTGTGGCCCATCGCGCACACGCTCCGCTTCACGCGGCGAGCGTCGGTGATGCCGCACAGGGTAGCGGCTACCATGTCGCAGTGCTCAAAGGCGCTGACGAACTTCCCGCGCTTCTCTGGATTGTGCCGCAGCCAGTGCAGCAGCTTGGCGAATCCCCACTCCGACGAGTACACGCCGCCGCACCACTGGATCGCTTCCACTTTCTCCAGTCGCGCCAGTTCTGTGATCTGCGCCGCTTCCTGCTTGGCGCGGTGATCGCACCATAGGTAGTAGTCGTCGAGCGGCACCATGCCCTCGCCCACAGGGATGACGCTCGATCCGGTGGTGTCGAGGGCAATCGCTTCCACCTGATCGCCTGCGATGCCCGCAGCCTTCACCGCCGCGCGAGTGGCTGCGGCCAGCGCGCGCATGTGATCTTCATGGGATTGCGTCGCGTGATCCGGATCTTCGCGCTTGCGATGCAGAGGATATTCGGCGACCGCGGAGGCGAGCAGGCCGCGCTCGCTATCCACAATGGAGACGCGCACGCTGAGCGTACCGAAATCTACTCCTGCGACGATGGCCATAGAATCAGCACGCTTCGTTCCCGTGCCAGTACATCTGCCAGTCCAGATAGCGCACGGCGGCCTCGTGCACCGCGCCGGCAGTGGACGAGAAATTCGCCGCCACGTGATGCTCGAAACCGTTTTCGCAGATGTAGTGCAAGAGCTTCTGCAACCCGGCGATCTGCACCACGCCTACGCCACCAAAGGTATTCAGCGAATCGCTGGTGAATGAGCCTTCGCCAACGTAGCCCCGCATCACTCCGGCCGTGTCGTCGGTGGAGAAGCGCGCAAAGCTCATCGCGCCCGGCTTCACCCGCCCGACCACTGTGCCGAAGGTATTCTCTTTTCCCACCGTGCCGGCGATGATTTCCTGAAAATCCATGCGCACGTCCTGAAAGAAATGCTTGGGCAGGTTGCTGCAGTGGAAGCAGACAGCCTTGTTGGGATCGTCGCCGTAATTGTTGTTCCAGTCCAGCAGCGCGCTGGGAGTTTCCGAGGCAAGGGCGAGCGCATGCATGCTGAGCGTGCCGCAGACGTCCACCTCGCAAGCCGCAGGGAACAGATTGTTGCTCATCATGCTCATGATGGTGCAGGGCACTACGCCGAAGTACTCTTCCATTGAGGTCCAGCACTGCACCGCGCTGATACGCACGTCGGTTTGCTTCATCCAGTCGTCGATGACATAACCGAGTTTCGCCATCTTGATCAGAGCAGCGTCCGGCACACCGCCGGTGGTGACATACTTGCGAATCTCGGCCAGCTTGGCCTGCACGCCGGAGTGATCGTCTTTCAATTTCGCGATGCGGCCAAAGACCTCCGATAGATCCAAGGTCTCCGTCGAAATTCCGCTAGCCTCGAGCACCTTTTCGCTGTAGCGCACGGTGTTGAAAGCCGTGGGACGGGCGCCAATGCTGCCGATGCGCAGGTTGCGGAATCCGTTCACGACGCGGCACACCGCCGCAAACCAGGCTAAGTCCTGGCGGAAATCGTCGGAGTCAGGGCTAACCGTGTGCAGGCCAGTCAACGAATAGGGAACGCCATACTGCCTGAGGTTATTGCAGGCGGACATCTTCCCGCAGAAGCTGTCGCGGCGGTGCAGGATGGTCATCTTGGAAGCGTCGTCGGGAGTGGCTTGCACCAGCACGGGCACATCGAGCCGAGCCAGCCGGAGCGTATCGGCGATGGCGCGCTCGTCGCCGAAATTTGGCAGCGAGACGATCACACCGTCAATCCGGTCACGGTTTTTCTGGAACAATGCCGCGCAGCGCTTCGCTTCCTCGTGAGTCTCGACCGCGCCGTGCTTGCTCTCTTCCGGCGTGAGGACGACCGAATCCATGCCCGCCTTGGCCAGAGCCTGAATCATCTCTTCGCGCCCGGTTTTCGCCAACTGATCGGGGAAAAATCCGCGGTTCCCGATGATGACGCCCATCGTCATTTTTTTATTTGCCATAGGTATAAGTCCTTCTGAAATGATTCGTGCTTAAGAATTGTTAGCCAAGCGTGCGCGCTCCCGCGCCGGTGAAAATCGGAAACTAAAGAACAAGCCCAGTATCAGCAGCACTCCGCCCCACCAGATATTGGCATGCAGGTTGAAGAGCACCACCGGATTCGCCGGGGGATGGATCCACTCGTAAATTCCCGTGCCGAAGATCACCGCCCCGTTGACCGCCAGAGATATGCCGATAAAGAACCAAATCGAAAGCGAGCCGCCGGATTTCATCGTTCGTCGCCCCTCCCTACCAGAAAATAATCTGCAGAATCACGAATACGAGCGCCACCACAGCTCCCCAGAACAGCGGGCTGTGGAAGATGGTCACATGCTCAGTTTTTGGAATCGGCGTCAGGCCATAAACCAGATCGGTCAATTCAGAGTCTGGTTTGGGCTTGGTCATCAGGCTGACCACCACCGTCACGATGATGCAAATCAGGCAGCACCACAGCGCGCGAAACATGTTCTGCGCCTGATCTTGCGCTTGCATGGAAAGTGCCACGTATCGGACCGCGTTGGGATCGATCTTCACCCAAACATACATGCCGATCGAGGACAGTGTCCCCGCGAACAGTCCCCAGAATCCCGCCGCCGGAGTAGCACGCTTCCACAACATGCCCAGAATGACCGTGCCGAACAGAGGCGCGATGAAGAAGCTGAAGAGCGCCTGGACGTAATCCATGATGCTTTGCGCGTACATGGCAAAGTAGGCGGTCACGATGCTGACGATGACTCCCACAATTGTGGTCCAGCGGCCCATCTTCACTTTGGTGTCGTCGGTGGCGTTCTTATTGATGAGGGCGCCATAGATGTCATAGGTCCAAACCGTGGTGAAGGCGCTGACGTTGCCGGCCATCCCAGACATGAATCCGGCGATCAGTGCGGTAATGCCGAGACCGAGCAGGCCGGGGCCACAGTAGCGAGCCAACATCAAGGGCAAGACTTCGTCGTAGCCGTGCAGACCCTGCGCCTGTCCAGCTTTGGACCAGGCCAGATCGGCAGGCACGAGCCGCAGCAGATGGCCTTGGGGATCGCGCAGCAGCGCCAGGCCAAGCAACCCGGGAAGGATGACGATGAAGGGAACCATCATCTTGAACGCGGCGCCGATGATGGGGGCAAGCTCGGCGGAGCGCAGATCCTTCGCCGCCAAAACGCGCTGCACCACCAGAAAATCCGTGGTCCAGTAGCCCATCGCAATGACGGCGCCGAGCCCAAACACAATCCCGACCCAATTGATCCCCATGGGATTGGCGCTGAAACTTCCCAACGTTGACCACAAATGTGTGTAGGAGCCCGGATTGGGGACACCTTGCTCGGTGAGATTGGAGAGGATCTTGGCTTGCAAGCCGCTCCAGCCGCCGGCTTCGACCAAACCCAGGATCGGGATCAGCAGCGCTCCTGCCCAGATCAGAAAGAACTGAAGCACCTCATTGAAGATGGCAGAGCGTAATCCGCCGAGGGCGACGTAAATCGCGACCGTGATCGATGAGACCCAGATACTGAAGTGAATGTCCCATCCGAGAACCACGCGCATGACTACCGCCATGGCGTACATGTTGATGCCGCTCATCAGCACCGTCATGAAAGCGAATGAAACCGAAGACAAGGCCTGCGCGCCCTGCCCGTACCGCAGCTTCAGGTATCCGGGGACGGAATGGGTTTTGCAGATGTGATAGAAGGGCATCATCACGAGGGCAAGGAACAGCATCGCCGGGATGGCGCCGATCCAGTACCAGTGGGCGGCAAGAATTCCATATTTGTAGGAGTTGCCCGCCCAACCCATCAGTTCGAGCGACCCCAGATTCGCCGACAGGAATGCCAAACCCGCCACCCAAGCAGTCATTTCGCGTCCGGCCATGAAGAAGTCTTCGCCCGTGTTGGCTTGCCCTTTCAGATACAAGCCAATGGACAAAACCAGGGCAAAGTAGAAGACGATGATGACCAGATCGACTGGGGACAGATGCACCAGGGTGGAGGAGTTCAGGAACAGAAGAGCAGGACTCATTGGGTCTTGACCTGTCCATAGTAGGCGTTAGAACCGTGCTTGCGTAAGAAGTGCTTGTCGTGCAGTTCGCGAGCCAGGGGCTTGGATTCGGCGTTGATCACGAGCGTGTGGTACGCCATCTTGGCGACGTATTCGACGATGACGGCATTGTGGGCGGCTGCCGTGGCGCTTGATCCCCAACAGAACGGAGCATGCCCGGCTACCAGAACGGCGGGAATCGAATCGGGATCCAGCGGGGAGAACAGGCGGCAGATAGCTTTGCCGGTTTCCAGTTCGTAGTCGCCCTCGATCTGAGCGGGACTCAGGCCTTGCGTGACTGGGACCGGGCCGTGAAAATAGTCGGCATGAGTCGTGCCGAAGCACGGGATTGGCTCGCTCGCCTGCGCCCAGGCGGTGGCAAACTCGGAATGGGTGTGAGCGACGCCTCCGATATTGGAGAAGTGCTTGTATAACTCGAGGTGGGTCGCCAGATCGGAGGACGGTCGAAGCTTGGTCTCAAGGACGGTTCCCTCGAGATCCGTGACCACCATGTGAGCCGGTGTCAGCTGTTCGTAGGGAATGCCGCTGGGCTTGATGGCGACCAAGCCTTCGTCGCGGTCGATGCCGCTGACATTGCCGAAGGTGTAGAGGACGAGGCCGCGGCGGACCAGCTCCAGGTTGGCTTCGAGCACCTCTTCGCGCAGCGTTTTCAGCAGCATGGGAAATGAGGGGACTTACCAGCGAGTGCGCACCAACGCCTTGCGTAAACGTTTACGCAAGGGAGAACATTAAACGGATTTATGCGCCTTGTCAAAGATGTCGCGGCGCGAAAAACCTCGCCGCCTGAGCCACCAAGAACACAAGGAAGACCATTCCCAACATCCCTCGTCATAGCCTCAGCTTTCAGGCCCAGGTTCGCAGCCCGATGATCCCCCAATACGCAAGATAGAGCGCGGCAATCAGCAGGGCCAGAATGACAATTCTGGAAAATGTGCTAACGCTCGGGCGGACGCGCTCATGCTCCTGCGGCGCTCGCAGCCAGCTCAGGAGGCTCACCAGCACCGCCCCTGCAAAAACGATGGTCGTCAGGAATAAGGCCTCCGACCAGATGGTGCGATTTCCCAGGCGTTCGATTAGGTCGCTGCTGCAGGCAATGAATATGCCGACGAATGCAGCCAGGCTCAGCACGGCCACCAGGGGCCAGAGCCGCATGCCGCGCTCGGCGGGACGGCGGCGGCGTTTGCTGATTCCGCCAAGAATCCAGAAAGGTGCGTAAATCACAATTGCGATCATCGAAAGCGAAACGAACACGGTGAGAACGATTTCTGTAACAGCCGCTACCGCGGGAATCTTCCGCAACGTGTTCTGCATGCCGGCCTGAATAAAACGCCCCTCCGGCTGCGGAGTCAGCAGTTCCAGCGTCGGCGCAGGATCGGGCGGATCCTTTTTCTGAACATGGCGAAACTGCGCCCCCACCACTGGAACATAGGTTTCATTCCACTGTCCCAAGCCGCGGGTCATCAGCTTCCCATCGTCAAAACGAATCCAGGTAAGGCCAACTAAACGTTCCAGAAAATGCGTCATCTCGACGCGCGGAGAATCCGGTTCATACCATCCCGCATATTCCGCAGCATTAGCCGCCAAGGCCGCCGCGGCCGGAATATCCGGCTTTTGAAGTTTGTTCGTGATGTAGGCGCGGATGGCTGTGGTGACTTTTTGGAACGCATCGCCACTACCGTTGTTGATGCTGAAGAAATATCCCACGTCGTACGTGGGCATGTAGGACATATCGGTGAGACCACCGTCGACACCGCCATCGTGGCCGTGATAGACGAATCCGTCTTCGATGCTCCAGTAGTTGCTGAGACCGTACCCGGTTTTCATGCCGTCCTTGGCCGCCCAGGTCGACTCCGGAATTTCCATGCGATCGATATCGGAGGCGGGCACGATCTGTTTGCCGCCCACCGCGCCGCGATTCAGATAGAACTGAACATACGCCGCCATGTCGTTCGCCGAGGCATTGATCGATCCGGCGGGACGCAGCAGGATGTGCCAGTAGGGATAGGGAGTTTTGCCGTCGTCGTGGTATAGCGTGGTCGCGGTGCCGGGCGCCGACTCGAAATACGTGGCCGTCTTCATGCCGATGGGAGTAAACAAGTTTTGCTGCACGAAGTCTTCGAATCTTTGCCCCGAGATCTTTTCGACAATGAAAGCGGCCACCGGCGGGCCGGAATTGCAGTACGCCATACGAGTGCCGGGAGGCCAGCGCGAAGTACGCGACGAGTGATCGTAGTCGAGGCCTTCGCGCAAGGTCATCGAATCGGGCGCCTGTTTGGCGTATTCGCGCAAGTGCAAGTCATCCCAGCCGGTGGTGTGCTCCAGAAGGTTCACCACCCGAATGGGGTCTGAGGCTTCCCAACGATTTGAATACCACACCTCGGGGGCCAGTTTGTGCACCGAGTCATTGAGCGAGACCTTACCTTGATCGGCCAGCATGAGGATCGACAAGGATGTAAATGCTTTCGATGTGGAGCCGATGCGGAAGAGGGTATCGGGAGTAACGTCGCGGCCGGTGGCCACATCGGCTTTGCCGAGTCCAGCCACCCATTCCGGGCCGGCCTTGTGAACGATGGCAATCGACATGCCGGGAACGCGGTCATCTTTGAGAATCTTTTCCAGCTGCTGGCGGAGCTCGTCGATCGATTGCGCGGGCTTCGGCTTCTCATCCTTCTTTTCAGCGGCAAGACAGAATGGAATGAACAGGAGCAAAAGAAGTGCGGGGATAATCGATTTCACGAGTGCGATCCTCCGTTCGGGCGGACCTCGGAGCGCGGAAACTCAGACCTCAGCGAAACCAATGGTAGGAAGTGACAGACTCTGAGGTCCGATGGACGAAGGTCCGATTCAGTCTGGCTGCGACGCCCCATCATACGCGGGCTAAATCTGGTAGTCGACATCTTCCATAATTCTCTGCAGCGAGGCCGAGAGCGGTTCGGCCTGGGAGCCTTCCAGCTGCTGCACGCGCTCGCGCAGCTTGCTTACTTCAGTAGCCACAGCCGCCAGAGCCTCGGAGAGAGGATCGTTGATCTGCTTGGGGTCGGTGATGACGACGCGCTTGCCTTCGCGGAAGATAATGTGACCCGGCACGCCCACGACCGTCGAATTTTCGGGAACATTGCGCAGCACCACCGATCCCGCGCCGATGCGGCAGTTTTTTCCCACGACGATGTTGCCGAGAATCTTCGCACCCCCGCCCACCACCACGTTGTCTTCCAGCGTGGGATGGCGCTTGCCGTGTTCTTTTCCGGTGCCGCCCAAAGTCACGCCCTGATAGAGCGTGACATCATCGCCGACGCTGGCGGTTTCGCCGATCACCACGCCCATACCGTGATCGATGAACAATCGCCGACCGATCTTCGCCCCGGGATGAATTTCGATTCCGGTGAGCAGGCGCGCCACCTGCGAGAGCCATCGCGCCATGAGAAAGAGGCGGTGATTCCACAGCCAGTGATTTATCCGGTAAAACCAGACCGCGTGCAGGCCGGAATAGCACAGGTAGACTTCGAACCAGGACTTGGCGGCGGGATCGCGCTCGAGCACGGTGGCCACATCTTCGCGAATTAGCGAGAACAGGTGCGGCATGGATCAGGCCGGGAGCGCCGCAGTGGGAATCTGCAGCGCCTTGTCCCGCAACTCCTGAAACAGAATACTGCTGAGATAACGCTCGCCAAAAGAGGGCAAGATCACGACGATGAGTTTGCCTTTATTCTCGACACGGCGCGCCACTTGCAACGCCGCGACGACCGCAGCTCCGGAAGAGATGCCGACGAATAATCCTTCTTCGCGCGGAAGCCGGCGCGCCATGGCGATGGCATCGTCGTTGGTCACGGTAATGACTTCGTCGATGAGATCGCGCCGGAGGATGCTGGGAACAAACCCCGCGCCGATGCCTTGAATTTTGTGCGGCGAAGGCTTGCCGCCGGAAAGAACCGCGCTGTCGGCCGGTTCGACGGCTACGGCTCTAAACGAGGGCTTCTTCGGCTTGATGTATTCGCAAATGCCGGTAATGGTACCTCCGGTGCCCACGCCGGAGATCAGAATGTCGACGCGTCCATCCGTGTCGTTCCAGATTTCCGGGCCGGTCGTTTCCAGATGAATTTTGGGATTCGCCGGATTATCGAACTGCTGCAGCATGTAGCCGTCGGGATTGGCGGCGAGAATTTCCTTGGCTTTCATGATCGCGCCGGTCATCCCGCGCGGGCCGGGCGTGAGAACGATCTCGGCGCCAAACGCAAGCAACAACACACGGCGCTCCAGGCTCATGGTATCGGGCATGGTCAAGATCAGCTTGTAGCCTTTCACCGCGGCGACAAAGGCCAGGCCGATCCCGGTATTGCCGCTGGTCGGCTCGATCAGCACGGTTTTTCCCGGACGAATTTTGCCCGCGCGTTCGGCCTCAGTAATCATGCTGACGCCGATCCGGTCTTTGACACTGGCCAGCGGATTCTGGCTCTCCAGCTTCGCCACCACTTCGGCGACGCAGCCCTCGGTAACTTTATTCAGCCGCACCAGCGGCGTGTGGCCGATCAGTTCGGTAACGTCGTTCGCGATTCTCATGACTCGAGCCTTGGCGGACGGGATGGAAGCCTGAAGCAGTAATAGTACAAGAAGGACAAAGGCAACGAGAGTTAGGACACTGATTCTGAATCAGCAAAACTTCCGGTTTGCCCGTCAGAACGAAGCCGCTGGCGCGGCGGACGCTGCCGCGTGGGTTGTGTCGGCAGTTCTGATTTTCGGCTCAGATAAATTGTGGGTCACAAGGAGGTGTCCCTGTGACCCATCTACGCAAAA
>Ga0335078_10000652_pt1 | contig 53093 bp, 55 predicted proteins | sample Lox_Sample_32_FD_206711 | JGI IMG/M metagenome (GOLD analysis project Ga0335078, IMG submission 206711) | Soil microbial communities from Loxahatchee National Wildlife Refuge, Florida, United States - Lox_Sample_3.2 | ecosystem: Environmental > Terrestrial > Soil > Wetlands | place: USA... | reverse complement strand
CGCTCGGATGACATTGTGGGCGGCAGCTTCTGCGCGACTGACGGTTTCGTCGATCCCTACAGTGCGGCGGTCGGATTCATGTCCTGGGCGGTCGATCATGGTGTCAAGCTGCAGCGGCATGCGCCGGTAATTGGCATTCAGCGTGACAAGAATGGAATCTTCGCCGTCAAAACGGAGAACGGAACGGTCTCGACGCAACAAGTTGTCAACGCGGCGGGACCGTGGGCGGCCGAAGTCGCCCGCATGGCCGGGGTCGATCTCCCGGTCGAGCCGTTGCGGCGCATGCTGGTGCCGACCGAACCGTTCGACCAGTTCCCGCATACGGCGCCCATGATCATCGACATGTCGAACGGATTTCACTTTCGTCCGGAAGCACTGGGATTTCTGCTCGCCTGGAACGATCCGGAAGAGACTCCGGGTTTCAAGACCGACTTTGATCCCGGGTTTATAGAAAAGATTCTGGTTCGCGCCGCCGATCGGGTGCCGGTTTTTGAGAATCTTGCCGTCAATCCCAAGCGTGCATGGGCGGGGCTTTATGAGATGACGCCTGACCACCACCCCATTCTGGGCGAAGCCCCGGGCGTTTCGGGTTTCTATCTGGCGAATGGGTTCAGCGGGCACGGCGTCATGCATGCGCCGGCCACGGGCAAAATTCTCTCAGATCTTATCCTTACGAGCAAATGCGATCTGGTGGATACGTCGCTGCTCGCCCTGTCGCGCTTTGCCGAAGGAAAGCTGATCGAAGAAACTGCCGTGCTGTGACCGCATGAGCATCCGCGAACAAAACTACTGGTCCACTACTGTCAACATGCCCGTCGGCGCTGCGCAGGCGCCCCCGGAAACGGCGGACGTATTGATCATCGGCGCCGGGTTCACCGGGCTTTCTGCGGCGCGCACCCTCGCGCGTCTCGGCGTTAAGGTCGTGGTCGCTGAGTCGCATACCATTGGCTGGGGCGCCAGTTCGCGCAACGGAGGCATGGTCCTCACCGGCCTCAAGCTGGGGGCCGAGAAGCTGATCTCTGCCTACGGCCGCGAACTCGCGCAACGCATGTACGCCGCTTCGCTCGCCTCAATCGACTGCGTCGAGCAGATCGTTCGCGAGGAGAAGATCGATTGCTTTTTCTCTCGCAGCGGTCATCTGGAAGTCGCCTGCAAGCAGCGGCACTTCGACGAGTACGCGCGGCAAGCCGCCGTCATCGCACGGGAATTCAATCATCCCATTCGCGTGGTCACGAAAAATGAGTTGCCGGACGAAATCGGCTCCTCCATTTATCACGGCGGCATGGTAGATGAGACCAGTGCCGGATTGAATCCCGCGAAATACGTCGCAGGCCTTGCGTGCGCCGCCATCGCCGCCGGCGCTTGTATCTTTGAAAACACGCAGGTGCAAAGAGTCGAACGCGCCTCTCGCAACGCAGCTCCCGGCTGGCGACTGACCACTTCGCGAGGCTCACTCTGGGCGCGGCACGTTCTCGTCGCCACCAGCGGATACACCGGCAAAGCCACTCCCGCGCTGCAGAAAAAGATCATTCCCATCGGCTCGTACATCATTGCGACCGAGGTTCTACCCGAGGCGCTGGCGCGCGAGCTCAGCCCACGCAACCGCATGATCTACGACTCCAAGCACTATCTGTACTACTACCGGCTCACTCCCGATCGGCGCATGCTCTTCGGCGGCCGCGCGGCTTTCTTTCCTGAGACCGAAAACTCCATCCGGCGCAGCGCCGAAATCCTGCGCCGCGGCATGGTCGGGGTCTATCCGCAACTCGCAAACACACGCCTCGAATATGTCTGGGGCGGCACGCTCGATTTTGCCTTCGACATCATGCCCCACGCCGGCCAGATCGACGCTGTTTACCACGCGCTCGGCTATGCCGGCCACGGCGTCGCCATGGCGACCTGGCTCGGCCAGAAAATGGCCGAGCTCATCGCGGGCAGCCAGCCCGACGTCCCGTTCATGGACATCCCGTTCCCCGGCGCGCCGCTGGGTTTTTATTACGGCACGCCCTGGTTCCTGCCGTTCGTCGGCGCGTATTACAAGTTCCTGGACTGGGTGAGCTGAACGCCGCGCGTGTAGGACGGGCGTGTCGCCTTTCCTTTGTCATGCTGAGCGGAGTCGAAGGACCTTGTGCCGGTTCCCTTGACACGCCGGTGCCGAAGGAGCGGCAGTGCAAGGTCCCTCGACTGCGCTCGGCTCACGCCTCGCTCCGCTCGGGATGACAATGCAAAGCAAAATTTCTACCTGCGCCGCGACCGGCTCGCCCTACAGGTTCCGCATAGCTCAGGCTGCGCGTTTGCGATGTCCGCGGGTCGTGGTGGTATGTCGTTTGGCGCTGATTTTCTTTCCTGGCGGGGTCGTCCGTTCAACGACGGCTTGCGCGTCGGGAACGAAGAGTTTGGCCATGTATTTGTCCTTGCATTGCGCAGAGCAAAAGTGAACCGCTAAGAGATGCACAGCTGTCTCTCTGCTCCAAACCGACTGGATGTTGATCTCCCGCCGCGCCGATGTGGCTCCTACAGTTTCCGCCGCGAGGCCTACGATCCATTGTTCCTCCGGCTGCTTGACGGCTAAGCACGTATCACATGCATACTGAATCATCAGGGCACCTCGCGTGGCTTCGATGGCACATATATTTGCGGTGGTTGCAGCACGATGTCAGGAGCCTCGACTTAGCCGCTGCCATCAACACATCCCGCACCTTGGCTTGCGAAGACTCGCTTGCCGGCTGGAATCTGGCGCACAAACGCTTCGGCCGCCTTGCCGGTGAATTTCAGTATCTTGGCAACGAACATAGCTGGATCGGACTCAAAACACGTACTGAGGGGTATTCAACTGGAGGACCAGGATGAAAACTGTGACCGGAGTATTTGCTTCGCAATCGGAAGCGCAACACGCCGTGGCTGAGTTGAGTTCAGCTGGAGCGCACGACGACCGAATCACGCTTTTGACTCCGGGCAGCAGCCGGGCGGAGTTGGAGTCTGTGCCACAAGCGGCCGCCGAGCAGCCGGGGATGGGAAAGGCGGTCGGCGCGGTTGTGGGAGTGGCTACGGGTCTCTCGGCTGGCCCGTTGCTGTTGGCGGCCATTATTCCCGGAGTCGGACCGGTGACCGCGATCGGGTTGCTGGGTGGAGCGGTTTTGGGGCTGGCCGGAGCGACGGTGGGTTCCGCAGCCGGTGCAAAACTGGAAAATTCCATGACCGAAGGCTTGCCGGAGGATGAAATCTTTGTCTATGAAGACGCTCTCCGTAAGGGCCGCAGCGTGGTAATCGCCCAGGCCACGGACGAAACCGAGGCCTCACGTTTTCGCGAACTGTTGCAAGTCGAGGGGGCTGAAACGGTCGATGCTGCGCGCGAGCAATGGTGGATTGGCTTGCGCAGTGCCGAGCAGGAACACTACTCGGCGCAGGGCCGAAAGTTCGGAGATGACGAGGTTTTCTACCGGCTCGGGTTTGAGTCAGCGCTGCACGCGCGGACACGCTGCAAAGAATACGATCAAACGCTGGGAGAGATGGACGCCAGGATCGAAGAACTGGAGAAGCGATACCCGGGCCGGGACGTCGCGAAGCCATTCAGCCGGGGTTATGAGCGCGGGCGCGATTATTATCAGCAGCTGTGCGACGAGTCTAAAGCCGCCTAGGTCATGCGGAGACCAGCGGTTCTTACGAGGGCCGGCTGTCGCTGTCTAAGTACATGGCAGAATTGTGATGCTCATTCCGTTATGACGATACGTTCCACGTGGAACATAACTTAAATTTGCGGGCACCGGAATGTCCGCGCCAGACGTGACGCCGGATCTCGCAACCCCGGCGAGACTCGGCCTACCCCCATTGGAGATGAGATCGCAGAGTTGACACCCCCGAACTCCCGTCTTTATCCTTGAATTTTGCTCCCTGCAGAACTTGCGCTTCTGAGCGTGCTTCCGCGTCGGGCGGTGTCAGGTGGGCGCGGAGGGTCCCATGCTTATTCAAATCCGCGAATTGGAACTCCATCCCATTGATTTTGAAGAGGAACTGCCCGCCGGGTCGATTGATTTAGACCCCGATTTGCGGCAGAGTTCGGTGCTCGGGAGTTCCGGGCGTGCCCAGTTAGTGCAAGAGCATTCGGGACATCGCGGCAAGATCAACGATATTCGCATCGCCGGCTCGTTGCATACCAAGGTCGAAATGGCATGTGCGCGGTGCCTGGAGCCGGTGGAAGTGAAGGTTGACCGCGCCTTCGATCTGCTTTACCGGCCTCAAGGCGCGGATGCCGGGCGCGAGGAGCTTTCTGTGACCACGGCGGAAGCCGAAGTCAGTTATTATCAGGGAGAAGGCTTGCTTCTGGAGGACGCGCTGCGGGAGCAGATTCTGCTGGCGTTGCCGGTCAGGGCGATCTGTCGCGAGGATTGCAAAGGGCTTTGTCCGCATTGCGGCAAGAATTTGAACCTTGACCAGTGTGCATGCAAACAGCCGGTGGAAGATCCCCGCTGGTCGGCGCTGAAAGAGATTCGCACCAAGCTGGAAAATTAGCGCCACGCACCTGCGCCCAAGAAGCGCAAGGTCCGTCGACTTGGTATGAGCTTGGGTGACGCGAAGCTCATACTTCGCGCAGGACAATTTTAAGGAGAAATGAGGAGTTCGAATGCCTAATCCGAAACGGAGACATTCCAAGGCGCGCACGGGAAACCGCAGGGCGCACGATTCACTGACGGCCCGTTCGCTTTCCGAGTGTCCAAATTGCCACGAGCGCAAGCTGCCGCACCGCGCGTGCCCGAAGTGTGGCTACTATAAAGGCCGCGAAGTTCTGGAAATCGAAGAAGCGAAGTAAATTCGCTCACAATGCCAAGCGTCATAGCTCTGGACGCAATGGGTTCGGACCGCGCGCCGCGGCCTGAGGTCGAAGGCGCCATTCAGGCGGCGCGCCATCGCCATATCCGTGTCATTCTGGTCGGCCAGGAGGCTATGCTCCGGGCCGAACTGGAGCGCCATCCTGCCGCTGCGGGCCTTCCAATTCATATCGTTCATGCCAGCGAAGTCATCACCATGGAGGACAAGGCTGTGCAGGCGATCCGGGCGAAGCGGGATTCGTCGCTGCGTGTGGGTTTGCGGATGGTGCGCGACGGACAGGCCGGCGGATTTGTGACCGCCGGGAATACCGGCGCTGCCATGGTCACAGCGAAGATGGTACTGGGTGCGATACCGGGGGTGGATCGGCCGGCACTGGCGGCGGTTTTTCCCACTGCGATTGGCACGGCGGCGGCGCTATTGGATGTCGGCGCGAACGTTGATTCCAAGCCGCACAACCTCGAACAGTTTGCCGTGATGGGCGAGATTTATTTTCGAAGCATGTTCGGAACGAAACGCCCGCGGGTGGGATTACTTTCAATCGGCGAAGAAGAGGGCAAAGGGAATGATCTTACGCGGGAGGCATTTCAGTTGCTGAAGCAGTTGCCGTTGAACTTTGTGGGCAACGTTGAAGGACGCGATCTGTACAACGGCGAAGTGGACGTAATCGTTGCGGATGGCTTTGTCGGCAACGTGGCGCTGAAAATTTCTGAAGGGGTCGCGAACTTGGTGCGCGCGACGTTGAAAGAAACCTTGAGGGCGACGATCACGCGGCAGGTTGGATACCTGCTTTCGCGCAGCGCATTTTCCGATTTCAAGAAGCGGCTCGATCATACGGAATACGGCGGGGCGCCTTTGCTGGGGGTGAAGGGCGTCTGCTTTATTACTCACGGGTCGTCGAACGCAAATGCTATAAAAAATGCGATACGCGTGGCCGCTGAATTTGCGGAGCACGGCATCAACGAAAAGATTGAAAGAGAGCTGGCGGCGATTCGGCCGGCAGTTTTGAATGTGTAGCAAACGATGAGCATGAATCTTTCTATGATCGCGTTTCTTTTTCCCGGGCAAGGCTCGCAGGCTGTCGCTATGGGGAAAGAACTCGCCGAACAGTTTGCGGTCGCGCGCCAGACTTTCGAAGAAGCTGATGAGGCGCTTGGCTTCAAACTTTCGCGGCTTTGCTTCGAGGGGCCGGAAGATCAGCTGCGGATGACCGAAATTACTCAGCCGGCGATCCTCACGACGTCCGTCGCTGCATGCCGTGTGCTTCAGGAAAAAGGGTTGCAGCCCGGATTTGTGGCGGGACACAGTTTAGGTGAATATTCCGCGCACGTGGCGGCAGGAACATTCGGATTCGCCGATGCCGTACGCACGGTGCGCAAGCGTGGGCAGTACATGCAGGAAGCGGTGCCTGTTGGTGAGGGAGCAATGGCTGCGATCCTCGGGATGGATTTGGAGAAACTTTCTGCAGTTTGCGGCGATGCTGCCGGGGGAGAAATCTGCGAGCCGGCCAATGTCAACTCAGCCGAGCAGATTGTGATTTCCGGGCACAAAATGGCGGTTGAGCGCGCGATCAAACTTGCTCAGCAGCGGGGAGCAAAGCGGGCCATTCTGCTGCCGGTGAGCGCGCCTTTTCATTGTTCGCTGATGAAGCCGGCCCAGGATCGCCTAAGGCCTGATCTCGAAGCGCTCAATTTTCAAGATCCGCGAGTGCCCGTCGCGTGCAACGTCGATGCGGCGCTGATTCGGGATGCGGGAGCGAGCCGCGACGCGCTCATTCGTCAGGTGACCGGGTCGGTCAAATGGTTTCAATCGATGAAACTACTCATTGGGCAAGGAGTAGAAATATTCGTTGAAGCCGGGCCGGGCAAGGTGCTTTGCGGGTTGATGCGACAGATTGACCGGTCCAGAAAATGCGTCAATGTGGAAGATGGCGCGTCGCTCCAGAAAGCTCTGGAGCATCTGGCCGCGAAAGTCTGAGCCGCGTCACTCGGTCTGCTCATTCTGTCAACTTATTCTGTCAACTTATTCTGTCAACCTATTCTGTCAACCAGGCCCACCAGTTGCCGCATTGTATTTCTGTCGGCGAGAACGAGAGAGTCTGGTCGGATTTCTGCACCCACAGATATGGATGCTCCGCGCGGTAGTTCACCGTCACCTCGACGATGACGCCAGTTCCGTCTCCTGGGGACAAGGAACAGTCCACGGATTGGCTCTTGATGAGCCCCCATTCGCCGCCCGGGCCCCAGTCACGATAGAAATCGTTAAACGCATAGCTCGAATATTTCTGCGGATGCTGCTTCCAGTCCGGATCGTGAAACCAGATGCCGTATGCGGCTGCATAGTCCTGCTCTTGCAAGTCCTGGAAAAATTCTGCTGCGATGTGTCTTTCCGGGTAATCTCGATAGTGATAGGCGAGCCAGGCACAAACCAAGCCGATTAAGATGGAGATAATGATCGCGACTCTGCGGCGGCGGTCGCGCGCGGGATCGTACTGTTTCGCGTCAAGCAGCGTCATGGCGTAAGCATAATAAGGATAGAACATGGATGTCGATTCCATCCGAAAGTATTGCCTCTCGTTTTCGTCGGCGACCGAGAACCTGCAATGGGGCGATGATCTCTGCTTTAAGATCGGCGGGAAAATTTTCGTGACTCTCGGCCTGGAGTCGGTGCCGCAGCGCATGTGCTTCAAATGCACGCCGGAAAAATTTGATGAATTATGCGAGCTCGAAAATATTGAACCAGCGCCTTACGTGGGGCGATACAAATGGGTGATGGTGACAGGATTGAATGTTTTGCCAGATGAAGAATTGAGAGACCTGATCCGGCAATCGTACGAAATGGCGGCGAAAAAGGCGGGACGCAAAGGGAAGCGCGTGCGGACCGGTAAAGCTCGTAATCGAAGAGCTAAACGCGCGAGCAAGCGGAAGAGGGAATAGTCCGGCGGCGATCTTGAGGTAAAAATCACGTGGCAGATTTGCGGAAGTATTTCGGTTCGAAAAAGAAACTCGCTCAGACCGCTGCGCTCGTCGCCATTGTTTGTGTCGTGGGCTGGTGGGTGAACGCGCGAATCAAAGCCGCGGAAGCCCGCAAATTCAAGCCGGCCAGCGAGGTGGCCCGGATCGAGTACGCGGTTGCAAATACGAGATCGTGGCATTTGTCGCTGCAGGGCACCATGCGGGAACAGCCGTTTGAGACTGAGCAGGATGTAGTCTGCCCATACCAATCGCACACAGTTACTCAGACCAGGAGTTCCACCGGGGCGAAAGTTCTGATATCTGAAATCATCGAGACTCAGGACAGGATGTACGCGCGAGAGGGCAATGAGCCCTGGGCTTCCGAACCAAAGGCCGGAACTCAAAAATGCCGCACTGGCCCCATGGCGGGGCCGTCAACGCTACTGGCAACTCTTGCCGGATTGGAAACTGCTACAGCGATTCGTGGCGAGTTACTGCAGGCCGGCAATGAGAGTTGCCGCGTCTGGAATTTTATCGGCAACAGTTCGCAGGCTCTGCTCGCAACTTTGTGTGTGAACGACACAACCCACTTGCCTTACGAATTGAAGCAGGGTTCATTGGATGTGCGGTACCGGGACTGGAACATGCCCATCCTTATTTCCGCCCCCACTGCGGATGAGACGCAAACTGCTCCTATGTGACGAAGCCGCCTTCTACAGGACTTTCTGTAGTTCTGTTTAAAGTTCACCGTATTGCGAAACCTGAATTGACAGTCCAAAGTAATGCGGATAGGATTCTCGTTCGCGGCGGCGTAGTTGGCGTCTCAGAGTACGATTTCCGTCACACAAGATCGACATCATGGAAAGAGTGCCAACTGTATCAGGGACAACGAACCTGGTTGATATCCTTGATCGTGTTCTCGACAAAGGTTTGGTCATCGCTGGTGATATCCGCATCTCGCTGGCCAACGTCGAATTGCTCACGATCCGGATTCGCCTGTTAGTTTGTTCTGTCGATAAGGCCGAGCAAATCGGGTTGAATTGGTGGAAGTACGATCCCCATTTGACCATGCAAGCTCCCCCGCCCCCCGCCGCGCTGCCGCAAGCCAGGCGCGCCGCTGCACGCACGCAGGCGGCGAGAACCGTAGCAGCGAGAAAACAAAAACGCAAAGGCTGAGCTGCACCAGCCAGGAGGAGCGCTAATGGCGGTAGAACGCATATCAGGTGGTTCAAGCCTGATTGATGTCCTTGACCGCGTATTGGACAAAGGTATTGTCATTGACGCCTGGGTCCGCATTTCTCTCGTCGGCATTGACCTCATCACGGTTGAAGCACGCGTGGTAGTGGCTTCCATCGATACGTATCTGAAGTATGCGGATGCCGTAGGCCTGACCGGACTGGTCTCGCGGCCGCAACTGACAGAAGTGGAAGAACCCGGCGTGAGCGTAGAAACCACCAGGCGAGTTACTCGCGTACCGGCGCGGCGCGCTGCCAGAAAAGCATAGTGGGGCATGATGGCGATGGCCCAAATTGCCTCGCGGCGGTCACCTCGTCCTGAGCTAGTGTCTGCGCGACCGCCTTCGCTCGAAGCCGCCGCCTTGCGTCTGCTCTCGGCAGAACGTTCGGAAGAAGTGTTTCCCATCCTGCTGGAGGAGATCGTCAAGCTGGGGTCGCGGCGGGCCTGCGTGGTTATGGTGGATTTCGACAGTGGCGAAATTAAGCCCGCCGCTTCTCTGAATTTTCAAAAAGACAGATTAGAGAAACTCAAAACGTCGTTGTGGGTCAGCGAGAACCCTATAGTCGTGGCCTTGCAGGCTATGGCTCCGGCAGTTTTAGCCCCGGCAGCGCCTGGCCAGGAGTTGTACTACGCAATTCCCATCTGTTATCGAAGCCGCACCCGATGCTGGGAAGCCGAGCGGGAGCGCAGCCAGGCTTGTCTCGCCGTGCGAAACGATCAGGCGCCCAAATCCGCGTTGACGCAACAGATGTGTACGGTTTGCGATATGCGCGCATATGCGGGCGTGGTTCTGGTAGGAATGGTGCGCGGAACCAGCGAAACGAAGCTCCGGGAGTTGCGTGCCATCACGGATCGGGCGAACCGTCATCTCTCCCGCCTGTTCAAAATCGAGCACTACTACAACCGCATGCAGGAGATGGATGGCACGATTGCGCGTCTTCGCGCCGTGATGCAGAGCATGGCCGATCCCGTCATTCTGACCGACAGCCAGCATCGGGTGATTGTTCAAAACCGCGCTGCCGAGCGTTTTTTCGGTATGCCTGAGGGTGTAAGCGAAGGCGGAAGACGCGCGGTGGAGTTGAACAATTTGTTGTTCTCGGCGGCATTATCCTCCATGGCGGTAAGCGCGACCGATTCTTCTCGCGATCTGACTCTGGTTGACGTCATGGAAGGCGAGGAAGTTTTGTTTGAAGCGGTCTGTGCTCCGACCTTCAGCGCTGAAGGCGTCCGCACGGGCATGGTTACCGTGATGCGGGATGTAACCGATCTGCGCCGGGCAGACGATGAAGTCCGCACAAATCTGGAAAAATTGCAGGCGGCCGAGGATCTGGTCCGGCAGGACCGCGATCGCTTGAACCTGGTGATTGAAAACGTGGGCGACCCGATTATTGTTGCCGATAACGCGGCGAAGGTCGTGCTGCTCGATCCGCTGGCAAAGGAACTATTCAGCCCGGCGGATACCAGTAAGCATCCTGAGATTGTCAAGAACCAGGCGAAGCTTGACGCTTACCTCACCTCTTTCACGTTCTCGTTTGCGGAAAAAGAGAACAAGAGCCTGCTCTTCTACAATCCGGCGACGCGCACGGAGGTCGAATATGCGGGGCGCTCGGGAAAAATTTTTGACGCCCGCAATCAGGTCGCGTACACGGTCACGGTGCTGCGCGATTTTTCCACCTGGAAAAAGCTGGAACAGTTGCAACTTGAACGCCGGATGCTGGAGATGGAAAAGTTTGCCGCTACGGGCAGGCTGGCGGGAACCATTGCGCACGAAATCAACAATCCTCTCGAAGCGATCAAGAATGCCATTCACTTGCTGGGGGATAGCGTCGATAGCAAATCGAAGCCGGTTTATGACGTTTTGAAAAACGAAACCGAGCGGGTCACTCGGATCGTCCGGCAGATGCTGGGCCTTTACCGCAACGTGGCGCAATTCGCCAAGTTCGATCTTAACGCGGTTGTGGAAGACACGCTGACGTTGTTTGCGCATCCCCTCAGCAATGCCGGAGTGAGTATCGACAAACGCCTGAACCCAATAACGCTTTTCAAGGGATCCGCCGATCAGTTCCGCCAGTTGCTTTCGAATCTGGTGGTGAATGCGCGCGACAGCATGCCGGTGGGTGGCCACCTGGTGATCCGTACCAAAGAAACTCATGCCAAGAACAGTTTGCACACGACTGTGCATCTCACGATTACCGATTCCGGCTGTGGCATTTCGGCGGATTTACGAAAATCCATGTTCGAACCTTTCGTGAGCACAAAAGGGGCCAAGGGTACCGGCCTGGGTCTTTGGATCGTGAAGGGAATTGTCGAGAACCACAGCGGGCGCATCCGCGTCCGCAGCAGTGTGGGTAAAGGCACAGTGATCAGGCTGGCGTTCCCTGTGGTTCGATGAGCTTGCGCGCTTTGGGGCAAAAATTGAAGAGGGAAAAGAGCATGGCAACAGCACCAGTGCGAAGACAACGAAAAGCCTCGTCTACCCCGCAGGACGATCTCCACGTCAAAATCGCAGATCACTCCAATGGCCCCGAAACCAGTCCCGGAGAAAGCGGCCGATATGTCTATGGGATTGTCCGCTCAAGAGACGCGACGAGTTTTGGAAAAATCGGAATTGGCGGTGCCGGCGAGCCTGTTTACACGATCAATTATCAGGACATCGCTGCCGTTGTCAGTAAGACGCCAGTCGCAATTTTCGACCCGACGCGGGAAAACGCATTGGCCCACGAGCATGTGATTGAAACCGTAATGAAGAACTACACCATCATCCCCATGAGTTTTGGCACCGTTTTTCGCACCGAGGATGATATTCGCGAAGTGCTCAAGAGTATTTATTCGTCATTGAAAGATGTGCTCAACCAGATGTCGGGGAAGCTGGAGTTCGGCTTGAAGGTGAACTGGGAGCGCGATCAGATCATTGAGGAACTCAAGCAGCAGGACGAGGAAATTCGCCAGTTTCATCGCGAAATTGTGCGCAAGCAACTGCAATCAACCTATTTTGCCCGCATGCAACTGGGGCGCATGATTGACAAGGCGCTGTCCGAACGCGCGACGGTGTACGTGCGGGAAATCTACGAAGGGCTGCGTGGAGTTTGCGTCGCCTCGCGCGATAACAAACCGATTGGCGACAAGATGATTATGAATGCGGCCTTTCTGGTTGAGCGCAAGCGAGAGGCTGAGTTCGATGACGTGGTCAATAAGATCGCGAAGAAGTACGGAAAACGTCTGAAATTCAAATACACCGGCCCGTGGCCGCCTTATAATTTTGTGAACATCCGGCTCAAGTTCGAGCGGGTAGGCGCAACTTCCTGAGCACGAATTAACGCCATGCTTCTGGTCGATGACATTCTGCTTCTGCCGATATCAGGATTGAAGTTCATCTTTCGAACCTTGCAACAGGTTGCGGAAGAGCAGTACACCGACAATGGTCCACTGAAGGAACGCCTGCTCGAATTGCAGTTGAAGCTGGAATCAGGTGAAATCTCAGAACGGGACTATAACAGCGAAGTGGCTGAGATTTTTCGTGAGCTCCGCGAAATTGAAAGGCGAAAGCGTGAACTCGCCGGCAGTTCTGACAAACGTTAAAGCCTACGTTTGCGAGGGATACCCTTAGCCGAAGGTTTTCGCCTACCGGGAGCAGGAGGTCTTAGGCTGTACGGTTCGAGCGATTTTTCCATCAGCGTGTGCAGGCCGCCAGTGAATCTGCGAAGGTCAGAAATGAGCGCGCCAATCTCGAGACTGCCCATATTTTCCTGCACGATGCGATAAACTTCGCGTTCAAGCTCCCAGAACCCTCTCGCCAGATCCGCGGGAGAAAGATTTGCTTTCATCCATTTCTTACTTTGCTCAGGCGCGGCCCGCAGAAGACTCCCGTTCAGCGTATCGCTGTTGCTTTCCAGTTGGCGGATGAGTCCATTCAGGAAGTTCGTCATCGCGAGCCCTGGCTCGGGACGCTTCGCCTCAGCCATCCGTGTAGATTTTTGCTTGCTGGTGCCCCCATTCGCCATGGAAACTCGTGAAAGGATCTGCTGGGCATTCCGCCTGAGTAATTCCGCAAGTCTTTGCTTTCCCGCCCACGGCCTGGTGCGGTTTTGCATCTTCTCCTGAAGAGTCCTTATCAGGGCCTGAATCTCGACCGGTTTCACCAGATAATCGTCTACATGGTTGTGGATGGCCTGCAGCGCCGTTTCAAATGCCGGATAGCCGGTCAAGATGAAAGTAACGCACTCAGGCTGGACATGGCGCATGGCGCTTGTGACCAGAAATCCGTCCCCTTCTTCAGCGATGTTCAGATCAGAGATGAGCACATCAAAGGGCCGCGAGTTGATCTCGAAAAGAGCGTCGGAGACACTCTCGGCGGCACGCACCTCGAAGCCCGACTTTTCGAGCACGGGTGGCAAGGTCATGCGAATACTCGCTTCGTCGTCGACGAATAGCAATTTGATCGGTTTTTCAGCCATCGCCTGAATTCCTAAATCAAGATGACTATCATACTTCGCCGCTTCGGAAACGCAAGCCGCCAGAACCGTGGGCAGCACAGCCTGCGAAGGCGGAATGCCCTGATATACAGTTTGTCCTGTATCGAACTGTGGCGAGGTTTGCGTTATAAGAACAGTCGGTGGCCGCGTCGTCCCCCGGCGGGCCAGTCGTGAAGAATTCGGGCTCAAATCAGTGGCAAAAGCTGGCGAAAGTACGGTTTCAGGCGTGAAGCCGGAGGTACGGCTTTTCAAGGAAAAAGTGCAACGCACTGCCGCCAGGGCGGATGCGGCTTCTCAGGAAGTCCTAAGGGCGGAGCTTCTGAACCTCAGCCGCGAAGCCATTCTCATTCTTAACCAGGAAGGAAAGATCGTTTTCTGGAGCCGCGGCGCCGAGCGTCTTTATGGCTGGAGTGTGAAAGACGCTCTCGGAAAAGTGCCCTTTGAGCTGTTGAAGACAGAATCACCGCGAAGCATCGCTCAAATCGAAAACATATTGCGAAGCGAGCCTTACTGGGATGGAGAAGTGAAGCAGACCACCCGCCAGGGGACGCGGGTTACGGTCGCCAGCCGGCGGGCTTTGTGGCGGGACGAACGGGGCAATCCTCAGGGTCAGCTTCAACTTGACACAGATATTACTCAGCGCAAGCAGATTGAACAGGAGTTACGAGTCCTATCTGGGCGGCTATTGACTTTACGAGATGAGGAACGGCGGCGGCTGGCGAGGAATCTGCACGATAGCGTGGGCCAAATGCTCACCGGGGCAGGCATGAACCTGTCAATAATTCAGCAGCTGCTGGGAAACGATAACACCGAGTGCCAGCGGCTGCTGCGAGACCTGGCCAAGATGCTGGATGACAGCGTCAAGGAAATCCGCACACTTTCTTATCTTCTTCATCCTCCATTGCTCGACGAGGTCGGACTGTATTCGGCTCTGCACTGGTATGTCTCGGGCTTTTCCGAGCGCAGCGGGATCGACATCGAGCTTCATGTCCCAGAGGACCTGGGGCGTTTCCGTGACGAGCTTGAACTGGCGTTGTTTCGTATTGTGCAGGAGACCCTTACGAACGTTCATCGTCATTCGGGCAGCTCGAAAGCTCGTATCACCGTGTCCAAGTCCCCCCGGCAAGTCAGGCTGAAGGTGGAAGATTTTGGTAAAGGCATGCCGCTTCCCCTGGCCGAACGCGACCGCAGCGGTCGGCCGATTGCAGGAGTGGGGTTAAGTGGTATCCGCGAGCGCGTCCGGCAACTGGCAGGGCAGATCCAGATCCGTTCCTCCTCCGCCGGGACCGCAATTGAAGTTCTCTTTCCCCTTGATGTAGCCACTGCGAGTTTATCCTCTTCGAAAGCTGCAGCTGAGTTTAGCTTCTGATTTTTGGGCCAAAATCTCCCGGTTAACTCGCCGCTGTAACCCTCGATAGCACAATGTCTTTGCCGGGTAAAAACATTGTCAAGAAGTTGTCAATAATCCTTTTGGCACGAATTTTGGTAGTAAGCTTGTCCCGTGTTGCTGCTATAGGTAAAGGAGTTCGGCAATGATCAGCACAGGTTTGGCCCGACAGCCCATGATTCAGCGCAGTCAAGGTTCCAGTGTTCAGGAAAGGGCGCCGCTGTGCGTCGTCGCGGGAGCGAAAATGGAGCGGATACTCGTGGTGGAGGATGATCGCGCAGTGCAAAAGGCGCTGAAGCGGCTATTTGAGTCCGAAGGCTTTGCGGTGGAGATCAGCAGCGATGGACGATCTGCGCTTGAGGTTTTCCGCGCCAGTTCACCCTCCGCGATCGTGTTGGATTTGCGTTTGCCGAATGTTTCCGGCCGCGACGTCTGCCGGGAGATCAAACAACAATCCCCATCCCTCCCCATTATCGTGCTCAGCGCGGCCAGCGATGTGTCTGACAAGGTGTTGCTGCTGGAACTCGGCGCCGATGATTATGTGACCAAGCCCTTCAGTCCCCGCGAACTGCTGGCGCGGGTTCGCGCCGCCCTGAGGCGCAACGTTCGCACTCAAACCGGAGAAGTAAATTCGTTCGGAAATGTCAGCGTGGATTTCACCAAAATGGAGGTCACACGCTCGGGCGAGCTCGTTGTACTGACAGCCCAGGAGTTCAAGACCTTGAAGTTCCTGCTGCACAATGCCGAACGCGTAATCACACGGGACGAGCTGCTGAACGAAGTCTGGGGTTACCAGAACTATCCATCCACCCGAACCGTGGACAACCACATTCTGAAGTTGCGGCAAAAACTCGAGCCCGACCCGGCAAATCCCGTTCACTTCCGGACCATCCACGGCGTGGGATACAAGTTTGTGCCCTGACCCCCAGGCAGGGCTATATTGGCACCAGCGATCAGTACTGTGTCGAGCGGGGGGAAACAGTTTCCAGGAATGATTACTTCTTATCAGAGTTTACCAGGGGGCAGGGGTCAGTGAAGCTGCGAATGAGGACGAAGTTTCTTCTTTCCATGCTGCTGATTTGTGCCGGCCTCACCTGCACCACGCTGCTGCTGGTGAGGAATAGCGTTCGTTCTCAGGTCAAGAAAGAACTGTTTGACGATCTGCAGAACTCGGTGAGTACTTTCGAGCGTTTCCAGCAGCAACGGGAGACAACCCTGAGCCGCTCCGCCGATCTGCTCGCCGATCTGCCCAATCTTCGCGCGCTCATGACCACCGAGCACGAGGCGACGATCCAGGACGGGTCAACTCCGTTCGCTCGCCTCGCGGGAAGCGACATTTTCCTGCTGGCCGATCGCGCCGGCAACGTTGTAGCCTTGCACACCAGCAAGCCCGGATTCACCCGGGAGATCGCGCAACAATCGCTGGATGCATCGCTTAATAAGCAATCCTCCCCCTGGTGGTACGGCGACCAGCACCTCTATGAAGTGTTTCTGAAGCCGATCTATTTCGGTCCGGCTGCAGCCGATCGCCTACTTGGTTTTATGGTGATCGGCTACGAAATCGACGATAGTGTCGCGGCGGAGGTCAGCCGTATTGCCGCCAGCCAGGTGGCTTTCTTCTATGAAGACAAGATTGTCAGAACCACTTTGTCTCCGGCTCACGAAGCTGAGTTTGCAAAGCTCGCCTTTTCGCGGCCCGGGGCGAACTTCAGCAATCCGGAAGAGGTCCAACTGGGAGACGAACGCTTTCTCGGTACCTCGGTGGAGTTGGCGGCCGGGGAAACTTCCTCGGTGCGGCTGAGCGTGCTGAAATCCTACGACCAGGCAACCGCATTTCTCGATGATCTGAACCGGCTGCTTCTGGCGCTTGGCCTGGCAACGATGGGCGCGGGAAGCATATTGGTGTTTTTCATCTGCCACACTTTCACCCGGCCTTTGGGAAATCTGGTCGCAGGAGTGCGGGCGCTGGGCAAGGGAGACTTCACCTATCACCTTGACGCGCGCGGCGGCGATGAAGTGGCCGAAGTAACGGCTTCCTTCAACCGGATGCGCGGCAGCCTGCTTAAAACTCAACAGGAGCTGCTGGAAGCAGAAAGGCTCGCGACCATCGGCCGTATGGCGAGTTCCATTTCGCATGATCTGCGCCATTCGCTCGCAGCCATTGTGGCCAATGCCGAGTTCCTGTGTGAGTCGCGCCTTTCAGCCGAGCAGCGGGAAGATCTTTATCAGGAAGTGCGAATTGCTGTAAACCAGATGACCGAGCTGATCGATTCGCTGCTTGAATTCTCTCGCACCCGCGAGTCGCTCCGGCCGAGCTATGGTTCGGTTAAAGACACCGTCGAGCGCGTGGTTCACACCATCCGGGCGCGGCCGGATTTCCGTCCAATTCAGATCGGGGTCCGGCAGCAGGGGAACGGCAATGGATGGTTCGATCCCCGCAAGCTCGAGCGGGCGCTTTATAACCTGATTCTCAATGCGTGCGAAGCAATCCCGGGTGAGGATGGCAGAATCGAGATTGAGATTCGCGAAGTAACCGACGGCGTGGCGATCCGTGTTGCCGATAACGGCCGCGGCATACCGGATTCAATTCGCGGCAGCCTGTTCGAGCCATTCACGAGTTGGGGCAAGGAGAACGGCACGGGATTAGGCCTGACGGTGGTCCAAAAAATCGTACAGGACCATGGTGGGGACGTTGTGGTGGAGAGCACGGGTCCCACGGGAACAGTATTTCTGGTTCGGCTGCCACTGGTTTCATCGTCGGTGACGGATGCTGGCGGGGTCAGAATGGGCCTTGCACCGCCTCCACGGCCCAAGCCTGTTCCATCGGAATAGAAGCAACTTCGCATTCAAAAGCGCGGCAGACGTGCTTGAACGCGCTAAGATTTGTGGAACTTCCAGGTCTTCTTCGGGAGGCAGAGCGTGAACCAGTCGATTCGTTGCTCCTACGTACGACGGCCTTTCCTAAAAATCCAGCCACGACAACCCCGCTTCAGGTGGTTGCTCGCCGGGCTGATGCTGCTTGCATCGACCCATCCCGGCTGGGCGCAGGCGAGCGCATCAGGCCCGCAAAATGACGCGATGCTCGCCGCGATTCATGATCTTCAGCAGCAGGTCAGCGAGTTGCGGGACGCGGTGACGGAGATGCGCTCGGAAGCGGCACAGTACCGGGCCGAAACCTCGGAGCTGCGGCGGGAGCTGGAGGCAACGCGCGAGAAGTCGGCCGCTGCTTCTGCGCCGGAACAGGCGGGCAATTACGGAGCCACAACCAATGCGCTGGCCCCGGATCAGACTGCGTCTGCATCTCAGCTTCCAAGACCCTCGGGCTCGGTTACCGAGCGCGTTTCGTCGCTCGAAGAATCCATGCAGTTGTTAAACAGCAAGATCAATGATCAGTATCAGACCAAGGTAGAGAGTGCGTCGAAGTATCGTGTGCGGCTTTCCGGAATTGTCCTGATGAACCTGTTCAGCACTCGCGGCGCAACCGACAGTCAGGATTTTCCCACCTGGGCTGAACCCACTCCGCCCGGATCGCCAAACGGCAATTTCGGTGCAACCCTGCGGCAGTCGGAAATAGGCCTGGAGGTTTTCGGTCCGACCGTGGCCGGCGCACGAACATCAGCGGAGGCGCAGTTCGATTTCGCCGGGGGCTTTCCCAATACCGTGAATGGCGTTACGTCAGGCATTTTTCGGATGCGGACCGCGAGCATGCGCCTGGATTGGGAGCACACTTCGATCATCGCCGGACAAGACAATCTTTTTATTTCACCGCAGTCGCCGACTTCTTTTGCATCGCTGGCTGTGCCCCAATTCAGCTATGCAGGAAATCTCTGGGGATGGATTCCCCAAGTCCGAATCGAACATCGATTCGATCTTTCCGATCGCCAGAACGTGACGCTGCAGGCAGGGATTCTGGACAATCTTACTGGCGAGTTGCCCTATGCATCCCCGGCGAATGAGCCCCAGGCGGGCGAAGCGTCCGGCCAGCCGGCATATGGAGTCCGTACTGCATGGACCCATACCCTATTCGGGCAACCGCTTACCATCGCGGCGGCGGGCTATTATGGGCGTCAATACTGGAGTTTTGGTCACCATGTGGATGGGTGGGCGGGGTTGAGCGACTGGGACATTCCGCTGATGCGGCACCTCAGCCTTGACGGAGAGTTCTACCGCGGCTTTGCCATCGGCGGCATTGGCGGCGCGTTGGGCCGCAGCGTGCTGTTCAGCGGCGATCCCACTTTGCCGGCATCCCAGGTTCGTGGCCTGAACGATATTGGTGGATGGTCCCAGCTGAAGTTAAAGGCGAGCGCCAAGCTGGAGTTCAACGCTGGATTCGGCTTGGATAATCCGTTCGTAAAGGATTTAACCGCCTTTTACGATCCGCAAGGTTATCTTGCGCCGCTGTACATAAACCGTGGGGCCATGGGAAATGTGATTTATCGTCCGAGGTCCAATCTACTCTTGTCCGCCGAGTACCGGCACCTGCGAACTTTTTTTGTCGGCGACTCTAACGTCGGTGCCGAGCAGGTTAACCTGGTAATGGGCGTTTTGTTCTAGATATGAACATCAGGAGCGTGCTGACGCGATGCTTGTTGACGGTGCTGGTTTGCGCTGCAGTGAGTTTTGCGCAAGAGGTTAATCTCACAGCTCGCGTGGCGCGGGTCAAGGGAAACAAGAAGAGCAAGTCAGTGACGTCGAAAGACGTGGTGATCTGGCTGACTCCGGTCGGGGACACTCCCACTCCTGCATGGCCTGAGCGCGATCCGAACGACCCTCCACGGCTGGTCCAAAAAGACAAGAGTTTTTCGCCACATGTTCTCGTAGTCCCGGTTGGATCAGTCGTGCAGTTCCCGAATAAAGATCCCTTCTTTCACAACGTCTTTTCGCTATTCGAAGGCAAGCGCTTCGACCTTGGATTGTATGAAGCCGGCACTACCCGCAATGTTCACTTTGATCGCGTGGGAATTTCCTATATTTTTTGCAACATCCATGCGGAGATGAGCGCGGTCGTGATCGCGTTGAACACTCCTTATTACGGAATCTCGGATGCAAAGGGGCAGATCGTGGTGCCCAATGTAACGCCGGGAAATTACATGCTGCATATCTGGTATGAAGCCGCGTTGCCGGAGACGCTCAATCGAATGACGCACGAAGTTACGGTGTCGGAAAACAATTCAACGCTGGGATTGCTTCGGCTTCCTGTGGTGACCGTGCCGGCGGCCCACAAGAACAAGTATGGCCAGGACTACCCTCCGCCTGCGCCGGACAGTCCGACGTATGAACACCCCTAGGGCGAGTTGACAAGAGAAAAACCTTACGCGAGCAGCCTGGCCGCATCTTTTGCGTAGTAAGTGAGGATCATGCTGGCTCCCGCGCGGTAGATAGAAGTGAGCGATTCCATCATGACCCGGCCGCGCTCGATCCAGCCATTTTGCGCCGCCGCCTCGATCATGGCGTACTCCCCAGAGACCTGATACGCGGCAAGAGGCAAGTCGAAGCGTTGGCGGGCGGCGTAAATGACATCGAGATACGGCAGCGCCGGCTTCACCATGATCATGTCCGCGCCTTCTTCGATGTCGAGTTCGATTTCGCGCATGGCCTCGCGCAGGTTGGCTCCATCCATCTGGTAAGAGCGGCGATCGCCGAATTGCGGTGTGGAATCAGCCGCCTCGCGAAATGGGCCGTAAAAGCCGGAGGCGAACTTTGCGGCATAAGAAAGAATTGGGATGTTGATCAGGCTGGCTTCGTCGAGTGCCTTGCGAATGGCCGCGACTCGGCCATCCATCATGTCGGAGGGGGCAATGATATCCACACCGGCTCGCGCCAGCGAAACTGAGGTGCGGGCCAGCAATTCGAGAGAAGCATCGTTTACGATTTCAAAATCGGCGGCAGCCACAGTATCGGCAACAGCCGCGCCCAATGACTGAGCGCGCGATCGCACCACTCCGCAATGGCCGTGCGACATGTATTCGCAGAGGCAGACGTCGCCGACTACGATCATCTTCGGCAGTTCGCGCTTGATCGCGCGGGCCGCTTGTTGAACAATGCCGTCTTCCGCCCATGCGCCGGTTGCGGCTTCGTCTTTTTTCTCGGGCAGGCCGAAAAGAATGACGGCGGGGACGCCGAGCGATTGCGCCTCGCGCGCCTCTTTGACCGCCTCATCCACGGATAAATTGAAGACACCCGGCATGGAGGTCACTTTGTTGCGGATACCTTTTCCGGGAGTGACAAACAGCGGATAGACAAAAGCGTCAGGCGTCAGGCGCGTCTCGCGCACCAGCGAGCGGATCTGCTCGCTTTGCCGGAGACGCCGCATGCGGGTGACAGGAAAGCTCATTGCTATTTTGTCGATTGTAGCGCAGTGGCGCACTTGCGAGTGTGCTTTGCGTCATAGGGTGTGATTTCGCTGCGGCGCAAACTCCACGAAAACGCTACAAGGTTTAAACTACAACACTTAGCTGCGAGTGACTGATCAAGGCCAGAATCGATGATCAAAGCTGTGCGGGGAACGCGCGATCTCCTGCCGCCGGATACGGCGCTGTGGAACCATGTTGAGGCGAGTGCACGGGAAGTGTTCCGCCTGTACAACTTTCATGAAATTCGCACGCCGATTTTCGAAGAGACGCAACTCTTTGCACGCAGCGTGGGCGAAGAGACGGATATTGTCTCGAAAGAGATGTACACATGGGAGGACCACGGCCGGGCGGAAAGTGATCGCGGCCAGTCTCTTACCCTTCGCCCCGAAAACACCGCCGGAATTGTCCGCGCCTATATCGAGCACAAGCTGGAGACGCGCGGCTTAAATAAGCTTTACGCCATTGGACCGATGTTTCGCCGGGAGCGGCCGCAGAAGGGACGATACCGGCAGTTCTATCAAATCGACGCGGAAGTTATTGGCCCGCAAAGTTCGGGGAGCGATTCTGCGGTGCGTGATGCCGAGTTGCTTGAGTTGCTGGCGACGTTGCTTGACCGGCTGGGGATAAAAGGCTGGACTTTGCAGTTGAATTCGGTGGGCTGCTCGAATGATCGCGCTGCGTATAACGAAGCGCTGCGCAAGGCGCTCGAGCCGGTGAAAGATAACATGTGCGTCGATTGCCAGCGGCGCGCGGTGACCAATCCTTTGCGCGTCTTTGACTGCAAAGTTCCCGAGGACCAGCCGATCATCGAGACGCTGCCGCGCATCAGCCAGTTTCTGGACGAGCCGTGCAGTCAGCATTTCGAGCAGGTGCAGAGCATATTGAAGGCGATCGGTTTGCCGTATCAACTTAACGACCGGCTGGTCCGCGGGCTCGACTACTACACTCGAACGGCGTTCGAGTTTACGCACGGGGCCCTCGGCGCGCAGAATGCGATTCTTGGCGGCGGCCGGTATGACGGTCTCTCCGAAGCCCTGGGAGGGCCGAGCGCTCCCGGAATCGGCTTTGCGATTGGCGAAGACCGGCTTGTGCTGGCGCTCAGTGAATCTGCCGAATCGGTGCAGAAAAAGCCCGATGTCTACATCGCGCCCTTGGGTGCCGGCATGGATCAGGAGGCGGCCCGTCTGGCCCGTGAGCTGCGAAGCCACAATATCGTGGCCGAGCTGGGCAGTGAGAGCTTTCGTCTAAAGAAATCGCTTGAAATTGCGAGCAAGATCGGGGCCCGCTTCGCGCTGATTGTAGGTGAGAACGAAGTAAAAACGGATACCTTCGCGCTGAAGAATCTTGCGCTGGGAGAGCAACTCTCAGTTCCGCGTGTTGAACTCGCCAGGAAAATCGCCGGCGGATAATCGCCTTGGCATAGAGCAAAAAAAAGCAAGGGGTCCCTTTCGGGACCCCGGCAATGCGCAACTAGGACACTTTGCGCTGACCCTGATCTTTCTTCTGCTCCTGGTCGCGTTCCATGTCGTGGCCTCCCTGCGAGGGACGCTTCTGCTGCTCCTGGTTGTAGTCCTGATGTTGTCCCTGCTGGCCCTGGCCCTGTTCACGGCCGCTTTGGCCGGACTGCTGTCCTGACTGCGGATTATTCATTTTGTTCGGATCGTTTGTCATCGAACATTCCTTTCTTCACGTTTAGTAGTCTGTACTGCGAAGGTTTGTTGCCTGGGCGCCCGGCTCAGTTGGATTGATCTAAGGGTGGATACAGCGACCAAGATGCGGCACTGAGGATGACACTGCCCGTCGTTTGGTACTCAGGTACTGAATAGGAATGAAAGTTTGCGTGCTGCACATCGTAGATATGACGAAGCGCCATTCTTACCAACCACTTGACCTGCGTCCGTGAATTTTCCAAACGGATCCGTCAATCACGGCGAGCTTGTCCTTGGGGCGGAAAGCCGCCGATACCAACGGCGGCGTCGCCTTCGAGTTCGTCCCGCGCGCCGCGCTGCGCGAGAAGTTGTGATGTTTGTCATCCCGAGCGGAGCGAAGCATCGCTGAGCGCGCCGCGCTGCGCGAGAAGTTGTGATGTTTGTCATCCCGAGCGGAGCGAAGCATCGCTGAGCGCGCCGCACTGCGCGAGAAGTTGTGGCGTTTGTCATCCCGAGGGAGCGAAGCATAGATGAGCGCGCCGCACTGCGCGAGAAGTTGTGGTGTTTGTAATCCCGAGCGGAGCGAAGCGTAGCTGAGCGCAGTCGCACTGCGCGAGAAGTTGTCTGCGTTTGTCATCCCGAGCGGAGCGAAGCATAGATGAGCGCAGTCGAGGGACCCTGTGTCATCCGTCCGGTGGCCCAGCTCCCGCAAGCGAATCATGCGAGCTGACCTGGGCATCATCAGGGTGCCCCACCCAAGCGGGTGTTGCTTGGGTGGGATCGGAATAACAATGAGCGCAGCCCCGCAGGAGCGGCATACTGCAGCCCGGCACGTCAGTGCCGGGGAGGATGAAGACTCAGATCACGCGCCCAAAGGGCGCAACCGCCACAGAGCTTACTTCACTCTGAACACCACGTTGCTCGTCAACGTGCCAGTCGGCGTTGTGACTTGAACCTTGCCGGTGGTCGCACCGGTTGGAACGGTCGTTCGTATTTCTGTCGCTGATACAACGGTGAATGTTGCTGACGTTCCGTTGAAGGTGACGGCGCTTGCGCCGGTCAGATTGTTTCCGAGAATGACGACCTTGGCCCCTAGTTTGCCGACAGTTGGCAGCGTCTGTACGAATGGCGCAATTCCCGCGTCGGATGCGAACGCTGTGCCGCCGTCGTACGCACCACCATAGTCGGCTGTCCCGTAGAAGTTACCGTTTGTACCTTGAGACAGACCCACTGGAACTGAACCGTCCGTACAAATGGGCTCGTCGCAGAAGCTGTGTAGCGTTGTCAGCGCACCGCCGGGGGTAATCTCAAAAATCGTTCCGCATCCATTACCTCCGTCGCAGTACGTGCTCGCGACGCCACCTTCGCTCGTTACTCCGTAGAAATTTCCGTCGGGTGCTTGGAGAATCGCCGAAGGGTAAGAACCATCAACGCAGCCGGGCAGGGCACAAAAACTGTACAACGTAGTCAGTGTCCCTGAAGTACTGATGCGGAAAACGGAGCCGTACCCGTTGGCACCACCAGCCGATGTCGGTCCATAAAGGCTTCCATCCGTGGCTTGAATTATCGAACCGGGGGCGGAGCCATCGAGACAATTGCTTTGAGCGCAAAAACTGTAAACCGTGCTTAGTGTTCCCGTTGGAGTGACTTTGAAAACGGTTCCGCAACTAAGATAGCAGTTACTGCTAGTGCCGCCTCGCGATGTTGTCCCGTAAAAATCTCCGTCGCGACCCAGCACCAGAGTTCCGTACGGATAGGCTCCATCGGAGCAGACGTAAGCAACTGGACAGAAGCTGTACAGCGACTTAAAGGTACCGGTGGGGGTTATTCGGAAGATTGTGCCTTCCTGGTATGCACCACCCTCACTTGTCGTGCCATAGAAGTTCCCGTCCGCACCAAGCGCCATTACTGCTGCGGGACGAGAACCATCACTGAAGTCAAACGCATGGAGAGTGGTGAGTACACCCCCAAGAGTCAGTTTGAAGATTGTCCCGCAGCACCCCCCAATGCTTCCCCCGTAGCTTGTGGTCCCATACAGATTCCCATCTGAGCCAACGGTCAAGCCCGCCTCCGGGTTCCCCCCATCAAGGCAGTAAGGCGGTTCTTGCGAACAGAAATTGTACACAGGCGTCGCAACCCCCGCTGGGGTCATTTTGAAAACCACGCCATAGTCCCCCGAACCTCCACGCACCGAAGTGCCATAGAAATTTCCGTCAGTGCCCTGCGAGAGAAAGCCGACAGGAATATAGCCATCTATACCATCGAAGCTCAACAAGCTCCGAAATCTCTGCGCATGCGAAATACCTGCACAAAGAAGAACGACGAGCCAAACTGTTCTCAATCCTCGATTGTTCTTCTTCACAATTCCTCTTCTCTCGGCGCGGGCCGCCGAGCGCGGACAGGAAATAGAGCGGCTGGAATTATCCTCTGAAACCGCCCGCCATTCAAGATGAAACTTGCGGGGAAGAACAGCGGATTCCTCCTCGCTTCGCTTGTCGGAATGACAAGAGGAAGCGGCAAAACGGCCCGCAGCTCGGTGGCCTAGCCGCTGCCCCAGCTCCCGCAATCGAATCATTCGCGCACCTGGGCGTCGTCCCGGTTTAAAATGTCCAAGTCTCCTCTATGCAGCTCACCTACCTCGAAGCCATTCGCCAGGGAATTTGGGAAGAAATGGAGCGCGACCCCACCGTCTTCTGCATCGGCGAAGACATCGGCATCTACGGCGGCGCCTTCAAAGTCACCGACGGTTTCATTGATCGCTTCGGCCCCGAGCGCGTCATTGACACGCCCATCGCCGAGTCCGCCATCGTGGGCGCGGCGTTCGGCGCGTCGCTTACCGGCATGCGCCCCGTCGCCGAGTTTCAGTTCATGGATTTCATCGGCTGCGCCTTCAACCAGATCGTCAACATGGTGGCCAAGGCTCACTATCGCTGGGGCGCGCCCGCGCCGCTCGTCATTCGCGGGCCAAGCGGAGGCAACGTGCACGGCGGCCCGTTCCATTCGCAGAATCCTGAAGCCTGGTTCGTGCACGCGCCGGGGTTGAAAGTCGTTTGCCCGGCCAGCGCCTATGACGCCAAGGGCCTTATCAAGGCTTCCATTCGCGACAACAATCCGGTCATTTTTTTCGAGCATAAGTATCTTTATCGCCGCATCAAAGAAGAAGTTCCCGCCGAGGATTACATCGTGCCCTTGGGAAAGGCGCGCGTGGCGCGGGAAGGCAACCATCTCAGCGTGATCACCTACGCAGCCATGGTGCACACGGCGCTCGAAGCTGCGGAGCTTCTCGCAAAAGAAGGAATTGATCTGGAAGTGATCGACCTGCGCACGCTCTCGCCGCTCGATCGCGAAGCCATCGCCGCCACCGTTCGCAAGACGAACAAAGTCATCCTGCTACATGAAGACGTGCGCACCGGCGGCATTGCCGGAGAGCTCGCCGCCATCATCAACGAAGAAGCCTTCGACCATCTCGACGGCCCCATCGTGCGCATCACCGCGCAGGATTCTCCCGTGCCGTTTTCGCCTCCGCAGGAAGAATTTTTCCTGCCCAAGGTGAGCGACATTGTGCGCGAAGCGCGCAAGCTCAAGGCGTACTAGCCTTCGCGGAATTATGCTGCTTGTGTAGGGGCGGGCGTCTCGCCTGCCCGCCGAGCGCAGCTCGGCAGATGCCTAGATAGGAAGATCTGAATGGAGACGAAAGAAAGACTCACCTCGCTAGGCCAGCCCGTCCCGGAGTTGCCCGTCGCCGATGTCGAGCGCGCACAACAGCATTATCGCGATGTTCTCGGTTTCGACATCGCCTGGCTTTATCCCGGCAAAGAGATCGGCGCAGTCTCCCGCGGCAAGACCACGATATTTTTCCGCAAGCGTACCCCGCCCTTCGAGCCTGCCATCCACTGGGTGTTTGCTGAAGATATCGATGCGTCCTATCAGGAACTGAAATCGTCAGGCGCGAACATCGTAGAGCCTCTCGAAACCAAGCCCTGGGGTCTGCGCCAATTCACCGTCAAGGACCTTGACGGCAACATCTTCTACTTCCACCACGACTGACCGCATTTAGTCCATCGTGTCAGCTTTTGGGTGGCGTAGCGCTTCAGCGCTGCGACTACAATTCAGCTTCGAGCAACGCGCTTTAGCGCCGAGGTTCTAATCACAAATCCTCTTTCTGATAATCTGTGACTTCTGTTGGAGGCCAAATGCGCAACTTCATCATCGGTGTCATCATCACCCTTGTCGTCATCGTCATCGTGGTTCTGGTCATTCTGAATTTCGGCTACGCTCCCACCGTCGCCGATGCCAATCCGCCACGTTTCGAACGCCATCTCATGATGGGTGCGCTTGATGCCGCTGTCGACCGCCGCGCTCCCCGCGTGAATAATCCCGTCTCACCCACCGACGACAACCTCATCGAAGGCATGAAGATTTACACCATGAACTGCTCGGTCTGCCATGGCACGCTCGACGATAAACCCAGCCCGCTGGAGAAATCGTTCTACCCGCCGGTACCGCAGATTATCCTCGACCCGCTTGATGATCCCGAGTGGCACATCTTTTACGTCATGCGCACCGGCGTCCGCTACACTGGCATGCCCGCATGGAACCGCGTCTTGAGCGAGCAGGAAATGTGGAAGGTTACCGCGTTTCTTTCACGCATCGAAAAGCTGCCGCCCGCCGTCCAGGATGCCTGGAAAAAAGCCTACGGCGTTGGCCCGCTCCCCGCCGCCCCACCGGAAAAGAACGACGAGCACTGAGGCCGGGATTGAGTTGGAAAACGTCGTTTAATTCGCATCGGGTCCAAGTAGGACCCAGAGATAACGAATCGCGATCGCCAGGGAGCTGCCAGCAGCCCGATCCATAGCCACAATGCCGACCATTGGCGCGAGCTATGTGGATGTTGTAGCGAAAGCCAGAAACCCGCTGCCGCCAATCCCATGGTAAGAGCCGCTGTCAGAGCGTATTTTCGGTGAGCACGTGCCCGCGCCCATTCCCGCCCCAAAAAAATGTTCAGCCATAGGGAACACAATCCAGCCGTTGCCGCTATCATCATCATCAGCAGCTCAGCGACTTCACCCGCAGAATTCAGCTCTTTGGCCAGCGCGCTCGCTCCGCCGAGCAGCCCTGTCGCGGCCACGCCTAAAACGAGAATGCATACCGTGAAAACAATCCCGAACGGCAGCGCAAGACCCAGCGTTGCAGTAACCGGGATCATTAACAGCGCTTCGATCCATCGCTCACTCGAAAGCTTCAATCGCATGCCGGATTAATGAGAGCTAGGCAATCGTACCGGCTCAAGTGGGGATCGTCTTGGTACGGAGGTAATGGTCAGGCGGCGAGCGCGTAGGAGATAACGGCGTTATCCCGAAAAGGCGCCGCATTGGTTTTCTCGAAAGCGACCCTCGATGCTTCAGGAATACCGCCGTCATTCTCCCGCGAAGCGAGGAATCTTGCGCTGGCCGCATCCTCATCTACACACCGAAGTAACCTGAAATCCATTCCCATCTGATTTACGCTCGTAAGTGATTCACCCGGTCGCTCCCGTTAACCATCGCTATCCCAGAACCCGGGTGCTGGTTCGTCACCCGCCAGAAAGAAGTGAACAGTCCAGATTTGTGGGAAGACTAATAGCATGAAAAGAATCTCCGCGGTTTTTCTTCTGCTCTCTGCACCGTTGCTGGCACAAAATAGTTTCACAACCGGACGAGCCGCCCCGCTCGCGGCAACCGGTCCTACCTATGAAGCGAGCCTGGGCTACGTGTACGTGAGCATGCCCATGCCATCGCAACGGGCCACGCTCACCGGTGGCGACGCTAACGGCTGCGTCAGATTTAATGCGCGTTGGGGAGCGACCCTCGACGTTACCTATGCGCATAGTGGAGACATGCTGGGCACGCGCTATAGCGGCAGCCTGCTGAGCGGCCTCGTCGGCCCGGCCTTCTATCCTCCAATGCATGGAAGCGCAGTCGTCTTTATTCACGCGCTGGCCGGCGGCGCCAGGGTTGACGGCGCATTTCCCGTCGGTAAAACTACGACTGTAGGCTGGGAAGGCCATCCGTCATACGCGCTGGGAGGAGGAGTGGAGTACCACTTCATCGGCCCGTTCAATGCCCGCGCTCAAGCCGACTACCAGCGGACAACTTTTTATGGTGAAACCGGCGGATTGCGGGGTCAAAACAATCTGCGCTTCACCATGAGTATTGTTTACCGTTTGGGCAATCGTCTCCGACCGCGGCTCTGAAACAGCCAAGCGGTGTCCCAGGTCCCGCGAGCCCGCGAGCTGCCTAGGGGATTTCTGCCGCGCCACCAGCACCCCGCATCCTCCCTCCCCACCAGCTATAATTTCAGATGCTCCGGCGGGTGCTCCATCCTTTCGCGTTTTGTGCGAAAGGGTGGGCTGCCGGGGGCCCCCAGGCTCCACGAGCGATATCAGCGAGCTAACCTGGGCACGGGCGAATGTGGGAAAGGGAATTATGCCAACCGATATTGTTATGCCCCAGATGGGCGAATCGATTTTTGAAGGGACCATTACCAAATGGTTGAAGAAGCCGGGAGATAAGGTCCAGCGCGACGAGCCCTTATTTGAAATTTCCACTGATAAAGTCGACGCTGAAATTCCCGCGCCGTCATCCGGCGTGCTGCAGGACATCAAAGTCGCTGAAGGCACGACCGTTCAGGTGAACACCGTCGTGGGCACCATCGCGACAGATGGAGAGGGCGCAGCCGCTCCTAAATCCGCGGCTCCGGCCGTTCCTGCGCAAAAAGCCACGCCGCAACAACAAGCTGCTCCCGCGCAGCCTGCGCCAGTTGCGCAACCGCAACCCCCAGTGCAACCTGCCGAAGCCTCCGCCCACGAAGAAGAAGACCTCGCCCGCTCGTCGCCGCTGGTTCGCAAGATTGCGCGCGAGCACAACGTCAATCTTTCTCAGGTCTCCGGAACCGGCCTCGGTGGACGAATCACCAAGCAGGACATCATGGCGTTTCTCGAGAAGTCCGAGTCCGCTGCTGCCGCTCCGGCTCCATCTCCCACGCCATCGGCTCCAGCGCGACCTGCGCCCGCCGCTTTCCCTGGCGATCTCGTTCCCATGACGCAGATGCGCAAAATCATCGCGCAGCGCATGATCGAGTCGCGCCGCACCAGCGCTCACGTCCACGCCATGTTCGAAGTGGACATCACCCGCATCGTTCACCTGCGTAACAAAACCAAGAACGCGTTCGAGCAACGCCACGGCGCGCGTCTCACCTTCATGCCGTTTTTCGTCCGCGCCGCCATCATCGCGCTGCAGCAGTTTCCTATCGTGAACGCCTCGCTCGAAGGCGACAGCATTCGTTACCATCGCCACGTCAATGCCGGCATCGCGGTCGCGCTCGACTGGGGATTAATCGTTCCCGTCTTGAAAAACGCCGACGAACTGAACTTTCTGGGATTACAGCGCGGCATCACCGATCTTGGCGAACGTGCCCGCAACAAAAAGCTCAAGCCGGATGAAGTCGAAGGCTCGACTTTCACCATCACCAATCCAGGCCAGTTCGGCGCGGTATTCGGCCTGCCCATCATCAATCAGCCTAACTCAGCGATTATGGGCGTCGGCGGCATCACCAAAGCTCCCGTCGTGGTCACCGATAAAGACGGCAACGACTCCATTGCCATCCGCTCGCTGGTGCACCTGACTCTCGGCTACGACCACCGCATTATCGATGGCGCCGTCGCCGACCAATTCATGGCCCTGGTGAAAAAGACGCTCGAAAACTGGAGCGAAGAAGTCGGGTAGAGAAAATTCTAGGATGGGCGCCTAGCTCGCTAAGGGCGGGGTTCTCCCGCCCTTGAGCTGGCCTAAGCAGCGTTACTAAGACTGAGTTCAAACGAATCGGTAATTGAATGTGCGGCTAGACACGCGAGCATCCGCAGTTCGTCATTTTCGTCTATGCCGTAATCCCGAATGTACTGTCTAATCTCAGGCCGCCGAGTGTCAGGCAGACGCTCGCGGAAAAATGCCGGCAGCTCGCGAAACGAAACAAACTCCCGAGTGGGCGCAAGCCCAGGCAGTGGAGCCAACCCCTGCGCGAAGAACCGCTCCAGGTAGCGGAAGATGAACTTACCTTTTTCCTTCCGGAGTTCCGCTACTGGCTGGTGATTGTACGAAACCAGTAGCGTCGGCGGTGGTTCTTTGTACCGCAAGCTGGGTTTCCACATGTCTGCCTCCTTTCTAAGCAATCGACATTAGTCGGTCGAATCTTGATTGAATTATCCTGATTATCGTCCTCTGCCGCACTCCACTGAAAACATTACGGAAGGGCCAGCGACGCAGTAGGTCAGATGCGAGACCAACTGTAGAAGACGGGAGTTTTCGTAAGCTATTGACGAGCACAGTCTTGTGCCCAGTGGCCAAGTACGAGAGTAACTCGTAGTGGTTACATTTGTGTATCGAATGGGGCAATCCGATACGCGGGGATGACCTTTCGATATATCGCTTCAACTCACTCGCCGCGAGACCTTCCACTTTAGCATCGTTCAAATCCCATAGCAATGCTCTCGCGGAGTCATAGATCGGCGCAAAACGTATATGGCCCTTTTCGGCACCGGGATTTATATCGGGGACGATCACACCCCAATTTCGAGGATGCCGATCCATTGAGCCTATAAGAGCGTCAAACACCAGCATGGCTACAAGACGATCAAAGACATCCGCGAAATCTTGGCCGCAAAACTCGCCGAGCACGTTCGCGGCGAAATCGATGTCGAAGATTCCCTGCTGTTGGGCGGCCGTCTTTATTCGCTCGATCTCCTCTGCTTTCGCAAGCCCCAGTTCCTCCAAAATCAGACTTCCGTGAACGAGGCGCTCGCCTTGCTGACGAAAATTGCGGCTCACAAAGTGTAAGACATTATCAAGTTTCATAATTCCACTGTGAGCCATATCGAATCCTAACGCTTTCCCCAACTGATTGTTGAAAAGCTCCGTATACGTCTCGATTTCCGCATTTTTGTGGGCATACTTAGCGATGTAGGCGCCATCAAGCTTCCCATCAATTGATAGGAAACACTTCGTGGCGGCACCACCGATACTCATTTCGTGTTCGCTAGTCGCGCGGTATCTTCTGAAATTACGCGGCAGCTCCCAAGTCATCCCTCGCCTTGCCACGCGAGAAAACTTCGTCGGCATTCCATTGCGATACGGTGATAGAAGCTCCCGCTTGCATACTGGACGCGCTAGCTGAACGTTAGCGAGTGCCGAGCCGCTGCTCATTTTCGCAGTCTAGCAGGTTGGGCAATCAACCAAGTATTCGCACGCCGTCGATGGGCTCACCATACGGCAAATTTCACCTCATCGTCATCCGATTCAGCAACGCGATCCCCGCGCTGACCGCCACGCTCAATGCCGCGTTCACAATGCGGTCGTATACTCCGCGCCGGGTGTCGTTTCTCTCGAGCGCCGCCAGCCGGTCCTCGGCCAACTTAATGCGCCCCGGCTGCCCGTTGCCTACCAGCATGTCCATCTTGGTCTCGAGGCGTGCCAGTTTTTCCAGCACCTCGCGCTGAAAGTCATTGTCGGTGACACGCACCACCAGCTTGCTTCCTGTTCCCGCAAAGTTCGGTTCGTCTTTGTAGCTCATAGAGGATAGTCAACATGCAAAGCAGCAGAATATCGTGAATATTTCGGCGGATTCGACGCATCGTACTGCTGCAAAAAGTAATCCTGAACTTTCGCCAGGCGCGGCAACGTGAACGTCTGCGTAGCGAAGCGCCCCAGCAGATTGCGGTCGTTGTAGGCCCCCCAGCCCTCGTCGCTCCAGCGCACTTCAATTCCTCCGCCCGCCGGAGGTGTCACGCCCGCGTCAATATTTACCGTGGTTGACGTGATCTGCGTGACCGCCGCAGCCGTCAAATCAGCGATGTAGTGCGAACCAACCTGCGCAATCGTCAGCTCCGTTGCATCGAACGGCAGGGCAATCTTAGCCGCCTCAAATTCGAATCCCAGCTGTCTCGCTGCATCGTTCGCGAATTTGATTTTGTAGAAGCTGTGCTCCGCAGCCAGATCATTGCATGTGATCTCAATTTCATTCACGATCGCGACGAAGTTGGCCGAGCGCGACGAAACGTTGATCGCCAGCGCGTCTCCCGGAAAAATATCGGTCGCTCCCGCCGGTAGAAAATCACTCCACGTATCGTACTGACCCTTCCATGCCGGATTGATTGTGTCATCGAGAATAGCCAGCGCCGCGTTCTCGCAATCGGAAGCGGTTCGCGCAGGAGGCAATTTCACATGCCGCACCGCCCCGTGCACGCCGTTATCAACTCCCCGCGTCTGCGCGGTTACGCTGGCCGGGTTCGTCACTCGCGCGATCGCCCGCCCAGTTCCACGATAGCGAACTTCAATCTGCTGGTTCGTCGCCGGCACGTAGGCAGAAAAAAATTCCAGCTCGCTGCTGGTCGTCGTGCACTGCGCGCCTTCTGAAAGATTCCCCACCAGCAACGTCACATAACTCTGCCCCGGCAGTGCCGTCCGCACTTCAGTATCAATGGCCTGAATATATTCAGTGAATGCGATCGAGCATTCCAAATTCATCGCATCAATCAATGCATACGTGCAAAATCCCGGTGCAGAAGAAATCGGCCCGTCATAGAGCACCGTCGCCGGCGCAACCTGGCTCGCTGGATTCGTGGGATCGATGTCTTGAATTTCCAGAACGATTTGTACATCCGCCGCAACCGCCGCGCCACCGTACGCCCTGCCCGCAGGATGCAACGACGAATGAAATCGCTGTTGCATCCGAAACATCTCTTGCGAATACAACCGCGTGGCCATTACATAGTGATGACCGGCAATCGTTGCGACCACTGGCCCCATTGCCGCGCCATTGATCAGTGCCTGAATATTCGATTGCGTCCCGTTCGGCGATACTCGAAATCCGGCGAGACACCCCGCAACCGAAACCGCCCCCGCGTACAATCCCCCAATCACCCCGCTGGACGCGGCATTGAACATCACGTCTCCGTGCTGCAGCACGAGAGCACCACCCAACTCAATCTGTTCGACAAAGCTGACGACCGTCTGCCCATCCTGTCCCGTGCCGCCTGCAACTTGCAGCTTGCCCTGCGCAACAGAAATTGCGCCCGATGGATCGCTCACATTCCAGCGCGTGGGATCGAGCGTCGCATCGGTGTACTCTTCATCGAAAATCGTTTTGCTCGTCTTCGTGAACGGAGCGTGCGATAGATAGAATCGCTCGGTAAGCCCGTCGCCGATAAAATAATCAGTGACATAAGCCTGCGGTTCCGCCTCTCCGATCACAGTCACATCATTAATCAGCGCAGATGCTGGCTGAAGCGTAAGTCCCTGCGGGGAAAAGTTCGCATCGGTTTCATTCAACGCATGCGTCGCCGCTCCCACTGGAGCAAGAGTCAGCATTCCATTCAGCGTGCGATAAGTCGCCCTCGCTTCTAGCGCAATCTCCGCCGCCTGTTGCGTCCAGGTTTTCTGCGGATCGCCCGCATAGGATGCAATCGTATCTACATCCAGCACGCCGCTGGTGTCCACAATTCCTGAAGCGACATCGCTGGTCAACTGCCGGAGCGCGTTACCGGCGCTCCGGTCCACAAAAGGGGCAATGTCAGGCAGCCTCTTTTCATCGAGCAACGCCTCGTCGCTCGCCCCAACCAGGTCGTAGCGATATGCCGGCCCGGTTTTCCCCCAGCCCAGATATTCGAACTCGGGAGCCTGCATCAGGTACCCGGTAAAAATATTCTGGCCGCTCGCTTTCCCTAAAATCACACGCGCCCCGGCCAGTGGCGCAACAAAATCCGAAACGTTAGCCACGACACTAAACTTCAACTGCGATGGCTGGTTCAGCTTGCGCACCACCTGCGGCGCACGCGCTGCGTCAATTGCCGAAGTGTAATCAACCAGCCCGCGGCCGTCGTTATTGTCAATCTGCAGTTTCATTTTGCTTTGTTACAGAGAGCGTAGCGTTCTTTCCTGGCTGGGCAGTGCCCCAAGCAGCTGATTTCCTCTGTCATCCCGAGCGAAGCGAAGCGTCAACTGAGCGCAGTCGAGGGACCTTGGATTTCCAGAGTTTCCGCAATCTATAGCGTGCTATGCTGATCGCGAGTTTCAGCAGCACGGGCTTTCATGACTAAAGAAGAAAAGAAGCGTCTGTCCAGCGTTCTCAGAGCGACCGAATACCTGTTCTTCGAGAACATTGCCCTAAAGCTGGTTCTCGAACATCGCGAAGTAGGAAATTGGCAAAGGCTCCTCGATCACCTCATGTCAGATAAGGAAATCATGGCAGGTGTACACCTGAAATTTAGTGATCTTTATCGCGAGATCGAACGATCACAGGACCCGTCTTCAGTGCTGGGAAGTTTTCTCGGCGGACTTCCAGCGCCAAAAAAGACCCATTGAGCGGTCGCCAAGTACAAAATCTTGTCATCCCGAGCGCAGCGAAGCGGCAGCTGAGCGCAGTCGAGGGACCTTGGGCTTCCAGGGCTTCCGCAAACTATACCAGTGCTATGCTGGTCGCGATGTCGAAGCGACTGAGGAGCTACATCTCCTTCACCGTAGGGCTGCTCTGGTTGGCAGCCGCAATCTACTTTTGGAGAAATGGCATTGGCTTGTATTTCCCATTTCGCGTCAGTCGAAATTTAGCAAACCGCATTTTCTATGCATTCATCACAGGAGTGTTCCTCGGCTGGCTCGTTCCTCTCGCGATTGGCGTGACTTTGCTTGTCCGGCAACATCGTCTGCAAGATGACCACGGTTTTGACGAGTAGATCCGAAATAGCTCGGCTTAATACACCGCCGCCATGCTCGCCGGAAAATAACTCCGATAACAAACCACCGTCTGCCCATCGTTTTCGTCAACGTGCGGCATGGCCTGAAACGCCGCGCGCAGCGCCAGCGACGAAATCGGCTTCAGGATCTCCACTTCTTCTTCTCTTTGTAGCGGCTTGGAGCTTCCTGCCGCCGTCGAGCTCTCATTAATCTTCACGTAGCGAGGCAACGCTGTCGTCGGACTCAGCCACGGATAATGAAAACAAACTCGTCCGCCCGATTCTTCTTCCGCCACAAACAGCGCCGACCAATTCTGAAAAAACGATCCGCCCTCACGATCCACAAACGCGACCACCTGTTGCACCGCTGCTCCCGCCGGAGGCGCGCCGCCAAGCAAAGGCTGCGCCAAGAGCAACGATGTCGCCGTTACCTGCGCCACTCGCGCCACGTTGAACGTCACCCGCCGAATGTAGTTCGCATCGCGATTCACATCCGCCGGATTACTCACATAAGCCGCGGCGATTCCGGTGCCGACATATCCCACCTGCTGCTGATAGTCATCGTCGACGGCAACGATGTTTCCCGCCGAAAACCCGCCTACCGAGCCCGCGCCCACAATAATGTTGCTCGCGGTCGACCCCGCAAGCACTGCAACCGACGGCAACGGGGTTCCGCCGGAGGGTTGTGCATTCGCCGTCGGCACCGACGCCAGAACGTTCATGTGCTCCGAGCCGCAGGCCAGCGCCATCTGCAACTTTCCCCACTCGCGAAACTCGAACTCTATGCGCACATCGAGATACCCTCTTGACATTGCCGCCGGCGCGCCTGGAGGTCCCGAACGCAGCGGCTGCGTGCTCGTGTCGCAATAACGCTCGAAACTGTCAATCCATCCCAGGTCAACCCACGGGGCTGGTGGCGCGCTGAGCGAGAACATTCCATACTTGCCTGGATCAAACAGGGTCGGCGTCTGCGTGACCGGATTGAATGGCGCAAAATACGCGCGGATTCGCCGCGTAACCGGGACCATGGCCGAGCGCAGCGGCGCGGTGCTCATAGGAACGTCACCTCGGAAAAGAAAAACACTTTCAGCGTGGCGCTGCGCTCCAGGCGCACGCCTTCGGTCCCGCGTGGCAGCCCTTCGTTTTTCATGGCTTCGCTGCCCGCCACTTTGCCCAGCGCCGGCTGTGTCCAGAAAATGTCCGTGCCCAGGTTCACGCTCGGCGTCTGCGTGAAGTCCTGCTTCGCCGTCCACGGCGGCTGGCAGATGCTCATCAGTTCCATGTCGAGCGCCGCCAGCGCGCGCCCGCGATCGACGCCGCTTTGAACCGTACCGAAGGTGTGATAGGTGATCACGCACTCCATCGCAAACAGCGCGCGGCTATCGACTTGGCGTTCGACCAACTGCGCCGCGCCCCACTCGATGTAGAACGCGTCCGGCAGCGGCACGACAGGAACGACTTGCTCGTTTTCCGCCACGATGATCGCCGGCCGCGTGGTGCCATCGACCGTCACCGTTTGCGCCGGATTCAGCGACACCAGCCGCTCCAGCAGCGCCATATAGAAACTGTCTTTCGTGTATTGCATAAAAGAAAGCTGCTAGCTTTTAGCTCCTGGCTCTTAGCTTGGTAAGGAAGCGGAACTGAGTGACCTCTTCCCTCTTGTCATTCCGACCGAAGGGAGGAATCTGCTTTCCCTTTTTGTCGCTCCGGGCGCGGGAGGTGCCTGCTGTTCCAAACAACAAAGCAGATTCCTCTTCGCTACTCTCGTCGGCATGACAAGACTGACAGCGACCGTCGACGAACGACGAGCCTCACTCCACTGCCAGCACCCGGTACAAGTACGCCATCCCTTCGAAATATTCCGTCGTCACGTTTTCGATGTGGAACAGATCGCTGTCGTGAATCAAACCGAGCGCGCCTTCGAAGAGAACCTCGGCAGTAGCTACGTTCCTCGCCGTCAACTGCGCTGCCACCACCGATGCCGAAAACAGAAACTCCATTCGCCGCCGCGGTCCGGTCGCAGGTGGCACAAGATTGCGCGCAATCACCGGACAGAAATTTACTTCTTCCACTCCTGGATCGACCAATCCCAGCTGCGCGCTCGGATCATTCGGCAGCGTAGTCAAAGGAAATAGCAGCGTGACCTGCGCCCCTCCCAGCGTGCGCAACATGGCGTCTGTCGCGCGAACCAGGGCAATGTTGCTGATGCCGCTCTCGCTCATCTCTCACCCCATTTTTGCCGCGACGTATGGCGCGAGCAGTGAACTCACGGTTTTATCGATCAGCGTGTCGGAAAAATATTGCAGCACCATCCTGTCCACTGATCCCGCCTTCACATTCAGGCCCGGCGTAGCTTGCGCGTTGCGCACCAGCTGGGCACAGGCGAACTTCACCGGATCAGGGATAGTAGAGAACCCGGCCGTGTAGACGATGTCTACTTCGCTGAACCACAATCCCACAATGTTCAGCGGCAGCGTCAACTCGCCCGTGTTGGCGAAGTAATCGATTGCGGTTGCTTCGATCGCCGTCCAGACTCCCGGCAATCCAAACATCAGCGCCACGTCAAGGCGCAAATCGTCGAACGGCCACTCGCCTCGCCGCGGAATGCAATATCGCCCTTGCGCCGAAACGATCGGCGTCATCGCCGGTGCAACCGTCGCCAGCGGCAAGTACGTTAACCGAACCGTGTTGCGATCGGGAGGAATACGAATACGCTCCTCATATTGAGTTACGTTGAGCGACGCGCGGCGGCAGTAGCCATCGATCAGCGACGATGCCGCTGCCACCAGCGCCGCCGGCGTGGTCGCATCCAGTCCGTAGGGTTCGTATTCCGAAGCTGCGAGATAAGTGTTCATAATTTTTTCGGAGAAATGCCCCACCCTTAACCGCGCGGATTTTGCGAGGTTAGGGTGGGGAGGTTCAAGAAAAGAGAATCTACCGATCCACCAGCACTTCGTAGTGGGCGTAATTGGCGCCTTTCACTACCACGGCGCCGAACTTCACTACCACCATCTGCGACGCGAGGTTCCCGACCAGTCCCAGCTGGAACACCCGCGGATTCGGATCGCTCAGCCAGTGGTACTCGATCAGATCTTCCGTGACGATATACGCCGGTAGCACGGCATTGCCGCTGCCCGGAGTGCCCGTGTACGAGAGCGCCCACTCCGGAATCAATGGCAACTCGCCAGCCTGCGTGGTCAACGCTTTCACGCGCAGCCCGGCCGCAATCTCCACCGTCGAGAGGACAACGTTATATTCCGTTTTCATCTCGCGATCGATCAGGTCGAGCAATACGGGGTTGGCGTAAATCGCCGTGGGCCGCACCGCATAGTTCGAATTCGCGACCATCTGCGCGATCGTGCCTTTCAATCCATCGACGATGCTGGCGCTGGTTCCGATCGTGGCCGTATTGCCGCCGGCCTCGATCTGCCCGATCGCGCCCATGTACTGGAACGTCGTCGGCGTGCTGAGAGAAGTGTCGTTGCCGTTCCACAGCGCGACATCGTGCGTGCGGAGCAGGCCGTCAATCGAATCGGCCAGGTCTTTCGCCTGCAAATAGGCGAACTGGCTCTGCTGTGCGCCCACTTCCATGTCGAAGAGGTTGTAGTTGATTTGCGACACCAGCGCCTTCAACGGAACAGTGCGCTCCACGCGGGTTGGCGCGCCGATGGTTGCGACGATGTTGCGCGGATCGACAAACGCCTGCGCTGCAGTCGGGGCGTTGATCGCTGTCTCTTCGAAAAAGCGTGATGGGTTGCCGGTTGCGGGAACCTGCTTGATCCGCTGGCCGAAGGCTCCGCGCCGGCGAACGATGTCGACAATTTCTGTCTGATAACGGTTGATTTCAATCGCGCCCGGCCCAAGGTAGTCCGCCGACGCGTTGAGATCGATAAATTGTGCTCTCATGTTTTCTCCTGAACGAATGTGAATTGGCGCCTGCGCGCTTTACAGCAAAAACGAAAGGCACGCGGAGCGTGCCCTGGTTGAAAACGTGTATCCCCAGGCGTCTCGCCTGGGGATTAATCAAAGTCACTCAATCATCCCCGCCCTCGCCATCTCGGCCTTCACCGCGATGCGCTGTTCAACCGTCAATGTCCTCATCGTTTTGTCCAGCGTAGCGACGTCGAGGCGGTCTCCAGCGTCGTTGCCGCTCTTGCTGAGAACTGAAGTCACCAGAGGCGAGAGCGTTTTGCGCGCCATCCTCGCTGCCTGCGCTTTGAGTTCATTGTTTGCTTTTTCGAGCTCGAGGACGCGTTCTTCGAGCCGGCGGCTGTCTGAACCGCTGCCTTCGACTTCGCTGATTTGCTCCTCCACCGCCGCAACGATGCGATCGACTTTTGCGTTCAACGATTGCTGCTGGGCATCGAGTTTTTCGAGCACACGGTCAAGCGTTTCGGCCGCATTGGCCAGCCGCTCCGCCGTGACCACTACTTGCTGTGTCATTTCTTCGTTCATAATTTCTCCTCTTTTGTTCATACGATCTGATCCTTGTCATCCCGAGCGAAGCGGGGCGCCAGCCGAACAATGGCTTTTGTCATCCCGAGCGGAGCGAAGCATAGCTGAGCGCAGTCGAGGGACCCTGTGTTGTAAATTTCCTATGAACCCCCGAGGTCGCTCACTCCAGCTCAATCCACGTCTCTCGATACGCCGCTTTGTTTCTGCGCAGGATTGCCGCGCCGGTGAACGTCACCTGCGTCAACGTCCAAACCCTGGCTTTCGTGTCGGCTACGCGCGCATCGGAAATCTCATATGACATGCCGAGCTGCCTGACTCCGCCTGCGAACAATCTCGACTTTCCGCGTCCCGCAATCTCGCGCACGATTTCTGGAAAATCCTTCGCATATAAATACCCGTGCAGCTCAAGTTCTCTGCCATTGATTTCGGCACTGGTGATCACCCCGACTTTCCGTCGCGCATCGTGCCGATCGAACGACGGCGCGTAATCAAGCGCCATACCGAGCAGCGAGGGCAGCGCGGCTTCCGCCGTCTGCTGGGTGAGCACCACGCGATGCCCGCGCGCCCCGGCGGGCGGGCGATCTGAAACGACGCCCACCAGCGTCAGCACGCCCCGAAATGCTTGCCGATTGGGATGCCCGGCCACATGCGGCATCGCAATCGCCATCGATTCCAACGCAATAGTCATGAATGAGTTTCCTGAGAGAGAAAAAAAGAAGTTCAAACGAGAAGGTGCTTACCAACTTGTCATTCCGAGCGGCTTCAGCCGCGAGGAATCTGCTTCATCACTGCAGATTTCCTCCTCTCTGCGCTGGTCAGAATGACAAACAATCAGTTATCCGGATAAGGTCCTGGCGACCCGCACGCATAGGGACACACAAAAGTGGTTTGTGTTTGCGCCGCATCAATGTTGCTCAGGTTTGCGCCCATCGAAGTACCGTCTGAAGCTGCCTGACTGTTTCCCGCAGAGAAGAGACTCGAGGATGCTAGCGCATAGCCGTGATAGTCGGCCAAGGTCAAGGCCACGGATCCACTACACGCGGCCGCCCACCCAATGCATGTGTTCAAAGGAAAATACATCGTCACCGGCGGACTGCAGCCCGAACCGCCGCATCCGTGTGAATCCGGAAAATTCGGATTGTTGCTGTACTCGGTATAAAGCGATGCTGTCCGAGTTGGCCACACCGTGTGATGGTTGGACATTGACGTGATATCACAACAGAAATTCTCTATCGGTGTGCCTTCCGGTGCATTGTCGCTGTTCCAGCCCGCCCCAAGCATGATGGAGTTGACGATCGCAACATCGCGTGCGTAAGTCGGCCCGCTGCTGTAACTGTTGGCATCATTCACCGCGAAGTTGTTTCCCGCAACGCTGGTCACATGAATCATCTGGTAGTTCAACGGATATCCGGGGTTGTAGCTGAAAATGCAGTTGCCGCTGTTATCAACGGAACCGGCGGGAACTCCGGTGAACGCGTAGGAGAAGCTGGTTGCGGTTGGCAAGGTTCCGGCCAAGGCTGGCGGCCCAAACGCCGGAATGCTGTGTGTGCCGTTCACAACCAGCGGATTATTGAACGTCGCCCCACCAAAGCTCATGGTGCAACCGGTGATCTGAATCGGATCGCCCGGGCTTACATCCAGCTCTTCCCACCCCACGGGCAACGGTCCAGCCGGGCAATTCCCCGCAACCTGCGAAGTGCAAGTCGCCTGGAAGGTCGCGAACGTACCGGTTGGATCTTCCGTGATCGTGCCATTCCACTGCACGTTACCCGTGCTGATTCCCCAACCGCGGGCCGTAGCGTTGAAGCAGTCTCCAATCGTGGCTTGGCTGATGTTATAGGCGAGATCGTTCCAATAGGTCACGTTCGCCATCCCCAGGGTGGCGCCGTTGCCATCGGTGATCGCGTCGGAACGGCCCTGGCTCCCCGGCCCCGAGCAACTGTTGCGATGGATATTGTTGTAGTCGAGAATATTAAGAGTTTTGAACCAGTAGTTCGAACCAAAGCCGCTGGATGAATTTGTCACCCGCTTGAGCACATTGACTCCGTTCTGCGCACCGGAATTGTCCACATTCTCAAGGTAAGAGCCGTAAATCACGATCCGATTGCCCTGCTTAAATTCCATGGCGTTCTTGCGATACTTCGCAAAAGCATTTGGGTAATTCGGATTATCCGAATAGCCGTTATCGACTCCCATCCACGCCCAGGGGAATGTCGAGCGGAGCCGTCCGAACTGCACGTCCTGGCACAAAATAATTCCTTGAATCGAGGCATCGCCGCTGATGCCGCCGCAGATCGATCCGATACTTGCCCCTTCCATCCACCCGTCCACGATCTTTGCCTGCGACGTATATCCCATGCCTAGCCCATGTCCTTCTCCGCCCGGCCGCAGGCTCTGGCTCGTCTGGAAATCTACGACTGAGCAAAAGAAGCAGTCGAGCTTGATCGCATCCGCAATGGAATTGGTCGCGGTGTAGATGTTCGTCCAGTCCCCGTGGGCCCATATCTTCCGGAAATGCACGTGGACAGGCATTTGCGAGGTTGCCGTACTGTCGCCTTCATCTCCAAGCTTGATCGCGCTTATGCTGCCTGATTGGCCGGCCGCAGGGCTGGCGGCCAGATCCTCGAACATCCAGTGATCTGGGGCGAGGCCTGCGCTATTGCCGCAAGTCAACGCAGATGGCGGAGGCGGAGAGTAGGTCGAGGGCTCACAAAATGAAAGTCCGTTTGGGTTTGCACCTGAGCCCGACACCTGCCACATATATTGCAGATCGTTGTACGCCGACGTGCTGGTTACGGTCCCATCAGCGAGAGTGAAGTCGCCAACATCGTAAGTAACCGGTACGCCAGCCGCGTGCGGTTTGGTGAAAACCGCATATAGGCCAGTTTGATTCGGTCCGGCCTGCGCGATCACAGTCTCCTGATTTCCGCCGCTATCGACCACATAAGAATTTGCCGGGCTGACATATCCGTTCGCCAGAGGAATCTGAATGGGGACATTAAGCAGACTCGACGGAACCGCCAGCAACGTTGTTGTGTGCGCGGAAAGCGTAATAATGCCGGTGATCGTTCCTTCGGGCGTGAGCGTTCCAATGCCTCCTACAGCGGTGATATCGGCTTCAGCCCCATTGCCATTTCCGCCGCTCAGGGTTACGCCGTTCGCTACGCTGTAGCCGGAGCCGCCATTGACGAGTTTGATTTTTGTGATGGCACCGTTACTATCAACAGTAGAAACGTTGACCGTTCCTCCTGATCCACCTGCCTGAATCACGCTCAGCGTGTCGCCAGCGTGATACCCGCTTCCCTCGTTGTTTGTGTCAACGCTGATCGTGTTAATGACAGTGTTGTTATCGGGAGGAAGATTCTGCTGGCACAAAGACGGCCCCTCCATGCAGGAAGTCGCGGTCATGGTGCCGCCTGCCACAGTGAGAATCTGCCACGTCGCTTGATATCCGTTGTAAGAAAACTTGTTGCCGCCGTGTACGATCTGGCCGGGAGAAAACGGGAATGTTCCACTTACCAACGTGAATGTCGCGATCGTTCCCGACATCGAGGCGCTCACTCCGGTCGTCGCGGCGGTCGCCGTGGTTTGCGGTCCGAGCGCGTAGTACATGTTTTGCCCGGTGCAGTCAGGATTGTTCAAACCAATTGCTGTTGAACTGGGAAGATTGTCCTGGATCCCATGCGCGCAAACCGGTTGACCGATGGGCAGCATCGAGTCCTGCGTCGAGCGCACAATAATAAAGGAGGAAGCTGCAACCGAGGCGGTTTGCGGAATGGTGAACCCGTATTGGCCGAAGGCGTAAACAGCCGGCGGAACATCGAGGTAAAAGCCAGTCGCGCCGCCCTCGAGAGTTCGGCACGCTTCCAGATCATTGACGGCCGCCTGCAGGCCGGGCGCCGTGTCCACATAGTTTGAAAGCGTAAAGCTGCAACCCGTTGGAGGTCCGGTGATCCATGTGCCACCTGAGGGGCCAAGCTGTATCTCGTATTGCGCTGGAGCGTACGTAAACCCGTCAGTGGCTTCATTGTTATCCACCCAAACTTCAGGGAGCACAGGAAAGCCGCCCGGACTCGCCATTGAAACCATCTGGAAGCTGCCGTTTTCCTGAAAGCTGCCGGAGCTGACACTCTGAGCGCAAGCGACGCTTACTGCCAGCAGAAGGGCACAGACAGCCCTGATCGGTGAGATAGGCCAGCTATTCATCGGCATGATTTCTCTTGGGATGTTTGCGGAATGACGCTGTGCTTAACGATCTACTGCGGCAGCACCGAAATTCGCTGCGGCGCTTCCTTCGGTGCAGCTTGAATTTCGAGTGGCGGCAGACCACGCAGGTGGCGAACTTCGTTGACTGTGACCACGCCGTTCTGCAAAAGAATTGCCTGGATCTGCGCTTCTTCCAGCGGATCACCCGGAGTATCGACATCGGTGAAAACGAACTCGAGATCGTTCCATCCAAGTTTTTTCGAGATGGCATCGCGGGTAAGATACTCGGCGAACAGCCGCGCCGTCGGAACAATCGCCTGCTGAAAGGCCGCGTCGCTCATCTCCGCCGCGGTCGAGCGGTTCACATCGCGCTCAATGCCCAGCGCCTGCGGAGGCAGATCAAAAGCATCGGCGATAATGCGCAGCAGGAATTCCTGCCACTGCAGGCGAAGATCGGCATCGGTGCCGCCGCCAAAGCGCAAAACCTCAGGTTTGCTTTCGACTGACAGAATCGGCACCCGGCCCGTGCCCTCGATTTCATCCTGCCACCAGCGGATCAGCCGTTCATGGTGCTCGGGCGTCAAATCCTGCAACCACAGCGCATATTCAACTACCGAATTTGACGCCAGCTTGCCCGCATAACGATGCGCGCCCAGAAACGCATTCACCGCTTCGAACGCAACTTCCAACCGTCCCAATCCAAACGGCGTAAACGTTCGCGGATTGAGCCGTATATAAATGAGCTCTTCATCCGTCAGCGCAATTTGTGCATCGGGCCCGGCTTTGCCCGTGACCTGCACGTAGCGCACGGAATCAGATTTTCCGTCCCAATCGGTTTTCATGCGGATGGTCGCCCCGTCCACCGGCCACAACGCGAGCGGGTGCGAGTCATCGCCGGTCGCCTCCACTTCAATCGCGCCAAAGCCGCCAACGATCACGTCTTCGAGCACCTGTTCAGCGAGCGAACGAAACGAATCGTCAGGATTGGGCGACTCGAAGTTTTGCGTCAGCAGCTGAACCCGCCCTGCTAGGTCAGCCGCGTCGGTGATCTCCCGTCCCGGTCGAGCCTGCACCCGCCAGCGCATCCCGACAATGCGATCTTTGATGGTGTTGATCGCCTTTCGTGCGACCGGCGTCTCGGAAAATCGCCTCAGGTTGATGGGCGTGGGCTTGGGAAACGCATCAGCCCGCGGCCCGTACGTGGTCAATATCGAGGGCAGTGTCATCGTTCTCCGCTTGCCTTCGGCTTGTCCGTTGACCTTCGCTGCGGACAGAGACACTCCCGCAATCCGGCGCATTGCGCCGCGCAATGATTGTGTAATGTTCATGATTTTCTTGTGTGGCGCGGGCGCCCTCGCCCGCGAAACAAAACTTAGATAAAACCGAAAGCGCGAAGCAGCGATACCGCGCCCCCTACAGTGAGAATGGCGGCTTGAAACAGCCAGATCCCGCCGAGATCGTGCCTTTTTGCCATCTACGCCCGCAACTCCCGCCTGGCCGCTTCCGCCAACTGTGGCATCTCCGCTACGGGCGCGATTTGAATCTTTTCTTCTTCCAGGCTGGCTAAGGCGAACTGAATGCGTTCGTCGTCTTTAGCCAAATCGTCATCGACAACTGCAGTCAATGCGGAAGAGAGCGGCATGCTCTTTGCAATCTTCGGATACCGCGCGGCCAGCGTAATCGCCTGCTCCACGCTGGCTTTCAGAGAAACTGCATGAAACAGCTTGATCGTTTCACCCACGCGATAGCCGAAATCGAAGTGGAACGGATCTCCCTGACGCGTGTACTGCGCGACGGAAATATCTCGCATCAACAGTGGCATGACATTTGCTTTCTCAAACGCATTCCTCATGCCTGCCAAGATCAATTGCCGTCCCGCTACCTTCGCGCGCACTCCTGCCTTCGGCTTAGCCAGGTACAATTCGGCCATTAAATCCAGTTCCTTTGCCGGCTCAGCGGCAAGACATCCTTTCATCGGCGAGAGCTGCACAAGATTTGAAAATGATTCTGCAATCCTGCGTAGCAGCAGGTCGCGGTCGCTGGCCGTCTGCAGTTGCCCGCGCAGATCGCGCTCCATCGCCTGCATCATTTCTATGTCGGCCTCCGCGTCCATGCACAGCACGCGACGCCAATCTTTGGTGAACCGCAGGTCAATAAATTCCTGGCCGTTCGCGTCGAACATGAGCAAGCCGATGTTGGCAAACTCCTCCCTGACCGCGTTGGGCACGTAACGCAGCAGGAAGAATTCGAGCTTTTTCAGCTCAGGCAACTCTCAACTCTTTTCACCACAGAGAGCCAGAGGGCAAAAAGTAAGAAAGCCTAATCTCTGTGTTCCTCCGTGTCCCCTGTGGTGGGTTTCACGCATCTTCCTTCCAGTTCGGAAACGGCATTCGTGGCGACATGCGAAAAGCGGTGATCAGCTCGCGCACGCGCGCCCGCCGCTCCAGGAGCGACAATCCCAGACGCTCCAGCGCCAGCCAGTCGCTGCCATACCACTCCGGCGGAATTTCTCCCGCTGCATCCCAGATCACGTTTTCGGCTACGCACTCAATGCGCGAGAGCCAGGGCTCGAACGACCCCCACCCGCATACCCCCGCATAAACTTCGTTGCGCGCGTACACCCCGCGCAACGGATGATCGGGAAATGTCCAATCGCCGGCATTGAAGCAGTACCCCTGGTCGATAAACGCCGCGGTATATTTCTTCTCCCGCAGCTTGCGCCAGAATGCCGCTTGACGTCCATTCGCGTTGCCCGTCCATTTATCAAGCGCCAGCATTCCGGCAAAACATTCGAGGTTGCGAACTCGCTCCAGCATCTCGCATGGCAAGTAATCGAGCACCTGGCCCTCTAACGGACTAACGACATATCGCGAGCCAAACTGTAGCCCCGGCTGGCAGGGAATCGTGCTGCCCGCCAGTTGGATGTTCAGCTCGGGCGTGTGTTCGATCAGCCAATCCCCCACTTCGATCACTGCCGTCGCCGGCACCGGAAGCTGCGCCCACTCGGCGAGCCGCGTTGCCAAAAGCTCGTTCGCCAGCACCCGCAAGTGCTGCGGATTATTGCGAAACTTCACCACATAAAAATTGCCGTCATCACAGCGCATGAGATGGCCTTGCGCTCCGCCCCGCATGCGCCGTACGTGTTGGACCGCCAGGACCGGCAACCACTCTCCCCAGAGTCGCGCATGGTATCGCATTCCGCGAACAGGAAGATGTGACGAATGAACATGGAGCGGCCTGAGGATTTCTCGCGTCGCGGGAAAAATGCTGGGAAATCCTAGCGCTGATTGAAACCGGTGAATATCCGATTATCTGGCGTCGAGAATGCTATGCAGCTGGAGAACTCCCGGAGGTCGATTCTCAGTTGCTCCTGCCTCTGCCTGTTGGAATTGCTCCCCCCATAACTTTGAAGATCGCCGGAGCGGAGGCGCCCACATGCAAGGGGAGAATTCCGGGTAACTTGCATTTAGCCTCTCCATAGGCCAGCGTCAAGACTCCGCCAATGAATGGAGTCACCGCGAACTCCAACCAGTAGAGCCAATCCGTTAGCAGCGCGTTTCGCTGTGCCTTTGTTAGATTCCGTAAAGCAAACAGTCGGAGAAAATTTACGCACATAGCTCCGACAAGTCCGAACAGAAAATTCCTGATCACTGGTGGCTATCTAACCTGATCGCACAGGGCAGATAGAGCCCTGCGTAGTATTCCAGCATGGGCCCGGTAATGCTGAGGAGTGGTGTACAGTGGCCTGCCTTGCTCATCGTCCATAACGGAGCGAATAACAGAATCGGAGCTGTGGATTAGAACCGATTTCACGAGTCTGGTCGAGAAACCGGTGTCTCTTGCAATTCCCTCGGCAGTGCGCCATAAATATCGTTCATCGCTGAGAGCATCCATGACTGCGCCCTCTATGGTGGCCTCACTGGTGATAGGCGTGGCGGCGTCGGCTGGGCTCAATGGCTCGGCGGCAAGAGAATTCGCAAGAGCATTCATATTGTCGTTCCTTTTCTCATGGTTGGCCATTGTACACCTTGATAACCTTCCGACACATTCCACTTTGTGGGATGCGTCTTGTGGAAAAGGCTGTGCCCTGTGGAAACTACGATTTTTCGTAGTAACCCATTCGGCGTAGCAGCTAATCTTGGATTCCCTCCAAGGTATCCGGTTGTATCCCGCGAGCGAAAGATTACCCACTAAGTTTTTGATTACTTAGGTGACTGGAACGGTGCATTTCCGGGCGTAGTGCCGTTCCGGTGAGACCTTTGAGAGTTCCACCCAGCCTGTTCCTTGCCCCCAGCGCGATCGCCATTGCCATCACGCAATCGTCATGCGCTCCCGCCGCAGCCGATGAACTGCCATCTACCCGGCGAAGAAACGTCCGGCATTCATTGAGCAGAAGAGAACTGCGAAACAGCCCCGGCTCACTCACCAGCACCGCCGCAAGATTTTCGATCATCGCGGGACGGCTTGTGGCCGAAGTCAGCCAGCCATCGGTGTTGCCTTCGCGGTAAATATTGTCGTATCCGCGCTCGCGCAGATGGGCCAGAACTCCATGCCCATGATTATTTCGCTCCACGACAAGCATCGCATGGTTGTACCGATGACCAACGTCAACCAGCCGCACGGCTAACTCGCGCGGAGGGAAATGCCCATGCGACTCGGCGCATTGTATGCCGCTGCGCCGATCGATCACCTCCGCGCAGGTGTAATCGCCTTCCGAGCCGCCGCCGGCCGGATCCACGCCGATCAGGTATTGCGACGCCGGCTGTGGTGGAAACCAGACCTGCAGTCGGCCATTGTCACTGGTTTCGACCGGCGCACAACATCCGCGCATGGCCAGGTCGAGTGCGTCTAAATCGAAAACGCACTCGCCGGATGCCCGAAAGCACGAGACCGGATCTTCCGCGAATTCCTGTGCCGCCAGGCCGCGCAGCTGCGCGCGGTTCTGCCGCCGCCAGGCAATTTGTGCTTGCCTCAGTCCGGCGCGTTGGACCAGATCCTCTTCTTCTTTCGTGAGGTCACCCGGGGTCTCTGAAGCCGCGCAATACGCGTCCTCATACCACCAGGGAAAGAAGAATCTCGTGTAACCCGTCTCATTCGCGCGCTGCCACTCCTCGTAAAAAATTCCGCATGCTCCGTTCGGAGTAGACTCCAGAACAATCTCTCCCGCCTCCGGCACCGCAGCCCGTAACGACGCCAGGGTTTCTTCACCGCCGCGCGGCCAGCGTGCCACTTCCGAGCAGTGCAGGTTGTGAATCGTCATGCCCCGGCCGGCATCTTCATCGCCGGCTGTCGCCACCCGATACTCGCTGTCAAGGTGCGGGAAGACCATTTGCCGAACGCTGGCCCGCGATCGAAACAGCGCGCCGCGCTGCATGCTCCCGGGCAGATTCTCCCAGAAGCGGTGAACGATTTTGAAAATCTCTTCCGCCGACTCCTGATCATGCGCCACCTGCACCGTCAGGGTTCCCGGCTGCGTGATCGTGGAAACAAAAAATCGTGCCGCGATGTAAGTCGTAATTCCCAATTGGCGCGCCTTCAGAACGATATTTCGTCGCGTACACCTGCTCGCGTACTCCTGCTGTGCACGGTTCGCCCGAAGCGAAGCCAAGCCGCGCGTTTTTGTTCGGATGTGCAGCAGGCTTTCGATAAGTAAATCGCGCGGAACGATCTTTGCGGCGCTGTCATCGAGATGTTGTCCGAGGTGCTGCAGCAGATCCAGATCGCCATCGAATTCTGAGTACTCCGTCAAATGCAAACCTTCACTGATACGTAAACCCGTTCGGCAGGCTGCCCGAGCCGCCATCGTGGTTGTTCACCGCGACCGCGACAGAGCCGGCCCCCGACGGAGTAGTCGCTGTAATCGAACTTGAGCTATTAACCTGGATATTCGTCGCCGCAGCGATTCCAAACGTCACTGTCGTGAGCGCGGTAAAACCTGTTCCGGTGATTGTGACTGGCGTGCTGCCCAGCGTTGAACCGGCGCTTGGGGCGACGCTAAGCACAGTCATAGGCGCGGGCGAGTTGGTCGCAAAGGTTCCGAAGTCTGTCGCTTGATTGATAGGCCGCACGGGAAACAAATCGGGAACATTACTCGGGACAGCACTCACCACGCTTGCCGGCGCGCCGGCCTGCGTGTAATCGAAAGCGAGCACACCCAACCCGTTAAGCGCGGACGGATTCACGTTCATGTGAAAATCGTCTACCGGGTAATTGGGATTGGTGAATTGCGGATCGAAGCTTGCCGAGTGAACGTCTTCTTCGGAACTCAAACCCCACGGCATTCCGGTGAACATGTTCCAGTTGTTCGAATTGAACACTCCACAGTTTGGAGGATTGTTCTGCAGCCCGGATTGCCATTTGCAATTGGCGAAGCTCAGCGGTGCCTGCGCTGCATCCCACCAGTCGTTGTAATCGAGAATGAAGCGCTGCGTACAGGGAACGGGATTATCCACCAGTTCCGTGCCATCATCGCCGAAGCAAGGCCATTTCCCGTTGACCTGCGACTGAATGGTTGTTCCGACCGCCGAACTGAAGAAACCGATATTGTGCGTCCATGTGAAGGCGTTGCCATTCACGCCGCCGCGATGCATCATCCGGATGTGCGGCACTTCCGTCGCGCCCGTCTCGGCAAACAGGTTGTTGTCCACTAGATCGTACTGCGCCAGCATCTGCAGTCGCGTATCCGGCAGATTCAGAAAATACCCAGTATGGCTGCAGCGATAAAAAAGATTGAAGCGCGCCTCGACATTGGTTGCCCCCTGGTCCATGTAGAGGCATTGCGAGCCCTGGTCGGCAGTGTCGTCGTAGTTGTTTACGATGTCGTGAACTTTATTTCCGAATACGTGCGTGCAATAGGTGTCAGTCGGAGTCAAAGACGGCGGGCCCGTTGTCGGACAGCCAGTTTGCGCCAACGACGGCGTCAGATAAATTCCGCCGTGGTCGTTGAGAATTCCGTTGCACACTCCGTTTACGCACTGGCCCCAGATTTCGTTGCTGGTTACGTACGTGTTGGCAACGAAAAACTGTGTGCCGGTTGTGCCACGGTTCAACACATCGCCGATTGAAATGCCGCCGGTATAGCCGCCGAAAATCGTATTGTGATCGACGGTCGTTTCGTGCGCGTCGCCCACCCAGATTCCGGGAGCTTCGCCAGTGGGATCAATTCGGCTGTAATATCCCACCACGCTGTTCTGCACCAGATTATTTCCCGGCACCTGCGTGGGGCTGGTTTCATTCGAGTGGATCGCGCCAATACGCATGCCACCCGCTCCGATGTCGTACAACGTACTGTCGATGATCTGGTTGTAATTGCTCGATCCCAGAAACTCAATGCCCCATCCGGTGGTGTGATCGATCTTCGCGCCGTTCAAAATGATGTTCGAGGAATTGGTGAAGCTCAGCGCCGCGGGAACATTCGGCTGCCCCTGCATGTCAGGATTGCCGTATGGGCCAGGGACCCAGTTGTCCATCTGAAATTCAATTCCGTTGCCAAATGTGACATTTTGCAGACTGTTCGCAACCAGCAGCTTTTGGTTGCTGGTGGAAAGATTGGGGATGGTGATCGTCGAGGTAGCGATTCCTGCGGCCTCTGTCGTGGTCAAATAAATATTCAGACGCCAGGTGTTTGCCGGCGTCTCTGTGCCAGATGCGCAGCCGGGGCAGCGGTCCAGGTACCACTCACCGGCCTGCGCTTCTTCTTCGACGTTCTCGGCAATCCAATAATGATTTGCATAGCATCCGCCTTCCTGGTTAATGCCCATCGGGCCGGCAAGCTGGATGGCTCCGCTGCCGCCGGAAACAGCGCGAGCGCGGTCCATCACCCATGCCTGAAAGGCGAGAATTTCGACATCACCAATCGCAAGGTTGTGCCATGCGGGATTGAAGTCGGTCCCCGAATAGCCATACACGTTGTAGCACTTCCAAGGCGCGCTGCCGCTGCACACATTTGTATCCTGAAATGCGCACGCCTGATTGTTCAGTCCGCCTGAAGGGCAGCCGCAGAGTACGTTCGCCTGGCTGAGGGTCGTATTCGTCGTCCCCACGCACAACCCTGGCGTGCTCGGCGTGCAGCTGTTCTTGAAATAGCCGTGATACGTTCCTGTCGCTTGCGGGCGCGGGCGGCGCAGGCCATTGAAAAAAAGAGTTTCAAAATTCTGCCAGTAACCGCCATCTGCCGGGTTGGCGTCTAGATCGATGTAATAGTCGAGACAGCTAGTGCCGCAGTTCACGGTGGGATCGTAAGTGAGTACGCTACCCGCAATCGAGCGACCACCAGTGATGGTCGCCGTTCCAACTGTTGATTGATAAACGACCGGCGTCGAGGACGTGCCGCTATCGAGCGAGCTGAACGTCCATGGTCCCGGCGTGGGTTCGTCGAGCAAGGAATAAGTTCCCGGTGCGAGATAGACGTTCTTCGATGCGCTGCTTCGTACCGCAATTTGCGCGGCATACAAATGCCGACACGGATTCGAAGCCGGGCATGTGGCATTATCTGTGCCGCGTATGGGATCGGCGTACACCCCCGGGCCGATCGCCGTACCGCCAGTGGTCGCGCTGCCCGACTGCGTGGATGCGCCGCCGATCTGAAATTGCGCGGTCACCGTGATCGGGCATGCGAGGGCGCACGCCAGCGCGAGTTGGAATGCCAGTTTCATCTGTTTTGTGTGGTCGTGTAGGGGCAGGCGTCCTCGCCTGCCCGGCCGAGCGAAGCTCGGCAGTGTTGGTTGTAATATTGATGTCTGGGGATGCCGCTCGTCCGTCAAGGCGAGGACGTCGTTCGACTTCGCTCAGGGTCCCC
>Ga0335078_10000651_pt1 | contig 53095 bp, 43 predicted proteins | sample Lox_Sample_32_FD_206711 | JGI IMG/M metagenome (GOLD analysis project Ga0335078, IMG submission 206711) | Soil microbial communities from Loxahatchee National Wildlife Refuge, Florida, United States - Lox_Sample_3.2 | ecosystem: Environmental > Terrestrial > Soil > Wetlands | place: USA... | reverse complement strand
CTTCCGCCAGTCGCGCTTTCTTTCTGCCGTGGATTTCGTCCAGGCCGACCGCCTGCGCCGCAAGGTCGCGCAGGAAATGGCTCGCGTGTTCTCTGCGGTCGATGTGCTGCTGGTGCCCTCGCTGCGCGACGAGATGCTCACGCTTACCAACTTCACCGGGCATCCGTCGCTCACCCTGCGCGCGGGCTTTGTCGAAGTGTCCGAGGCGCGGAGTGATTGGGCGCCCGACCCGAAGCATCCGCTGCCCAAGTTCTCGCCTCCTCGCCGCGTGCCGCATGGCGTGACCCTCGTCGGCCGGCTTTTCGATGAAGGCACGTTGGGGCAGGCCGGCATTGCACTGGAGCGGGCCTTCGCCGTAGCGGGGCAGCGGCCGCCCGGGTTCTAGGTGCGGAACTCGCGGGCACTCTTCATACGTCGGGGACTGCCAATAACTGCCGGCCAGCGACTATTTCCTTGCTAACCCACGGTAACCAGCGTAAGCTGAAGGCGTGCGTTAGACCGAATCGGTCGTTTGCAGCTCTCGCCTCAACAGCAAGTTACCTGCACATTTCTTCCGACTCCCTCCAGCGTAAATACAACTCGAAGGAACAAATTACCAACATGGAACAAGGAACAGTAAAGTGGTTCAATGACGCCAAGGGCTACGGCTTTATCAGCCGCCAGTCGGGCGAAGACGTTTTCGTGCATTTCTCAGCCATCCAGGCCGGCGGTTTCAAGAGCCTGCAAGAGGGCCAGACAGTGCAATTTGACGTGACCAAGGGCCCCAAGGGCTTGCAGGCCGAAAACGTGACAGCGGTCTAAGCACCGCAACGTAAGCCCGCAACTTTTGCAGTAATAGAGGCGATCCACAAAAAGGATCGCCTCTTCTGCGTTTGAAAGCTCATTAACCGCCGAGATCGCAGACCGCGCAGAGCGAATGAGACCGGGTTCGTGAATGTAGGCGCGGGCGTCCCCGCCCGTGCGGCCTCCGAACCCGAACCCCACTCAAGAAACCGGGATTGGCGCAAAACGATGTCCTTCGTGTTTTCCGTCGTGCCCTTCGTGGTTGCTGTATTGCCGGCGAAAAAAAACAACCACCAAGGGGCACGAAGTTACACGAAGGTAGGCACGAAGGGAACCAGGAACGGCGCCCTACATTCGATTATGAAGTCCCTGTTTCTCTGCGAACTCGGCGGTTAAAGGTTTTAGCTGACGACTGAAGACCGACGACCAACGACTGATTTACAATAAGACCGATGTCCAACCGTACCTTCACCCTATCCGAAGCCCAGGAGCTGCTCCCGGTGCTCGAATCGCTCTTGCGCACCGCCATTGACTGCAAGCAGCTCATCGAATCCGTGGACGCGGAATTCGAAGAAGTCACTCGCCGGGTTATCGTGGCTGGCGGTATGAACCTCAACATCGTGCCCTTGGCCCGCCGCAAAGCCGAACGCGAAAAGGCGATCCAGCGCGTGAAAGACGCGCTCGGCGAAATTGACGCCTGCGGCGTGCAGGTGAAAGACCTCGACATCGGCCTGCTCGATTTCCCCTGCGTAGTGGACGGCCACACCGTCCTGCTCTGCTGGAAGCTCGGCGAAAAGGGCATCACCCACTGGCACACCACCAGCGAAGGCTTCGCCGGCAGAAAGCCCATTGACGAGCGCATCGCCAAGGCCAAGAAGACGAATTAGGGGTCAGTTGCTAGTGGCTGGTGGCTAGTAATCTGACCAGTGGCCGGTGGCCAGTAAAACCCAACCTGGCGGCGTGGGCTTTTCTTGGCCACCGACCACCAGCTGCCACCGACCACCAGCGAATATCCACAGAGAACCTAAGAGAATTGGTTTATTTGTCACTGATTTTGCCCGGCCCTTTGTTGCAGGATGTTTTGGATTGAGGAGCAAAGTCATGGCTCTGCGGTCTTACCAGCAGATCATTGCCTGGCAGAAGAGCATGGCGCTGGTCATAGATGTGTACCGGGTTACGCAGACTTTTCCCAGGCAGGAGATTTACGGACTCACCAGCCAGATTCGCCGGGCGGCGGTTTCGATTCCCAGCAACATTGCAGAAGGGCAGGGCCGACTGTCGCGCGGAGAATTCAAGCAGTTTCTCGGTCACGCTAGAGGCTCCGCGTTCGAGTTGGAAAGCCAGACCATCATCGCTCGCAATCTCGGATATCTCAACGCAGAAGAGACAAACTTGCTACTCGAACGAATCACAGAAATCGCCAGGGTCCTGAACGGCCTGCTGCGATCCTTGACACCAGTGGCTAGCGAATAGTGGCTGTTGGCCAGTAAACTCAGGATCAGGAGGGGCCCAGCCACTGGCCACTAGCCACTAGGGCCTTTCCCTTGCCTTCCACTCCGGACGGAAATCCGAATTCACCAGCCATTCCACCGGCCCCAGCAGCGAACCGATCGCTTCATCCATGTGCGAAAAATCTATGTGGGCCACATCGTCGCTGGGCTGGTGGTAGTCGCCGTGCAGGCCGTAGCTCGAAACCGTCTGCGCCACCACGCCCTTCTGCGCCAGCGCGTAATTGTCTGAACGGGCAAAAAAATTCTGCTCGGGATGCGGATCGCCCACCAGCCGCGCTCCATGCTCCGCCAGCACCGGCCCCAGGTTGGAGCGCTCCCATCCGGTGAGCCAGAGCGTGTTCTCAGCCACCGCCGGATCGGGCCTGCCGATCATCTCAAACTCAAGGTTGGCTGCAATATCTTTCAATGGCAGCGGCGGATGCTCGCGAAAATACGTGCCGCCCAGCGCGCCCAACTCCTCGCTGCCAAACAACGCGAAAATCACCGTGCGACGGGGCCTCGGTCCCGAGCCCAGCACACGCGCCAGTTCCAGCACTGCCACGGTTCCGGAAGCGTCGTCATCAGCACCGTTGTAAATGTTGTCGCCATTTACCGGCGCGCCCACGCCCAGATGGTCCATGTGGGCGGAAAGCAGTATGGCGGAATGCGCCAGCGACGGATCACCGCCGCGAATCTCGCCCACCACGTTGCGGGTATAAGCAATCCGCGTGGAAACCGGCGCGCGCAGGCTCACCTGAGCTCCCTCCGGAATGTCTTCCAGCGCCGCCACGGCTTCATTGCTCACCGCCGCCAGGTTCGACGCGCTCCGGCCCTCATCACTTACGCCTTCGATCTGAATCGGAAGCCTGGGAAATCGCGCGGCGTGTTCGGGCCAGTTCTTGCGCGCCTCTGGATACTCCGAAACCAGCACCGCCGCCGCGCCCGCGCTCGCCGCTTCCGCAATTGCAGCCTTGGGGTTTCCGCCATGGGCATTGAGAAAAACGATCGCGCCCGATTCGAATTCCGTGTCCTCATCGGAAGAATCGCTTTCCGCCAGATCAATCTTCTGCAGCGGCCCGGCAATCGCCGCGCCCGACATCCGCAGAAAGATGAATTCCTTCCCGTATCTCCAATAAACCGGAGGCCGCCCGGTGGCTACGAACTTCAACCACGGAGGCCCAATTATGGTGCGCCTCACCAGCCGCACATGCTGCAGGTAGCCGCCCCCGTCCCCGGCAGGCTTTACGCCGTAGTGGCGCAGAAGCCCGGCTATGTAGTTGGCGGCAGTGAGTTCATCGCGGGTGGCGCTGCCGCGTCCGCGCAGCGCGTCAGAGGCCAGATACCGCTCGTGCCGGCGGATGCACGCAGCGCAGAGCGCGATGTGTGGGGCGGGAGCTGGCGCCGGCGCCGTTTGCCCCTGCGCCGCCGCTGCCGCCAGCAGAAGCAAAGCCAGCGCCGAGGAGATGGTTCGTGACATCCCTCCCAGCCTAGCAGACAGGTGATGCCGAAGCTGGCAATGTTGCCGCTAAAAGAGCTCAATGGCAGCCACATGGCCCGCAGCGGAGGCCAGCCCGGCGTCTCGGGTTATTAAGACCGCATCCAGTTTCTCAGCCAGGGCAACGTAAGCGGCATCGTAGGCAGAAAAATTCTGCCGCAGTTGCCAAATCCGCGGCAACAGGACGAAATGAGGATATCGGGTTACCCGAAGGTCTATGAGGTCGCGTGTGGCTTCGCCCGCCCGGTGGGCGGAAATAGTTCCGTGGAGGACCAGTCGCCGCAGAACCTGGGTAACCTCAACATCCAGCAGGTGAGGAGAGTGCAGCGAATCATTGTACGAATAGATTCGCTTCTCAATGAGCTGTCCTGCTGGGGTCTGAAGAAGCCAGTCAACCACGGCAGATGCATCCAGAACGATCACCGCGTCTGGCGCTCTTCCCGCAGCAGGCGTGCGCTGTCGAAGGACGCGGTCACCGGCTTGCGTTGATGGAGCCGGTCGCGAAGTTCAGCCAGCGTCGGCCGCTCGGCAATTTCTCTGATTTCCCCCAGCAGGTAGTCCGAAAGTGACATCCCCGCCATCGCCGCCCGCGCCTTCAGGCTGCGGTGCAAGGCATCGGGCACGTTCCGAAGCTGGATCATCTTTGACATGTTAATAACATACTTTCATGTTTATCACATGTCAACCCCTGATGTCCTGATTCCGCTTCTACAAACTCCGGCGGTGTTCTCTGCTCTCTCGACGCCTCCAAAGAGTTTTGCGTTAAGAAAATCTACCCCAGACAAAGCCACCCCAAAACCGAATACCGATTGTTGGCTGCAAATGCCCACCCCTGATGCTTCAACCGACTCTCTATGATTTAATATCGGCGCTACGACCGTCCGGGAACTGTGTTCCCGAAACATAGCGGCGGTGCGCGCTCCGGAGAGTTCCATGCAGAAGAACACGATTGCCTTTTTTATTTTAGGGTTCGTTGTACAGGCCGTCTCGCCCTTGGCACTGTGGCAGGCGCGAGCGCAGTCGGAGAAGAACCCCTATCCGGCAATGGCTCCGCTCAATCAGTATTTGATGCCGGACGAGAATTCTGAAATCGCGCTGGCTCGCAGCGCTGCTCCGGCATCCATTTCGGATGCGGCCGACGTGATGGTGCTGGGACGAGAGGGATATAAGACCGCAGTGAAAGGCACGAACGGCTTTGTCTGCATCGTGGAGCGCTCATGGGGCGCCGCCACCGATCATCCGGAGTTCTGGAACCCCAAAGTCCGCGCCCCCATTTGCTTTAATCCGCCCGCCGCGAGGACCTTTTTGCCCATCTTCCTGGTGAAGACCAAGCTGGTGCTGGCGGGAAAATCGAAGGCGGAGATCGTCCAGGCCACCGCAGCGGCATTGGATAAGAGGGAACTGCCGGTGCTGGACCCTGGAGCGATGTGCTACATGATGTCGCGGCAGCAGTACCTGACCGACCGCGGCAAGAACTGGCATCCCCATCTGATGTTTTTTGTTGCGGGCAGCGTGGCGCAAAGCTGGGGAGCCGATCTGCCGGGCTCACCAGTTATGGCGGCGAATGATCCGGAAGAACGGGTGACTATTTTCCTTGTCGGGGTTGGCAAATGGTCCGATGGCGCGCCCGCTCCGCCCATGGAGCCCTGATTTGCAATTCGATGGTTGAGGAGAATGCTGAGTGCTGAGTGCTGAATGCTGACTGCTGAGAGTCCACCGCCCCGTCCCTCCGTGCTGGTAACCTTGGTCGAGCGGCGACCACCCCTGTCCCAATGGGGTCAACCCTCTGCAACATCCGTCTGCTACAATTCTTGGCAGGGGCGATTGTGGACGCGGCTTAAAGCTGTTTCCCGTTGGGGACTCGTTCGACCATGGTGAGTACTAAGCGGAAAGTTCAACTCTTGGGAATGCTGTGTGCGCTGCTCCTGCTGGCAGGGGCGGTGGGGTGCAAGGGCTTTTTTGTTAATCCCACGCTTTCTACCATTACCGTCGGTCCGGCAACGCCCACGCTCACGATAGGCACAACGCAGCAAATGTCGGCCACCGCCACTTACGACGATGGCACCACGCAATCGCTGACCAGCGGGGTTTACTGGGCAACATCGGATGACACCGTGGCTTCAATTACGACTGCCGGCAACGTGACCGCCGTGGGCGTGGGATCGGCGACAATCACCGCCGAAGCAGGCACGGTAAGCGGCTCAACCACAGTTACGGTCACTGTGGCAAATCTGCAATCAATCAACATCCTCCCCACCAACCCGACTACTACGGTTGGCAAGAGCGTGACCTTCACGGCCACGGGTATCATTGCCGGCGGCGGGACCGTTGATCTCACGAACTCGGCCACTTGGACTTCGTCGAATACAAGCGTCGCCACTATGGCCGCCAATGTGGCCACGACGACCGGGACCGGAACAACTACGATTACCGCAACCTCGGGTTCCATCCAAGGGACCACCACGTTAACTGTGAACTGATAACCGCACGCGCCCTATGTCAGAAATCCGCTGCATTGCTATCTCCACCGGTGGCGGGGATGCACCCGGCCTCAACGCCGTCATTCGGGCGGCGGTCAAAGCTGCGATTCTGAAGTACAAATGGAAGGTCATCGGCATTCCCGACGGCTTCGACGGGTTGATCTGGCCGGAGAAGTCGTTTGAGCTCACGCTCAAGCAGGTCAGCGGTATTTTGCCCCGTGGCGGCACCATCCTGGGCACCACTAATCGCGGCAGCCCCTTCAAATTCAAGGCCATAGAGCACGGCAAAGAGAAAGTGCTCGACATTTCCGATGAAGTAATGGCCAACGCCAAGAAGCTGGGCATTGATGCCGTGATCACCATCGGCGGCGACGGCTCCCAGACCATCGCCCAGGAACTTTTTCAAAAGGGCATGAAGATTGTGGGCGTGCCCAAAACCATTGACAACGACCTGAGCGCCACCGAAGTCACCTTCGGCTTCGATACCGCCATGAGTACGGCCACCGACGCGGTGGATAAAATCCACACCACCGGCGAGTCACACCACCGCGTGATGATTGTGGAAGTCATGGGGCGCGACGCCGGCTGGATCGGCTTGAACGCCGGCATCGCCGGTGGGGCGCACGTGATTCTGATTCCTGAGATTCCGTTCACCATTGATGCCATCGCCAAGCATATCGCGCACCGCGAGAGTTATGGCAAGCACTTCACAATTATCGTTGTGGCCGAAGGCATCACCCTGCCGTCGGAGCTTAAAGACAACCGCCGCCTGGGAGCAGTGGCCGCTGTGGTAGGCAACGCCATTGCCGCGGTGTCGCACAAGGAAGTGCGGGTGAGCGTGCTGGGGCACATCCAGCGCGGCGGTTCACCCACGCCCTTCGACCGCATCCTGGGCACGCGCTTTGGCGTGGCCGCGGTGGACCTGGTTGCGCAGGGCCTGTTCGGCAAAATGGTTTGCCTGCGCAACGCCAAGATCGAAGCGGTGGACATCGCCGAGGCCATCGGCAAGCTGAAGAACGTGGATCCGCAGGGAGAGTTGGTGTGCGCGGCGCGGGCCATCGGGATCTGCTTTGGGGATTACTGAGAGCGACGCGGCCCTGCACTCCTGACGCCTCCGTAGAATGCCTCGTAATTGCGTTTGGCGGGCCGTGGCGCGATTCTCGCGCCCGGGATGACCTTCTTGGCCCTTCCAGTCCCCGAGCGCCTAGAATCGCCTCCTGTGCGATTGTTAGCTTGTAGATATTATATCTTGCAATTAATTGATAACGTTGCATTTATATCAGATCGAGCGTAAGCATCTGCCCCGTAAGTCCTTCAGTGTCAGCGCGAATTTTTGACAGCGAAAGTGCAATTCCGAAAAGCCTTGACTTGGTATCCGTAGGGAACTTGCTCGCTGCGTGGAATTTGTGCGCCGCGATGCTGACCTGTAACCGCAAAGATCGCGAAGTTCGCAAAGAAAAAAACAGCTTAAAGCGAATCCTCAGCAACTGAATCCCGCAGACGATCTCACCAACGACGAAGGGCCAATGACCAACGGCCAACGGCTAACGACTAAGCTGACGCCAACGACTAGCTGACGGCCAACGACTGACGACCGACGACTGACGACTGAGTTATATTGTCTGTAACCCCATGAAAACCGGCCTTCGGCCTGCGGCGCGGTACGCCGGGCTGCAACTCGCGCTTTTGCTCCTGCTGCTTGCGGGCTGCAACCGGATGCGCTCCCGAACCCTGGAAGCGGCCTATGTGTCAGCGCCGCAAGTCGTGCTGCGCGACCGCGTGGCCGCGGTCTACAACAAGCAGGGGTACGTGAAAAACGGCGAGCGGGTGGAGATCCTCGAGCGCGAGCGCCGCTTCGCCCATGTGCGCACCGCCAGCGGCATTGAAGGCTGGATGGAGCAGCGCTATCTCGTCACCCAGCAGGTGTATGACGGCTTTCAGGCGCTGGCGAAGCAGGAGCAGAACGCTCCAGTGCAGGGCACCGCGACCACGCGCAACGATACCAACTTGCACGTTGAGCCGGGGCGCGACACCGAGCATCTCTACCAGCTGGCGCAGGGCGCGAAGGTTTCATTGTTCAAACGGGGCACCAGCGAGAAAACTCCGCCCGGCGTTGCGCCCAAGCCTGAAGAGCCCGGGGCTGAAGCTCCCAAGCCGGCGCTTGAAGATTGGTGGCTCATCCGTGATTCCGAAGGCCATGTGGGCTGGGTACTGGGCCGCATGCTCGACACCGATGTCCCCCTCGAGGTTGCCCAATACGCCGAAGGCCAGCGCATTGTGGCTTTTTTCGTGCTCGACCAAGTGCAGGACGGAGACAAGAAAGTTCCGCAATATCTGGTGCTGCTGACTGAGCCCAAAGACGGCATGCCTTTCGATTACAACCAGGCGCGCGTGTTCACCTGGAACGTAAAGCGGCATCGCTACGAGACTGCGTATCGCGAGAGACTGAGCGGCGTGTTGCCGGTGACGGTTTCTCACGAAGTCTTCGATAGAGAAGGCGACCTGCCGACGTTTACCCTGCGGGCCATTGATGACCAGGGCAACATAACCGAGCGCAAGTACAAACTGAACACGCCGATTGTGCGGCGGGTGCTGGCGCCGGGAGAAGTTGCCAGTCGTCAGTCGTCGGCCGGCAGTCGTGAGCGGCGGGCTTCTCGGCGGAAGACACGATGAGCCCTCATCGGTAATGCAGCCTTGGAAACTCTGGAAAAGTAACTCGATGGGAAACTGCGCCCCAGTAGGCGTCTCAGGCTTTTCGCGGGCGAGGGCGCCCGCGCCACACCGGTTCAGAGCTTTCCTAGCTGGTTTGGTCTCCGGAAAGCAACGGGCTGTTCGGCGGCTTCGAAGATGAGTGGTGCAGCGCGCCCGATCCCTCAGGCGTGAAGGTTTCGGTCAGAAGCAGACCGTTGTTCACTATGTCGCGGTACTCGATCGTCAACTTGGTCCTGTTAAAGATGAGCACAACGTGGCCGTTGTATCCAACCTGCGTCTTGAGGTCGTCTTTGTCTATGGGGTGTTGTCTGGGATCGTAGTACAGAACATTAGGGTCTGGCTGCTTCAACCTGGTAAGGTCAACCGGCATGCCGCCGTGTCCGATGCATCGCGGGTACGCTCTCAGGGTATTTGCAATGGTCTGCTCCTTGTAGATGGCCAAGCGGTGTTCGTGCCCGAAGAGCCAGACAAATTCACGTCCATTCAGGAATCCCCATTCCGCCAGCTGTTGGGCCGGCTTCTGGTAGGCCTGGTCAAAGGAACTTACCGGCTGATGATGCGTGAGCACGACCACCGGCTTCTGCCCGCTGCCGGCCGCCTGCAAGGTTTCCGTGAGCTGGTTCAGCCAGGCGAGCATGATGGGATCGAATCTGGCATCCACGTTGAGAGACGGAATCTGATTCAGGAGCGGTATGCTGCCGAGTACAGGCAAGCCGCCGGAGTGGTAGCCGGTGTCGAGTCCGAGCAGCAGCCAGTGTGCATTCTCAAGGCAGAAGTAGCTTGCGCTCTGCGGGTCGGTGACTTTGCCGGAACTGAGTATCCCTAGCTCGTTCAGGAAAGTCGTGAAATAGCCCTTGCCTCCCGAATACATCTCATGGTTCCCCATCAGGGCGAAACTGCCCAGAAGACCTTTGGGCCAGCGCACTCCGGCGTAGTTGTTAGCCGGCGTTCCCAGGCAATTTTCGCCGATCTCCCTGGCTTCACCCATGTAGTAAACGTCGCCGAGGTGGAGGGTGTAATGGGGCGAGCAGGCTTGCATGTTCGCCGCCACAGTTTCCGCCTCCAGCGTGCCGGTAGCCCAGTCGGCGGTGACAGCAATGCGCAAGGGGCCATTTCCGTGCGCCGTAGAAATGTCGAAGAGCCCAGTCTTGCCCGCGGGATAAGTTTGATACGGATGATCTTTGTGAAAGAAATCCCGCAGATAAGGCAGCAGCCATTTTCCTAACTGCAGAAACGCAGTCAGGTTGGGAAAACTTCCACCGGGTGGCGCTTGCGATGCGGCCTGTTGAATGCGTGAGAACAAAGCGCTGCGGCCCAGCAGAGGAACATTGCTGAGCCGGGCGATGTGACGGGACTTATGCCGGGTAGTGTGAGACCTGGGAGGGCTCGCAGGATTAATGGGCGATTCGTGGGCTACCAAGGCAAGGGCTCCCTTTCGGCGTGCGAATGGTTGAAGAGAAACCTGTTTTGGAAAACTTTGAAATGCAACAGGGGTACTAGCGTTTCCCAGATCGGGATAAGTGTACCAGCGGTTGGTTTTGTAGCAGGTTGCACAAGAACGCCATCGCCAGAACCGCGCTAGCGGCTTTTGGCCGGGCGGCCACTTCGGATTAATCTTATTGACAACATCATACATTGTATTACATAGTATTGACATGAAAGGAGCCGAGCTCCCCGGCCAGGAATCCGCAGACAAGTGGGAAGTCCAGCTGCGCAAGGGATCTCTGGAGCTGGCCATCCTGGCCGCGTTGTGGGAGGGCAAGCGCTATGGGTTGGAGATTCTACGGCGGCTCGAAGACGATTCCGACTTGATTGTTTCTGAGGGGACCGTATATCCGCTGCTCAGCCGCCTGAAAGCGTTAGGGCTGGTGCGAAGTGAGTGGGTGGAGTCGGAAGCGGGGCACCCGCGAAAATATTATGCGCTCACTCCCGCTGGGAAGCAGCGGGCGATTGAGATGGCGCAAATCTGGGCGCGGTTCGCGTCAAGCATGAGCAAGTTGCTGGGGCCACTCACCAAAGGGAGCAGAAGCCATGTCTGATGAAGCCCAGCGCAAGATTGAAGCTTACCTGAGCAAATTGCGAGCGCGGCTGCGCGGCCTTAAATCGGAGGACGCAGCTGAGATCGTCGAAGAGCTGCGCAGCCACATCCTCGACAAAGCAGCCGGCAGCGGAGAGTTGACGGTCGCCGGAGTTGACGCGGCGCTGGCCGGGCTGGGCGATCCCGAGGAACTAGCCAGCCAGTACATCACTTACGAATCGCTGGCACGGGCGGAAGTGAGCCGCTCTCCGGTGCTCATACTGCACAGCCTGTTCCGATGGGCAAGTTTGAGTGTGGCCGGGTTTTTCGTGCTGGTGAGTTCGGTGATGGGTTATGCACTGGGCATTCTGTTCGTTCTCTTGGCGGTGTTGAAACCGCTGCATCCGCAGAACGCGGGATTGTGGGTTTGGCGCGACAGCACGGGTGACCTTGCGATGTCTTTCCGAATGGGTTTCGGAGGCGCGCCGAGCGTCGGCAGAGAAGTCCTGGGGTGGTGGGTGTTGCCGCTTGGATTGCTGTTTGGTTGCGCACTGCTGATCTTGACTACGCGTTTTGCCCTGTGGTGTGCGCGGCAATATCGCGGATCGCACGGACTACCGCGAGGGTAGGTTCGTTGGCGTAATCGCAACGGAGGGAGTTATGGCCGAATCGTCCGGGCAGCACCGGGACAGCGCGACAGCCGTGCAGGAAGCAGTCGCCGCCCACCCCGGCAATTGGCGAGAGAGCAAATGGCTGGCGATCGGTGAGTTTGTCATCGTAGCGCTGATCTTTGTGGCGGACCAGCACCACTTCATTCCCCTGAGCAAGACTCTGTTCCTGTTGTTGTTTGGCTGGCTGTCGCTTTGGGTGCGCAAAATCGGCTGGCGTGGCGTTGGCCTCAAGCTCTATCGGAACTGGAGGACATCAATCGCGTTGGGGGTTGCGGGCGGATTATTTCTGGAAGCTCTGGAGCTACTGGTCACACAGCCGCTGCTGGTGAAGTGGCTCGGCAAGCAACCCGATCTGGAGGTTTTTCGGGCGCTGCATGGAAATGTTAAGTGGACGCTACTCGCCCTCGCCGGGACCTGGACGCTGGCGGCATTCGGCGAGGAAATGGTTTACCGCGGCTATCTCATGAACCGCGTTGCGGACCTGTTCAATCGCACCCGGACTGCGTGGGTCGTAAGCCTGTTCGCGGTCCACATCGTGTTTGGACTTGCCCACGCGTACCAGGGCATTACGGGCATTATCGAAGCCTCGCTCGATGGCGTACTGCTGGGATTGATGTATCTGGGCACAGGACGCAACCTGGCGGTGCCGATCATTGCGCACGGGGTCGGCGACTCGATTGATTTCCTGCTGATCTTTTTGGGCAAGTATCCCGGGATGTAGTTCTGGCAACGGCAGCGCTAGTTAGAGGTGGGCTCACAACGTGTTGCGGTTACGAATAGAACTCTGCCACGGCCGCCAATACCAAACGCTGCTCCTCTTCGGTCAACTCGGGAAACATAGGCAAGGCGAGGACTTCCTTCGCTGCCCGCTCGGCCTCCGGAAAGTCGCCTTCGCGATAGCCGAGATAGGCCAAAGCAGGCTGCAAATGCAGTGGCAGAGGATAGTAAATCTCGGTGCCGATGTTGCGGGCAGCCAGGAATTGGCGGAGTTCGTCGCGGCGCTGGGCGCGGATTACGTATTGGTGGAAGACGTGCACGGCGTGCGGCGAGGTGTGCGGAAGGATGAGCGGCGTGGAGGTTTCAGCAGCTAGCGGGAAATCTGCGGATACAACTTTAGCCAAGCCCGCTTCCTGAAATAGGCAGTCATAGGTTGCGGCGCGCTCGCGGCGTTGCTGGTTCCAGCGCTCGACGTGCGGCAGTTTCACGCGCAGGACGGCGGCCTGGATGGCGTCCAGGCGGCAGTTCCAGCCCATTTCTTCGTGCAGATAGCGTTGCGGGCCGCCGTGGTTGCGCAGGCGTCGCATGTGGGCGGCGAGTTCAGGATCGCGGGCGGTCACCAGCCCGGCGTCGCCATAGGCGCTGAGGTTCTTGGTGGGGTAAAAGCTGAACGCTGCCGCCGCGCCCAATGATCCGGCTTGCCCTCCGCGCCATGCCGCGCCGATGGCTTGGGCGGCGTCTTCGATGATGGTCAGGTTGAATTCGTTGGCGATGCGTTGCAGCGCGTTCATGTCTGCGCACTGGCCATAGAGATGAACCGGGAGAATCGCTCGGACTCTTGTTCTTCCACGAACTTTGGCTTCGACTTGCGCGGGGTCGAGATTCAGGGTGAGAGGGTCAACGTCGGCGAACACCGGCCGCGCGCCTGCGCGCACAATGGCGCTGGCCGAGGCGAAAAAACTGAAGGGCGTAGTGAGGACCGCGTCGCCTGGGCCAATGCCGGCGGCGGCAAGGGCCAGCCAGAGAGCATCGGTGCCGGAGGAGCAACCGACAGCGGCGGCCGCACCGGTGAAGGCGGCGATTTCGTTTTCCAGAGCCTCGACCTCCGCCCCGAGAATAAAGTGCTGCGAGGCGCAGACCCGCTCCACCGCAGCCAGTATTTCTTCGCGGAGTGGTTCGTACTGGCGGCGGAGATCGAGCAGCGGGACGCCCTGGAGCTCGGCGCTGGGTTTTGCGGTTTGCGATAGCTTCGGGTTCACGTTCTCGTTATGTTCCGCCTCCGGGCGAGGTTACAGGAAGTGCGATTTTAACATCGTGACGCCGGGGTGGGAGATGGGTGGAGTCCGAGCCACCTTTCCGTCGCAACTTGCTTCATCTTCCGATGTGGGATTTGTGCCCGCTGTCTTCAAGAACCTAAACCGACGAGTTCGCTGAGAGCGGCCGCCGAGGCGCTGAGAAACCCCTCTTAAATTTACAGTTTTGGAGGCGGAGGTAGGGGGCTGCCTTCTGCCAGGTACTTCTGCCAGGCGTCCAGCGAGTGGCGAAGTCTAGGCAGATCAACGCCGTAGAACTCAGCCGGGCAGTCTTGGAGATTGTGCGCGCCGCGTTTGAGCAGGGAACGGGCGCCGGCAAGATTTCCTCGCGAGTGGTGGTGAAGCGCGACTGCGATCTGGATCAATCCCTGCAGATATTTCTTTTCCGGGCCGGAGGAGGCGCGCCAAACGTCCTCCCAGACCTCGTGGGCGTCGTAGAATTCGGCGCGGTTGAAGTGTTCGAAAGCGCGACGGTGAAGGGGAAGATCCATGGGCGACCTTGACTAGTCGTTGTCCGGCGGATGGCGACGCGACCACCTATCCGGTCTGATACTACGTCTTGCGGCGAGTGGCAGTAGTCGCCAATTTATACCAAATCCCACAGACTCAACCGTCAGATGCTATGGATTTCAGTATTGTTTTCTGTATAGCAATACAAACTGTTGAAAACAATGCATGTTAGTTGCATCTGTTTTGGAATGTGATTTGCTGTTGAAAATCTGCACTACTGCTATTTAAAAGTGACCGATTACGGCGTTTCCCAGCCGACTTGGCTGGCGTAGGAACCGTAAGTTTTCGGCTCGAAGGTCTAGAGGAAATTTCCAGGAGAGATCTAACAGATGCGATACGCGCTTCGTAACGGAATGAGTCGAATTGCTCTTATTTTGGCGGTGCTGGGGTTGTGCGCCGGTATGGCATGGGCCCAGGGAGGCACGGGGGAACTGGACGGGCAGGTGACGGATCCCTCGGGCGCCGTAGTACCGAACGCGCCGATCAAGCTGACAAACACCGCGACGGGGGAGGTGCGCGCTGCGACCACTACTTCCGCCGGCACCTACCGCTTTGTTGCTTTGCCGGTGGTGGGGAGCTACACGCTGGAAGTGACGGCGAAAGGCTTTAAGGCGTTCAAGATCTCTGACATCATCGTCAGCGTGGGCACGATCACCAACCACGACGTGAAGTTGGAAGTTGGCACAACGAGCGAAGAAGTGACGGTCGAGGCGGGCGCGCAGACTGTGCAGACGACCGAATCTTCGCTTTCCGGCTTAGTAGACCGGCACGTATGGCAGGACATGCCGCTGGAAACTCGCAGCCAGAATGAGTTCATTGCTTTGTTGGCAGGAGCTGAGCCGGCAGCGCTGGAAGGCATGGGGAGCGCTGGAACCGACCGCGGCGCGTCAGTGAATGGAGCGCGAAGTGGCACCGGCGACTTCCTGGTGGATGGTTTTGACAATAACGACCAAGGCTTGGGCGGCGGTGGTTCCCCGGGAACTGGCTCAGGCGGAGCGAATACGACCATTTCACCGGACGCGATTCAAGAATACCGCGTCATCGAACATATTCCACCGGCTGAGTACGGCAAGGCCGGCGGCTTCGTGACGGACACGGTGCTCAAGGGCGGCACCAATCAGTGGCATGGCTCGCTGTTTGAATACAACCGCGTGCAGGCGCTGGCAGCGAACAGCTTCTTTTCCAACCGCGGCGGCGTGCAGGACTCGCTAGTGCGCAATCAATTTGGGGGTTCTATTGGCGGTCCTATCGTAAAGGACAAGACGTTTTTCTTCTTTACGGTGGAATCGCACCGGCTGCGGACCGCCAGCCCGCTGTCGGGCGACACGATAACGCCGGACTTCCTCAACTTTGTGAATTCAGGGGGATTTGAACAGTTCCAGGAGGGGACGGGTCCGTATACAACGGCGGGAAACACGGGCGTCTGCCGGACCTATACCGCGACTGACCTAAATCCGAATGGCAACCCTTGCCCTGGGGCCTTCACGGCTGAGTCGGCGCTGGGCCCTATCTTCAACAGCCTGCAGAGCGCGCAAAACCTTCCGCTCTGCGCGCCGGGAGCGGCCAATTGCACCAATCTAACCTCCGTGGGCCAGGGATTCTGGACTGCGGGATTGAATTACCCGGTGAAGGTGTATGGAGAGGTCACTGTGGCAGCCCCGTCCATTGTCAACCAGATGCGCTACTCCGCCAAGGTGGACCAAAAGCTTAGCGCTAGCGACCAGTTGACTGGATCCTACATCTATGACAACGCGGACAGCCAGAACGACTATGCGGGAGGCGACAACACAATTGGGCCAACGCTCTTCAACCACACTAGGGCGCAGGTTGCGGGGATTACCTGGTCGCACACCTTCAGCCCGACGGTGCTTAATCAGGCGCGCTTCTCTTATGTGCGCCATACAGGAGATTTCCCTGGCGATCCATCAGTTGCAGGACTTCCGTCCGTGGTTCCGGCGTTCGACGAGCCGGTGATTTCCTATGGTAACAGCTCCAGTTTGCCGCAGTTCTTCACGGAGAACGAGTTTGTCTACAGAGACGATATTTCGCTGACTCGCGGCAAGAATAACTTCAAGTTTGGGGGGCAGTACGATCGGACCCGCAATGGCAGCAGCTTCGATGCGGTCAAGAATGGCCTGTTCCTTCCCTACGATACTGAAGACATGGTCACGGACCTGCACTTCGGCGACGATGTGGACAAACTGCTGGGGACGTCGTACGGCTCATTGTACGAGGCAGAAGCTTCGGTGGACCCGCAAACCGGAGGACTCCCGGTCTACTATCGCGGCTACCGGGCCAATGAGATTGCCTTTTATGGCCAGGATGACTGGCGCGTGTCTTCGCGTCTGACCTTGAATCTGGGTTTGCGCTGGGAATATTTTGGACCGCCGCACAATTTCCAGGAGAACATTGATTCGAACTTTTACCCGGGTGCTGCGACCACGCCATTTACCACTACCAACAATCCCTTCACGCCGGTCAACAATCCCTTTTACGCCAGCGTTGCCAGCGGTACGACGGAGATAAAAAACAGCGACATCTGGAACAAGGACTGGAACAATTTTGGGCCGCGCGTGGGCTTTGCCTTTGATGTGTTCGGGAACCAGAAGATGGTGATGCGCGGAGGGTACGGAATCAGCTACGACCGGATGTACAACAATATCTTTGAGAACATCCGGTTCAACCCGCCTGAGTTTGATTTCGCTGCATTGGGAGCACTGGTGAATGGAGTTCCGGCGGGCGCGGATTCGACGCCTGGCCTGTACACGGCGCCTTTCACCAGCACCTCGCTTTTTGCCACTTTCCCCGCCAGGCCGTCGCTGAGGGCGGTGAATCCCAACCTGAAGACTGCGTATTATGAGGCCGCAAATTTCGGCTTTGAATATCAGCTGGGCAAGGATTTCGTACTGGAAAGCAACTACGTGGGGACGTTCGGGCACGACCTGCTCGGGATTATCGGCGCCAACACCTACGATGGGCGAACCATTGGCGGCGACGACCCCTCGGGCACGCCGTATGCCCACCCCTTGGTCAATCCCAATTACAGCAACATCAGCTTCCGGACCAACTGTTGCGATTCGAATTACCACGCCTGGCAGACAACCCTGCGCAAGCGTTTCAGCAGCGGGCTGCAGTTCAATGCCAATTATACATGGGCGAAAGCTCTGGATGACGTGAGCGATGCATTTACTACCAAGAACGCCAGCGCAAACGCCTATCCGACCGACAGCGAGAACGTAAAGTTCGATTACGGCCCGGCGGACTTTGACGTGCGGCACCGGATCGTTGGCAGCTTCAACTACGATCTGCCCTTCGCCAAGGCCAACCGCTGGCTGGGCGGCTGGGGTTTCTCGGGAATTGTTTCCTGGCAGACGGGAAGTCCCTTCTCAGTTACCGACAGCGGGGTTGACAGCAACGACGATGCCCAGTTCAACGACCGGGCGAGCTGGGTTGGCGGAGGGGCTGTAACCGACGCCGTGAATCACAACGTAAGTCCAGCGGATGGCTTCCTGAATCCCACGGCTGCCGACTGGGGAATGCCCGGCGCAACCGGCCTGACTGCCCCTGACGGTGTTCACACCTATGCAGACATCCCGTGCCCGGCGAGCGTAAATGACGGGCTGTGGTGTCAAGGAGCGGTGGTAGGGCAGATGCGCCGCAATACACTGACCGGTCCTTCCTACTTCAATACGGATCTTGGGGTTTCCAAAGGCTTCAAGATTACTGAAAGCATGAAGCTGACGCTTTACGGAAACTTTTTCAACATCTTTAACCACCCCAACTTCCTGCTGCCAGATAACAATCTAGCCAGCGGAACGTTCGGACAATCCACATCTACTTACTCAACCGAGCAGCCCGGTGGTCCGCGTAACACTCAGTTGGCTGTGCGGCTTGATTTCTAGTTCAGCTTTTTGAGCCGAAAGATTAGCTCCCAGGCCGGCCTTGAGGCCGGCCTGATTTTTTGGTGGGGCAACGGCTGAGAACGACGTATCTGCGTCTGTGCTAGACTCGGCCTTTGCCATGAGCATTTTCCGGGGAGGGCTGTGGGCGCTGGGGTTGCTGCAATGCGTTCTGCTGGCGCAAGGGCAACCGCAGGCTGGCTCGCAGCGCGCCAAACCCTCCCATCCGGATCACGCGAGTCTGGGCCCTGCCAATGTTGTTCTGATTACGCTTGACACCACTCGGGCCGACCGCATGGGGTTCCTGGGCTCGCAGCGTGGGCTTACGCCGAATCTGGACGCGCTGGCTGAGCAGAGTGTGGTTTTTACGCGGGCGTATTCCCAGGTCCCGCTGACAACCGCGTCGCATGCGACCATTCTTACGGGCACTTATCCCCAATTCAATCATGTGAATGATTTTGGCGTGCCGCTGGATAAGGGGCTGCCGGATGCGCCGGAAATTCTGCGGACGCACGGGTATAGGACTGGGGCGTTTGTTGGTTCGCTGGTGCTTGATCCGGTGGAGGGGACAGCGCCGGGATTCGACCGCGGATTTGATACCTATGATGCCGGGTTTCACATTCGGCGGCCGAAGGATGACCGCTACAAGACGGTGGAACGGCGGGCGGACGAGGTGGTAGCGCGAGCTTTGGCGTGGGTGAAGAAGAGTCCGCGGGGCCGGCCGTTGTTTTTGTGGGTGCATCTTTATGACGCGCATGACCCCTACGATCCGCCGGAGCCGTTCAAGAGCCGCTACAGTGCCGAACCCTACGACGGCGAGATCGCCTATGTTGATTCGGCAATGGGCAAACTGCTGGAGCAATTACGGGCCAGCGGGCTTTACGAGAATACGTTGATTGCGGTGATGGCCGATCACGGCGAGAGCCTGGGTGCGCACGGCGAAAATGAGCATGGGGTTTTTCTTTACGATGAGACCATTCATGTGCCCCTGCTGTTTAAGCTGCCGCGCGAGAGTTACGCGGGGAAGCGAATTGAGGCCCGCGCCGAACTGGTAGATGTCGCGCCTACGATTTTGCAGGTGGTGGGTTTGGCTGCGCCGAAAGCTATGCAGGGCGAATCGCTGGCGGGGATGTGGAAGGCTGCGGCAGGGGAGCGAATGGCTGAGCGTCCGGCTTACGCGGAGAGCGATTATCCGCACAAAGCGTTTGGCTGGAGTTCACTGCGGGCGCTGCGTTCGGGGAAATACTTGTATATTGATGCCCCGCGGCGCGAGGTTTACGACCAGGTGGGCGATCCGGGCTCGGAGCATAACTTGGCTGCGAGCGCGCCCGCGGTTGCGGACACGCTGAAGTCCCAGCTCATTGCGTTTCGACAGAAGACTTCCGCCTCGGGGGCGGGGAAGGCGAATCTGGATCCGCAAGAGCAGGAAAAACTCAGCGCGCTGGGTTATGTGGCGTCGGATGATTCAGTGCGGGCGGGCATCAGCGACACGGGGGCCGATCCCAAAGACAATATCGAGATTGTGAATCTTCTGCACCAGGGCATTGAGGATGTGGAGGATGGGCGCTACCAGGAGGGTATTCCGGTCCTGGAGAAAGTGCTGGCCAAAGCGCCGAATACCCCGGCGGCTTATGTGCAGCTGGGCACAGCCTGGAGCTGGCTGAAGGACTACGACAAGGCGCTGCCGGTGCTGCGCAAGGCGGTGGAGTTTCAGCCGAACTCGGCGTTCGCACATTATGAGTTAGGACTGGCGCTTTTCCAGACGGGCGATGTGGAGGGTTCAGCGCCCGAGTTTGAAGCGGCGGTTGCGTTGGCCCCGAAGTGGGCGGATTTGCGGTTCTCGTTGGCGGCGGTATATGCGCGCATTGACCGGATGCCGGAGGCGATCCAGGAGCTGCAGACTACGGTGCGCCTGAAGCCGGAGGATTTTCGGGCGAACCTGATGCTCGGAAGATTACTGACGCTGCAAAACAACCCGGCGGGAGGTTTGCCGAGCCTGCGGAAGGCGGTGCAGTTAAATCCGGAGTCGCCCGAGGCCCACCTATTTCTGGCTGAAGCTTACGCGAAATTGGGGCAGGAGGCGAGCGCCCAACGGGAGCGGGCGGAAGCGGAGCGGCTTCAGGGGCAGGATCGTCCTTAAGCAGGTCTCGCAGGAGTTAACGGATTGAGCCTTCCGTAAGTTGTGGGGAGGTTGCAAGTTGGCGGGCGAGGCCGTATCGTACTTGGTATTGCCTTTAAGCGACACTTGTAGCCGCGTCTGGACGCTCATGCAGGCAGGGCGCGGGAGTTGCGTTGCCCGGGAGATCCGTGGGTAGCGCGGGTGTTGCGGGGCGGGGCAAACCGCAAGGTGGAAGAGTGTGGTCTGCGGCTGATTCGGCCGCCGGACCAACAAGGAGATCGGCGATGGAGAACAAGCCGGCGCAGAACATCCAGGACTCATTTCTTAACACGGCCCGCAAAGAGCGGAGCAACATCACCATTTATCTGGTCAGTGGAGTGAAGCTGACGGGCCGGATCCGCTCCTTCGATAAATATTCGGTGGTGCTGGACGCCAACAATCACGAACAGCTGATTTTCAAGCACGCGATTTCGACCATCGCGATGGGGAGGACCGGGCACGGATACGCGGAGCGACCGAGCGCAGCATCGGCTGCAGCTGCGGCCCCCGCAGCCCCGGCGGCGGAGGCAGCGGCGGCTTCCGGCGGCTCTTCTTCATCCGAGGGATAGAGCGCTTCCCGGCTTGTCAGGCTGAATGCCAGAGGCAAAACTTACCCGATTAGAGAAGGCGTATCGTGCGTCCCGTTCGCCGGAGGAAACCGGCCAGGGGGCGCGGCGGGAGCGCGCCTTTCTGGTAGGGCTGGACTACCGGCTCCGCTCACGCGGGAAGGCAAAGACTGCATTGCCCGCGGCGGCGCAGGCGGCGAAGGACAGCAGCGCGGTTGCCTCGAAAGCGCCTCCAGCCCCGGAGTTCAGCGCAGAGGAATCGCTCGACGAACTGCGCACACTGGCCAGCAGCGCAGGCGCGGAAATCGCCGGGGAAATGCTGCAACGGCGTGACCGGCTTGATCCGGCAACGCTGATTGGGAGCGGCAAGCTGGAGGAAATTGCGGGCGCGGCCGCTTCGGCCTCAGCCGATCTTGTTCTTTTTGATCACGACCTCACCGCTTCCCAACAACGCAACATCGAAAAAGTGGTCAACACGCGGGTGATTGACCGCACTCAACTCATTCTAGATATTTTTGCCAGGCATGCGCGTACGCGTGAGGGCCAGCTGCAGGTGGAGCTGGCGCAACTGGAATACATGCTGCCGCGGCTGGCGGGGCGAGGCGTGGAGATGTCGCAGCTGGGCGGCGGAATCGGCACGCGCGGGCCGGGTGAAACGCAGCTCGAGACCGACCGGCGGAAAATTTACCGGCGCATCCGGCACGTGAAGCAGCAGCTGGAGAACGTGCGGCGCATCCGGGCGCAGCAGCGGCAGCGGCGGGAATCAGCGCCGGTGGCGACGGTGGCGCTGGTGGGTTATACGAATGCGGGGAAGTCCACGTTATTTAATGCGCTCACGCAGGCTGAGGTTTTGGCTTCGCCGCGCATGTTCGCCACGCTTGATCCCACGATTCGCGGGGTGAATTTGCCGTCGAAGCGCGAGGTGCTGCTTTCGGATACGGTGGGGTTCATTCGCAATTTGCCGCACACGCTGGTGTCGGCGTTTCGCGCGACCCTGGAGGAAGTGCAGAGGGCGTCGCTGATCTTGCATGTTTCTGATGCCAGCAGTCCGCTTTCAGCGGAGCAGGACGTCCAGGTGGAGAAAGTTTTGAAGGAGTTGGAGGCGGAGCGCAAACCGCGTTTGCGGGTGATGAACAAGATTGATTTGTTGCCGGCCGCCGAGCGCGATGCGTCGCGGAACGACGCGGGAGTGTTATACGTCTCCGCGGCGAAGGGAATCGGGATCGGCGCCCTGCTGGAACGGATTGACCATATGCTGGAAGAAGACCGGCCCAGCCGGGTGCGGCTGCAGGTGCCGCAAAAGGAAGGGAAGACGCTGGCGCTGCTGGAGGCGAAGGCGCGGATTTATTCGCGGGAGTATCGCGATGGGTTGGTGGAGTTGGAGGTGGAAGCGCCACAATCGGTGGTCAGACGAATTAAGGAGTGGGTGCTGTAGGAATAGTGGGCTGACCCTAGGATGCTCCCAGTGAGAGTTGATCGAGTGCCACGCTCGATTACGGCCTACGCTAGAAGCTATACCATACTGATCTATCCTTTATCGGCCGTTCCATTGGTCCAAGTCTCGAAATTGCCGCGGAAGAGACGCTCCACGTCGCGCTGAATTTCTTTTCGGGTCACGGCGCGTCCATCGTTGATCACTTGCTGATACGAGTTGGTCAGCGTGCGGGCGATGATGCTACGCGTGATGCGCCATTTATAGAGAACCTGCTCGAGAACGCGGGCGTCGGAATGCTGCGGGATGAAACTGGTACCCAGCATCTCAATGCGTTCGCGGGTGATTTCTTCCACGATGGAAGGGTTGTTGAGGAACCACCAGCAGCCGAACGGCATGAGATTGTTGAATTTTCGGGCGTAGACACAGAGTTCGTGTTGATTCTCGCGGCTGAGCACGCTGGTGAGGAAGCGGTTTTCGGGGAAATCGCGGCAGAGATTTTCCAGAGAGCTGAGGTCGGCGCGGCCCATGGCATCGCCGGCCAGGCGGATCCTGGGGTTGACCTGGTAGCGCACTCCAATCATCAGCGAAAGCGGCAGGTTGAGGTCTCGGCAGGTGGGCAGCACAGCTTCGGTCAGAAGCTTGCTGGTGAGGTCTTCCTGGGGAAACTGGAACGTGTAGGGAAGCGAGACTGCCATGTAGACAGGCTCCATGCGGACGCACCATTCGGCCAGGAAGCGGCGGAGTTCAGGCACTGATTTTCCGGTCGCGTTGCGGTCCACCGCGTAGCCTTGCGCGGCCAACAATTCCCAATTGTTAGCCCAACCGCGCAGAATGCGATCGAGGCGGAGCACGGCGTGGAACCGAGGATGGCGTTCGAATCCGTTAATCCAGAGCGGGGCTTCTTCGGGGTCGAGAGGGTCGTTGGTCATCACTACGCTGCTCAGGCCCGCCATGGCGAGTACCGTATCAATGTGGTGGCGGAGTGGTTGTGCCTGGAAGAATGCCCGGGCCTCGGCGAGGCCAGAGGAGTCTGTGGGCAAGCCAAAGGCCGCGAGCACCACGACGATTCCGCGGGTGGCTTCGGAGAGCGGAGTGTTCTCGATGAACAGCGCTTGCCAGATGGCATCGGCTTGCTCGCGTTTTGAGAGCGACCAGTAGCGCTCCGGCGTGATGGCCGAAGAGCGAAAGAGCTCGGCTTCGAGGTAGTGATAGGTGAGGAGTTCGTCAATGCCCCAAAGGCCGAGTTTCCCGAGCGCGGGATCGAAGAGGTGGGTGTGGACGTCAATGAACTGAGTAGTGGTGAGGACGTCGGTTACCGCGGAATGGATCTGATCTGCAGCAAGTGGGGATTCGGAGAAAATGCTTTCGGGTCGGCTGGGGGTGGCCAGTTTGCTTTCCATAGCTTTTCTTGGACGTGATTTCCTATTGAGGGTCGCATATTATTGGGACGCTATAAAGGGAAAATTGGCGCTGCGAGCGCCCGGCGTTGGCCAGGGGCGTGTGCATCGTCGCAACCCCAAGGCAAAAGCAGATTCCTCGCTTCGCTCGGAATGACAAGTTATGGAGCGCGATTTATGCTACCGACTCTGGCTAACGACTGAAGACTGACGACTAACGACTCAGACGGGGACTTCCGCATGGGCCATCCGCTTTTAGATTTGACCAATAAAACTGCGGTTGTGATCGGTGGGACTAGCGGCATCGGGCTTGCCATCAGCAAGGCGCTCGCCCAGGCCGGGGCCAATGTTGTGCCGTCTAGCCGGCGCGCTGAACAGGTGAATGCGGCGGTGGCGCAGATGGAGGCGCTGGGCGCGCAATCGCTGGCCCAGCCCTGCGACGTTATTGATTCGGCCAGCCTCAGCCGGCTTTTGCAGGCCACCTGCGGTAAGTTTGGCAGCGTGCAGATCCTAGTGAATTGCGCTGGACGCACCAAGCGAGGAGCGACGCTGGAGTTTCCGGAATCCGAGTGGCAGGCGATTTTGGAGACGAACCTGAATGGTACACTGCGCGCCTGCCAAGTGTTTGGTGCGCATATGATCGAGCAGGGCTATGGCCGCATTATCAACATTGCTTCACTGGGCGCATTCGTGGCACTTTATGAAGTGGCGGCATATAACGCCAGCAAAGCGGCGGTGGCTTCGCTCACCAAGTCTTTGGCCGTTGAGTGGGCCAAGTTGGGGGTTTGCGTGAATGCGATTACTCCGGGCGTCTTCCGCACGGATTTGAACGCGGCTTTGCTTGATGGAACCGAGCGTGGCCGCGAATTTCTGGTGCGCACTCCAATGCAGCGCTTCGGGCAGCTCGACGAACTTGGCGGGGCGGCTGTGTTTTTGGCGTCGGATTCTGCAAGCTTCGTGACTGGGCACGTGCTGGTGGTGGATGGGGGATTCTTGGCTAGCGGGGTCAATCACTAGGGGCTTGCAAGGAAAAATCTTATGACGCGGAGTTCGCTGAGAATATCCGCCGAGATCGCTGAGAGGAGATTGTGAAATCAGGGCGATTGGCGCGCTCGGGCTTCTTTCACGATCGCCAGGAATTTGCGGGCGTTTTCTACGATAATTTCTGGCTTGCCGGATTTGAGAGCGTCGGCTTGAACCAGTTCGCCACCGACGCCGAGGGCGGCTGCGCCCGCCTGGATGAATTCGGCTGCGGTGTTTAGATTGACTCCTCCTGTGGGAACAAGCGGAATCTCCGGCAGCGGGCCTTTCAGAGCTTTGATGTACTTTGCTCCCCCCACCTGCCCGCAGGGAAAAACCTTCACAAAATCTGAGCCGGCATTCCAGGCGGTGATGACCTCGGTGGGCGTGAGCGCTCCCGCCATTATCAGGATGTTCTCCCGCCGGGCGAATTCCACGGTGGGAAGATTCAGTCCCGGGCTGACCAGGAATTGTGCGCCGGCATCGAGGCATCGGCGGGCGGCGCCGGCGTCGAGGACGGTGCCGGCACCAACCAGAACGTTTGGCGAGTTTTTTCTCAGCTCGCGAATTACTTCGACGGCGCCAGGCACCGTCATGGTGATTTCTACGACCGGGATGCCGCCCTCGCAGACAGCTTCCGCGGCGAGTTTGGCCTGCGCCGAGGATGATGCGCGGACGACAGGTACGATTCCGATTTCCGAGATTTGATCGCCGACTTGTTCTTTGGTCATTCGACTTGTCCGGTTTTGCGATGGGTTGGCACCGAGACGACGAAATCAAAAGCAACCACCAAGGACGCTAAGTTACACGAAGGCTTTCACGAAGGAAGATCATCGTGCGATGCGTGCGCCCACGCCTTCCATGACCTGTTGAACTTCTTTCAGGGTTGCCATGCTGGTGTCGCCGGGGGTGGTCATGGCCAGCGCGCCGTGGGCTGCGCCGCACTCCACGGCCCACTGGGGATCTTTGCCGGCGAGGAAGCCGTAGATCAGGCCGGAAGCGAATGAGTCGCCGCCGCCGACGCGGTCGAAGATTTCCAGGTTCTCGCGATTCCTCGCGTGGTAGAACTTGCCATCGGCATAGCAGATGGCGCCCCAATCGTTGCTCGTTGCGGTCTTAGCTTTGCGCAAAGTCGTTGCCACCACCTGAAACGGATAGTCTTTCAGCGCGGTGGTTATCATTTGCTTAAAGCTATCCGCCTCGAACTGCGAATGGTGTTCGTCCATGCCGGGAACCGTGTAACCCAGCGCGGCGGAAAAATCTTCTTCGTTACCCAGCATCACGTTCACGTACGGGGCGATGCGGCGATTGACTTCCTGGGCCTGCTTCTTGCCGCCGATCGATTTCCATAACGACGGGCGATAGTTGAGGTCGTAGGAAACAACCGTGCCCTGGTGTCTGGCGGCCTGCATAGCTTCCAGCGTGACTTCAGGCGTGGTCTCCGAAAGCGCCGCGAAAATACCGCCGGTATGCAGCCAGCGCGCGCCCTGCTTGCCGAAGATTTCATCCCAATTGATATCGCCGGGTTTGAGCTGAGAGACGGCTGTGTGGCCGCGGTCATAACTGCCTACGGCGGCGCGTACGCCGAAGCCGCGTTCCGTAAAGTTGAGGCCGTTGCGCACTGTGCGGCCAACGCCGTCGTGCGTGACCCAGCGGACCAGTGACTGGTCCACGCCGCCCTGATACAGAAAATCCTGCAACAGGCGCCCGACGGGATCATCGGCGAAAGCGGTGACCACTGCCGTATCCAGGCCGAAGCAGCGCTTCAGTCCGCGGGCAACGTTGTACTCGCCTCCCCCTTCGCAGACGTTGAATTGGCGCGTCGTAGAGATTCGCCCGTCGCCGGGATCGAAGCGAAGCATGACTTCGCCAAGGCTGATGAGGTCCCAGCGGCAGTCCGATTTCGGTTTGATGGTCAGCGGCATGAATTTATTTGAGATTTGTCGGCACCCGCAATTTGCGCCTTGAATCATAGCAGGGAAGCGCGGTTGATTGTTGCGGGCGCGTCATGCACTGCGCAATCTGGCGGGCTCGAGCTTTGGGCTCAGCAATTGAATTATGGCTAGCGCCAGCAAGTATGCCGCAGCCGCAATGAAAAATGGCACCATGTAACTGCCGGTCCACTGCAGCACGTAGCCGACGATCTTCGCCATGAGCATGCCACCGATTGCGCCAGCCATGCCGCCGATCCCGACAACTGAAGCGACGGCCGGAGCCGGAAACATGTCGGATGTGAGAGTGAACAAGTTGGCGGAGAATCCCTGGTGTGCAGCGGCGGCAAGCCCGACCAGCAGCACCGCCTCCCAGAGGCCGGCGGTCTGATACGCGAACACGATGGGCACAACGCAGAGTGCGCAAATCAACATGGCGAGCTTGCGCGAGAGATTTACGCTTTTGCCGCGCTGAATCAGTGAGGACGAAAGCCAGCCACCGGCGACACTGCCGACGTCGGCGAGAAGATAAATCACCATGATGGGGACACCGATCTGTGTCAGCTTAAGGCCGTGGGTCCGCTGCAAGAAATCCGGAGTCCAGAACAAAAGGAACCACCAAATGGGGTCGGTCATGAATTTGCCCAGGATGAACGCCCAGGTCTGGCGATGGGGAATCAGTTTCACCCATCGCATTTTGGCGACTGGCTCCTGAGGGTCGCTGCGGATGTAGTCCAACTCAGCCTGCGAGATTCGTGGGTGCTCGTCCGGTTTACGATACAGCAATAGCCAAAAGATAAGCCACACGAATCCCGCCGCGCCGGTGAGGATGAAGGCCCATCGCCAGCCCCAATGGATGGTGATCCAGGGCACAACCAATGGGGTGATAATGGCGCCGATGTTGCTGCCGGCGTTGAAGACTCCCGTGGCGAGCGAGCGCTCTTTCTTGGGGAACCATTCGGCCACGGCTTTGATGCTGGCGGGAAAGATGCCCGACTCTCCGAGGCCGAGCGATGCGCGCGCAATGGCGAAGCTGGCCAGGGAGCCTGCCAGGGCATGGCCCATGGAAGCCAGGCTCCAGAAAACCATGGCGAGCGCATAGCCGAGGCGCGTACCCAAGCGGTCAATCAGCCGGCCGACGACAATCATGCCGAAGGCGTAAGCAGCCTGGAAAACGAAGACGAGATTGCTGTAGTCAATTTCGCTCCAGCCGAAATTCTGCTGCAGCGTGGTTTTGAGGACGCCGAGGACCTGGCGGTCCATGTAGTTCTTGGTCACGCCGAAGAACAGCAGAGTGCAAATTACCCAACGAAAATGGCCGATCGCAGAAATTGGATTCTTGCGGGTCGAAGCCGGGTTATCATGCAGGTCTTGCGATGAGCTTCCCGATGTGGTGGTTGGATCCACGAAATTTTCCGTTTGAAAATTGGAATGAAACCCACTCTGCGAGATTCCCTGTATTGTTGTACACCAGTTGATGGCAGCGGCGATCTGGCAGGCTTCAAAATCTTAAAGCGCAGAGTTCGCCGGAGAAATGCCGCGGAGAACGCGGAGGGCAGAATGGAGTTGAGTGGTGCGCTTTCTATAACGAAAGGACGAAACAGCTCATGTTTGAAGAGACGGCCAGGCGGCAATTTCTGAGGCTTAGCGGCAGTGGAATCGCGGGCGCGGCATTCGGTGCGGCAGCAACGTCATCGCATGCTGCCACAAACACGGCGCGGGTTTCTGCAAGTGAGTATGACGTGAAGAGATTCGGCGCCAAAGGCGACGGAACGTCGCTCGACACAGCGGCGATCAATCAGGCGATTCAAGCGGCGGCATCGGCCGGCGGCGGCACAGTGCGGCTTCCGGCGGGAAGCTATCTTTGCTACTCCATTCATCTCAAGAGCAACGTCGCTCTGTATCTGGGGCCGGGAGCGGCGATTGTCGCTGCCGATTCAGCCGGGCAGGGCGTTGGATATGATCCTCCCGAACCGAACGCCTGGGACAAGTATCAGGACTTCGGCCACAGCCACTGGCACAACAGCCTGATCTGGGGCGAGGGAATTGAGAATGTGAGCATTCTGGGGCCGGGCCTCATCTGGGGCAAAGGATTGAGCCGGGGCGAAGGCGACCACGCGCTGGGTGCGGGAGTGGGAAACAAATCCATCAGCCTGAAGAATTGCCACAACGTTACGCTGCACGATCTCTCGGTTCTGCATGGGGGACACTTCGCGATTCTGGCCACAGGCGTGGACAATCTCACAATTGACAATTTGAAAATTGACACCAATCGGGACGGCATGGACATTGACTGCTGCCGCAATGTTCGAGTGTCGAACTGCAGCGTCAACTCGCCGTGGGACGATGGAATTTGCCTGAAGAGTTCTTACGGTCTGGGTTACGCACGCTCTACCGACAATGTGACAATCACGAATTGCTATGTCACCGGCGGCTATGAGGAAGGCACGCTGCTCGATGGCACGAACAAGCGCTTCGCCGCGGACGCCAAAGTGCCGTTTACTGGCCGCATTAAATTTGGAACGGAAAGCAATGGCGGCTTTCGCAACATTACGATCTCCAATTGCCTCTTTGAGAACTGCCGGGGGCTGGCGCTGGAGACGGTGGACGGGGCGATGCTGGAAGATGTATCCATCTCCAACCTCACCATGCGTGACATTGTGGACGTGCCGCTGTTTCTGCGCCTTGGCCGCCGGATGCGCGGGCCGGAAGGCGTCCCGGTGGGTGAGTTGCGGCGGGTGAACATCAGCGACATTATTGTCTCCAACTGCGATTCGCGGCAGGCGGCGCTGATCACGGGCATTCCGGGCCACGCGATTCAGGATATAAGGCTAACTAACTTTTTGATTGTGCATCGTGGCGGAGGGACAAGAGAAGCCGCGGCGATCGAACCGCCGGAGCTGGAGGATGCTTATCCTGAGCCGAGCCGCTTTGGCCCTATGCCGGCGCAGGGCTTTTTCATTCGCCACGCCGAAGGAATTGAGATGCGGGATGTTGAGATCAAAGCCCTTAAGCGAGATTTGCGGCCGGCGTTCGTGCTGCAAGATGTGCGAGGGGCGGAATTTTTCCACGTGAAGACGCCAAATGAGAAGGATGTGCCTATGTTCGTGCTGAAGGATGTGGAAAACCTCGGCGTGAGCCAAAGCCGCCCTGTGCCTGACACCCAGCTGGAAAAGGCAGAGATGACGACGCTATAACAGCCCCGCAACATTGGGCCGTCGGCGCCCCATTACGCTTTTACCGCATTTTTATTGCGCAGCGCGAGAGTTTTGGTTACTATACCCTGCAATTCAAGAGCCTTCTGATCGCTCCCCGCATAAGGCAGGAAGGCCACAGAGGATGGAGCCCGCGCCGTTAAGCGATCTGGCAATTCCCCGGCAGTCCCTTACTTCTGCGGTAGCAGATAAGCTGCGCGACCAAATTATCCGCGGCGAAATCGCCGAAGGCGCGCTGCTGCGCCAGGATGCCATTGCGAGCCGTTACCAGGTAAGCCGCATTCCGGTTCGCGAAGCCTTACGGCAGCTCGAGGCTGAGGGCCTTATTATCATTCTTCCCAACCGTGGCGCGATTGTGCCTGTGCTCTCGCCGGATGACATCGAAGAGCTCTTCACCATTCGCGCGCTGCTGGAGCCTGAGGTGCTAAGGAGTTCCGTTCCACGCCTCAAGCAGGCCGATTTTGAGCAGGCCGAGGCTGTGTTGCGGAACTTCGAAATTGATCTGCAGAAAGAGCAGCATGTCGAGAGCTGGGGCCGGTTGAACTGGAAGTTCCATTCCATTCTCTACTCCCGCGGCGGCCGCGCACATACCATGGCCATCATCCGCAACGTCAACAGCAACGCGGAGCGTTATACCCGTCTGCAACTCTACCTGACGCATGGCATGAAGCGAGCTAACGCCGAGCATCGTGAGATCCTTGAGCTTTGCCAGAGGCGCGAGGTTACCGATGCATGCAACCTCTTGCGCCGCCATATTCGCTACGCCGGCCAGTCGTTGAAGGAAGCGTTGCAGCAGAGGCGGGCGGCCCAACCTGCCTCTTCTGCCTGATGCTGTAACCGTGAGGCGCAAGCGCCTGCTGCCACGAAGCTTGGCGTTCGGCGCCGCGAACCTGAACTCTTCGCCCCAGCCGCGTAATATAAAGTGTCCGCATAACGCTGAGCAGGAAGAAGTGGTAGTTTCGCCTGACTGCGCTCCGGGCGAACACGCGAAGCCGGCATGTCGAACAGCTCCAAAATAAAGGTGATTGATTCTCATACCGGTGGTGAGCCGACGCGCTTGGTGGTCAGCGGCGGCCCCGATCTGGGCTCCGGACCGCTGGAAGAACGCTTGCGCCGCTTTCGTGCGCGGCATGATGCTTTTCGCTCGGCAGTGGTCAACGAGCCGCGCGGATCCGATGTGGTGGTGGGCGGACTTCTTTGCGAGCCGGTCGAAACCTCCAGTGCGGCGGGCGTGATTTTCTTCAACAACGTGGGCTATCTGGGGATGTGCGGTCATGGAACTATCGGCTTGATCGTCACCCTCGCGCACATGGGGCGCATCGCGCCGGGTGAACATCGCGTGGAAACACCCGTTGGAACGGTGACCACCGTTCTGCATCAAAGCGGCGAGGTGACGGTGAATAATGTGGCGAGTTTTCGCAGCCGCGCCGGCGTAACCGTAGACGTGCCGGGCTTCGGCTGCGTCACGGGCGACGTGGCCTGGGGCGGAAATTGGTTTTTCCTGGTGCGCAAACACTCGTTTGAACTGGCGCTCAAGAATGTGGAGTTGCTCACCACCTTCACCTGGGCCGTTCGCCAGGCGCTTTCTGCCAATAGGATCACCGGATCGAGTGGCGGCGAGATTGATCACATCGAGCTGTTTGGCGATCCGGATGTTGAAGGCGCCGACAGCAAGAATTTCGTACTGTGCCCGGGCAAGGCCTACGACCGCTCTCCCTGCGGAACCGGAACCAGCGCCAAGCTGGCGTGTTTATATGCCGAGGGCAAATTGACGGAAGGCCAGACCTGGCGCCAGCAAAGCATTGTCGGCAGCGTCTTCGAAGGCAGCATTCGGGTGAAAGACGGCCAGGTGTGGCCAAGCATCAAGGGCAACGCCTTTGTGAATGCGGAAGCGGAACTGATTCTGGATGAGCGTGATCCTTTTTGCTGGGGCATTCGCGGATGAAGAACGCCGCCTATGATGTGATCGTTGTGGGCGCTGGAATTGTGGGCGTCGCGTGTGCAGATGAACTGGTGCGCGTGGTTTGAAGGTTTTGGTGCTGGATCGTGGCGAAGTGGGCAGCGCCGCGACGGCAGCGGCCATGGGACACATCGTTGTGATGGATGATTCCGAGGCCCAGTTCGCTCTTACGCGGTACTCTCAGCAGCTGTGGCGGGCATTGCGGCCATCTCTTCCGCCCGATGTCGAATACGAGCAACGCGGGACAATTTGGGTGGCGGCGGATGAGGAAGAGCTGGAAGAAGTGCGCCGCAAGAAGTCTTTCTACGACCGCCACGGTGTGCCGTGCGAGGTGCTGAGCCCGGCCGAGTTGCAGCAGTTGGAGCCAAATTTGCGGAGCGGCCTTGCGGGCGGGTTGCTGGTGCCGGAGGATGCCGTGATTGATCCGCCGAGTGCCGCCCGGTTCCTCATGGACCGCGCTCGGAGCGGTGGGGCGGAATTGCTTTTGGGCCAGCCTGTGACGGCGCTGGAAGAAAATGAGGTTGTATTGCATGATGGAACGAAGCTCCTGGCGAACAAGATCGTAAACGCGGCGGGAGTTTGGGCCGCAGAAATCACTCCCGGTATAAAGATCAAGAAGCGCAAGGGGCATTTGGCGATCACCGGCTGCTACTCTGGATTTGTGCACCATCAATTGGTGGAACTCGGGTACTTAAAGAGCGCGCACGCAACGGTGGCGGATTCCGTGGCGTTTAACGTGCAGCCACGGAAGTCAGGGCAGGTGCTCGTCGGGTCCTCGCGCCAGTATGGGGCCGAGCACAAAGGTGTGGACGAGGAAATTCTTAACCGCATGATGCGCCGCGCCCAGGAGTACATGCCGGCATTGGGGCAGATGTCCGTGGTCCGCACATGGACTGGCTTTCGCGCGGCCACGGGTGACAAACTTCCTCTGATTGGGCCGCTGCGGCCCGGTAGCGATTTGTTTCTCGCCACCGGGCATGAAGGGCTGGGAATTACAACGTCGCTTGCGACAGGGCGGCTGATTGCCGATCAGGTGATCGGCAGGGCGTCGCAAATTCCGGTTGAGCCTTATTGGCCCAGCCGTATGGTGACGGGGCAGGTTCATACTTCCAGTGTTCCACCGCTTGATAGGAGTGTGAGGTGATGCTGCTGGGAAAATCGCTTATCGGGTTTCGTCAGGGAGCAGGAGGCACAAAAGCTTTCCACGCCACTGAACCGCGCACTGGGCGAACGTTGCCGCCGGAATTTCTGCCGGCCGCGCCTGCTGAGATCGAGACCGCGGTGGGGCTGGCGCACGAGGCATTTGCAACCTACGGGCACTTGCCGGGCCGCGAGAAGGCCCGATTCCTGCGGGCAATTGCCGCGAACATCGAGTCTATCGCCGATGAAGTGATCGGCCGCGCCGAGCAGGAAACCGCCCTGCCCAAAACGCGTTTGCAAGGGGAAACGGCGCGCACTTGCCATCAGCTTCGTCTCTTCGCTCAGGTTGTGGAGGAAGGTTCATGGGTCAACGCACGCATTGACCGTGCCGATCTCGAGCGTAAGCCGCAGCCTCGGCCCGATCTGCGGTCGCTGCTGCGCCCACTAGGGCCGGTGGTAGTATTTGCTCCCAGCAATTTTCCGCTGGCGTTTTCCGTGGCTGGCGGCGACACGGCATCCGCGCTGGCCGCCGGCAACCCCGTGATCGTGAAAGCCCACGGCGCGCATCCCGGAACCAGCGAGTTGGTGGGCCGGGCAGTGCAAAAGAGTGCGCACGAATGCGAAATGCCGGAGGGCGTTTTTTCGCTTTTGTTTGGAAGCGGGACCGAAGTTGGAACCGTGCTGGTGAAACATCCGTTGGTGAAAGCTGTAGGCTTTACCGGTTCTCGCGCCGGAGGCCGCGCGTTGATGGATCTCGCGGCTGAGCGCCCTGAGCCGATTCCCGTTTGCACCGAGATGAGCAGCACGAATCCTGTATTCATTCTACCGGGCGCATTGCGGAAAAATGCCGAGGCGATTGCGGCGGGCCTCTACGGCTCGTTCACTTTGGGGGCAGGCCAATTCTGCACCAAGCCCGGGATCGTTTTTCTGCCGGAAGGGGTTGATGACGCGGCTTTCGTCGGCAAACTGCGGCGGTCGGTCGCCGACTCTGGGCCGTTCACCTTGTTGACCGGCAGCATCAGGTCTTCTTATCGCGAGGAGACGGAACAACGCAAGCACAACGCAGGAGTCGCAGTGTTGGCGGAGAAGCCTTCACCGGACGGTCCGGATTTCAACGTTGGCGCGGCATTGTTTGAGACTGACGCAAATTCATTCCTGCGCGACGGCGATCTGGAATCGGAGATATTCGGGCCCTCCACTCTGCTGGTGCGCCAGGCCGGGCACGACCAGTTGTTAGAAATCGCCGCTGGCCTCGAAGGCCACTTGACCGCGACCATCCATGGCACCGAGCAGGACCTTCACGACTTCCGCGACCTGGTCGCCATTCTGGAAGACAAAGTCGGGCGGCTGATCTTCAATGGCTTTCCCACCGGGGTTGAAGTCTGCCACGCGATTGTCCACGGCGGCCCGTATCCCGCCACTTCCGACGGGCGCTCCACGTCGGTCGGAAGCCAGGCGATCTTCCGCTTCTGCCGCCCGATCTGTTACCAGGGATTCCCGGACGCTGCATTGCCCGAGGAACTGCGTGACGCCAACCCGCTGGGAATCTGGCGCATGCTGGATGGAGAAATCACAAAGGAGCAGGTTTCGCGGCCAGTTGCCGCGCATTCTGCATGATGGCTTGCAAGAATGGTTGTATTAATTCGATTGCCATTCCGAGGGAAGCGCGGAGTCTGTTTTACGCCGCCAAACTGTAGATTCGCCGTGCTGAGCCCGACGCTCGAAGTGAAAACGCAATTTCTTAGTAGTGAGTGATGATAATAGGCAATTTTCAAGCCGTACGGGTCCACCCGACATGAAAACAGTAATGGCCTTGCAATCCGCCCACGGACGGCGTTTCCACTTAGTCGCCTTTCTCACTCTCATTTGCTGCCTTGCAAGCCCTCTGGCAGCCCAACAGAAAGCTGCAAGCAGCTGGGACGCCTTTGCCGGTCTGGCCACCGATTTCTGGGCGTGGCGCGCGCACTACCAGCCATTTTCAGGCGACGATATTCCCCGTATCGAACGCCCCGGCGGCACGCGCGACTGGTCGGCGGCGTCCATTGCGAAGCAGCGCGCCGACCTCGACCGCTTTGAAAAACAATGGAAAGCGATTGACCCCACTGGCTGGAGCGTGTCCCAGCAGGTTGACTATAGGCTAATTGGTTCGGCGATTGCCCGCGTGCACTGGGAGTTGGACATTACGCGCCGTTGGGAGCGCGACCCCACTTTCTACGTGGAGCAGACGGTCACGCCGTTGCTCGAAGCGCTGACGCCGCCACCGCCGTTGGGCCCGAGCCGTAGCGCCGAACTTTTGGCGCGGATGCAAAACATTCCCAGCATTCTCGCACAGGGCGAGACCAACCTGCGGCCGCTTGGGCCATTTGCGCGATTGGCGATTTCCGGTCTGGAGCCGATTCGGGCCGAATTGGAGGAAGTGCAGCGGGAAGTGGGGCCAATGCTGCAAGGCGAAAACGGGGGTGCTGGAACCAGGGCGCAAGAATTCCAAAAGGCCACCGAGGCGGCCATCAGCGCGCTGGAAGACTATCGCGATTGGCTGCGCCAGCGGCTCGCCTCCATGCCGGAGCAGACGGCGATTGGGCGCGCGAATTATCAGTTCTTCCTCACCCACGTGGCGCTGTTGCCATTCACCCCGGAACAGCTTCTTGCCATCAGCCGCCAGGAGTGGGACCGCGCCGTCGCCTTCGAACAATATGAGAAGCAGCGAGATCAATCGCTGCCAGAACTAAAGCCTGCAGCTAATCTGGATGAGCAGCTGCAAAATACCACGCGGGATGAACTCGCGATTCGCAGGTTTCTTGAGGAGAAAGCAATTCTAACGGTGCCCCCGGAACTTCAGCACTACACCGTGCGGGCTTTGCCCGGCTATTTGAAGGTGTTGTCAGATTTCGGCGAGCTGGATTATCTTACCGGGCCCTCGCGGCTCAATGAAGATGGCGTCCGGTGGACCGCTCCGCCTTCGCCGCAGCTGGGATATTTTGCTTTGTCGGCGACACTCGATCCACGCCCGCTGATCGTTCACGAGGGGGTGCCCGGACACTATTTTCAGTTATGTGAATCCTGGCGGCATGAAGATCGCATCCGGCGCCACTTCTACGATTCCAGCGCGAACGAGGGCATCGGTTTCTACGCGGAAGAAATGATGATGCAAGCCGGCCTGTTTGATGACAGCCCGCGTACCCGGGAAATCATTTACAGCTTCATGCGGCTGCGCGCGCTCCGGGTGGAAGTTGACGTGAAGCTGGCGCTGGGTTTGTTCACCATGGAGCAGGCGGCCGAATACCTGCAGCAGCATGTCCCCATGGATAAGGGCACCGCCGGCCAGGAAGCGGCTTTTTTCGCCACTGGCCCAGGCCAGGCCATCAGTTACCAGATCGGCAAGTACCAGATTATGCGCTTTCTCGCCGATGCGAAACTCGAGCAGGGCGACAAGTTCAGCCTGCGCGACTTTCATGATTTCGTATGGAAGAACGGCAACGTTCCGATCGCACTGCAGCGTTGGGAGTACTTGGGGAAGGACGACGATATTCGGGTTCTGGATCAACAGCGGTGAAGCTCCCGCGCTCAGGATGACAGTTTATTGTCTGGGTACAACGCCGCCCTCAACTGCTCGTTTACTTCGCTTGCTGCGCAATCCACGCCTCCACCCGAGAGTGCAGCACATCCAGCGGCAGCGGCCCATCGCCAACGATCTCATCGTGAAATGCCTGTAGATCGAACTTGTCCCCGAGTTCTTGCCTGGCTTCCTCGCGTAACTTCAAAATCTCCAACTGGCCGAGCTTATAGGCCAGGGCCTGCCCGGGCCACGCGATGTAGCGGTCCACCTCGCTCTGCACATTCGGCTCGTCCATGGCGGTATAGCGATGGAAGAACTCAACCATTTGATCGCGCGACCAATGTTGCGAGTGAACTCCAGTGTCCACTACCAGGCGAATGGCGCGCCACATCTCGTTTTCCAGGCGTCCGTAATCGCTGTAGGGATCTTGATAAAAACCGATTTCCTTGCCCAATCTCTCCGCGTAAAACGCCCAACCTTCCACGAAAGCGGTGTACTCACCATGCCGGCGAAACTGAGGCAAGCCGGTGAGCTCCTGCGCAATGGAAATCTGCAAATGGTGCCCGGGCACGCCTTCGTGGTAGGCGATGGCCTCAACATTCAACAGCAGGCGGTGTTCGGGGTCCCACTCATTCACATTGATGCGCCCGGGACGCGAGCCATCGGGTGCACCCTCCGTGTAATCGGCAGGAACGGCATCTTTGGAGCGAAATGGATCCATAGGCACGATGGCGAGCTTGTTTTTCGGAAGCCGCCCGAAGAGTTTAGGAAGTTGCGCTTCCATTTGCCGCGAATATTTCGTGTACAGGTCGAGCAACTGTTGCCCCGAGGTCGCGTACAAGGCCCGGTCCTGCTTGATGTGCAGGTTGAGGCTGGCCAGATCGTGGAATCCCAACTTGTGGGCGAGCACCAGCATTTCCGCTTCGGTTGCCGCGATCTGCTTCAGGCCGATCTCGTGAATTTCATCAGCAGTAAGGTCTGTGGTCGTCATTCGCCGGATGTCATAGCTGTAGCGGACAGCGCCATCAGGAAGCGCCCAGATTCCGGGATCAGTGCGGCCGTGAGGCGCGTAGTCGTCGCGAACGAATGCAGCAAAGTTTCTGTAGGCCGGAATGATTTCATTATTGACTGCCGCAAGCACAGCTGCTCTTAGCTTCCGTTGATCGCTCGCGGCCACACCCGCGGGAAACTTCCGCACGGGCCGGGCGAACGGGTTGGCGTCCCCGCTCTGGCCGGCGACTTCCTGGGCCTCGGACGCAACCTTTTCCAGGAGATAGCGCGGCGGCATGAGGCGGTCGCGCATGCCCTGCCGCATATTTTCGGTGACCTGGTTTAGCAAGCGAGGAATCTTATGCAGCCGCGACAAATAGTCTTCGTAGTCGCGGGCATTGCGAAACTGCGTCAGCGACACCAGTTCGATCAGATCGAGATGCGGCCCGTTCATCTGATTCACCGGCATTTCCCAGGGCTTGAACTCGGCACCCTCAATGTCCACGCGCAAATTGCGAATCATCAACTCGCGGCTCAGGACGTCCTGGGCGCTCAGGCCGGCCGCAGGAATCGCTTGAAAGCGTGCGAGAAACTTGCTCCTGGCCTCGGTGTCGGCCTGATACGCCTGAGCGGAATAGTCCGTCAACCGGTCGTTGTAACGATCATCGCCGACGAAGGTTGCAGTTTCCGGGCTGGTGCGGAGTTCGTATTCCCATTCCTCATCGAACAGAGACTTGAGTTGGGCGCCGGCGGAATTTGCCTGCGCTTCGGCCGGGGTTGCCGAAACACACAAGCAGAACGGTAGGGTCGCCAGAACAATAAGGCCGATACAAACCGCCGTTCCACAGCACCACGCGCCTCGCCTTAGTACGTCTGCCATTGCAGTCTCCTTTGTGCCTCATCAGTGACGAGCCCGCTCAAGAATCAATTGAGAGTTGGACCATAACTGCCTGGATATTCTAAGTGAAGTGTCATACCACTGGGCGGCGAAGGTTTGCGCGGCCCTAGCGAAGACGCCATTGTTCTCCGAATGCGAGGCACTAAGCAAAATTTGACAGAGCACAAGCGGTCGCGTACAAAACCAACACTGACGCTTGGTCTGTTGCGACCCGGCCGGGAAGAATCACTAACGTTGTATGCGTATGAAGACGCTCAGCGACTGGAAACGGGCGATCCGGCTCGGGCTTGGACCATGGCTCACCCTTTCGCTATCTGCTGTCACTTGCCTAGCAGTGATCTGCAATGCCCAGGGTTCTTCCCCGAACCGCATTACGGGAATCGTTACCGATACTACCGGAGCGGCGATTGAGTCGGCGCAAGTCGTTTTGACTGCGGGCGGTTCGCAGTTTACCCAGATCACCAACGCCCGCGGTGAGTTTACGTTTGTCGCAGTTCCCGCAGAGTCGGGCGTCTTGCGTGCTTCTGCCGCAGGCTTCCTTACTCAAGACGTGGAGTGGCGCGCTGACGCGAATCGCGTCGAGATCGCCCTCGCCCCGGCGGGCCCGGCCGAACGTATTACAGTCACTGCTAACCGCGCCAGCACACGCGTGATCGAGACGCCCACCAGCGTGGTGATTCTCGCTCCGCGGGACCTTGCCGCCACTGCTGCCCTCACGACGGACGATGCGTTGCAGCAGGTGCCCGGTTTCAGCCTTTTCCGCCGCATTGACAGCCGCACCGCGAATCCCACGACCCAAGGCGTTTCGTTGCGCGGGCTGGGAGCGAGCGGCGCCAGCCGCGCACTGGTGCTTGCTGACGGTTTTCCTATGAACGATCCGTTTGGCGGCTGGGTGTACTGGGCGCGAGTGCCGCGGGAGGAAATCGGCAGCATGGAAGTGGCCAGCGGCGGGGCTTCGCACCTGTATGGTTCGGACGCGCTGGGTGGCGTGATAAATATTCTGCGCAAGCCGGTGTCACAGGATGCGTTTTCGCTTGAGGCTGCCGGCGGCAATGAGAATACCCCTGATCTTTCGTTTGCGGGAAGCAAACGCGTTGGCGATTGGGCCGCTGGCGTAAGCGGCGACATTTTCCGTACCGACGGTTACATTTCTGTGCCGCCCGATCTTCGCGGTGCGGTAGATACGCCAGTTGCCTCGGAGCACGCTGCGGGAGACGTAACCGCGGAGCGAACGTTTACTGACCATGGCGATCTCTTCGCTCGGGGATCGCTGTTCGGAGAGTCCCGCAAGAATGGAACGCCGCTGCAGACCAACAGCACCACCGTGCGTGAGCTTGATTTGGGCGGGGATTGGTTCGACCAGCGGCTTGGCGCTCTGAAGCTGCGCGCCTACGCGAGCCGACAGGGATTGGACCAGTCGTTTTCTTCGATCGCTGCAGATCGCAACAGCGAATCCCTGACCCGAACGCAGGATGTCCCTGCTGAAAACGTCGGTTTTTCTGCGCAATGGATGAAGACCATTGGCACCAACCAGACTCTCGTTGCCGGACTCGATCAGCGGGATGTTCACGGCCAAACCGACGAACTCGGCTACTCTAACGGAGCAGTTACCAGCGCCGCGAACAGCGGCGGCCGCGAGGTGAATTGGGGCGGCTACGGAGAGGACATGCTTCGCATTACGCCGAGTTGGCTGCTGACCGCGAGCGGCCGGGCGGACCATTGGCAGAACTTCGATGCGTTCTTTGCCAACGTGCCCGTTGCCAATCGGAGCGAAACCTTTTTCAGCCCGCGGCTGGCCCTGCTGCACAAGCTAAACGAGCATGTCTCTCTCACTGCGTCGGGCTATCGCTCGTTTCGGGCACCCACGCTGAATGAGTTCTACCGCAGCTTTCGCGCGGGAAACGTGGTTACCCAAGCCAATCCCGGCCTGCTGGCGGAGAGGCTTACCGGATGGGAGGCTGGCGCAATCGTTTCAGCATGGGCGCAGCGCTTTCTACTGCGCGGTAATTTCTTTTGGGCCGACATCAACCGGCCCATTGCCAACGTCACGATCAGTCAGACGGCGAACCTGATCACGCGCCAACGGCAGAATCTCGGCGGAACTCGCTCGCGCGGCCTCGAACTGCAAGCGTCTGCCCGATTGAGCGACTCGCTCTCCTTCTCCACTGGTTACGAGTACACCGAAGCCACGGTAACCAGCTTTCCGGCGGCGAACCCCGCACTGAATAGCCTTGTGGGCTTGGATGTTGCCCAGGTTCCGCGCAACAAGTGGACCTTCCAGGCCAATTACACCAAGCCATTGATTCTGGTGGGAGTGCAGGGAAGATTCGTGGGCAACGCGTTTGATGATGACCAGAATACTCTGCTCTTGCGCCGTTTTTTTACTCTGGATGTGATGGCATCTCATGAACTGCGGAGGGGATTTGAAGTTTTTGCCGCCGGAGAAAATATTTTCAATCAGCGTTATGACGTTGCCCGCAGCCCGGTTCTGACCGTGGGGCCGCCCATCCTGGTTCGCGCCGGGCTGCGGCTGCGATTTGGAAAAGCCAACTGATCCTCTGCTTCTATCAGAATAAATCTATTGGGAAGCGTCTTTCGGTTTCTGCTGGACGGTTTCGCCGCCCTTCAGCCGATTTAATTGCTTTTGGGCATCTTCGGACAATGGCCCGTGCGGGAGAATCTTCAGATAGGCCTCGTAGTGCGTGCGTGCTTCATCCGGCCGATTCAGCTTTTCCAGGGCTTCTGCCATGCGGAAATTGGCGATGGCGTCGTCCGGCTTCCACTGCAGGGCTTCGCGGTAGCGATCGAGCGCCGCGCGATAGTTCTTGCGCCGATAGTAGAAGTCGCCAACCTCAACGTTCTTGGCCGCGCGATGCGGGTCCCATGCATGCATTTCCTGCACATCGCCGGGTTCAGTATCGGCGTCGGCGTCCGCATCGCTCACCGCCGAACCACTCGACGGATGCGCTTTTGCGTCATCCTTGGGAGGGCTTAGATCAATGCGTGTGCTTTTGCTGGAACTTTCACCCGCTTCCCGGTCACGCTCCGGACCAGAGGCGGTTTGGCTTTTGTCGGAGTTTTGATCAGGCTGAGAACCCTGGTGGGCCAGGGACAGCGAAGAGAACCCGAGCGTTAGAACGAAGGCAAATATCCACCGCGCCATTGCAACATTCTATCGCGGATAACCGAGACTCGCGCTTATTCCCCGCTCGCCAGTTGCGCCGCCGGGATCTCAGTCCGCGGGCCTTGCAGCCTCAAGACCCAGGCCCATAAAGCTGTCGGTAATAGCATCAGCAGGCCCACCGCGCTGGCCACCATTCGCGCTGAGACGCCCCAGTCCAGAAACCGGCCGCAGAGGTATGCGCCAATTCCAATGGTGAGCATGCACAGTGCCAGATCTGCGGCGAAGACGCGGCCGCGAAAGCGGTCTTCGGTGTTTAGCTGCAAGAACGTGGTGGAAAATACCCAGACCGTCGAGCCGCCGCTGTGCGCCAGTACCACGCAAAGGCAGGCCAGCCACACATTGCCCGCGCGGCCCAGCGCCAGATAGCCGAGAGCTGTGGTGAGATAACCAACGAGAATTCCCAACCGTAAATTGCGGTCTGATTGTCCTGCCACGCGGGCTGAGACCAGCGGTCCGACCAGTGCGCCAATCCCGCGTGCGCCAATCAGCAGGCTCATGCCCAGCAGAGCGCCGCGCTCGACGCTAAGGCCGCCCCAGTGCACGGGAAAGTAGCGCACGCCCATTACCGTGAACAGCACCCAACTGGGACCGATCATCAATTCGCCGGCTTTGGCGAACATAGTGGCCAGCAACCGGCGGTCGCGGCGGACGTAACTTGCGCCCTCCAGCACCGGCGAGAAGTCAACTAAATCGCGAGCGCGCAGGGGCGCGGCTGCGTCGGCATGCGGCTCAACAAAGCGCATTCGGCTGATCAGCAAGGCGGAAACCAGAAAGGAGAGTGCATTCAGCGCAAAAACTGTGTCGCGGCCCAGCAGTGCCGCGACTACGCCTCCCAAAGCCGCGCCCACCATAAGATTCAGCGACCAGGTGGTGGAGGCGAGAGTATTGGCCACAATGATGTCTTCCGCCGGGGTGATATTGGGAATCACCGCATTGCGCGCCGGTTCGAAGAACGCCCACATCACCGTTTCCAAGACCAGCAGCGGATACACCAGCCACACCATAGAACGCGAGCGCACCAGCAACATGGCCAGCACGATGAAGAAGCGGGCCACATCGGCAGTGACCATCACGCGCTTGCGGCTGACCCGATCATTGACAACCCCAGCCATGGGGCTGGAGAGCGTTTGCGGCAGCACCTGGAACATCAGCGCCAGGCCGACCGCCGTGGCCCGCCCCGTTAGCTGCAGCAGCAGGCTGTACAGCGCCAGCGTATAGAACCAGTCGCCAATCTCGCTGACGATTTGCGCCATCCACAGATTGCGGAAGTTGCGGTTCGTTTGCACAAGCCGCCAGTAGGCTGAGAGTGTGATGGCCCGGGATGGTTGCGATTGCGACATGGGAGACGATTCATGCTAAACGAAGTTTGGCCGCCGGTCGCTGGCCGTTTAGTCGCCTGCGATTGAAGGAGATGGCTGGGGCAAAACAGATGGAAACTATTCCTGGGCGAAAAGTCCTGGGCAAAAAGCAGTCCCAGATCTCAGATGTTAGTTCTCAGTTTACGACGCGAGAATCGTCAGGGTCTCCCCCATCGTTATCTTGCTAGCCGCTTCCAAGTTTCTTTCTCAGATCTTCCGCGATCTGCTTGCCGTGGAAGCGGCCATTCTCGATGAAGATTTCGTTAGTGCGCGATCCTGCCACGATTACCCCCGCAACATAAATTCCCGGCACATTGCTCTCCAGCGTTACCGGATCACACACCGGGCGGCACTGCTCGGAAGAGAGTTCAATTCCCATGGCGCGAAGAAAATCGTAGTCAGGATGGTAACCGATCAGGGCCAGCACAAAGTCATTTTTCAGCGACAACATTCCTTCTGGCGTTTTGACGATAACTTTATCCGGCTCAATTCTTTCCACGCTGCTGTTGAAGTAGGCCTTGATCTCGTTATTCTTGATGCGGTTCTCGATATCTGGCAGGATCCAGTACTTTACATGGTGGTGCAGTTTGGACCCGCGGTGCACCAGCGTGACCCGCGCCCCGTGCCGCCACAAGTCGAGGGAGGCAATGGCGGCGGAGTTCTTGCCGCCGATCACCAGCACGTCGTTGTCATAAAAGGGGTGGGGTTCACGGTAATAGTGGAAAACTTTGGGTAGCTCCTCGCCGGGAATGCCCAACTGATTGGCCAGATCGTAATAGCCGCTGGCCACGATCAACTTGCGGGTTTCGTAATCGCAAATTCTCCCCAGACTGTCCGAGGTCGCGACGTGAAAATCGCCGTCTTCACCGGTCACCGTTTCTACGCGTTGGTATTGCGCGACCGGCAAACGGTAGTGGTCCGCAACCTTCCGGTAGTACTCAAGGGCCTCCTCGCGGGTGGGCTTCTGGTGGGCGGTGCTGAAGGGAATGTCGCCGATTTCCAGCAGTTCCGGCGTGGTGAAGAAAGTCATGTTGGCCGGATAGTTGTAGAGCGAATTCACCAGGCAGCCTTTGTCCACCACCAGGACCTTGAAGCCGGCGCGCTGCGCTTCGATGCCGCAGGCGAGACCGGTGGGGCCGGCGCCAATCACCAGCACGTCAGTCTTGTGCCGTGAGCCGGAGCGTACCTGAGCGCGGGGAAGAGTGTCGGGAATTTGCCCGGTGGACATTCGACGGTGTCTCTGAACAGGAAGCGCGAGGCCGGTCGGGGCCCGGCAGCATCCGGCAGCGATTCTAACAAACGGCGAGGGTTGGGGTTTCGCCGGGGTGCCTTAAAATCTTCCCGGAGAATCCCTCCGGGATGGATCGGGGGAAAGTTTCTTCGCCTGCGCCATAATAACTGCAGTGTAAGCATAAACTCAGACTCCTATTCGATGCTTGCTATAATTTCCTGTTCATTCAAAATGCACTTATCGCGTGCGAACTTCGCGCAAATCAGGAGTTTTCCATGGCTACCGCGACCCAGCAATTGACCCGCCTCGAAAAAGACTCAATCGGCCCCAAAGAAATTCCCGCCCAGGTTTATTACGGTATTCAGACGGCTCGTGCTGTTGAGAACTATCCCATCTCCGGCCTGCGGGCGCATCCTACGCTGATTCGCGCGTTCGGCATGGTGAAGCAGGCCGCGGCCGAAGCCAACAAAGAATTGGGACTGGTAGATGAAAAGCGGGCTAACGCCATCATTCAAGCTGCCAGGGAAGTGCAGGAAGGCAAGTGGGACAAGGAATTCGTGGTGGATGTGTTTCAGGCGGGTGCGGGCGTCAGCTTTCACATGAATTCGAATGAAGTAATCGCCAACCGCGCCTTAGAAATTCTGGGCGGCACGCTCGGCGACTACTCCATCGTTCATCCCAACGATCACGTGAATTATGGGCAGTCCACCAATGATGTGTTTCCCACCGGGATGCGCCTGGCCGCGCTGTTGGAGCTGGAAAAGCTTTACCCGGTGCTCGATTCTCTGGCCGCCGCTCTCGAGGCCAAGGGCAAGGAATTTCACGACATTCTGAAATCCGGCCGCACCCACATGCAGGATGCTGTCCCTATGCGGCTGGGCCAGGAGTTTGCGGCATATGCCGGCGCCATTCACCGGGCCAGGGGCGCGATTCACCACGCCTCCGATTCACTCCGCGAGCTCGGACTCGGCGGATCGGCTGTGGGCACGGGGATCAACACGCACCCCGAATATCGCCAGAAGGCGATCGCAAACCTATCGCGCATTTCCGGCCAGAAACTGGTGCCGGTAGATGACATGCGCTACGCCATGCAATCGAACTTCGCCATGGCCAACGTTTCCTCCGCGCTGCGCAATCTGGCGCTGGAAGTCATCCGCATTTCGAACGATTTGCGGCTGCTGGCTTCCGGGCCTAACACCGGGTTCGCTGAAATCAATCTTCCGGCGCTGCAGCCGGGTTCATCTATCATGCCGGGAAAAATCAATCCGGTGATTCCGGAGCTGGCTGCCATGGTTGCATTTCAGGTTGTGGGCAATGACACGGCAGCTGCCCTGGCGGTGCAGGCTGGGCAGCTCGAGCTCAACGTCATGATGCCCGCCATGGCCTACAGCGTGATGCAGTCCATTACGATTCTCACCAATATGCTGCGCCAGTTTACCGAGAAATGTGTGCGCGGCATCACCGCTAACAAAGACCGTTGCAATTTCTACGTACAGGCTACGGTCTCGCTGGCGACCGCGTTGAACCCATACATCGGCTACGCCAAGGCGGCGGAGATCGCCAAGGAAGCTGTAGCTACGGGGCGTTCCATCATCGAAATTGCGCGCGAAAAGAAGCTGCTCAGCGAGAAGGAAATCACTGAAATTCTTGATCCCGTCCGCATGACCGAGCCAGTACGCCCGCTGGACGCCGCCAGCCATCGTGAGGCCATCAAGTCGAAGAACTAAACTTCCCGCGGCTGCGCAAGCGAGAGTTTGACGAGATTATTTCTAAGTCCTACTGCTGCTGGTCCTGCGGCTGCTCGGCCGATTCCGGCGGAGGTCTATGCGAACGCGGGTGCCGGGGTACCGTCTCAGGCTGCTCAGGGTTTGCGTTGGCGTCTTCGCCACCGTCAGGCGCTGGGCCGGCGTTGGCTGAATCATCAGGCGGAGGCTCTTCTGCTGGAGGAGTTGCTACATCAGGGGTGGTCGGTGGCGTGTATTCAGGGGCCTGGGCCGCCAGAGGCGGCGAATAGGGTGCTGGTGCGTCTGCAGGGCCGCTGCTGGGAGTCAAAATCACGCTGCTCAGTCGAGAAGGATCGCTATCGTTCCCCACGATAATGAAATTGAAATGTGATCCGTTCAGAAGTGCGGCCATCACTTCTCTGGGAGCCGCCGGGCCTAGGCTTACATACACTTGCTCCATACCACCGCCGGCGGGAAGGCTGATTTGCGTGCCCATCTGCCGGTGCACCTCGTTGAGTACCGACGCCAGCGTGGCGTGATCGGCCACAATCTTCAACTTGCCATTGCGAAAATCCACTTCCATGTGAGCTGCCACAGCCATGGGAGCTGAAATTGGGTTCGGGTTCAGTCCCGCACGCGCGGGCATAATTGCACCACTCGCAGGCGGCGCGGTAGTGGGCATACTTCCGCGGCGCATGGGGGGGACTGAAGCTGTCATCCCTGTGCTAGGGAACGCCATGCCCTGTTGCGCGACGGACGGTCGCGGAGGCTCGTATGGGGTCGCAGCTGAAGCCGTTGCCGAAACTGGGACCCTCACCACTGAAAAACTAGTTGCTGGAATCGCGCGAGGGACGTGAGGCGTGACGACTCTGTGGAGCGGAACGGTCGTCTGGGCCGGCGAAAGCGGCGCAGCCGCGGCGCCAAGATGGGCGAGCGGCGAATCTGCCCGCTGTGAACTGCCCGTATTGAGCTTTACCAGAACTGAGCTGCCGGAAGGCACAATTTGGTAGGGTTGCGGCTGCTCCAAATCCACCACGACACGCGTGACCGGAGGCCGGGCGGTGAAAAGCCCAACCCGGATACCCTTCACTTTGCCTCGATTGATCTGTTGGCTGTGAAGGTCGGGGCCGGGAAGAGCGTTGGGGAAATCAATTACCAAACGGTCGGGGCCGGTGATGACCATGGTCTGCGGGGTAACTGGCTGGCTTGCTGAGATCTCCACCCGTAAGTCCCCATTGCCAGGCAAGATCGTAACGCGGCGGATGGTGGTTGCGGCTTGCCCGGTCGCGGCCGGCGCCGCGATGAAGCCCAGAACAATTCCCGCAAATACCAGTAAAGACGCCTGTTTTAGACGATTTCGCATGGACGGTGGAAGCAATTCTACCAGTGTCGTCATGGGCCGCATAGCGATTCCTCAGAGACCTTCGAATGACGGAGCGGCGCGGCACAAAACCTGGTCGGGAGCGTCCCGTCATTGGTCAACATGCCGGGGCCGTAAATCGCTGGTGTCAGTTACACGCGACGAATAGGGAGTTAGACGGAGGGTCAAAACGCCAACCATGCCTATTCGCGCCCTTCGGCGGAAGACTGGTGGAGCTGGCCGGGATCGAACCGGCGGCCTCATCGTTGCGAACGATGCGCTCTCCCAGCTGAGCTACAGCCCCAGTTTTCAGCTGAAGGGTTTATGTGCAACGATTTTAGCAGCCTCGTGGCCCAAGACCAAGCCAAGGTCACGATTACCCAAGTGCATTTCTCAGCGGCCTCGGCGGAGGTTCTTTGCGACGCGGCGTTTAAGTTTGGCCGCGCAACTGAACTTCCGCAGGGTTACTCAGATTTTCGCCGATGCACCTCTTCCTCGGTTCCTGGTTTGAATCAGCGTGAGTCCGCGTGAATCAGCGGGTTGCCTTGAAGTTATTTCCTGCAGCCGCAAAAGCCCGCCATCCTGCGATTTGCTACACTTTCCTACACAGCTCCGAGGGTGAAATATGGCCAGATATTCCAGGTTAACAGTGACGTTCATTGTCGTGGGAATGATCTCGGCATGGTTCGCCGTTTGCGCGCTGAGCGCGCAATCCGGCCAGGCCAAGCCTGCCGGTACGGGTCCGAAGATGACTGAGGACGTCTTCAAGAACATCCAGGTTTTGAAAGGCGTGCCCGCTGACCAGTTGATTCCGGCAATGCAGTTCATCACCGCGTCACTGGGCGTGGAGTGCGATTTCTGCCATGTGCAGGGTGCATTTGAGAAGGACGACAAAAAGCCCAAGCAGACGGCAAGAGTGATGATGCAGATGATGTTCGCCATTAATAAAGATAATTTTGGCGGCCACAGGGAAGTGACCTGCTACTCCTGCCATCGCGGTTCGACCAAGCCGCTGACGGTGCCGGTCATCGCGGAAGCAGAGACCAAGCCGATGATGCCTGTGCAGGCGGAGGGTGAAAACAAGCCCACTTTGCCCTCAGCTTACGAACTTCTGGACAAATACGTGAAAGCCATTGGCGGAGAGGATGCACTGAAAAAAGTTACCTCGAGAGTGGAAAAAGGCAGCGCCGTGATCTTTGGCGGGCGTAAGGTCCCGGCGGAAGTGTTCACCAAAGCTCCCGACCAGCGTGCCGCCGTTATGCACACGCCCGCGGGCGCTAGCACAACGGCGTACGACGGCCACGTGGGTTGGATGGGCTTTCCCCGCAGGCCCGCCCGCGAAGTGAGCGGCGGTGAATTGGATGCGCTCAGGTTGGACGCGGACTTCTACTTTCCTACGGACGCAAAGAAGGTTTTCAGCGATCTGAAAGTGGAGGGCCCCGAAACGGTTGAAAGCCACCAGGCCTATGTGGTTGTGGCCGGGCGCGAGGGCCAGCCGCCGCTGAAACTTTACTTCGATGAGCAATCCGGGCTGCTGCTGCGGCAGGTCCGCTATCTGGAGACGCCATTGGGGCAACTTCCCACGCAAATTGATTACGACGACTATCGGGACAGCGGCGGGGTGAAGGTGCCTTTCCAGTGGACAATTGCGCGGCCTGGCAACCGGTTCACAATGCAAATGGAATCGGCGGAAACCAACGTTGCGATTCCCGAAGCAAAGTTCGCCATGCCCCCGCCACCGCCGGAGCCGCCAAAGTGAACATGTGGGCGCGCGCGTCCTCGCGCCTGCTGCCGCTGTTTCGATATGACGTTTCGGGATTCGTTTCATCCTCCGCACGCGCGGGACGCGCGCCTTCATTCATAGTAGAGTGAATAGATACATGCTTCTCTCAAGAAAGGTCAGGATTTGAATTCCGCTATCCGCAACATCGCGATAATCGCGCACGTGGACCACGGCAAAACCACGCTGGTGGACGCTATGCTGCGCCAGAGTGGCACTTTCCGCGCCAACGAGGCTGTCATGGAGCGGGTGATGGATTCCAACGACCTGGAGCGCGAGCGGGGCATTACGATCCTGGCGAAGAACACCGCGATCCATTATCACGATGTGAAGATCAACATCGTGGATACCCCTGGCCACAGCGATTTCGGCGGCGAAGTCGAGCGCGCGCTGAAGATGGTGGATGGCGTCATGCTATTGGTGGATGCGAGCGAAGGCCCGCTGCCGCAAACCCGCTACGTACTGGGCAAGGCGCTGGAAGCCAAGCTGCCGCCAATCCTGGTGATCAATAAAATTGACCGCTCCGACGCACGGCCTCAAGAAGTGCTCAACGAGGTCTACGACCTCTTCATTGATCTCGACGCTAAAGAAGATCAGTTGGATTTTCCGGTTTTGTACACGAATGCAAAAGCGGGCACGTCTACTAAGGATACAAAGATCCCCGGCGAAGACTTGAGGCCGCTGTTCGATGCGATCCTGAGTACAATCCCCGAGCCTGCGGGAGATGTTTCCGGGCCGCTGCAGATTCTGGTGGCGAATCTCGATTACAGCGATTATCTCGGCCGGCTTGCCATCGCCCGAGTCTTCAACGGCCGCATGTACACCGGCGAGGACGTTGCCATCGCCAAGCTGGACGGCTCATTTCACAAGACGAAGATCACCAAGCTGTTCTCATTCTCGGGGCTCAAGCGCACAGACATTACTGAAACCAAATTGGGCGACATCGTTGCGGTTGCCGGGGTCGAAGGCATCACCATCGGCGAGACCATCACCGACGCCGAAAATCCTGCGCCGCTGCCGCACATCACCATTGATGAGCCGACCATCGCCATGCAATTCACGGTGAACACGTCGCCATTCTCGGGCCGCGAAGGAACTTACGTCACATCGCGCAACCTGCGCGAGCGTCTGCAGAAAGAACTGCTCACCAACGTTTCGCTGAGGGTGGAAGAAACTGACAGTACCGATTCATTCAAAGTGATGGGCCGGGGCGAGTTGCAGCTTTCCATCCTGATCGAAATGATGCGGCGCGAAGGCTACGAGTTGATGGTCGGCAAGCCCGAGATCGTCACCAAGCGGGTGGACGGCAAATTGATGGAGCCGGTGGAGAAGCTGACCATTGACGTGCCCGAAGAATTCGTCGGCGTGGTCATGGAGCAATTGGGTTCGCGCAAGAGCGAAGTGGTAAACATGCACAACCACGGCTATGGCCGGGTGCGGATTGAATTCCGCGTACCCAGCCGTGGATTGATTGGGCTGCGCAGTCAGTTGCTTACCGATACGCGCGGCACCATCGTGATGAATTCGCTATTCGACGGCTACATGCCCTGGCAAGGCGAAATTCCGCACCGCTTGACTGGCGCACTGATTGCCGACCGTCCAGGAGTCACCACCGCCTACGCTCTTTGGGGCCTGCAGGAGCGCGGCGAGTTGTTCAACGGCCCGGGCATCGAAGTGTATGAAGGCATGATCATTGGCGAAAACGCCAAAGACAATGACCTTGATGTGAATGCGGTGCGCGAAAAAAAGCTCACGAACATGCGGGCTTCCACCGCCGATGAGGCCATCCGGCTGGTGCCGTTTCGTCAGTTGAATCTGGAGCAGGCGATTGAATTCATCGCCGACGATGAATTCGTAGAAGTCACCCCCAAATCGCTGCGTTTGAGAAAGAAAATGCTGCAGTCCAACAAGCGCAAGAAAAGCATGATGGTGTCGGTTGAAGACGAGTGACCGGGCTCGGGCGTTGATTTGCCGCTCCAAAAGTCTCGGGCGAAAATCTCTCCAAAAGCGGAGAGACAAGGGCCGGCCACCCTCATGGGCTTACTGTCTGGATTTCAGATAATCCCCGTCCGGAATGAGTCTTGCCGGTCCGGGTTGCCGATTGTACTCGTAAATCCAGCAAGTGAGCTTTTGGCCGTCTTCCAGAACCACGCGGCACCTCCGGCGAACATACTCATTAGCTGCTCGACCCGGTTGGAATCCCTCGAAATCATCCAACGCTTTCAGCACGCTTTCTTCCGCGGGGAGCTCGAACACCCGCCCCCGAATCCGGCTGCGACCGCCGCCCAGAATAGCGCCAGGATAATTTCCCAAGTCGTAGAGGCGGCCAGAAACCGTTCCGACTCCCACCGCCTTCAGCTGGCTAACAGCCCGCACCATCTTGGGCGGCACCAACTCCGGCAGCAGCGTGCCGTAGAAGAAAATGTATTGAGCCACGATGCCTCGGCGGCGAGCTGTTAGCATTATGGCAGGTGCGTAAGCCGCGCGGGCGAGGGCGCCCGCGCTACACGAGCAGCGATGCAATCCAAGGCCAAAGACCTCAAGATGTTTCTGGTGCCGTGCAGTTGCGGGACCACGTTCGCAGTCGCCGAAAACTACGATCGCCAGGGAACTGCCTGGAGCCGCTATCTGCAGTGCCCCAAATGCGGCAAGCGCCATGATCCCAAGAACCGGCTGCTGCAGGTCGGATACCACCGCGAAGGTTATTGGAAGGTGGACGAATGCTAGTTCTCCGTGTCCTCGGTGGTTCCCCTGGGGCGAAGCCCAACGAGATTTAACCACAGAGGACACTGAGAGCGCAGAGTGATCCCATGACCGCCGCCCCCCATCATCTCGGACCAACCCGTGTCGCCATAGTCGGCGTGGGCAACGTGGGCGCCACTTTCGCCTACGCGCTCCTGCTGAGCGGACTCGCTTCCGAGATCGTGCTGATTGATGCGAACCATGCCCGCGCTGAAGGCGAGGCCATGGACTTGAACCACGCCGTGCCCTTCACTCATCCCACGCGCGTTTGGGCGGGAGATTATCCCGACTGTGCCGGAGCCGTGATTACGGTGCTGGCCGCCGGCGCGGGGCAGAAACCAGGCGAGACCCGCCTGGATCTGATCAAGAAGAACGCAGATATCTGGCATGCGATCATTCCGTCCGTCATAAAGCACAATCCTGACGGAATTCTGCTGGTCGCCACCAACCCGGTGGACGCGCTCACCTACGCGGCCTGGAAGCTCTCCGGCCTTCCGGCGGATCGTGTGATTGGCTCCGGCACCATCCTCGATAGCGCCCGCTTCCGTTATCTGTTGAGCGAGCATTTCGGCGTGGACGCCCGCAGCGTTCATGCCTACATCATTGGCGAGCACGGCGATAGCGAGGTGCCGGTGTGGTCGCTGGCCAATATCGCCGGCATGCGATTGTCGGAGTTCTGCAGAGCCCAGGGCCTCGTTTACGATCAGCCGCTGATGGATAAGATATTCACCCAGACTCGCGATGCGGCCTACCACATCATCGAGCGCAAGGGAGCCACCTACTATGCCGTCGCCGCGGGCCTAATGCAGATTACGCAGGCCATACTCCGCGACCAGAGCACGGTGCTGTCGGTTTCGAGCCTGATCCACGGGTATTACGGCCTGAACGACGTATGTTTCAGCCTGCCGACTGTTCTTGACCGCAACGGGGTGGAGCGCGTGCTGCACCTCGAACTGAATCAGGAGGAAGCCGCGCAGCTCCGCCACTCGGCGGAAGTGCTGCAGTCCACGATTCAAGGCCTGAATTTGGGATAGGCTGATATTTCCTGCCAAGCGCAGAAAATCCCTTGCAAATCGCTGGGATTTGCTATACTTCCCCCCGCATTTGATTGCTGGCTGCTCCGGCTACCTGCACGGACCTCGAAAGCCCCTGCCGTCCCGCCGAAGTTGCTTCCGCTCAAATAGCTCTCTCAGGGGCGATTCGCTTGAAAAATATCTTTGTGGGTAACCTCAGCTTTAACACCTCGGAAGACGAACTCCGCCAGATGTTCGAGTCTTACGGGCAGGTGGACCGGGTGAGCATCATGACCGATCGCGATACCGGCCGCTCGCGCGGCTTCGCCTTCGTGGAGATGACCAACGCG
>Ga0335078_10000650_pt1 | contig 53105 bp, 43 predicted proteins | sample Lox_Sample_32_FD_206711 | JGI IMG/M metagenome (GOLD analysis project Ga0335078, IMG submission 206711) | Soil microbial communities from Loxahatchee National Wildlife Refuge, Florida, United States - Lox_Sample_3.2 | ecosystem: Environmental > Terrestrial > Soil > Wetlands | place: USA... | reverse complement strand
GACCCAGGCCGTCGACTTCGATGAGCCGGGCCGGCTCGTCGTCGATGACGTGCATGATGTCGACGCCGAAGTGCGCGACCATGCGTTCGGCCATGACCGGGCCGATGCCCTTGATCAGGCCCGAGCCGAGGTACTTCTGGATGCCCGCGGCGGTGGCGGGCAGCACCGTGGCGTAGGAGGCCACCTCGAACTGCCGGCCGTACTTCGGGTGGGACGACCAGCGGCCGCGCAGGCGGAGGAACTCGCCGATCTGCGCGCCGAGCAGCGGCCCGACCGCGGTGACCAGTTCCGCGCCGCCCCGTTCGGGGGCGATCCGGGCGATCGTGTACCCGGTCTCGGGGTTGGCGAACGTGACCCGCTCCAGGACTCCATCCAGGACCGCGCCGCCTTGCGCGGCTACCACCGCTGGCATGAGAACAATCTTTCACCCGGATCACCCGGGCCGGTGACCGGCGTCCGGAATCTCATATCGCATAGCCGGAGGTGGGTAGCTGGTGCGGCCACCGAGTTCCTGGTGCACGTCGCTGGCAAAGCCCGCCTGCAAGGTAAGGAGGTGCCCGGAACGCCGGGGAGGTGGCCTCCACTGCCCGACACAGATTTACCGCAGGCGGCCGGATTTAACTTCTCGTCAAACATTCCGTTAACCCGGTGGCACGGGTTAGGTAGAGATCCTGGTCAGGCTACAGACCCAAGCCGCGGCCGATGATCTCCTTCATGATCTCGGTGGTGCCGCCGAATATCGACTGCACGCGGCTGTCGGTCCAGGCCCGGCCGACGGCGTACTCGCGCATGTAGCCGTAGCCGCCGTGCAGCTGAACGCAGCGGTCGGTGACCCGGTTGCACAGCTCGGTGTCCCACCACTTGACCATGGCGGCCTCGTCGTTGCTCAGCTGCCCGGCGCAGTGTTCGGTGACGGCGCGGTCGGTGAACTCGCGCGCGACCGCGATCTCGGTCGCCATCTCGGCCAGGGTGAATCTGTTGTGCTGGAACTTGCCCACCGGCTGGCCGAACGCGCTGCGCTGCTTGCTGTAGGCCAGCGTGTCGGCCAGGGCCTGCTCGGCGATGGCCAGCGCGGTGACGCCGATGGTGACCCGTTCCCGCGGCAGGTTCTGCATCAGCGCGACGAACCCGCCGCCCTCCTCCCCCAGCAGGTTCCCGGCCGGCACCTCGACGTCGGTGAAGAACAGCTCGGAGGTGTCCTGCGCGTGCATGCCGAGCTTGTCCAGGTTCCGGCCGCGGGTGAAGCCGGGCATGCCCCGCTCCACCATGAGCAGGCTGATCCCCCGGTGCCCGGCGTCCGGATCGGTGCGCGCCACCACGATCACGATGTCGGCCAGCTGGCCGTTGGAGATGAAGGTCTTCTGGCCGTTCAGCACGTAGCGATCTCCGTGCCGGACCGCGGTCGTGCGGATCCCCTGCAGGTCGCTGCCCGCGCCGGGCTCGGTCATCGCGATCGCCGCGATCAGCTCGCCCGAGCAGTAGCCGGGGAACCAGCGGTCCCGCTGCTCCGGCGAGCACAGCCGGTCCAGGTACGGCCCGATCATGTCGTTGTGCAGCTGGAACATCGGGCCGCTGGCGCCGGCGCGGGCCAGTTCCTCGTTCAGGACCACGTAGAACCGGTAGTCGGGCTGGCCGCCTCCGCCGTATTTCTCGTCCAGGTGGATGCCGAGCAGCCCGGCCCGGCCCGCGGCCAGCCATACGTCGCGGGACACGATCCCGTCCCGCTCCCACTGCTCGTGGTAGGGCGTGATCTCCTTCGCGATGAAGGCCCGCACCATGTCACGGAACGCGTCGTGCTCCTCGGTGAAAATCTGTCGCCGCATGCTGTGGACCTTCCCCTATCCTCAGGCGGCAGAGGGCTCACGCAAATAAGCGGCCCACTGGGGGTCGCCGTCGTGATGTGCGCCCACCAGTCTCCAGTGGGCGCCGCGTGGTACCACTGGCGGAACCGCCAGCGTCCAGCCGAGTTCGGAGAGCAGGCGATCGGCCTTGCGGTGGTTGCAGATGGTGCAGGACGCGACGCAATTCTCCCAGGCGTGCTGGCCGCCGCGGCTGCGCGGGATCACGTGGTCGATGGTCTCGGCCTTGCGGCCGCAGTAGGCGCACTTGTAGTTGTCCCGGCGCATCAGCGCGGCGCGAGTCAGCGGTACCCGGTTGCGGTACGGAACGCGGACGTAACGGCTCAGCCGGATCACCGACGGCGTGGCCAGGGACACCGTGGCCGCGTGGAGTATCGTGCCCGCCGCGTCGTCGTGGACGATCTCGGCCTTGCCGCAGAGCACGAGACACACGGCTCTGCGCAGGCCCACGGTCGTCAGCGGTTCATACGTCACGTTGAGCAACAGCACTCGTCGCACCGCACCTCCCGCTGGCGCCGACCGTCTATCTGAACCTCATGCTCCCAGTGTGTCGCCTGGTACGCGCATCCGCCACCACATAAGAGTACAAGTTGCCGGAGACCATAGAGTGCGAGGGTGAACGAGCGGGAGCACAGCATGAACGAGTTCCGTTATCCGGAAGCCAGTCGGCTTGACCTGACCGAGGACGTCCTGGGGCATCAGGTCAGCGACCCCTACCGATGGCTGGAGGACGACACGAGCGCCGAACGGGCCGGGTGGCTCGCGGCGCAGGCGGACCTGTTCGGCTCCTATCGCGAAGAGCTGCCGGGCCGGGAGCGGCTGGCCGCCCAAGTGCGCGAGTTGCTGGGCACGGGCTATGTCGGCACGCCGGCCTGGCGGGGCGAGCGGCGCTTCTACACCAGGCGCGACCCCGGCGCCGAGCACGGCGTGCTGGTTACCCGGCTGGGCGAGGACACCGAGCAGGTGCTCGTCGACCCGATGGCCATCGACCCGTCCGGGCTGACCACGCTGGACGCCTGGCAGCCGGACAAGGAGGGACGGCTGCTGGCCTACCAGCTGTCCGAAGGCGGCGACGAGGAGTCGCTGCTGCGGGTGATCGACGTCACGACGGGTTCGCTGGCCGACGGGCCGATCGACCGCTGCCGGTACTCGAACGTGGCCTGGCTGCCGGGCGGCAAGGCCTTCTACTACACCCGCAGGCTGCCGCCGGAGGTCGTGCCGGACGGGGAGAGCCAGTACCACCGGCGGGTCTACCTGCACCAGGTCGGCGCGGCGACCGACGAGGATGTGCTCGTGTTCGGCGAAGGCCGGGACAAGACCGACTACTACGGCGTCTCGGTCAGCCGGGACGGGCGGTGGCTGGTCATCTCGGCGTCGCGGGGCACCGCGCCGCGCAACGACCTGTGGATCGCCGACCTGTCGGAATCCGACCCCGCAACGCCCGAGCTGCGGGTGATCCAGGAGGGAATCGACGCGCAGACCGGCATCCGGGTCGGCCGGGACGGGCGCCTCTATGTGTTCACCGACCTCGGCGCGCCGCGCGGCCGGATCGCGGTGGCCGACCCCGCCGACTCAAGGGGCCCCACCCCGGCCACCTGGCGCGACCTGATCGGCGAGGATCCCGAGGCGGTGCTGAGCGGATACGCCATCCTGGACGGGGCCGAGCTGGACCGGCCGGTCCTGCTGGCCGAGTGGACCAGGCATGCGGTCAGCGAGATCACCGTGCACGACCTGGCCACGGGCGAACAGGTGGGCCAGGTGCCGCTACCCGGCCTCGGCACCGTGGGCGGGGCCAGCGAGCGGCCCGAGGGCGGACACGAGGCGTGGTTCGTCTACACCGACTACACGACGTCCTCGGTGGTGCTGCGTTTCGACGCGCGGGATGCCTCGGTGACCACGTGGGCCGCCGCGCCGGGCAGCGTCGAGGTCCCGGACGTGACGGCGCGGCAGGTGACGTACCGGTCCAAGGACGGGACCGCGGTGCGGATGCTCGTCATCAGCTCCAGCGACTCGCCCGCGGCCCCGCGGCCGACGATCCTGTACGGGTACGGTGGCTTCGACATCAGCCTCACCCCGGCCTACTCGCCGAACATCCTGGCCTGGGTGTCGGCAGGAGGCGTCTACGCGGTCGCCGGCCTGCGCGGCGGCAACGAGGAGGGCGAGGAATGGCACCGGGCCGGGATGCTCGACCGCAAGCAGAACGTGTTCGACGACTTCCACGCCGCGGCCGAGACACTGATCCGGGACGGCTGGACCACCGCGCAGCAGCTGGCCATCTCCGGCGGGTCCAACGGCGGCCTGCTAGTCGGCGCGGCCCTGACCCAGCGGCCCGACCTTTACGCCGCCGCGATCTGCTCCGCGCCGCTGCTGGACATGGTGCGGTACGAGCGGTTCGGGCTGGGGCAGACCTGGAATGTCGAATACGGCACCGCGTCGGACGCCGAGCAGCTCGGCTGGCTGCTGGCCTACTCGCCGTACCACCACGTGACGGAGGGAACGCGCTACCCGGCCGTGCTGTTCACCGTGTTCACCAACGACACCAGGGTGGATCCGGTGCACGCCTACAAGATGTGCGCCGCGCTGCAGCACGCCACCGCCTCCGGGCCGCGCCGTCCGGTGCTGCTGCGGGCCGAGGCCCAGGTGGGACACGGGGCCAGGGCAGTGAGCCGGATGGCGGAGCTGTCCGGGGACACGCTGGCGTTCGCCGCGCGGCACACCGGGCTCACGGCGTAAAGGCTCAGTTCCTGAACATGGCCCCGGGAGTCTGGCCGGTCTCGCGGCGGAACGCGGCCACGAACGCGCTCGGCGTGTCGTAGCCGACCCGGCCGGCCACCCGGCTGACCGGCACGTCCGCGGCGAGCATGGACAGCGCGGCCTGCAGCCGCAGCAGGGTACGCCAGCGGCCGAACGACACGCCCGCCTCGGCGGCGAACGCCCGGGCCAGCGTCCGCTCGCTGGCACCCACCTCGCGGCCCCACTCGCGCAGCGTGCGCCGGTCGGCGGGGTTGGCCCGCAGCGCCTCGGCGACGCGCCGGGCGGTCGCCGTTTGCGGTAGCCCGACACCGATCGTGGTCACCGGCACCGGCGCGAGCAGGTCGGCGAGCAGGGTCTCGGCGTGCGCGCGGCGGTCGGCGTCGAGGCCGGGCCCGCCCAGGTACCCGATGAGCTCGGCGAGCAGCGGGCTGGCCGCGACGGGGGTGGGCCGGCCGGTCTCGTCCCAGCTGACCCGCAACAGCCCGGGCCTGATGTACAGCGAGCGCATGGTGGCGCGGCCGCCGTCGGAGGCGGTCTCGTGCGGCAGCCCGGCCGGGATCCACAGTGCCCTGGTCGGCGGCAGCACCCAGGTGGACCCTTTGACGTCGGCGGTGAGCACGGTGAGCACCCCGCTCGCCGCCCAGGCCAGCTGGTGGTCTTCGTGGGTATGCCAGTCGAACCGGGTGCCCGGGGGCATGGGGAAGTCCGCCACGAAGACGGCAGTGCCCGGGTCTTCGCGGCAGTCCGGAGCTTGACCGGCTCGCGACACAACATGGCAGCCTACGCGCTACCTCCCGGCGGTCCCGCGGCCTAGCGTCGGTCTCATGAACGAGAACCACGCCAAGCTGATGCCGAGCCCGGAGTGGGCCGCGCACATCCAGGACGAGGTACTGCCACAGGCGACGGCGGGCGTCGAGCTCGGCACCGACCTGCTCGAGCTGGGCCCTGGGCCGGGTGCGGCCACCGAGTGGCTGCGGCACCGGGTCGCCCGGCTGGTCGCGGTCGAGCAGGAGGAGGAGGCCGCCGCCCGGCTGACCGGCCGCTTCGCCGGAACCAACGTCGAGGTGGTGCGCGGCGACGCGGCCGCGCTCGGCTATTCGGGTCTTGGCTACCCGGACGCGTCGTTCGACACCGTCGTCACATGCACGATGCTGCACCACGTACCCACCCGCGCACTGCAGGACAAGGTGCTGGCCGAGGCGTTCCGGGTACTGCGTCCCGGCGGTACCTTCCTCGGCTCGGATAGCCTGCCCAGCGACGATCTGCACCAGTTCCACGAGGGTGACACCTATAACCCGGTCGAGCCGGCCGCGTTCCTCACCCGGCTGCAGACGGTCGGCTTCGCAACGATCACCCTGCACGTCTCCTACAACCTGGTCTTCACCGCCCGCAAGGGTGAAGACAGCCCCTGAGGCAGACCCCGCCGGTAGCCTCGCGTGCAGTGGCACCCGTCGGGAGGATTTCTCTGTGCTTCACGCGGACGTGCCGGGCACGCTGCTCGGCAACTGCGGCAGCGACCCGGGCGTCGCCTGCCGGCTCACCTGGGACATCAGCCACAGCACGACCGCCACCCAGGTGGTCAAGGTCTATCTGGCCGGTCCGGTCAGCCAGGTCGGCAGGATCGCGTTCGTGCTGGTGCTGGCGCTGCTGGTTCGGTTCATTCTCCACCGGCTGATCAACAAGGTGACCGAGCGGGCCGCCACGGCCACCCTCGCGGTGACCCCGAACAGCCGGGCTCACAAGGCGGACGCGACCTCGCAGATGGCCGGCACGGAGCGCCGCGAGCAGCGCGCCCGCGCCCTCGGCTCGATCCTGCGCAGCGCGATCTCGGTCGTCGTGTTCGGCATCGCGGCGCTCACCATCCTGTCCATCCTCGGCTTCAACGTGGCCCCGCTGCTGGCCAGCACGGCGGTGCTCGGCGTGGCCCTCGGATTCGGCGCGCAGAACCTGATCCGGGATTACCTGGCGGGCTTGCTCATGCTGGTCGAGGACCACTACGGGGTCGGCGACACGATCAACGCCGGGGTCGCCACCGGCACGGTCGAGGCGATGTCGCTGCTCACCACCACGCTGCGGGACGTCAACGGGGTGGTGTGGCACATCAGGAACGGCACCATCGACAGCGTGGGCAACGAGTCCCAGGGCTGGTCCCGCGCCGTCATCGACTACCCGGTCCCCTACGAGGAGGACCTGGCCAGGATCCGGGCGCTGATGGAGCAGGCCGCGAACAGCCTGTACCGCGAGCGCGGCTGGAAGAAGCTGCTACTGGAGAAACCCGAGGTGTGGGGGGCTCAGGGATTGTCCGGCCGGGAAGTGACGATGCGGCTGGTAGCCAAGACCGCCCCGATGCGGCAGCTGGAGGTGGCCCGCGAGCTGCGGGCGCGGGTGAAGGCCACGCTGGACGAGGCCGGCGTCCAGCCGGCCGGCCCGGACACCATCGTGATCACAGCGCCGCCCGCGCTAACGCCCGAGGCGCCCCCGGATCCCTTGCCCGCCGCGAGCACCGAGCCCGAGGAAAGCGGCTCATGATCGCGGGCAGTTTCGGGCACATAGCACCGCTTTCTGTCCATGATCATGGTCGGGCGGCCCGGAGTGGGTGGGGGGGTGGGAGTGGGGGGTGGGGGGTGGGGGGGTGGGACGCCGTAAGCTTTCAGGCATGAGCCAGCCGGTCAGTTTCTACGAGGCGGTGGGCGGGGAGGAGTTCTTTACCCGCCTGGTCCACCGGTTCTACCAGGGCGTGGCGGAAGACCCCGCGCTGCGTCCGGTCTACCCGGCCAAGGATCTCGGCCCGGCCGAGGAGCACCTGCGGCTGTTCCTCATGCAGTACTGGGGCGGGCCGCGTACCTACGACGAGCTGCGCGGGCATCCCCGGCTCCGGATGCGGCACGCCCGGTTCGCCATCGGCGAGGCCGAGCGGGACGCGTGGCTGCACCACATGCGGGTGGCCCTGGACGAGTTCGAGCTGGACGAGGCGCTCGCCGCCCAGCTCTGGGACTACCTGGTCATGGCCGCGCACAGCCTGGTCAACGTGGATCCGGCGGCCGGGCGCCCGGACCTCGGGCTGAGGCCCGCCTGAGGATGGACCCGCTGCTGCGGAAGGTCGACTGCGTACAGATCCCAGTGCCCGACCTGGACGCGGGCCTGCGCTTCTACTCCGACGGGCTCGGGCTCGAGCTGAAGTGGCGGCACGCCACCCAGGCCGGGCTGCGGCTCGGCGACACCGAGCTCGTGCTGCAGACCGAACGGCCCGGCCTCGAGACCGACTTCCTGGTCGACTCGGCCGAGGAGGCGGTCCGCCGGGTCGAGGAACTCGGCGGGTCGGTGCTTTCCGGGCCGGAGGACATCCCGGTGGGCAGGGTGGCGGTGGTGGCCGACCCGTTCGGCAATCCTCTCGTGCTCCTCGACCTATCCAAGGGCACCTTCCAGACCGGCCCCGACGGTACCGTCACCGGAGTCGGTTAGCCGGGTACGGCGCGCTGGCCGGTGACGTCGTAGAGGTGGTGCACCGGGTCGTGCACGAAGTAGCGGGCGAAGGTCTCCACGGTGAAGCGGGCGCCATCGCTGCGGGCGCCGGTACGCTGCCACGCCTCGCCGGTCACGCCCTCGAACCGGCCCGCGATGGCGAAAGCCGCCTGGCGCAGGGCCGCCGCGACCTCGGCGGGGTCCTGCTCGCCGTAGCGGTCGGTGACGGCGGTCTCGTCCTGATCCCAGTTCGGGAACAGCGGGTCGTCCTGGCTGAGCATCAGCTCCAGCCGCTGGTCGTACAGGCGGAACACGTCGCGGACGTGGCAGGCGTACTCCAGCGGGGACCACTTGGACGGCTCCGGGCGGGCCCGGGCGTCGCTCGCGCCATCCAGCGCGGCCTGCCAGGCCGCGGTGTTCGCCATGATCATGCCGGGGACGGCTTCGACGGGAAAGCCATGGGTATCGAAGCCGCACTCGGGGCACGGCCGTTCGAGAACCCAGGTCCAGTCCTTGGTGTCCGGGGTGATCGCCATGCCCGCATGCTACCCATGCATAGGGTTCGAACCATGGGACCCCAGATCCAGCCGTTTCTGCTCGAGGTGCCCGAGGCCGCGCTTTCCGATCTGCGGCGGCGACTGCTCCAGACGCGCTGGCCGGAACCCGAGACCGTCTCCGACTGGTCCCAGGGGGTGCCGCTGGCCTACCTGCGGGATCTGTGCGGGTACTGGGCGGACGGCTACGACTGGCGGCCGGCCGAGGCGCGGCTGAACGCGCTGCCGCAATTCCAGACCGAGATCGACGGGATCCGCATCGTCTTCGCCCACGTCCGCTCGCGGCGGCCGGACGCGCTGCCGCTGATCCTGACCCATGGCTGGCCCGGTTCGGTGGTGGAGTTCTTGAAGGTCATCGGGCCGCTGGCGGATCCGGACGACGGCGATGACGCCTTCCACGTGGTGTGCCCGTCGCTGCCCGGCTACGGGTTCAGCGGCCGGCCGGGCCAGGCCGGCTGGGGCGTGGAGCGGATCGCCCGGGCGTGGGCGGAGCTGATGGCGCGGCTCGGCTACTCGCGGTACGGGGCGGCCGGCAGCGACTGGGGCACTACCATCAGCACCCTGCTGGGCCAGCAGGACCGGGCGCACGTGGCGGGCGTCCACCTGATACCGCCGCTGGCCGGGCCGGATCCGGCGACGTTTGAGGACCTCACTGACGCCGAACGGGCGGCCATGGAGTCGCTGGAGCACGCCGCCGAGTGGGACTCGGGCTACTCGCGCGAGCACGCCACCCGGCCGCAGACGGTGGGGTACGGGCTGGTCGACTCGCCCGCCTTCCTGGCCGCCTGGATCGTGGAGAAGTTCTGGTCCTGGACGGACCATGACGGCCCCCTGGACGCCGTGCTCAGCCGGGATGACCTGCTGGACAACCTGATGCTGTACTGGCTGCCCGGTACCGGTGCCTCGGCCGCGCGGCTGTACTGGGAGAGCATCCGGAAGGTGAACGAGTGGATCGCGGGGCCGGCTGACGCCACGGTCGACGTCCCGGTCGGGTGCTCGGTGTTCCCGCGCGAGCTGCAGCGGCCGTCCCGGCGGTGGGCGGAGAAGCGCTTTACCGACATCAGGTACTGGGGCGAGCCCGGACGCGGCGGGCACTTCGCCGCGTCCGAGCAGCCGGAGTTGTTCGCGGGCGAGCTCCGCTCGTTCTTCCGCCTGGTCCGCTTAGTTGCTTAGCCGCTTAGCCGCTTAGTCGCGGGTCAGGCGGCGGTAGGTGACGCGGTGCGGCCGGGCGGCCTCGGCGCCGAGGCGGTCGATCTTGTTCTTCTCGTAGGCCTCGAAGTTGCCCTCGTACCAGAACCAGTTCGCGCCGCCCTCCCAGGCCAGGATGTGCGTGGCCACCCGGTCAAGGAACCACCGGTCGTGGCTGGTGATGACCGCGCAGCCGGGGAACTCCAGGAGCGCGTTCTCCAGGCTCGCCAGCGTTTCCACGTCGAGGTCGTTGGTCGGCTCGTCCAGCAGCAGCAGGTTGCCGCCCTGCTTGAGGGTGAGCGCCAGGTTCATCCGGTTGCGCTCGCCGCCGGACATGACCCCGGCCGGCTTCTGCTGGTCCGCGCCCTTGAACCCGAACGCGGCCACGTACGCACGGCTCGGGATCTCCACGTTGCCGACGCGGATGTGCGCCTCGCCGTCCGAGATCGCCTGCCACACGTTCTTCTTCGGGTCGATGCGCTCACGGGACTGGTCCACGTAGGAGATCGTGACCGTCTCGCCGATCCTGATCGTGCCCTCGTCCGGCTTTTCCTCGCCCACGATCATCTTGAACAGCGTGGTCTTGCCGACCCCGTTCGGCCCGAGGACGCCGACGATGCCGTTGCGGGGCAGGCTGAAGGAGAGGTTCTCGAACAGGCACCGGTCGCCGAAGCCCTTGACCAGGTTGCCGACCTCGACCACCACACTGCCCAGCCGGGGGCCCGGCGGGATCTGGATCTCCTCGAAGTCCAGCTTGCGGTTCCTGTCGGCCTCGGCGGCCATCTCCTCGTACCGGTCCAGCCGGGCCCGGCTCTTCGTCTGGCGCGCCCTGGGACTGGAGCGAACCCACTCCAGCTCGTCCTCCAGGCGCTTGCGGCGCTTAGCGTCCTTGGCCCCCTCGACCTTGATCCGGGCCGCCTTGGTCTCCAGGTAGGTGGAGTAGTTGCCCTTGTAGGGGTAGGCGTGACCGCGGTCCAGCTCGAGGATCCACTGGGCCACGTCGTCGAGGAAGTACCGGTCATGGGTGACCGCGACGACGGTGCCGGGATAGTTCTCCAGGTGCTGCTCCAGCCACTGCACGCTCTCCGCGTCCAGGTGGTTGGTGGGCTCGTCGAGCAGCAGCAGGTCGGGCTGGGACAGCAGCAGCCTGCACAGGGCCACCCTCCGGCGTTCGCCGCCGGAAAGGCTGGTCACGTCGGCGTCCGGCGGCGGGCAGCGCAGCGCGTCCATGGCCTGCTCGACCTGGCTGTCCAGGTCCCAGGCGTTCCGGTGGTCGAGCTGCTCCTGGAGCTGGCCCATCTGCTCGAGGAGCTCGTCGGAGTAGTCGGTCGCCATCTTCTCGGCGATCTCGTTGTACTCGGCGAGGAGCCTCTTGGTCTCGGCCACCCCGTCCTCGACGTTGCCGAGGACGGTCTTGGTCTCGTCCAGCTCGGGCTCCTGCGCGAGCAGGCCCACGGTGAAGCCGGGCAGCAGGCGGGCGTCGCCGTTGGACGGCTGCTCCACGCCCGCCATCATCCTGAGCAAGGTCGACTTGCCGGTCCCGTTCGGGCCCACGACGCCGATCTTGGCGCCGGGCAGGAAGGCCAGCGTGACGTTATCGAGGATGACCTTGTCGCCGTGCGCCTTACGCACAGCGCGCATCTGATAGATGAACTCAGGCATGCAGTCAAGCCTACGGGCACGCGTCCGTTGCCTCGTCCTTGTTTTCGTTGGCGTTCCCGGCGGTGCGGGCGTAAATCCGTACCTGATCGCGGCCGGCGTCCTTGGCCCGGTACAGCGCCACGTCGGCGGCCGCGAGCAGCTCGAACAGGTCGTTGCCGTGCTGGCCGAGCACCGCGACCCCGATCGAGACCGTGACGTTGATGCACGCGTCGGCCGCGGCCACGCTCAGGCTGGCCGCGTTGGCACGCAGCCGTTCGGCGATCCCGTATGCGCCGGCGCCGTCGGTACGCGGCAGCAGCACGGTGAACTCCTCGCCGCCGAATCGGCCCACCACGTCGGACTCGCGGACCTGCTGCCTGAGCTCGGTAGCCAGCGCGCGCAGCACCTCGTCGCCGATCAGGTGGCCGTGACTGTCGTTGACCCGCTTGAAGTGATCGACGTCGACTAGCAGCAGGGCCAGCGGTGAGCCGGTGCGCCGGGCCCGCGCGACCTCCGCGTCGGCCTCACGCTGCCAGGCGGTGGCGTTGAGCAGCCCGGTTTTCGGGTCGGTGCGGGCGGCGGCCGCGAGCTGCTGGTGCATCAGGCTCCGCTGGAGCAGGATGACCGGCGGCAGAGCCACTAGCAGAAGCAGGTAGCTGAGCGCGCAGGTGACCGCGACGAGGATGCCGACGCAGGTTTCGGTCAGGTCGAGCAGTAGGGTTTCCCGGTCCCAGAGCATCTTCTTGATCGGCTCGTCGGGCTCGGCCAGGTGCGCGGCGACGGCGACGGTGAACGAGTTCACCACGGCGAACACGATGGCGCAGGCGATCGCGGTCAGCACCACCGAAGGGTGGGTCAGCCAGGCCCGCGAGGCGGTCAGCGTGGCGAACACGGCGTTCGGGATCGCCAGGTGGAAGGTGGCCGAGGTGGCGGCGCCCGCCAGCCCGAGCGCGGCCGAGCTGAAGACCCGGCGGTAGACCGGGATGCGGCGCGCTCGCGCGTAGAGAACGGCGCCGACGGCGAACGGCGCGAGCAGTGCGTACAGCGGCGGCAGTAGCAGGGCGATCGGCAGCCACCAGGCGGACAGGAGGTCCCGCGACACGCCGGACGGCTGACCAAGCCGCCGCATGGCCTCGATGCATATCACCGCGGCCGCCAGCAGGGCGCAGAAGAGCAGCAGGTCACCCGCGCGCGGCGGGGTGGCGGCCAGCTCCCAGCCGATCAGGACCATGTCGCAGGCCAGCACGACCAGCACGTATACAATGAGTGACATGGGCATGGCCAGCAGCGGCCAGCCTGACGGCCGCCTGATCAGCCGCCGCAGGGGCCCTTGACCCGGCTCCCGTTGCCCTATCGCCTCTTGTACTGCTGACATGCCCCCTGCCCATCATGAGCCAGGATGACGCGGCCGAGGACCGCTCATCACGTTAGGTAACATAATAGAAGCGATCCGTGCCAGCGCGTTGCGGAACCGATAAGTTGCTCAGTGTGCTTTTCGGCGCACCAGCCTAGGGATGAAGACGCCTCTCTGCTACGGACAGATATGTCGCAACTACAGATAGTCATGTCGGTAGTGACGGAGAGTGTCATGGCGCCGCACGGATAGTTACGCTATGATGTCAAACGCATCCGCTCCGTGCGGCACCTGACAGATCCGAAACACCGGCCCGGACCGGAGCCAGACCAGGGGGAGTGTGCTTTTCTATGCGAGGCGTTATCTGGGGTTGAGGCTCAGCAGGGCGTTGAGCTGCACGAATAAACAGGGTTCACAGACGCGGCGCGGGTTGGTGCGGGCGCGGCGCGGGTTGGTGCGGGCGCGGCGCGGTTAGTAGGGCGTCGCGGGGACCGCGGACGTGGAGGTGTCGGCTGTATCCCCGTCCTCCTCGTCACCCTCGTCCTCATCCTGGGCGTCCGGGTCCTCGGTGAGGGCCCGCGCGGCGAGATCCGCGTCGTCCAGGTCCCGGCCGAATCGCTCGATGGCCTCTTCGTCGATCATGTCGTCCGGTCCGGCGGCCAGGTCGGGGCTCGCTGGCATCTGCTCACGAGTCCGGTCGGCCGTCTGGTCGGCCGTCTGGTCGGCCGCTTGGTCGCCTTCCGCGGGCGGCTGCTTGGACCGGTGCCTGATGTAGTTGGCGATGCCCCGGCTCAGGTCGTGTCCGACTGTTTCCGCGGTGATCCGCGTATCGGTCCTGGGGCGGCCGTCCTTGTCCTCGTAGGTGCTGGTCTTGAACTTGCCCCTGACCACGACCGGCTCCCCCTTGTGCATGCTGGCGCGCACATGCTGGGCCAGCCGGTCCCAGCAGCTGACGGTGAAGTACGAGGACTCCGCGTCGCGCCACTCCCCGGTGGCCTGGTCGTGGTACCTGGGCGTGATGCCGACGCGAAGATCGGTAACCGTCTTTCCGGTCCTGGTGGTGCGAATACTCGGCTCCTGGGCCACGTAGCCGACGAGGGTCACGAAGGCGCCCTGACTCATGTCGATCCTCCTTGGATTCCCGGCGGCCCGACGCCACCGGGTCCCTTCACCGTGCCGGAGCGTGCCCGTTCGGCGCTGGCGACGCGATCCGCCTGTGGATAACGTCATCGCGACGGCTTCGCCTGTGGACAACTACTTGCCATCCGCAAGATGATGCGGAAGAATGCGCGCCCCGTTCGCGGTAACGGGCCGTTCGGCTCCTGGGACGCGGCGGGGTGGGAGCGCGGTGGGGTGGGAGCGCGGAGGGTGGGTGAGTGGGGTGGGTGGGTTAGAGATTGTCGAGGCTCGCTATTTCTTCGGGGGTTAGGGAGAAGGCGAAGAGGTCGAAGTTCTGCTCGATGCGCTCGGGGCGAGCGGACCTGGGGATAACGATGACGCCGATGTCGATGTGCCAGCGCAGGACCACCTGAGCCGGGGTGACACCGTATTTGGCGGCGATCTCGGCCAGCGTGCGGTCGCGCAGCCTGGTGCCCTTGAGCGGGCTGTAGCCCTCGACCGCGACACCGCGTTCGGCGTGCGCGGCCAGCAGGCGGGCATCGTAGCGGGAGGGGCTCCACGGGATCTGGTTGACGGCGGGCTTCTCCCCCGTCGCGTCGATCAGGTCGTCGATCTGGCCGATGCTGTAGTTGCTGACGCCGACCGACCGGGTCAGGCCGTCGTCCCTGGCCGCGAGGAACTCGCGCCACAGCGGCACCAGGTTCCGGCCGCGCGGCGGCCAGTGCACCAGCCACAGGTCCACGTAGTCGGTACCCAGCGCCTTCAGGCTCTCGGTAATGGTGGCCCGCGCACGGCCCGCGTTGCCGGGTGGCAGCTTGGTGGTGACGAACAGCTCGGCGCGGTCCACGCCGCTATCCGCGATGGCGCGGCCGACCTGCTCCTCGTTCCGGTACATGGTGGCGGTGTCGATGTGCCGGTAGCCGATCAGCAGGGCGTGCCGGGTGGCCTCGTAGGCGAGCTCGCCCTGCAGCTGCCAGGTACCGAAGCCGAGCATCGGCATGGCGACGCCGTTACCCAGGTCCACGGACGGAATCTCGGTCATGCCTCAATTGTCGCAACCGCCGTCCCCGAAAAGGGAAGGCGGGATGACGCCACAGTCAGTCAGCCGGCGTCAGGGCGGCGCGGATCGTGCGGGACAGCTCGGCGGGGACGTCGGGGACCAGCAGGTGGACTCCGTCCCGCACCACGTCGCGGCCGTCGATGACGACGGTGCCGATGTCGGTGGCCGAGGCGGCGAAGACCGCGGTCTCCAGGGCCAGGTCGTCGGGGGCGCCGGCGGTCCGCAGGCTGCCGAGGGACACCGTGACCAGGTCCGCCCGGGCGCCGGGTGCGATCTGGCCGGCGTCGGGCCAGCCCAGGCTGGTATGGCCGGCCGCGGTGGCGGCCTGGAGCAGGGTCCCGGCGGTGAAGTGGCCACGCGATTGCCGGCCGAGGCGTTCGGCATACTCGACACCGCGGGCTTCGGACAGGATGTCGATGACCGCGTGGCTGTCGCTGCCGAGGGTGAGCGTGCACCCGGCCGCGGCCAGCGGGCGGGCCGGGGCCAGGCCGTCGCCGAGGTCGCGTTCGGTGGTGGGGCACAGGCAGGCGAATACCTGGCTGCCGCCCAGCAGTTCCAGGTCGGCGGCTGTGACGTGGGTGGCGTGCACCACGGTGGTCCGCGGGCCGAGCACGTCCTCGTCAAAGAGGAGCCGGGCCGGCGAGACCCCGTAGACCGCGCGGCAGGCCTCGTTCTCGGCGCGCTGCTCGGACATGTGGATGTGCAGCGGGGCGCCGCGCCGGGCCGTCCAGGCCACGACCGGGTGCATGTGCTCCGGCGGCACCGCGCGGATCGAGTGGATGGCCGCGCCGGCCATGGCGTGCGGGGCGAGCAGGCCACGGTGGTCCGGGCCGAGTGCCTCGGCCCGGGCCGCCCATCGCGATCCGTCGCCGTCGCCGAACCGGACCTGCGGGCCGGCCAGCGGCAGCACCCCGGTCTTGTCGAGGCCGCCGGACAGGTAACAGGTGTCGAGCAGGGTGATCCGCAGGCCCGCCTCGGCGGCCGCCTGGATCAGGGCGCGGCCCATCGCGTTCGGGTCGGCGTAGGGCGTCCCGTCCGGCTGGTGGTGCACGTAGTGGAACTCGCCCACGCAGGTGATCCCGGCCAGCGCCATCTCGGAGTACACGGCGCGAGCCAGGGCAAGGTAGCTGTCCGGGTCGAGCCGGGCGGCGACCTGGTACATCCGCTCGCGCCAGGTCCAGAACGTGCCGCGATCCGCCTGGGTAGTGCCGCGCAGGGCGCGGTGGAAGGCGTGCGAATGGGCATTGGCCAGGCCGGGGAGAGTGAGGCCGCGGAGGTGCTCCGCGTCCGGTGCGGAGGGGGCGGCGGGGGTAACGGTGGTGAAATGGTCGCCGTCGGCTTCGATGAGTACGTCGCGGCGGACGCCCTGGCCGGGGAGCCAGGCGAGGTCGGCGAGCCACCGGCGCTTGGTCACCCGGCCAGGTCCTCGAGGACCAGGGCGAGGGCGTGGACGCCGGCTTCGCAGTCGGCCTCCTCGGCGTGTTCGGCGGGCGAGTGCGAGACGCCGGTCGGGTTGCGGACGAACAGCATGGCCGTCGGGATCCGGGCGGCGAGGAACCCGGCGTCATGCCCGGCGGCGGTGGGCAGCACCGGGGCCGTGATCCCGGCCCGGGCCAGCACGCCGCCGATCCGGTCCCGGAGGCGCTCGTCGAAGCGCACCAGCGGAGTGTAGGACTCCTGCGCGGCGGCAAACGTCACGCCGTGTCCGGCGGCCGCGGCGGCCGCGGCCGCCGAGATCGCGGCGGCGGTCTCCGCCAGCGTCTCCTCGTCCGGGGCGCGGGCGTCCAGCCAGGCCCGAACGGCCGAATTCACCCCGTTGGCCCCGCCGGGCTCGGCGATGACCTTGCCGAACGTGGCCACGGCGCCGTGCTCGCCCGCCAGCCGGCGCGCGGCCAGCACGGTGCTCGCGTAGGGCAGCATCGGGTCGTTCCGGTCGGCCAGGCGGGCCGTGCCCGCGTGGTCGGCACGGCCGGTGAAGTCGAAGCGCCACCGCCCGTGCGGCCAGATGCTCTCGGCCACGCCGAGGGCGGCGTCCATCGGGGCCAGCGCGCGGCCCTGCTCGACGTGCAGTTCGACGAACGCGCCGATCCGGCCGAGCAGGTCGTCGTCGGGCCCGAGCAGGCTGGGGTCGGCGCCCGCGGCCGTCATCGCCGCGGCCAGCGTGATCCCGTCGTCGTCGCTGAGGCCGCGGGCGGAGGCCGGGTCGATGACCCCGGTGATGAGGCGGCTCCCCAGGCAGGCGACCCGGAAGCGGGCGCCTTCTTCCTCGGTGAAGACCGCGATGGCCACGGCCCGTTCGGGATTAAAGTTCCTGGCTTTCAGCTCGGCCACGGCGGCCAGCGCGGACGCGACCCCGAGCGCTCCGTCGTACCCCCCGCCGTCGGGGACCGAGTCCAGGTGGCTGCCGGTGACGACGGCATCCTGCCGGGCCGCGTCCCGAGAATCCCACCAGGCCCACAGGTTGCCGTTGCGGTCCTGTTCCACGGTCAGGCCGAGCCGGTCCGCCTCGCGGGTGAACCAGGCCCGGCACGCGGCGTCGGCCGGGGTCCAGGAGTAGCGGCGGTAGCCGGCGGTGCCCGGGTCGCGGCCCAGCGGCTCCAGCCCGCTCCACAGCTCGGCGAAGCTCATTGCTCGGCCATCGGCACCCGGACGCCGCGCTGGGTGGCGACCTCGGCGGCCTCGTCGTAGCCGGCGTCGGTGTGCCGGATCACGCCCATCGCCGGGTCGTTGGTCAGGACGCGCTCGAGCTTGCGGCCGGCCATCTCGCTGCCGTCGGCCACGCAGACCTGGCCGGCGTGGATGGACCGGCCGATGCCCACTCCCCCGCCGTGGTGGATCGACACCCAGGACGCGCCGGACGCGGTGTTGACCAGTGCGTTCAGCAGCGGCCAGTCGGCGATCGCGTCGGAGCCGTCGGCCATCGCCTCGGTCTCCCGGTACGGCGAGGCGACCGAGCCGCAGTCCAGGTGATCACGGCCCAGCACGATGGGCGCGGCCAGCTCGCCCTTGGCCACCATCTCGTTGAAGCGCACGCCGGCCAGGTTCCGCTCGCCGTAGCCGAGCCAGCAGATCCGGGCGGGCAGCCCCTGGAAGTGCACCTTCTCCTCGGCCAGCCTGATCCACCTGGCCAGCGACTCGTTCTGCGGGAACAGGTCGAGGATGGCCCGGTCGGTGGCGGTGATGTCCGCCGGGTCGCCGGACAGCGCGGCCCAGCGGAACGGGCCCTTGCCCTCGCAGAACAGCGGCCTGATGTAGGCGGGGACGAAGCCGGGGAAGTCGAATGCCCGGGTGTACCCGGCCAGTTCGGCCTCGCCGCGGATCGAGTTGCCGTAGTCGAAGACCTCGGCGCCCGCGTCGAGGAAGCCGACCATGGCAGCCACATGAGCGGCCATGGACTCGCGGGCGCGGCGGGTGAAGCCCTCGGGGTCCTCGGCGCGCAGCGCGGCCATGTCCTCGAAGGCGACGCCGTGCGGTAGGTACGTGAGCGGGTCGTGCGCCGAGGTCTGGTCGGTGACGATGTCGATGGGCGCGCCGCTGGCCAGCAGGGCCGGGAAGACGTCGGCCGCGTTGCCGAGCAGGCCGATGGACAGGGCCCTGTTCTCGTTCCTGGCGGCGACCGCGCGGCGGACGGCGTCGTCGATATCATCGGCCTGCTCGTCGAGGTAGCCGTACTCGATCCGCCGCGTGATCCGGGACTGGTCGCATTCGACGCAGATGGCGACGCCGCCGTTCATGGTCACCGCGAGCGGCTGCGCGCCGCCCATGCCGCCGAGGCCGCCGGTGAGCGTGATCGTGCCGGCCAGCGAGCCGCCGAAGCGCTTGGCCGCGACTGCGGCGAACGTCTCGTAGGTGCCCTGCAGGATGCCCTGGGTGCCGATGTAGATCCACGAGCCCGCGGTCATCTGGCCGTACATGGTCAGGCCGAGCTGCTCCAGGCGGCGGAACTCCTCCCAGGTCGCCCACTGCGGGACCAGGTTGGAGTTGGCGATGAGCACGCGGGGGGCCCACTCGTGCGTTCGCATCACGCCGACGGGCTTGCCGGACTGGACGAGCAGCGTCTCGTCCTCGTCGAGGCCTTGCAGGGTCCTGATGATCGCCGCGTAGGCGTCCCAGCTCCTGGCCGCGCGGCCGGAGCCGCCGTACACGATGAGCTGGTCCGGGTGTTCGGCCACCTCGGGGTCGAGGTTGTTCATCAGCATGCGCATCGCGCCCTCGGTGGCCCAGCTCTTGCAGCTGAGCTGGGTGCCGCGGGGCGCGTGGATGGGTTCCCTGCTCTGCGTCATGAGCCCATCATGGTCGGCGGAAAACTCCAGTGACAAGCGGGGTGGAGTGTTGCTAGGTTTCCCGCTGTGCGGCGGGTCTCGGTGGTAGGCACCTCGGGGGCGGGTAAATCGACCCTGGCCGCGGGGCTGGCCCGCGTGCTCGACGCTGAGTTCCTCGAGCTGGATTCGGTCTTTCACCAACCCGGCTGGGTGCCCCTGCCCCGAGAGGAGTTCCGGCGGCGCGTCGAGGCCGCGGTGGCGGGCGAGCGCTGGGTGATCGACGGGAACTACACCAGCCAGGTCAAGGACCTGGTCTGGGCGCGCGCGGACACCGTCGTCTGGCTCGACCTGCCGCGGCGCACGGTGATGCGGCGGATCATCTGGCGGTCGCTGTGGCGAGCGGCCAAGCGGACCGAGCTGTGGAACGGCAACCGCGAGCGCTGGCGGAACTTCTTCTCCCTGGACCGGGAGGAGTCCGTCATCGCCTGGGCGTGGCAGACGCACGCGGCGACCCGGGCCAAGCTGGAGGCGGCGCGGGCCGATCAGGGGAACAGTCACCTGGAGTTCGTTCGGCTGACCAGTCCGGCGGCGGTGCGGCGGTTCCTGCGTTCCGCGGCACCGTCGCCGGCCCCAGGGTCGCTGGCCCCAGGGTCGCCGGCCTCAGGCGTTGACCAGCTCTGACGGTTCGGCGATGACGTCGACCAGCGCGCCGTTGCGCATCACGGTGATCGCGAGCGGCTTGCCGATCGCCTCGGAGAACATCAGCCGCTGCAGGTCCTGGGACACCGCGACCGGGTGGCCGGCCACGGTCAGCAGCAGGTCGCCCGCGCGCAGGCCGGCCCGGTCGGCCGGGCCGCCGGCCACCACCTGCGCGACGAGCAGGCCGGTCTTGCGGCCGAGCCGCTCGCGCCAGTTCGCTGGCACCGGGCCCGGCGTCATGGCCAGGCCCAGGTAGGCACGGCGGACGCGGCCGTCTTGCATCAGCGCGGAGATGATCTTTCTCGTGGTCGCGTTGACGGGCACGGCCATGCCCAGGCCCACCCCGGCCACGGCGGTATTGATGCCGACCACGCGGGCGCTGGCGTCGGCCAGCGCGCCGCCGGAGTTGCCCGGGTTGAGCGCGGCGTCGGTCTGGATGACGTCCTCGATCACCCGGCCGCGGGCCGGCAGCGACCGGCCGAGCGCGCTGACCACGCCGGCCGTCACCGACCCGGCCAGCCCGAGCGGGTTGCCGACCGCGACCACCAGCTGGCCGACCTTGAGCATGTCGGCCTCGCCGAGCTCGGCAGGCTCCGGGGTGGGGCCGTTCGCGCGCAGCACCGCGAGGTCAGACAGCGGGTCGGCGCCCACCACCCGGAACGGCGCCGACGTGCCGTCGGCGAACTCGGCGGTGCCGGCCGCGGCCTTGCCCACGACGTGCGCGTTGGTCAGCAGGAATCCGTCGCCGGTGAAGACCACGCCGGAGCCGAGGCTCTCGCCGCGGCCGTAGCCCTGTCCCCCGCGGGGCACGCGGAGGCTGGCCACCTTGGGCGTGAGCCGTTCGGCCACACCGGAAACGATCTGCGAATATGCATCCAGAGGGTTGCTGTCAGCGGGGCCGCTGCCAGCAGGGTTGGTGTTGGGGTTGCTGTCCTCCACCACATCTCCCGGCCATTCACGCAATGATTACAGGATTACACTGTAACAACGAAGTGGCCGGGGTCTTTCCGGCGAATGTTCCGCCCGAAGCTGAATCCCTGGGTTACGCCGGCGGCGGCGGCGCGTGGCTGGCAACCCGTCGGGTTGATCTACGAGCCACCGGGCACCATTGGGCCCGCGGGTCCCATCACGTCCCGCCCGCCCCGCCCCCGGCCGTCCCGCCCGCCCGGGAACGGGTGGTTTCTGGGTCCTGTGGCAGAGTTAGTCTTTCGTAGCCGGCGCGGGGCGGCACTCGACCACGTAGCGGCCGGATGACTGGGTGCGGGCGGCGATGACGTCGAGGCCGGCCCGGCGGGCGAGCCCGGTGAACTGGGTGAGCGTGCTGGTCTTGCCCCCCGCCACCAGCATGTCGATGCCGAGCGAACGCGGCGTTTCGTCGGCCGCGACGCCGCCGAGGACGACGATGCTGGCCTGTGTGGTTGCGGCCGCCTCGGCGCAGCGGCGGAGGATGGCCACAGTCGGTTCGTCGGGCCAGTCGTTGAGCACGCTCTTCAGCAGGTAGAGGTCGGCTCCGGCGGGCAGCGAGTCGAAGAAGCTCTGCGCCTCGACCGTCACCCGCCCTGCGACCCCGAAGCTCTCGATGGTCTCGCCCGCCCGCGCCACCGTGCCGGGGAGGTCGACCAGGATGCCCCGGGCCCGCGGATGCCGGCGCAGCAGCGAGGCCAGCATGGCCCCGGTCCCGCCGCCCACGTCGACAACGGTGCGGACGGCCTCCCAGCCGTCGCTGAGCTCGACGTCGAAGTCGGGGACGCCGTGACCGGCCGGTCCCATGAGCGCGTCGAACTCCGCGCCGATCGCCGGGTGGGCGGCCAGGTCCTCCCAGAAGGGCCGGCCGAAGACCTGCTCGTAGGCGGGCTGGCCGGTGCGGACGTAGTCGAGCAGCGTGCCCCAGGTGTGGGCCATCCGCCCGCCGATGCCGGTCAGGTCGAGGAACGGCAGGCCCGCGAGCTGTTCGGCGGCCTGGTTGCAGGCGAACCGGCCGGGGGACTCCTCGGTGAACACCCCCTGGGAGACGAGGTGCCCGAGGACAGCGTGCAGCGCGTCCGCGTCGCAGCCGGCCGCGGCGGCGAGGTCGATGATACCGACGTGACCGGCGGCGATGTGTTCGGGGATGCGAAGCGTGGCGGCTACCCGCAGACACCAGGGTGTGGTCAGGTCCAGCATCTGTTCGAGGTCTACCATCGGTGAAGTGCCCTCCGTCCGTTATGCGAGCAGCCAGCCCGCCCGTTCGGCTCCGATCTTGTCAGCCGACTACGGGCGGGGTCGCCGCTGGCCGGCCTGGTCGCGGCGATGATGTGCCGAACGGGCGGGCAATCACGCACACCCACGAGGTTCGATGTTCGCGCATAGGATCACGGCGTTCACCGGCCCGGACGACATGGTGTGGACGGAGGTGGCGGAGCCGTCCGGCGGCGTGGTCATCGACGTGGCCGCGGCGGGGGTGTCCTTCGCGGACCTGCTGCAGACCCGGGGCGCGTACCAGATGCGGGTGGCGCTTCCCTACACGCCGGGAATGGACGCGGCGGGTGTGGTCCGGTCCGGTGACGGCTTCAGCCCGGGCCAGCGGGTGGCGGTGCTGATGCCGCACGGCTGCTGGCAGGAGGTCATCAGCGTCCCGCCCGAACGGGTCCTGCCGCTGCCGGACGGGATGAGCTTCGAGGCGGGCGCGGCCGCTCCCCTCAACTACCTGACCGGCCTGTTCGCGCTGGTCCGGCGGGCGCGGGCGCTGGCGGGCGAGACGCTGCTCGTGCACGGCGCGGCGGGGGGTGTCGGGACCGCGGCCGTCCAGCTGGGGAAGGCGCTCGGGCTGCGGGCGATCGCGGTCGCCGGGGATTCGGCCAAGCGGGAGTTCGCCCTGCGATGCGGCGCGGACCACGCGGTGCTGAGTGACGGATGGCTGGCCGCGGTGCGCGAGGTTCTGGGTGAGCGGGCGGTCGACATCGTGCTCGACCCGGTCGGGGGCGACCGGGTGACGGACAGCCTGCGGTCACTCGCCCCGGAGGGGCGGCTGCTCGTGCTCGGATTCGCCGACGGCGAGATCCCGGTGGTGAAGGTGAACCGGCTTCTGCTCGGCAACACCGGTGTGCTTGGGGTCGCCTCGCGGGAGTTCTTCGAGCAGCGCCCGGCGCTGGTGGCCGAGCTGTGGGAGCAGCTGACGGAGCTGTGGCGGACCCGGATGCTGGCCGATCCTCCGGTCGAGGCGTATCCGTTCGCCGATGCCCGGGCGGCGCTGCGGGCCATCGCCGAACGGAGAGCCCTTGGCAAGGTCGTGCTGAGCCGCTGATCGCTGCCGCTCCCAGGCGCCCAGCTCGGGAAAGGTGACGAGGGGGCGGCCCCAGTCCCTCGGCGGCGGCCAGGCGGCCTGGAGGGGATCGCGCTTGGCGGCTTTCAGGTCGCCCGGGATCTGGCGCCAGCTGGAACGGTCGTCGCGGCGGATGCCGTGCGTGTCTTCCAGCTCACGCCACCATTGCCGTTCCATGGCCAGGCCGTCAGCGCGCGAGAACGCCTGCCTGACCACCACGTAGCCGTCGCGCTCGAAGCGCTGGATATCTGCTGAAAGCGGCTGGGGGCAGGTGATAGCTGGGCGCCGGTTCGCATCTTCGCCGTGATCGGCGGATCCTGGGGACAGGCGATCCGTCTCGGCGGGAGGCATGATGAACCGGATTGGGCGTCGCATGAGAGCAGCCGTGAATCCGGTATCAACGGCAGCTACCAGGTGGTGGTGTCATTCGGCTGTCCGTCATGTGCTGACCGGCCATGGACCGGCGGCCAGGCAGCGGCTCATCCGCGACGCGATCCGGGGCTCAAGCTTCACGCCGTCTGCCGGGCGGATGAAGGCACGCGCGGCAGCGATCGATGAGCTTGTTCGCCGAGACGATCACGGAAGGTGAGCGTGACGGCGCGGAGCTTCTGTTTCGTACGGGTTTGATCTGCTGCCTGTGGCCGGGCGGGCAGGACGGGCACCTGACCTGCCACCTCTTTGTTTACCCTCATTAGTTACTTTGTCCTGCTATTGAATTGCTATTTGAAGAAGATGCGAGTATAATTTCGATTAATGATCTTACGAAGGAGGATTCATGACGACGCCGTCGGCTCAGGAGTCCTCCGAGTGGGACGAGGATCCCGCTTGGTCGCGTCCGGATCCGATGACGGCAGCCGAGCTGGAGGCGGGGCTGGACCGAGTCTGCGACCAAGACGAGCCGCCCGGGGAAGAAGAGTCCGGGGATTTCGAGCCGTTTACCGCGGAGGAGCTGGCGGAGATCCGCGAGGCCGCGGCCGACGAGCTGCTGGCCGTGGAGGCGGCCGCGACCGGGCGGCGAGGGCCGGGCCAGCCCGGCTCCGCGCGGGTCTTCCCCGGCCAGTCCTCCAGCCCGGCGGCCGGGTTCGGGCCGGGGATGCCGCTGGACATACTGCCCGGCTGCGCGGCCCTGGCGGTCGCCGCGGACGCCGCCGCGGGCGAGGACGGCGGGTTCGCCGGCGTCTCCGAAGCCGAGCTGATCGGCGTGGCGTGCGCGTGGGACCGGGTCGAGGCCCACGCCGCCGCCCGCAAGCTCGCCGTGACCGCGGAGCTGGCCCGCCGCAACCCCGCCCCCGGGGACGCCGAGTTCACCGCGGACCAGGTCGCGTACGCGCTGGCCGAGTCCCGCGGCCGCGCCGGTGACCTGATCGGCCTGGCCCAGACCCTCGGAACCCGGCTGCCCGGCACCGCCGCGGCGCTGGATGCCGGGATGATCACCCGGTACAAGGCCGAGATCATCGCCCGCGCCACCGCGCTGCTCGATGACGCCGAGGCCCGCGCCGCCGAGGATAAGGTGATGGACCGAGCGGCCCGGCTCCCCCCCGGCGGGCTGCGCGCCGCGATCGCCCGCGCCGTGATGGAAGTCGCCCCGGAGAAAGCGAAGGAACGCCGCGAGGCGGCAGCGAAAGACGCCCGGGTGGAGCGCTGGGCCGAGGACTCGGGCAACGCCGCCCTGATGGGGTGCGAGCTGCCCCCGGACGAGGTCCTCGCGGCGGACCAGCGGATCACCTGGTGGGCGAAGGAGCTGCGCAAAGCCGGGCTGGAGGGCGGCATGGACGAGCTCCGTGCCCGCGCCTTCCTGGACCTGTTGCTGGGCAAGGACTCACGTCCCCGCCGCGACAGCGGCCCGGACGGCGGCGGCCCGGGGCCGGAAGGCTCGGACGAGCCGCCACCGTCAGCGGGGCCGGCGGGCGGCATGGTGCCGGCCAGGTTCGCCGGGTTTGCCGGGCGGGTCGCCCTGACCGTCCCGCTGGCTACCGTGACCGGGCGGGCCGACCGGCCGGGCGAACTCGGCGGGATCGGCCCCATCGACCCGTGGCTAGCCCGCGACCTGGCCACCGCGGCCGCGCAGAACCCCAAGACGACCTGGTGCGTGACCGTGACCGACGAACACGGCCACGCCGTCGGCCACGGCTGCGCCCGACCCGAACCCAGGAGCCACAGAAAACGCGCCGGACCCGGACCGCCCGGAGAAACCGAGTTTACCTTTACCCTGGCCAGCCGGGACGGGCCGCCCGGTGGGCACGGCACCTGGCGGCTGCGCACCCCTGGCGGCGGGCCGGACCTGATCATCACCCTGGAGTCCCTGACCACCGACCCCTGCGACCACCGGCAGCAAGCCCGCGGCCACGATCCCGGGGTCAGGCTCAAGCACCTGATCCAGGTCCGGCATGCCACCTGCACCAGCCCGGTGTGCCGCCGGCCCGCCGCCCAGTGCGACGTCGACCACAACACGCCCTACGAGACAGGCGGCCGGACCTGCCGCTGCAACACCGGCCCCAAATGCCGCCACGACCACCGGCTCAAACAGCACCCCAAGTGGAAGGTCGACCAGCTCCCCGACGGGACCTTCCGCTGGACCACCCCAGCGGGGCGCAGCTACGACACCGAACCCACCAGGTACCCCATCTAGCGATCCTGAATCTGGGAGGGCTAGCTGTCGCGGGCGGCGGCGAATTCGGTGCGGTAGTGCTCGTAGTCGCTGAGCTCGCGGCCGACCGGTACCACCACGAGGTCGTTGGTGACGGCGGCGATGCGGGCCAGGATGTCGCGGACCGCCTGCTCGCGTTCGCGATCCGCGGCGAGGACGACCATGTTCTGACACCACGACGAGATCAGCCAGCCGAGCAGCAGCAGCGCCACTACCATGACCCCGAGCCACGGGGCCAGGGAGACGTCGTTGATCAGGGACGACTTCTGGTGCGGCCCGCTGGATCCGCCGATCGCGAGGATGAGCACGATCCAGATCAGGCCGACCAGCGTCAGCGCCACCAGGAGCCACTGGGCGAGCGCAATCAGTCGCCACCAGCTCGTCACCTTGTCACGCGGCGGCAGGCCCTGGGTGACCGCCGTGCCGAGCGCCGACTGGGCCTCGTCGGCCCGGGAGCGCGCCGTCGCCCGCACGGTCCGCGACCAGGGCTCGGGGAGCGAACCGCCGACCTCGTTGGCGAACACGTTGATCGCGTTGTCGATGTCGGACCGCTGCGCCTGCCCGACGTGCCCCACGTCGCTGGCCACGAGCTTGTGCGCCGGCGCCTGGCCACGCAGGCGGGCGGCCAGCCGGGCGGGCGGCCAGCCTATGTAACCGGCGGCGCTGCGTTCGCGCACGCCGTTCAGCGTCTCGGTCACCGCCGCCGCGCCGGCGGCCTTCGCGAACGCCGCGGTCAGCGTGCCGACTGGACCGGCGGGAACGTAGATCGCGGGATCCTCGGTGACCTTCTCGGCGCCGTTGCCGTTCGGGGTGGCGTCTTCCCATGGCGGCCGGGCGGAGGAGACCGGCTTGGCCGGCGCCTCGGCCGTCTGCCAGGGCTGCCAGTCGGCCGCGCCGACCCGCCCGTTGCTCTCGCTCTCGCCGCCGTCATCCAGCTCCCACGGCGGCCGGGTCGGAACCTGGGCGGGAGCCGGCTCCGTTTCATGCGATTGAAGAGCTTGAAGGAGCGGAGCCGCCGTGGGAGACACGGCCAGCGCGGGCGCCCGGGACGCCGGGGGGAGCCAGCCGGGCACCGAATCCCCGGCGTAGACAGCGAACCGCTCCAGCAGGGCGTCGATGTCCGCCGTGATCCTTTCCGCGGCGGCCTGGCGGATGGCCACCGCGCTAGCCAGCACCCGGCGCAGCTCGTCGAGGCCGGCGCCGGTGGTCGCCGAGGTCACCAGGACGTGGGTCTCGGTCAGGCCCTCGGTGTCGAGCAGCCTGCGCAGGTCGGAGCGGCAGTCGTCGGCCTGGTCGGGGCTGAGCGTGTCAACCTGGTTGAGCACCACGGTGGTCACCGCGGCGTGCCCGGCCAGCGGCACCAGGTAGCGCCGGTGCACGGATGCGTCCGCGTATTTCAGCGGGTCGAGCACCCAGACCAGCATGTCGGCCATCTTGACCAGGCGGTCGACCAGTGCCGCCGACCCGGTGACCACCGAGTCGTGGTCGGGCAGGTCGAGCAGGAGCATCCCGGTCAGCGACGCCTCGCCCTCATCCAGGGCGCTCGCCCGGGCGTAACGGTGACGCCGCTGCACGCCCAGCCAGTCCAGCAGCGGGGCGGCCCCCTCCATCCCCCACACGCAGGCGTGCGAGTGCTTGGTGGTGGGCCGGGTCACGCCCGCCGGCGAGAAGTTCGCCCCGGCCAGGGCGTTGAACAGCGAGGACTTCCCGCTGCCTGTGCCACCCGCCAGGGCCACCACGGTGTGCGAGGCGGACATCCGCATCCGCTCGCCCGACCGCCGCAGCAGCGCTTCCGCCTCGGTGAGGAGTTCCTGGCTGAACCCTTCGGATCCGGTTCTGGCTGATCCGAGCTTGGTCAGCTCCTGGAGCGAGGTAAGCCTGGCGGGCAGCCGCGAATGCGCCAGCCCGCTCACCCCGATCGTGTTCGCTGTCACCTAACCGCCTCGAGCGAGAATTCCGCCTGGTAGAGCCGGATAGCCGCGACGTCGTCGCAGTCCCCGGCCGCGTCGATCACCTCAACGAACCTGACCAGTTCCTCATCCAGGAGCAGCCGGACCCGTTCGGTCAGGTCGGCGCGCGCCTTGGCCAGGATCTCGGTCAGCATCACCGCGCCGAACACCGACGTCAGCATCTCCCTGGACTCGGTGTAGACGCTGCCGCCGCCTCCGCCCGGCGCCGCAGCCGCGGCGGGCCCTACCCCGGCGGGCACGGCCTCGCCGAGCATCGCCACCAAGACCACCAGGCTCAGCGCTTCGGGGTCAAACGAGACGCGCCGGACCGCTGGCCGCGGATCTTCCCCCTCGGCCAGCCGGGTCAGGTGATCCTGCCACGCGCCGACCGCTCGCGCGGAGCGCAGAGCCAGGTCCGGGGAGGATCGGCTGAACGCCGAGGACTTGGCGGCGTCGGCGGCGCTGATCATGTCGGCGGTCTTGATGTCCATGTCGGCGAGGTCGCCGCCGCCGCTCTGCCCGGCGGGCCCGAAGACGGACTCGAACACCTGCTTTGCGCGTACGTCGCGCGCGCGCTCGGCGGCCGCGTCCGCGAGCAGCACGGCCCCGGCCGGATCGGCGCGCCAGTCCCCCTCGACGGCCTCCGCCGCCCGGTCCGCGACGGACACGATGTAGGACTCGATGGCCGAACGGAGCGCGGCATTCAGCGCCGCCGACCGCGAGGGCCCGCGGCGTGCCCGCTTGCCCTTCCTGGCTACGCCCTTGGCCGCCTTCGCCCCGCCCCGGCGCGGCCGCAGTTCACCGCCGACGATGCAATCCTCCCAGCGGGCGAGGACCTCGCCGCGGAGCAGGGTGCCGTCCTTCAGGCCGCCGCTGGCCTCGGCGAAGGCGCTCTCGTATGCCGCCTCGGCCGCCCGGCGGAGTTGCGCCCGCAGCACGACCTGCGCCTCGACGTGCGCGGCGATGGCCGGGACCCGGGACTTGAACGTGTCGAGCACGCCGGACATGGTCCGGGACAGCACCGCGACCCGGCGGTCGGAGCGGGTGGCGGTGTCGGCGAGCCAGTCACGGACCGGCTGGTAGGCGTCGGTCGGGAGCATCCCGTCGATCAGCGGCGTCTCCTGGATGACGAAGCGGTCCGCCGCCGCGATCCCGTTCGCGTCGAGCATGGCGTTGAAGTGGTCGACGAGTTCGGTCCGGTAGGCCTGCGGGATCCTGGACAGGACCACGCCGAGGGAGGCCTTGCGGTCCCTGGCGTGCTGCAGGATCTCCCAGACCGGCCCGTCGGCGTACCGGCTGGCGCTGGTCATGAACAGCCACAGGTCCGAGGCGTCGAGGAACTGCAAGGCGAACTCGTGGTGCGCCTGCACCACCGAATCGATGTCCGGCGTGTCGAGCAGCGCGATGCCGCGCGGCATGCCCTCGCTGGCCGCGAGCACGAGCAGCCCGTCCCGGCCGGGCCTGGCCAGGCCCTCCTGCCTGACCCGGGGCAGGGTCGGCAGGAAGTTGTTCTCGGCGAACCAGTCGATCTCGTCCGGGTGGCAGGCCAGTACCGGGCTGTTCGTCGTCGGGCGGCGCACCCCGGTGGCGCTCACATGCGCGCCGACGATGCTGTTCACCAGCGTGGACTTGCCGGCGCCGGTGGAGCCGACCAGGGCGACCAGGACCGGCGCGGCGGAGCGGCGCACCCGAGGCAGCAGGTAGTCGTCGATCTGGCTGAGGAGCTTGCCGCGTTCGATCTTGACCTCGGCGGAACCGGAGATCTGGAAGACCAGGGGGATGGCGGCGATTCGCTTCCTGAGGTTGAGCAGGGCCGCCTCGAGCAGGCGCGCGTCGACCCGGGTGTGACCCTGGGGCGCCTGGGGTTCCTGGGCTTCAGGGTTCGGGGCCGAGGCAGCCACCGTCGCGAGCGCGGGCACGGCGGGGGTCGGCTGGGCTTCGGGCTCTGCTTCCGCAGCCTCGGAAGCGGTACCGGGCTCGGGAACCACGACGGTCTGCGGGAATTCGGGAACCACCACGGTTTGCGGGCGCTCGGGAACCACCACGGTTTGCGGGAACTCGGGAATTATGACCGTTTGCGGAGGCTCGGGCACGGTCTGCGGGGGTTCGGGCGGGACGGCCGCGAACTGAACCGTCTCCGGCTCGCCGGCCTCTGCGTGAGGCGTGGTGTCCGGAGAGGTCGCGGGCTCGGCGGGACCGGACTCCGGGTCCTCGGGCGGGATGGCCGCGAACTGAACCGTCTTGGGCTCGCCGGAGTCGTCTGCCGCGGGGCTATTTGCCACGGGAGCGTCTACCGCGGAGGGCGCGAGGCCGGCCGCGGTCTTGTTCTGGCCCGTATTCTCATCCCTTGCGACAACGCTATTGTTTCGATCAGGATCACCAATGTTATCCGCTTTGTCCGATTTAATCTGCTGAGACGAGAATTCCGCCTGAGACCCTTGGGGTGATTGCCCTTCGGGCTCCTGGGCTGATCGCCCGTCGGGGTCCTGGGATGCCTTTCCCCCGGCCAGCGGGCGCGCCTGTCCCCCCGTCGGTGGCTGGGGCGGGGCGGAATCCGGTTGCGGGGAGGAATCCGGCGGGGGCGAATCCGGCGGCAGGGAGGAATCAGACGGGGGCGGCGGTGAGGAATCCGGCGTTTGCGGCATGCCGTCATCCTGGGAAGTTGCCTCTGGGTGACCCGGTCCCATCATCACGTGACTGTCATCCCCATTACGACCCCGGCCCTCACCACCGTGCGTGATGTCACTGGTCACATGGGTCTCGGCAGGGCCGTACTGGCCCTGTCTGCCGACGGCAGACGCCGATGACGCTGCCACGCCCTGACCTTCCATCGCTGTAATGTCCTCTCAAAACCCCCGCGGAGCCCCCGGCGGGCAGGTCAGGGGCTTCTTGGGGTCTCGTGGGGTGGGCGGGATCCACCAGCTCGATCGCCTTGGCACGCGGAGTTTATCCGGTTCGTCAGGCGGTTACATGGCGCATGAGTTCCGTGATCTCCGCCGCGACGCTCACTACGTCGCCCACCACGACGATAGCGGGCGGCCGGACCCCCTCCTCTGCTACACGGCTTTCCACTTGTTCCAGTGTTGAGTTAATTGTGCGCTGCGTCGGCAGAGTACCGTCTGCGATTACCGAAACGGGAGTATCCGGACTGCGTCCGTATCGCAACAGTTCGTCCGCTACTGCCCCGATTCGCTCCACCGCCATCAGCAGCACCATCGTCCCCGAACTGCCGCCGAGCAGTTCCCAGTTCACTGTGGACCGCTCGTCGCCGGGCGCGACGTGTACCGACACGACATGGAACTCCTGCGCGACGCCGCGGTGGGTCACCGGCACCCAGGCGCTGGCCGGGACGCCTACCGCGCTGGTGACCCCGGGCACCACGGTGACCGGGACCCCGGCGCGCAGGCAGGCCAGGACCTCCTCGGCTCCCCGGCCGAACACGAACGGATCGCCGCCCTTGAGCCGGGCCACGAAGCGGCCGGCCTGGGCGTGGCGAACCAGCGCCGCGTTGATGTGCTCCTGGGCCATGGCCCGGCCGTACGGGATCTTGCCCGCGTCGATAATCTCCACGTCGTCGCGCAGCTCGTCGAGCAGCGAGCGGGGCGCCAGCCGGTCGGTGAGCACCACGTCGGCCTCGGCGAGCAGCTGCCGCCCGCGCACCGTGATCAGGCCAGGGTCGCCAGGCCCGCCGCCGATGATCGCGACCCCGGCGGGGTGGCGGCGGCCGTGGCGGGCACTGAGCCGTCCGGACTGGAGGTCGGCGACGACCGAGTCGCGGATCGCGGCGCTGTGCCGGGGGTCGCCCCGCTTCGGGTCGACACTGAGCACGGCGACGCGGGTACCGGCCGCTTGACCGCTGGCCGGCGTCCAGGCGGCCGAGGCCCCGGCGTCGTCGGCGCGGACATACCAGGTCCGCTGGGCCTCGGCCGCGGCCGCGACGGCGGCATTGACCTCGGGGTCGTCCGTGCAGGCGCAGACCAGCCAGGCCCCGGTGCAGTCGCCGGGCCGGTAGCTCCGCGGCTCCCAGCGGATCCGGCCGGCCGCGGCCAGGTCCTCCAGCGATGCGGCGACCTTCGGGGATACCAGCAGCACGTCGGCGCCCGCGTCGAGCAGGGCTGGGACCCGCCGGGACGCGACCGCTCCCCCGCCCACGACGACGACGCGGCGGCCCTCCAGGCGGAGCCCCAGTAGGTACGGGTCCATGGTTCCTTCGATTAGCTCTTCTCCGCCACACCCGCGGAATCAAAGGTGGCGACGTCACGCAGCGCCCGCGCCGCGCTCTGCACCAGCGGCAGGGCCAGCACCGCGCCGGTACCCTCGCCGAGCCGCAGCCCCAGGTCCACGAGGGGACGCAGCCCCAGATGGCTAAGCGTAATCGCATGTCCGGGCTCGGCACTGCGGTGACCTGCGAAGCAGGCGGCAGCGGCGTCGGGGGCCAGGGCCACGGCGGCCAGCGCGGCCGCCCCCGCGATGACCCCGTCCAGGATCACCGGCACCCGCAGGGCGGCGGCGCCGAGGATGAACCCGGCCAGGGCGGCGTGCTCGAAGCCGCCGAACGCCGCCAGGACGCCGACAGGATCGGCCGGGCCGGAGACGCCGGGTGCGCCGGGTTGGTGCCGGTCCAGGCCGCGGCAGACGACGTCGATCTTCCTCGCATAGGTGGCCGCGTCGATCCCGGTGCCCCGGCCGGTGGCGTCCGCGGGGTCGGCACCGGTGAAAGCGCAGATCAGCGCGGCGGAAGCGGTGGTATTGGCGATCCCCATGTCCCCGGTGACCAGGCACCGGTTGCCCGCCGCGACCAGGTCCCTGGCGATCTCGGCGCCGGTCAGCAGGGCCGCCGTGGCCTGGTCGCGGGTCATCGCGGGACCTTCGGTGAAGTCCGCGGTGCCGCGGGCGATCTTGCGCGGCAGCAGCCCGGGGACCGGCTCGAGGTCGGCGGCCACGCCCACGTCGACCACGGTGACCTCGGCCCCGGCCTGCGCGGCGAACGCGTTGACCACCGCCCCGCCGGCCAGGAAGTTGGCCACCATCTGGGCGGTCACCTCCTGCGGCCACGGGGTGACCCCCTGGGCGTGCACGCCGTGGTCGGCGGCGAACACGGCGACGCAGGCCGGTTCGGGCAGCGGCGGCGGGCAGCCGCCGGCCAGCCCGGCCAGCCGCACGGACACCTCCTCGAGCGCGCCGAGCGAGCCGCGCGGCTTGGTCATCCGGTCCTGCCGCTCCCGCGCGGCCGCCATCGCCTCGGCGTCGGGCGGCGCGATCGCGGCGAGCACGTCGGCGAGCTGGTCCACTGGTTCCTCCCCTGGCATTGCGCGGCGGCCGAACTCCTCGGCGTGCACCGCCCACGACAACGGCCGCCGCCGCGCCCAGCCGGCCGTCGCCAGCTCCGGCTCGGGCGCGAACTGGTCCACGAAGCCGACGCACAGATAGGCGATGACCGCCACGTGCGCGGGCAGCCCGAGCTCGGCGGCGAGCTCGCGCTCGTCGAAGAAGCTCACCCAGCCCACCCCCAGGCCCTCGGCCCGGGCGGCCAGCCACAGGTTCGCCACCGCGAGCACGCTGGAGAAGTCCGCGGTCTGCGGCTGGGTAGCCCGGCCCAGCGTGTGCCGGCCACCGCGGGTCCGGTCGCAGCTGACCGCGATGTTGACCGGCGTGTCCAGGATGGACTCGATCTTCAGCCGGTCGAACGCGCGGGCCCGGGCGCCGGGCAGGTCCGCGGCGAACGCGTCCCGGTGCCGGCCGGCCAGCGCCGCGACCCGCTCCCGCCGGGCCCGGTCGGTGATCACGATGAAGTCCCACGGCTGGGAGAAGCCCACCGACGGCGCCTGGTGGGCCGCGGCGAGCACCCGGCCGAGCACCTCGGGCGGCACCGGGTCAGGCCGGAACCCCTGGCGCACGTCGCGCCGCTCCGCGATCACCCGGTAGATCGCGTCGCGCTGGTCTCGCGGGTACCCCTCAGCCATGGACGTGAGCCTGGGAGTGGGGTGGGGGAATAGTGGGCCCGGGGGTGGGGGCGGGGAAATCGCGGACATGGTCGTGGGGGTGATCATGGGGATGCTGGGGCTCGCCGACGCGGTGCTCGAATCCGGGCATCGCGATCCGGTACACGCACACGTCGCAGTTCATCCGGATGTCCCCGGCCAGCGCCTCGCGGTACCGCTCCCAGACCAGCGCGGCGACCTCGTCGCAGTCGCCGAGCACGCCGGCGCACGCTATCTCGAGCTCCGGGTGCGCGGCGGCGTAGGCGGCGGCCTGTTCGGCCACCCGGTCCGGCAGCACACCCGGGAACAGGAAGTACCTGGCCACCACGATCCGCCGGGCGCCCAGCAGGCGGCACCGCTCCAGGCCCTCGGCCACGTCCGGCCGGGCCAGCGAGACGAAGGCGGTCTCGGCCAGCGGGTAGTCCCGGCCCTCCCAGAGCAGCCGGGCGGTCTTGACCACGTCCGCGTTGGCGTCGGGGTCGGTGGAGCCGCGGCCGACGAGGAGGACGGCGGGCGCGTCGACGCCAAAGGCGTCGACGCGCTTGGCGAGGAGGTCGATAAGCGCTGGGTGAGGGCCCAGGGGACGAGCGTAGGTAAACCTCACCGCAGGGTGGCGGCGGCCCTCGCGGGCCAGCGCAGCGGGAATGTCGCCCTTGGCGTGCCCGGCCGCGGACAGCATCAGCGGCACCGCGACCATGCTGACCGTGCCGCCTGCGGCGGCGGGGCTGACCGTGCCGCCTGCGGCGGCGGGGGGGCCCGTGCCGCCTGCGGCGGCGGGGGGGCCCGAGGAGGCGGCGGCGAGGTCGGCGACGGCCTCGCGCAGCGCGGGCGCGGACAGCTCGATGAAGCCGCCCGCCACCCGCGTGCCCTCGGCGGCGGCCAGCTCGCCGACCCGCCCGGCCAGCGCGGCGAAGGCGTCGACCCCAGCCTGATCGGTGGTGCCGTGCGCGGCGAGCAGGAGCGCCGGCTGAGGTTCGGGGAGCGACGTCACGACGATTCCCTCTCGGGTTTGGAGGCTATCCGGAGCAGGGCGTTGAACGCCGCGACCGCCACCGCGGACCCGCCCTTCTCCGAGATGTTGCTCAGCGCCGGCAGGCCGCTGGCCCGCAGGCTGTCCTTGGCATCCGCCGCGCCGACGAACCCGACCGGGACGCCGATGACCAGGGCGGGTTCGACTCCCCTGCTCATGATCTCGGCCAGCGCGGTGGGCGCGCAGCCGACCAGCCAGACCGCCCCCGGGCCGGCCTCGCCGTGCGCCAGCCGGACCGCGGCCGCGCTGAGCGTGATGTTCGCGGTGCGCGCCAGCCGGGCGCTCAGCGAGTCGCCGATCTTGCAGATCACCGGGTACCCGGTGATGCCGGAGGCGACCATGGCCACGTCCGCGATGACCGGCGCGTCGCGGCGCAGCGCCTCCACCCCCGCGGCCAGCGCCATCTCGTCGCAGACCAGGTCGGTGACGTAGTCGAAGTCGGCGGTGGCGTGGATGATCCGCTCGGTCACCGCCCGGGTCAGCGGGGGCAGCGCGCTCAGGTCGATCCGGGACCGCAGGATCCGGTAGGACTCGGCTTCGATGGGGTGCACCTCGGTCATGTCACCATCTCTATCGCGTCGGCCGGGCAGACTTCGACGCACTCGCCGCATTCGGTGCACGGCTCACCGAGCACCACCAGGGGTTCACCGTGCGGCCGGATCGCGTGCTCGGGGCAGGTCAGCAGGCACGCGCCGCAGCCGCGGCAGTCCGCGGTGACCACGGCGGTCATGGCGCGGCCCACCGGTAATCGCGGGGCGTGACCATCCGCCCGGCCTGGATCTTGGTCCGCGACGAGCCGACCACGACCAGCGTGTGCATGTCCGCTACCGCGGGGTCGAACTCGGCCAGCGTGCTGAGCGAGGCGGCCTGGCCTGCCCGGCTGGCGTCCCGGACCCAGCCGACCGGCGTGGACGGCGGCCGGTGCGCGGCCAGCAGCTCGAGCGCCCGGCGCAGCTGCCAGTCCCGTTTGCGGCTGGCCGGGTTGTAGAAGCAGGTCACCAGGTCCCCCTCGGCCGCGGCGGTGACCCGCCGCTCGATCACCGGCCAGGCCGTGTGCAGGTCGGACAGGGAGATCATGACGTGGTCGTGGCCGAGCGGCGCGCCGAGCACCGCGGCGGTGGCCAGCGCCGCGGTCACCCCGGGCACCACGGTCACGTCGATCTCGCTGCCCGCCAGCTCCAGCGCCGGGCTGCCCATCGCGTAGACACCCGCGTCGCCGGACCCGATCAGCGCGACCGCCCGCCCGGCCCGGGCCTGCGCCACCGCCGCGGCGGCCCGCTCCTGCTCCGCGCCCAGGCCGCTGGCCAGCACCGTCGTCCCCGGCCTGAGCAGGTCGGCGACCTGCTCCAGGTAGGCGTCGAGCCCGGCGACCACGGCCGCGCGGCGCAGTTCGGCCACGGCGCGCGGGGTCATCAGGTCCCGGGCGCCGGGCCCGATCCCGATCACCGCCAGCCGGCCCCGCGGCCGGGCCCGGGCCACCGCGACCGTGGCGTGCGCGCTGACCCGCTTGGCGGCCAGCAGCACCGAGCCCGGCTCGATCAGCGCCGCCGCCTCGGCGACGCTCGGCGTGCCGACCGCGCGCCGCACCACCTCGCTCGGGTTGGGCACCGGTACCGCGGCGAGCCGGCTGGCCGGGAAGGTGACCACGTTCCAGCCGCGTCCGGCCGCCGCCGCCAGCAAACCGGGCTCGTCCGCCTTCACATCCGCCGTACCGAGATACCGAACGGACCTGGGTGACACGCCCGCCTCGAGCAGCGTGTCGTCGATGAGCTGGCCGATTTCCTCAGGGGAAGCGCCCTTGCTCGCGCCCACGCCGACACGCAGTGAGGGGGGGCGGTAGAGCACGACCCGTTCGGTCGTCTGGGTTGTCTGGTCGGTCACCACGACGGCGGGGGCGCCTGGTTCCGGACGGTCGGTGCGCACGACGTTGGGCGGCAGCGCGGGGAGCGGCCACTCCTGGCTGGCGCTGAAGGTGACGCGCTCACCGCTGAGGATCGCGGTCCCGACGGCGGCCAGGTCGCTGCCCGGCTCGATGGTGAAGCCCAGGTCGGCGCCGAAATCATCGAGCCCCGCGCCGCCGGCGGCGTCGCTGGCGGTGGTGACGACGGGTTCGGCGCCCAGGGTGGCGGCGACCCGGCGGGCCAGCTCGTTGCCGCCGCCGGAGTGCGCGCCGAGCACCGGGACGGCAAAGCGCAGCGCCTCGTCGACGCAGACCACGGCGGGGTCGTCGTGCTTGGTCGTCAGCAGCGGGGCGAGCAGCCGGACGGTCGCGCCGACGGCGAGGAAGCTCACGACGGCGTCGCACTCGGTGAACGCGCGGGGCAGGGCCTCGGCCGCGGGGCCATCGTAGCTGCGGGTGTCCGGCCAGGCGGCGAGCCGCCCCGCAGCGGCGTGGCCCGCCTTCGTGACGCTGACCAGGCCGATCATCGCTCTTCCCATCGCTCTTCCCATCGCTGGCCCCAGAGGACGAAGACCGGGTTCTGCGCGGCCAGGCGGTGCTGCCCGCCGGGCAGCGGGGTGAGGCGGGAGGCCTGGAGCTGGACGCCGTCGGCCTGGTAGCGGTGGTGGTTCAGCAGGGCGGCGGTCTCGGCGACTCGATCGACGGCGGCCAGCGTGACCACGACCGTCCGCGGGCTCGCCAGCCGGATCGCGGCGGCCAGCACGGTGTGGTCGCCGCCGCCGGCGAAGACCGCGTCCGCAGGCGGCAGGCCGTCGAGGGCCTCCGGGGCGCGGCCGTGGTGGACGCGCAGGCGGACGTGGTGGCGTTCGGCGTTGCGGCGGATCTTCTCGCACTGGGCGGGGTCCGATTCGATCGCGATCACCCAGGCGCCGAACCGCCCGCACTCCACGGCCACCGAACCCGAGCCCGCGCCCACGTCCCAGATCGTCCGGCCGGGGGCCGGGCCGAGGCGGGCCAGCACCAATGCGCGGACCTCCGGCTTGGTGATCATCGAGTCGCGGTGCTCGAACGCGTCCTCCGAGAGCGCCCAGCCGTCCGGGGCGCCCGGGTGGCCGGCCAGCCAGCGCGGCGGGCCGGGTGCGTCGTGCTCGTGCTCGTGCTCGTGCTCGTCGAGGCTGATGAGGATGTTGGGGTCGGCGAGGCCGGTTTCCGCGGGCAGGACGCCGACCTTCTCCTCGGGGGTGCCGAGGAGCTCGACCGCGTAGACGCGCTTGCCCGCGGCGTGCAGTTCCCGCGCGAGGCCGGCGGCGGTGCCCGGCGCGGTCAAGATCGCGGTCTTGGGGTGCGCCAGCGCGGCGGCCAGGGCTTTTCGCGGATCGCGGCCGTGGGCCGAGACGACCAGGGCATCGTCCCAGTCCAGGCCGATTCTCGCGAAGGCGTCCGCGACCGAGGAGACCGCCGGGATGACGTGCGGCGTGATCCCGCGGGCGCGCAGGGCCCGGACGATGCCGAAGAAGCCGGGGTCGCCGGAGGCCAGGACGGCGGTGGGGCCTTCGCGCGCGGCGATGGCGTCGAGGGCCTCGTCCAGGTGCCGGAGTTCTATTTGTTCTGCGTGCGGCGGAACGGGGGCGACCCGCAGGTGCCGGGGAGCGCCGATGACCGTTCGCGCCTCGGCCAGGGCCTTCGTGGCGTCGGGGCCAGGGGGGCGGCCGTCGCAGCCGATCACGGTGACGGTCACGCCGGGGCCTCGGCGATCTTGTGCTGGCCGGTGAAGTCGACCATGACGACGCGGACCTGCGGGGGCTTCGTTCCCGGGCTGCCTGCCTCGGCGCTGAACCGGCTCAGCACGCGGGCGGCGCGGGCGCACAGCTCGCGGCCTGCCGCCGGAAGCAGGCCGGCCTGGTCCCAGAGTTCGGCCGCGTGCCGGGCGGTGTTGGCGTCGCCGATCCGCTCGGCCAGGTCTTCCGGGCCGCCTGCGGCTCGCGTGATGTCGGCCAGCAGGGCCAGGTCCACCTTGGACCGGGTGTAGTGGGTCATCAGCACGCCCGCGGCCAGCTTGGTGAGCTTGCCCGCCATGCCGGCGAAGACGACCTGCCCGAGGTGGTGCTCGGCCGCCCGGCGCAGGGCGGCGCCGGTGAAGTCCCCCACCTCGACGAAGCACACCTCCGGCAGTTGCGGGAGGAGCTTCATGGCGCCCTTCTCGGTGCGGCCGCCGGTGCACAGCACCACCGTGTCCTCGCCCTGGGCGGCGAGCACCGAGATCGCCTGCTCCACGCTGGCCCGCCAGGACGCGGTGGAGAACGGCCGGACGATGCCGGTGGTGCCGAGGATCGAGATGCCGCCGATGATGCCGAGCCTGGCGTTAGTGGTCTTGCGCGCCATCCGCTCGCCGTCCGGTACCGAGATGATCACGGTGACGCCCGTGGTGCCCAGGTCGACGGCCTCGCCGACGGCCTGGGTGATCATCGCGCGGGGCACCGGGTTGATGGCCGGACCGCCCAGTTCGAGCCCGAGGCCCGGCTTGGTGACCACGCCCACGCCCACGCCGCCGTCCAGCTCGAGGCCAGGCTCGCCGCGCCAGCGTACGGTGGCGGTCAGCCGCGCGCCGTGGGTCACGTCCGGGTCGTCGCCGGCGTCCTTGACCACCACGGCCATCGCCTGGGCTGGTTCGACCGTGCATTCGTCCACAGGGAAGCGGACCCGCTGGCCATCCGGCAGGCCGACCTCGACGGTGTTTTGCATCTCGTGTGTGGCCAGCGCGGTGGTGGCCGCCTTGGCCGCGGCGGACGCGCAGGTCCCGGTGGTCCAGCCGGTGCGCAGCGCCTTCTTCCGCACCTTGGCCGTCCGCGGCAGGTCCGGCTCGCGCAGCTCGGGATCCTCGCTCACGTTTTGCCCTTTGTGTCCCGGAGCTGCTTCCTGGCCTGGGGTTCGGCCTTACGGTACCCGTGGAAGTGGCCGGGGTGGTACAGGTGCGAGCGGGTGCCCGTTGTCTGCAGCGCCGGGCCGACCAGCACCAGCGTGTGCTTCCAGAGCTTGCGCTGCTTGATCGTGGCAGCCAGGGTGTCGAGTCTGGTGCGGATGATCAGCTCATCCGGCCAGGTCACCTGGTAGGCGACCACGCACGGGGTGTCTGCTGGGTAGCCGCCCTGGAGGAGCTCCTCCTGCAGCTGGCCGGACCGGGCGGCCGACAGGAACAGCGCCATCGTGGTGCCGTGCCGGGCGAACTCCCCGACCTGCTCCCCCGGAGGCATCGGCGTCTTGCCGCCGCCCAGCCTGGTCAGGATCACCGACTGGGCGACCTCCGGGATGGTCAGCTCGCGCTGGATGGCGGCGGCCACCGCGGTGAAGCTGGACACGCCCGGAACGATCTCGGTGTCCAGGCCGAGTTCGGCGCACTGCTCGAGCTGCTCCTGGACGGCGCCCCAGAGCGAGGGGTCGCCGGAGTGCACCCGGGCGACGGTGAGGTTATGGCGGGCCGCGCGCTCGTAGTAGGGCAGCACGCCCTCCATGGGAAGTTGCGCGGAGTCGACGATCTCCGCGTCCGTCGTGGCGTGGGTCAAGATACGCTGGTCGACCAGGCTCGACGCCCAGATGACGATGTCGGCGGTGGCGATGGCGCGCGCGCCGCGCTGCGTGAGCAGATCCGGCGCGCCCGGGCCCGCCCCCACGAACACCACGCGCCCCGCTGGCTGGCTCCGTCCCTGCGGTTGGCTCCGTCCCTGCGGTTGGCTGCCGTCACGGGCTGGGGTGGCCTCGGTCCGTTGCTCGCCCGCCTTGGCGCCTTCTCCAACCACGGCGATGTGACCCTGCCGTGGTTCTGACCACGGCGATGTAACATCGCCGTGGTTCGGGTTTGGCGCACCGGGCGGGGTTACTGTCACTTCCGCCTCAGCGGTTGCCTGCGTTTCACTGGGGCGCGCGGTGAGGCGGCCGCCGATGCCTGAGGCCCGGAGGGCCGGGATGATCAGGGTGGACAGGTAGGGAATGTCCGAAATGTCCGCTTGGAGGGACGCCGGGGATTCGGTAGGAAGTGGCTCTCTACCGAATCTATTGGGTAGAAAGCCACTCTCATTGAATTCGAGGGGGGGTGCGGGGCGGAGGAGGTCGGCAGCGGGGGCGATTAGCTCGCCTTCCAGGCCGAGGCGGGCGCCGATGACGGCGGCGTCCAGGCGGCCGACGGCCTGGAGGCGGGCGGCCAGGACAGCGGGCGCGGGGCTGGCGGCGGCGCCGACCTTGTAGCCGACGACGGTGCCGCCGCGGGCCAGCGCCTGGTCCAGGGCGGCGACGCCGCCGTTGAGCGGGACGAGCGTGACCGGTTCGGTGCCCTCGGCCAGCGAGATGCCAGCCCGGGAGGCCAGGTCCTGCATGGCGGTGATGCCCGCCACCGTCTCCACCGCCACCTCGGGCACGATCTCGCGGACGGCCTGGGCCAGGTAGCTGAAGCTCGAGTAGAGGTTCGGGTCGCCGAGGGTGCCGAACGCGACCGAACCGGCGCCCGCGGCGAACTCCTCCGCCACCGCGGCGGCGGCCGCCTGCCAGGCCGCGGCCCGCCGCGGCGTGACGCCGCCGGTGTCGTTCAGCGCGAACTCGAGGCGGCGGATCCGGTCCGCGCCGACGTAGGCACGGATGATGCTCTCGGCGCGGCCGGGGCCCGCAGACTCGGGGTGTTCCGGGTCGGCGGCCAGCACCGGGACCAGCACCGCGTCGGCCTCGCGCAGCACCCGGACGGCCTTGACCGTGACCAGCTCCGGGTCGCCGGGCCCGACCCCCACGCCGATCAGGCGCTTCACCCCGCCCTGTCGTTTCATACCGCTCGGTCGTTTCATGCCGAGGGCACCTTGGCGCAGGCGGCGGCGAACCTGGCCGCCGCGGCCGGGTGGCCGGCCCAGTGCGTGTGCAGGTAGGAGGCCACCACCGATCCGGCCACGTGACCCTCGACGGTGCCGGGGCCGACCTGCCAGGCGGGCTGGTCTCCGGCCGCGGGCACGGCCGCGGTGCGGTGGAACTCGTGGCCGCGGACCACGTCACCCGCCCGGGCAAGCACCGAATCCGTCACGGCCACCGCCTGCCGGTAGCCCAGGGTCAGCTTCGGCGTCATCGTGGCCCGCACGTCGAGGACGCCGCACATGGGCCGGTCGTCCAGCGTCCGGGCCAGGTAGAGCAGGCCGGCGCACTCGGCCGCGACCGGCGCGCCCCGGGCGGCCAGCGCCGCGACCCGGTCGCGCAGCCGCCCGTTGGCGGACAGGCCGGCCGCGTGCATCTCGGGGAAGCCGCCGCCGAGGATCAGCCCGGCCGTCCCCGCGGGCAGGTCCTCGTCTCGCAGCGGGTCGAACCGGGCTATCCGGGCCCCGGCCGCCTCGAGGAGTTCGGCTTGCTCGGTGTAGCCGAAGGTGAAGGCCGCGCCGCCGGCTATCGCGATCGTGGCGGCTGGGCCGGTGCGCGCGGTTGCGGGCGGCGCAGACCACGCGGGGCCGGGCAGCGCGGGGGCGCGGGCCGCCAGGGCGAGCAGGGCGTCCAGGTCGCAAGAGGCGGTGACCAGGGCGCCCATCCGGTCGATGGCCTGGCCGGCCAGGGCGGCGCGCTCGGCCGCGGGGATCAGGCCGAGGTGCCGGGACGGCGTGACGATCCCCTCGGTCCGCCTGATCACGCCGAAGACCGGCAGGCCGGTGCCGCCCAGGGCGTCCCGGAGCAGCCGCTCGTGCCGGTCCGACGCGACCTGGTTGAGGATCACGCCGGCCACCGGGGTCCGCGGGTCGAAGCCGGCGAAGCCGGCCGCCAGCGCGGCCACCGAGCGCCCGGCCCGGGCCGCGTCCACCACCAGCACCACGGGCGCGCCGAGCAACCGGGCCACGTGTGCTGTAGAGCCGAAATCGGGGCCGATGGGATTAGCGGGGACAGTGGGGCTGGTGGGACTAGAGGGGCTAGTAGGGCCAGAGGGGTTAGTGGGGGCGAGGGGGTTGGTGGAGGCGAGGGGGTTGGTGGAGGCGAGGGGGTTGGTGGAGGCGAGGGGGTTGGTGGAGGCGAGGGGGTTGGTGGAGGCGGAGGCGGTGGGGTTGGCGGGCATGGCGGTGTGGTCGACACCGTCGAACAGGCCCATCACGCCTTCGACGACGGCGACCTGCGCTCCGGCCGCGCCGTGCCGGAACAGCGGCGCGATCAGCTCCTCGCCGCACAGGAACGGGTCCAGGTTCCGTGGCAGCCTGCCGGTGGCCAGGGCGTGGTAGCCGGGGTCGATGTAGTCCGGGCCGACCTTGTGCCCGGAGACCGTCAGGCCACGGGCGCGCAGTGCCGCCATCAGCCCGACGGCCACGGTGGTCTTGCCGCAGCCGGACGCCGGGGCGGCGATGACCAGGCGCGGGAGGGCTACCATTCGATGCCCTTCTGGCCCTTCTGGCCGGCGTCCATCGGGTGCTTGACCTTGGTCATCTCGGTGACCAGGTCGGCCGCCCCGGTCAGCCTGGGGTCGGCGTCCCGGCCGGTGATCACCACGTGCTGCTGGCCGGGCCGGGCGGCGAGCGCGCCGATGACCTCGTCGACGTCCACCCAGCCCCACTTCATCGGGTAGGTGAACTCGTCGAGCACATACAGCCGATAGGTCTGCGCGGCCAGGTCGCGCTTGATCTGAGCCCAGCCCTCGGCGGCCTGCTCGGCGTGGCTATCGGCGTCGCGCTGGATCCAGGACCAGCCCTCGCCCATCTTGTTCCAGCTGACCGTCCCGCCCTGGCCGGTCTCGCCGAGCAGCCGGAGCGCGCGTTCCTCGCCGACCCGCCACTTCGCCGACTTGACGAACTGGAAGACCCCGACCGGCCAGCCCTGGTTCCAGGCCCGCAGGGCCAGGCCGAACGCGGCGGTGGACTTTCCCTTGCCCGGCCCGGTGTGCACGATGAGCAGCGGGCGGTTCCGCCGCTGCCGGGTGGTCAGGCCGTCGTCCGGGACGTGTTCGGGGGTTCCCTGCGGCATCAGGCCACCCTCCCCTGCCCTGGCCCCCGGCTGAGCTGGCGGGCGACACCCGCCTCGATTTCGTCCATGCCCAGCAGGGTCGCGCCGAGCTGGACCGCCAGCCGTCCGGCCAGGCCGAGCCGCAGCACCGACGCCTCGCAGTCCACCACCACGCTGGCCGTCCCGGCCAGCCCCGGCCCTGTCAGCATGGCCGCGGCGCGGGCCAGGTCGGCGTCGCTGCCGCTGGTGGCGCGGCCGTCGGTGACCACGACGAGCAGGGCACGGCGGCGGGGATCCCGCAGGCGTTCGGCGGCCAGGACGCGAGCCGCCCGGGCCAGGCCCGCGGCCAGCGGGGTCCGGCCGCCGGTAGCCAGGCTGGCCAGGCGGCGGGCAGCGGCCTCCACCGAGGAGGTCGGCGGCAGCGCGACCTCGGCTCCCGTGCCGCGGAACGTGACCAGGCCCACCTTGTCCCGGCGCTGGTACGCGTCGAGCAGCAGGGACAGGACCGCGCCCTTGACCGCGCGCATCCGCTGCCGCGCCGCCATCGACCCGCTGGCGTCCACGGCGAAAAGCACCAGGTTTCCCTCCCGGCCCTCGCGCACCGCCTCACGCAGGTCGGCGGGGCCCGGCCGGAGGAGGGGGGAGGCAGCGCCGGCGGCGGGGGCGTCCGCGCGCGTGGACGGCGCAGTCGCGCCGCGAACCGCGGCGGCGCGGACGGTGGCGGGGAGGTGCAGGGCGAACGGCCGGTCCTGCGGGAGGCGGGCGCCGACAGTGCGGCCGAACGGGCCTCGGGCAGCGGACCGGCGGCCTGGCGCGCCCTCACCCACCCCCGGCACGGTGAGCAGCCGGGCCCGGAACGGGGCCGCGGGCGGAACCGGAGCGCTCGGCGGGGTGTCAGCGGGCTGCTCGGTCTGGTGGGTCTGGTGAGGTGTATCGGGGTCCGGGAGGCCGCCGGGGCCGCCGGGGCCGCCAGGGCCGCCGGAGGGATCGTCATCCGGATCTTGGGGACCGCGGGGATCGGGGCCGGAGCTGGCCTCCCGCAGGGCCTCGTCGAGGGCCTGCTCGTCTAGGCCGGGGGCGTCGAACGGGTCACGGCGGCGGCGGTGCGGCAGGGCCAGCCGGGCCGCGGTGCGGATGTCCTCCTCGGTCACTACGTCACGCCCGTGCCAGGCGGCCAGGGCAATCGCGGTCCGCGCGGTAACCAGGTCGGCGCGCATGCCGTCCACGCCGAACGATCCGCACACCGCGCAGATCTGGCGCAGCGCGGCGTCCGGCAGCTCGACGCCGGGGAGGCGATTTCTGGCCGTGGCGACCTGAGCGGCCAGTTTTCCGGTGTCCGCGGAGAAGCGGGTTGCGAAACCCGCGGGGTCGGCTTCGAAGGCGAGCCTGCGGCGAACCACCTCGGCCCGTTCGGCCCAATCTTGACTCGCCGTGACCTGTACCGTCAGCCCGAACCGGTCCAGCAGCTGCGGGCGGAGCTCGCCTTCCTCCGGGTTCATGGTGCCGACCAGCAGGAAACGCGAGGCGTGCCGGACCGAGACGCCCTCGCGCTCCACGTAGTTCACGCCCAGCGCGGCCGCGTCGAGCAGCAGGTCAACCAGGTGGTCGTGGAGCAGGTTGACCTCGTCCACGTAGAGCACGCCGCGGTGCGCCGCGGCCAGCAGCCCGGGCTGGAAGGCGGTCGTGCCAGCGGTCAGCACGCGCTCGATGTCCAGCGAGCCGGTCAGCCGGTCCTCGGTGGCTCCGACCGGGAGCTCGGCCAGCGTGACCGGGCGCAGCTCGGGCGGGGCTTCGCCGTGGGGGCCGGCCGGGCAGGCCGGGTCGGGCGCGGCGGGATCGCAGGAGTACGGGCAGCCGGGAACCACCGGCACCGGCGGCAGCAGCGCGGCCAGCCCGCGGACCATGGTCGACTTCGCGGTGCCCTTCTCGCCGCGGACCAGGACCCCGCCGATGGCCGGGGACACCGCGTTGAGCAGCAGCGCCAGCTTCAGGTCCGCCATCCCGACGATGCCGGCGAACGGATACTCGCTCTGCTGACTATTACTGGCGGTCGTCGCCACAGAAGCCAGTCCTTCCCGGGTTTCCTCGCCCGAAGTGGAGGAACTCAACGGCAGCCGGAGTCTCTGGCTTCCGGTCGAGACGGCGACCTCGCGGGTCACCCCCGGTCACAGTTGCGGGACAGCCCCGGATTCGCACCGGCGTTCCTCCGCGTCGCTACCTCAGCACAGCATGACATACCCGCCGGACCCGGTGCCGGACAGTACCGGCTTACCCGCCGGGTACACTGGCCCCGAACCGGAGCGCCTTTTGAGTCCGCCTGGGGCGCACGTTGCCAGCCATTCGGCAGGTAACTCTCAGCCGACGCGGGTAGCGTGAGCGCACTGGCGACACCGCCCCGGGCTTCGGGCCTGGCGAGATGGCATGTACCGACATGTGACAGATATCTCTAAACGCTGAACGGAGCATGCATGGCGAATTCGCGTGTCCTGGTGACCGGCGGTGCCGGGTTCATCGGCCGCAGGGTAGTCCGCGCTTTGCTGGCCGAGGGGCATGAGGTCACAGTGGCTGACCTTCGGGCCTTCCCTGACCCGGCGGTGCGTTCTGTCGTCGGGGACCTGTGCGAACCCGACGTGCCCGGCCGGGCCGTCCGCCTGGGGACCGATGTGATCATCCACCTGGCCGCCATCACCTCCGTGCTCGCGTCGGTCCAGGACCCGGTCAGCACCCACCGGCTCAACGTGGACGCCACCGCCCGGCTGCTCGAGCTGGCCCGCGAGAACGAGATCGGGACCTTCCTGCTCGCCTCGACCAACGCGGTCGTCGGCGCGGGCAGCGCGCCCGGCGAGGTCATCACCGAGCGGACCGTGCTCCGCCCGCTCACCCCGTACGGCGCCACCAAGGCGGCGGCGGAGATGCTGCTCGGCAGCTACGCCAACTGCTACGGCATCACCGGCGCGGCACTTCGGTTCTCCAACGTGTACGGCCCGGGGATGGGCGAGAAGGACAGCTTCATCCCCCGGCTGATGCGTGCCGCCCGGGACGGCGAGGGTGTCCAGGTCCGCGGCGACGGCAGCATGCTGCGTGACGTAGTGCACGTGGACGACATCGTGCAGGGCATCCTGACCGCCTGGCGGGGACGGCACAACGGCCCGCTGATCCTCGGCTCGGGCCGTTCGGTCACGGTGAACGAGATGGTGACGACGGCCCGCAAGGTCACCGGCGCGCCCATCCCGGGTGAGAACGTGCCGGTCGGCAACGGCGAGATGCCAGCCGTGGTACTCGACATCGCCGCGGCGACGGCGCTCGGCTACCGGCCCGCTTACGACCTGGAAGCCGGCATGGCGACGGTCTGGCCGGATTTCGATCCGAAGGAGGCGCGTGCGCATGACTTATAAGGACCCGCGGGACCAGGTGGTGGACGACGCCGCTATCAAGGCGCTGACCGCCGCCTACGGCGAGCGCGTGACCAGCCTCCCGCCGGTCGCGATCGTGATCGCCGCCTACAACGAGGCCGGGGCCATCGGGCCGGTCGTCGAGGCGCTGCCTGCCGAGGTGTGCGGGCTGGCCACGGCCACCATCGTGGTCGCCGACGGCTGTGCCGACAGTACCGTGGCCGAAGCGGCAGAGGCCGGCGCCATGGTCGCCGACGTGCCGGTCAACCGAGGCCAGGGCGCCGCACTCCGGCTCGGCTACCGGATCGCCCGGGAGGGCGCCGCCGCGTACATCATCACCACCGACGCGGACGGGCAGTACAACCCGGCCGAGATGGCGACCGTCCTGGCGCCCGTGGTGGCCGGCGAGGCGGACTTCGTGACCGGCTCCCGGCAGCTCGGCAGCCAGGAGACCAAGGACATGATCCGGCGCGCCGGGGTCAGGTTCTTCGCCAGCACGATCAGCCTGCTGACCGGGCAGCGGGTCAGCGACACGACGTTCGGCCTGCGGGCCATGCGCGCGGAGGTCACCGGCGCCGTCCAGCTCGCCCAGCCGCAGTACCAGGCGTCCGAGCTGCTGATCGGCGTCATCACCCACGGCTACAAAATCGCCGAGGTGCCCGCGACCATCCACCGGCGGCGGGTGGGTGAGAGCAAGAAGGGCCAGAACCCCCTGTACAAGCTGCACATCCCGGGGGTGAACAACCTGTTCTACGGGGTGCGCTTCGCCCGGGTGGCCTACGGCACCTGGTGGCGCGAGCGTCAGCGCTCGAAGTCGTCGTCCTCGTCTGCATCCTCGTCCGGGCGATCGGACTCGGTGGCCCGGGCGAACGGCTCGGGGCCGGGGTCGGTCGACGCGAGCGCCTCCTCGGCGGCACCAGGCGGGTCCTTGACGACGGACGCGGCGAAGAGGACGTAGTGGAAGAACAGGAAGCGGAGCAGGAACGTGCCGATGTTGGCCGTGCCGTACACGGCGTCCACGTAGAGCACGCGCTCGATCCCGGTCAGGTTCATCCAGCCCGCCGAGTGGTAGGCGAACTTGGTGGCCAGCAGGAGGATCACCACGACCATCGCGGAGACGATCCAGAACGGCAGGGTCTCCTTGAGCAGGCTCGGGCGGCCCTTCCGCTTCCACGCCCAGCGGCTGAGCACGTAGCTCACCAGCGCTCCGGAGAACCAGCTGATGATGCTCGCCCAGGTGGCGGTCAGGTCCAGCGGCCCGGTGCAGATCGTGAGCACCACCAGGGTGGTGGCGAACGCCGCGATGGCCGCGATGGTGAAGCGGCCGAAGCGGATGCCGAGCTTGCTGCGCGCCTTCTGGGTCAGCGTGTCGCCGAGCCGGCTGGTTACCAGAGTCATTGATGTCCTAGGTTAGCTGGCCGAACATGGAACGAAGACCACCAACACACTACGAAAACCCGCGCAGGCCGACAGGGCTACCCCGGCCAAGCCGCGCCATGCGGCTTGCGCGGGGATGTTTTCAGATGTTTCAGCGCCCGCACTCTGAGCACGTTACCGCCATCACGCGGCACCCCGCTGGGCGGCGGCGAAAAGTCAGGCCGATCACGACGGACCGATCACACGGACAACGGAGAGGTTAGGACCGGACCATGAGGATCTTGGTGCTGGGCGGGGACGGGTACCTGGGCTGGCCGACGGCGCTGCACCTGTCGCAGGCCGGCCACGAGGTGGCGGTGGCCGACAACTTCGTCCGCAGGCACTACGACGACGAGCTCGGGGTCGAGTCCCTGGTGCCGATCGAGCCGCTGCGGACCCGGATCGCGGTGTGGCAGGAGCTGACCGGCTTCACGATCGGCATGTACGTCGGTGACCTGACCGACCCCATGTTCACCTATCACATCATCGAGGACTTCCGGCCCGAGGCGGTCGTGCACTACGCCGAGCAGCGGGCCGCGCCGTACTCGATGATCGACCGCAGGCACGCGGTCTACACCCAGCAGAACAACGTGGTCGGCACGCTCAACGTGCTCTACGCCATCGCCGAGACCAACCCGGACATCCACCTGGTCAAGCTGGGCACGATGGGCGTGTATGGCACGCCCAACATCGACATCGAGGAGGGCTGGCTCGAGCTCGAGCACAACGGCCGGCTGGACCGGGTGCTCTACCCCAAGCGGCCGGGCTCGTTCTACCACCTGTCCAAGGTGCACGACAGCTACAACATGGAGTTCGCCTGCCGGATCTGGGACCTGCGCGCCACCGACCTGAACCAGGGCGTGGTCTACGGCCAGGCCACCCCGCAAACCGAGATGGACGAGCGGCTTGCCACCCGGTTCGACTACGACGCGGTGTTCGGCACCGTGCTGAACCGGTTCGCCATCCAGGCGGTCATCGGCCACCCGCTGACCGTGTACGGCCCCGGCAACCAGACCCGCGGCATCATCGACATCAGGGACACCGTCCGGTGTATCGAGCTGGCCTGCGAGAACCCGGCCAACCGGGGTGAATTCCGGGTGTTCAACCAGATGACCGAGTCGCTGTCGGTGCTCCAGATCGCCGAAACCGTGGCCCGCGCCTACCCGGCCGAGGTCACCATCGAGCACCTGGACAACCCGCGGGTCGAGGCGCCCGATCACTACTACAACGTCAGGCATACCAAGCTGGTCGACCTCGGCCTGGAGCCGCACCTGCTGTCCGACACGCTGATCGAGTCGCTGTTCGAGATCACAAAGCGGTACGCCCACCGCGTCCGGCTCGAGGCGCTCCGGCCCACCGTCAACTGGCGCGAGCCCAATGCTGGTTAACACTGGGCTGGCTAACACTGGGCTGGCTAACACCGGGTTGGCTAACGCGGTGCTGGTCGGGTCGCGCTGATGGCTTCGGTCTGCGCGACCTGCGGTAATCACTTTCCCGACCCTCGCCCCGGCGTCTGCGTGGTGTGCGCGGACGAGCGGCAGTGGCTGCCGCCTGGCGGGCAGCGCTGGACGACGCTGGCCGAACTGGCCGCGGCCGGGCACGCGTCGGACGTGCGCGAGGTCGAGGCCGGGCTGACCGGCATCGGCACCGACCCTCCGGTCGCCATCGGACAGCGGTCGCTGCTGGTGGCCACGTCAGCGGGCAACGTGCTGTGGGACCCGTCGGGGTTCATCGACGACGCCGCGGTGGCCGCGGTCCGGGCCGCGGGCGGGCTGAGCTTCGTGACCGCCAGCCACCCGCACTTCTACGGCGCGATAAGCGAGTGGGCGGGCGCGTTCGGCGCCGAGATCCTGGTGCCGACCGACGACGCCGGGTGGCTGCGGCCCGGTCCCGGCGCCTCGGTCCGGACCTGGGCCGGAACGCTGGACGTGCTGCCCGGGGTGACGCTGATCCAGTGCGGCGGGCACTTCCCCGGCAGCGCCGTACTGCACTGGGCCGCCGGCGCGGACGGTCGCGGCGTGCTGCTGTCCGGGGACACGATCTTCGTCACGCCGGGCGAGGACCGGGTGACGTTCGTCTGGTCGGCGCCGAACCGGCTGCCGCTCTCCGAGGCCGCCGTGACCGGCGTCTGGGACGCGGTGCGGCCGTACCGCTTCGACCGGATCTACGGCGGCTGGTGGTCCCCGGTGCTGCGTACGGACGCCTGGGAGACGGTGCGGCGGTCCGCGACGCGGTACATCGAGCACCTGCGCGGCACGGCCTAGCCAACCCGGCCCGCAGTACCTCGCCCTCAGTTCTGGCGCATGGTCCAGGCGGACGTGGCGGTTTGCCGGCGCAGCTCGTACACGCCGGGGGTCACGCCCGGGCCCGGCGCCGCCTCGACCCGCCAGAACTCCAGCTCGGGTCCCCCGGCTTCACCGGCCTCGCCGGGAGCCCGCCACCATTCCCGGTTGGTGACCCAGTGCTCCAGGATCGCCTGGACGGTATAGCGCCGGCTCCGCCACGCGAACCTGACCGGCCTGCCGTCAGGCCTGGCGTGAACCTCGACCGGCTCGCCGTACACCCTGTTCATGCCGTACCGCCCTCCTGCCGCCGTCCGCAGTGCCAGCCGGGAGAACCGGGTCGCCCGGCTTGTCGCTGCCGCGGAGGAGGAAGGCGGGCAGCCGAGCCAGTAACTTCGATCAAGATAAGCTGATTCGAACAAGGATGCAAATCATCATTACTAGCTGAGGTGTAATCGGAGAGTGACCGGTCGCGGAGGGAGGATGGCCGACGTTCTTCGGTCCCTAGATCTGGCGTCGACGATGCCATCGAGCACAACATCTGGCCAAGCGATCCCTTGTGAATGAGTAAGTTTGGGGGATAATGTGAGTGATTTCGCATTACTCAGGCGGTGGGGGGTTCACAGGACCACAGGGCCGTACCGATTACCCTCGGCCCAGGCGTGCGATCTTGTGCAGCCCGGGCGGGCATGCGAGTTCCGTGCGCGATGTGCGCCGACTCGGCGGCTGAGGCGTCAGATGTGCCCGCGGCCATAGGCGGGAGCAAGCCTCCTTCAGGCGCGGGCCTGGCTCCGAAGGGGGAGACATGCCATCAAGACCAATCCGGAGAATAGCGGGCTGGATGCTCGCACCGCTGCTGGTGGCCGGCGTGGTGACCGCGCAAGCGGCCTCGGCCTCGGCCGCCACCACCGGCAACGGCGGTCACCACAAGACCCTGTACGTCTCGCCGCACGCCTGGCCGTGGGGCGCCGACCGGTCCTGCCACTCAGCCAGATTCCGGACCATCCAGTCCGCCGTCAACGCCGCCCGCCCGGGCAGCACCGTGGTGGCCTGCCGGGGTACCTATCACGAGCAGGTCGTGGTGACCAAGCCAGTCTCACTGGAAGGCCGGCACGCGACCATCGACGAGGCCGGCGTCAACCCGGGACTGCAGCTGACCCTGCCGGGCCTCGGCAAGCAGACGATCTTCGCCGGGGTCGTGATCTTCAGCTCCGGCGTCCGGTTCAGCGGCTTCAAGGTCACCAACGCCCAGGGCGAGGGCATCCTGGCCGCCGGGCTGGGCCACGTGATCAGCGGCATCTCGATCAGCCACAGCGCCGTGGTGCACAACGACCTCGGCGGCGGCGTCCCGCCGAAGTCCAAGTATTTCGAATGCGCGGAGCAGGGGCAGGTCCCCGGTGACTGCGGCGAGGGCATTCACTTCACCGGCGTCGCCTACTCGGCGGTCAAGGACAACTTCATCGCCGGCAACTCCGGCGGGGTGCTGCTGAGCGACGACACCGGGCCCACGCACGACAACCTGGTGGCCGGCAACATCGTTACCGGCAACGCCAGCGACTGCGGGATCACCGTTCCCGGGCACAACCCCGCGGCGCTCAACGCCAAGGGCCAGCGCCAGCCGTCGGTGGCGGGTGTCTACCGGAACATCATCCGGGGCAACGTGGTGACCAACAACGGGAACAAGGGCGAGGGCGCCGGGATCCTGTTCGCCAACGCGGGACCCGGCACCGCCTCGTACGACAACCTGGTCCAGGGCAACTTCATCGCCGGCAACGAGCTGGCCGGGGTGACGATGCACGCTCACACCCTGGGCAAGGGCCAGTTCGAGGACATGAGCGGCAACAACGTGATCGGCAACAAAATCGGCAGGAACAACACTGGCGGCGACCCGCTGGACTGCCCCCCGGGGTCCGCCACGTGCTCGCCCCAGGACCTGGCGACCACCGGGATCCTGGTTTTCTCCGCCGGTACGCCCGTCGTCCTCAAGATCGCCTTCAACCACGTCTTCAACAACAAGATCGGTATCTGGCTGAGCAAGGTCGTGACGGCGTCCGGGCTGGGAACCAACACCTTCACGAACGTGACCACGCCGATCTCGGCCGGCCACTGAGCCTGGCCAGGCCGCCATGCATTCACTCGAACAGGGGTACAAAATACCGGCTCCGAGCTGAGCTGCGATAACTGAAAATGTCAGTCTCCCTCGGCATAGTGGTAGTAATTCACCCCTATGCCGAGGGAGGCAAGCGTGTGCTGGCTATGCGACCATCCTGGTGCAACCGAACTCGACTACCAGGACCACCTGCGACGGCTGATCGC
>Ga0335078_10000649_pt1 | contig 53122 bp, 40 predicted proteins | sample Lox_Sample_32_FD_206711 | JGI IMG/M metagenome (GOLD analysis project Ga0335078, IMG submission 206711) | Soil microbial communities from Loxahatchee National Wildlife Refuge, Florida, United States - Lox_Sample_3.2 | ecosystem: Environmental > Terrestrial > Soil > Wetlands | place: USA... | reverse complement strand
CCTTCTGTGGTGACCCTTTCACGGAATCAGAATCGCGGCGTGGGTGTGTTCGAGAAGATCGGCGCGGAATCGGTGCATATCTACGCCCTTCCTCTCGGTGATCCGCCCGATGTTTTGGGCGGGCTCGCCATCGTGCATGATGCCACCTACATTCACGACGAGTCGCTGCGGGTGTGGCGGGAAACTTTCCTCAGCGCAGTGGCGCACGTTCTGCTGATCATGGTGATCACGGTTTTGATCATCCGGTCGAGCGTCACGCGGCCAATCGCGCGAACCGCGCAATGGATGCGCGCTCTGCGCACGGGAATGATTTCCGCGCGCCAAAAGGCGCCGGATCTGCAAATGTTCCATCCGCTGGCGCGAGAGGTCGCAACGCTCGCCGAGAGCCTGACCCAGGCGCGATCGGCGGCGGAGAACGAGGCCCGGTTAAGGGAAGCCTCAGAGTCGGTGTGGACAGCCGACCGTCTTGCCGTGCATGTCCGGAATCACCTGAAAGGTGGACATCTCTTCGTGGTATCGAACCGCGAGCCTTACATGCACGTTCGCAACGGCAAGTCGCGGGAAGTCGTTGTTCCACCGAGTGGCTTGGTTACGGCGCTGGAGCCCGTCTTGCGCGCTTGTGACGGCACGTGGATCGCGCATGGCAGCGGCGATGCGGATCTCGAAGCGGTCGATTCGCACGACCGGCTGCGAGTTCCGCCCGACGATCCCCATTACAGTTTGCGGCGAGTGTGGCTGACCAAGAATGAAGAAGAAGGCTATTACTATGGGTTCGCCAACGAAGGACTCTGGCCGCTTTGCCATATCGCCCATACCCGGCCGATCTTTCGCGCCTCGGATTGGCAAGCCTACCAGGCGGTGAATCGTAAGTTTGCCGACGCACTGCTGGAGGAAATGGCGCAGACCGGGGACCCGGTAGTTCTGCTTCAGGACTATCATTTCGCGCTTCTGCCGCGCTATATCAAGCAGAAGCGGCCCGACGCCCGGGTGGCTATTTTCTGGCACATCCCCTGGCCGAACGCGGAGGCATTCAGCATCTGTCCTTGGCAGCAGGAATTGCTGGACGGATTGCTGGGAGCTGATTTAATTGGCTTTCATATTCAGTCTCACTGCAACAACTTTCTGCAGACTGTGGACCGGGCGCTTGAGTCCCGCATTGACTGGGAGCATTTTTCGGTGATGCGGCTTGAGCACGTGACGAACGTCAAACCCTTCCCCATCAGTGTGGAAATTGGGGATCGATCTGCCGACGACTCGCAGGTTCCCGCGTATATGGAACGGGCTGCGCTCATGAAATCGCTGGGAAGCGAAGCGGCGTTTCTGGGCGTCGGAGTGGATCGCGTGGATTACACCAAGGGTATTCTCGAGCGGTATCTGGCGATCGAGCGCTTCCTCGAAAAACACCCCAAATTTCAAGGACAGTTCACGTTTGTTCAGATCGGCGCGCCCAGCCGGACCCACATCAAGCGCTACCACGACCTGTTGGGAGAACTTGACGCGGAGACAGAACGCATCAACTGGCGGTTCCAGACGGATCGCTGGAAGCCGATTGTTTTCCTGAAGCGCCAGCACACGCACAGCGAGATTCAGCATTACTATCGCGCCGCCGACCTCTGCCTGGTGACCTCGCTGCATGACGGAATGAATCTGGTGGCGAAAGAGTTTTTAGCGGCGCGGCATGATGATCGCGGCGTGCTGGTGCTCAGTTGCTTCACCGGCGCGGCCAGGGAGCTGCGCGACGCGCTCGTCGTCAATCCCTATGACATTGATCAGACGGCGGAGGCGATTCACGCCGCCCTGGAGATGGATCCGGAAGAAAAGCAACTGCGCATGCAGCGCATGCGCAAAGTGGTGCGGGAGCACAACATTTACCGTTGGGCGGCCCGCCTGATTGAGGATTTGTGTGAGCTTCGTCTCGACGCGCGGGAAGAAAATCGGGAACGGATGCAGATCGTCTTTCCGGCGGCATGACCGGCAGGAGAGCAATGTTTGCAACTGTGGATAATCAGCCCGTGCTGGACTTGTTTTTTGGTGCGGTGATGCGGTCGCAAGGCTCAGCGCTCCTGCTGGACTATGACGGAACTCTGGCGCCGTTCTCCGTTGATCGCGGCCAGGCGTTCCCTTATGCCGGCGTCACCAGGGTTCTGGCGGACATCATGCGCACCGGATATACGCGGGTGGCCATCATTACAGGACGCGACGCGCGTGAAGTAGTGTCGTTGCTCGGCATCGAGCCCGCCCCGGAAATCTGGGGAGCGCATGGCCTGCAGCGCCTCGGCCCGGATGGCGGGCATTACATACCGCAACTGGATCAGGATGTCCTGCAGGCGCTGTGGGACGCGCAGACCTGGCTCTCGAACCACAGCCTCGCTGACCTGGCGGAAGTGAAGCCCGGGGGGATCGCCATTCACTGGCGTGGAATGGCGAAATTGCAAATCGAGGAAATCCGTAATCAGGTTCTGCTGGGCTGGTTTCCTATCGCGCAACGCTCTTTCATGTCGGTGCTTGAATTCGATGGCGGCCTGGAGATGCGGGCTCGCGAGTGTGACAAAGGAGATGCAGTTCAGGCGATCATCAGCGAACTGCAAAAAGACGCTCCCATCGCTTATCTGGGCGATGACAACACGGATGAGCGCGCATTTCGTGCCCTGGGGGAACGTGGGCTGAGCGTGCTGGTGCGCCCGGTCCGGCGCAAGACGTCGGCGAAACTGTGGTTGAAGCCGCCGGAAGAACTATTAGATTTCTTGTCGAGATGGAATAGGGCATGTCGGAAGAGGAAGACTGGATCGTTGGATGGGAGGTGAGGCGCCGATGAGCACAGCGATGGTGGATCAACCGAACCTGCGGACGGCCACAAAGCCGTTTTACTTTAATACCTCAGAACACCTGCTGCGCATTGGGCGGGAGAAGGCAAATACGCTCTCCGAATTGCTCGAAGCCCTGCGGCAGTGTCCCCCGGATTCGATCTTTCAGCACACTTTCCGTACCCTGCAGGAACATCATTTCATCCGCCGGGGGTTTTCCAACGACTTCGCTCACTGGGCGCTCTCGGCCTGCAATCAGCCGGCTCTGGCCGAGCAGTTGGCCAGCGTGGACGTGCGTCAGTTTACATCGCTCGAAGACCTCCGCCAGCACCTGGTTCACATCCTTGAGCGATACGTGAAGGAGAATCCGAACTCAGCGACGCGTTCCGCGCATGAGCCGTTTTATTTTTGCGCCTCGGACATCGTGGTGCTGCCGACACCCTACGTGCCGAATACATTGCCAGGTTTTGTGGACGCCATAAAGCAGGTCAGCGTGCACACCATCCATCACCATTTCATCGAAGCTCGGCTGCGCCTGAAGCTGATGTCTAACGATTTCTCGCAATGGTTGCTGGAGGAGATGGGATTGCCGGACACCGCCCGGGCCGTGAATCGGATTGACATCTACACCTCGACGATGGAGAACGTGCGACAGCAGATCGTCCACATCGTAGAAAGGTCGCTGCAATAAGATCGAGCCTATGACGAAGACAGCATATCCCTCCACCGCCGAACACTTGCCGAGTGCGCCGACTTCTACGCCTGGATCTGCGGCACTGCCTCCGCCTGTCGCGCCCGCATCGCCACGAAAGGTGCGCAGTTACGAGACTCCGCCCGCGCCGCAGCCTGCGCCTTGCCTTGAAAACTACCAGAGCATTATTGGTCAGGCAAACCTGGACTTGCTGCGGATCCTAGCCCGCGATCTGAAGGGCAAGACGATCAAGATGGTCAACTCGACCGCCCTCGGCGGCGGCGTGGCGGAAATGCTCAACCGCCTGGTCCCGATGCTCTCCGAGCTTGAAGTGATGACGCACTGGGATGTGATCACCGGCGGCAACGATTTCTTTGAGGTGACCAAGGCATTCCACAATGCGCTGCAGGGCGGCGAATACCAGCTCACCACGCAGGCGGAGCAGATCTTTCTCAGCTACAACGATCAGAACATGCAGCGCATGCAATTCCCGGAGGATCTGGTGGTCATCCATGATCCCCAGCCGGCCGCGCTGGTTCGCGCACGCAAGAACTCATCGGCGCACTGGGTCTGGCGGTGTCACATTGATCTTTCTCATCCTCATCCGCAGGTATGGGATTTTCTGCGCGGATTCGTCGAGCAATATGATGCCGCGATATTTTCCTCACAGTCCTTTGCGCGACAGCTTCCGATCAATCAATACCTCTTTTATCCCTGCATTGATCCTTTATCGGAGAAAAATAAGGAACTGGACGAACCTACCATTCAGGCCGTTTGTGACGAATTCAAGATTGACCGGTCGCGGCCTGTCGTTACTCAGGTCTCGCGTTTCGATCGGGCCAAGGACCCTGTGGGCGTAGTCGAAGCCTACAAACTAGCCAAGAAGTATGTGGACTGCCAGCTGGTTATGGCGGGCGGCAAAGCTGACGACGACCCGGAAGGTGCAGCGGTTCTGCAGGAGGTCAAAGCGGCTGCGGGCGACGATCCCGATATCATCATTCTTGATCTCCCACCCTGGTGCGCTCTGGAGATTAACGCACTGCAGCGCGCTTCCACTCTAATCGTCCAGAAGTCCATCAAAGAAGGCTTTGGTCTCACGGTTACTGAGGCGTTATGGAAGGCAAAGCCCACGATTGCCGGCGCGGTGGGTGGTATTCCCAATCAGATCATCCATAATCTGACGGGCATTCTCGTGCATTCCGTCGAGGGATGCGCCTATCAGATTCGATATCTTCTCACGCATCCCGACGTTGCCCGCCGCTTGGGGGAAAACGGCCGCGAGCACGTGAAAGAGAATTTTCTCATGACCACAAACGTAAAGCGCTGGCTGCTTCTTTTTCGCATTCTCAGTGGAAATCAAACGGTGTCACTACCATGAGAGGATCCCCGCCGCTAACCTACAGCAACAACAGGTCTAACTTAGGGGCCTCACCGGATGGTTTGCGGCAATGGATTTTCTATAGTTATAGGATTGCACCGCAATGCGGTTTTACCTGCATGTGGTGAAGTTGTCCGAGCGAGCCCTTATGTTGATTGGCGCAATTGTGCTGCCGGAACCCTGTTCTGTGAAGAGCGATCCTGCCTACTCGGTCAGGGTGCCGAGAAACTCTGAGCTGCTGGCCCATGTTTATACCTCATGCATCGAGGTTCTTGGCAGCTCGGTTCTGGAAAGAGTAGTTCGCAACTTGCGAAGCGCCGGCGTCGCTGCGATCAACGTCATCGCCGATTCGCGTTTCGCTTCCCACCTACCATCGGTTTCTCTGGCGCCGGTCCGCTTAACCGGAATGGCTGAAGGTATTGAGGAAGTTGCAGAGAGCGTTTTCAAGGAGTACGTTGCGCAGGGACTCGAGCTTGTTGTTGTGATCAAACTCGGACCTTATGCCGAGTTCGACCTCGCCGATCTGATTCGCTTTCACCGGGAACGAAATCACGGGGTCACCAGAGTGACAGACAATCAGCGGCAACTGCCGATCTGGCTTATCGGTGCCCAAGCCGTTCGATGGACGCACAGAACAACGATGGCCGAGTTGGTGGAATCGCGCAACGCATCCGATCTCGAGCCCTACGTTCTCCGGGGCTACGTAAATCACCTGGAGGGCGCTCAAGACTTACGCCGTCTGGCGGTGGATGCCTTCCTTTCACGTTGTGAAGTGAAGCCCGGCGGGCGCGAAATCAGACCCGGCGTCTGGATTGAAGATGGGGTCGAAGCGCATCGCACCGTGCGCATCGTTGCCCCCGCTTATGTAGGCGCTGGGACGGCGGTCCAAGCCGACACCTTGATTACCCGCTTCAGCAATGTTGAACGTGATTGCATTCTCGACGCGGGAGCCGTTGTCGAAGACACCTCAGTGCTGAAAAACACCTACGTTGGCCGCGGCCTTGATGTGTCGCACGCTGTCGTGGACGGTAAAGTGCTAGTTCACCTCCGTCACAACCTGGCGGTTATCGTAGAAGACCCGAGATTCCTTCGCCGTACCCTGGCAGCGGAAGCGGTCTCTTCCTCAGCCACAGCCGGAAAATCAAGCTATGCCGAACAACTTCTCGCCGCCGCTTGGAGTCAACTTGCTTCCTAGCCCGGGAACGTCCGTAGGCCCTACTGAGCTCCCCCACCCGGACAATGCACTTTTGAGTAGTTTTCCACAGGCAATCTAAGGTCTTCTCTGTATTCCTCCCTAGGGGCATTCCCCGATACCTTCCTACATATTTTCCTGTAGACACCGCTTGGGAGGTTCAGATGCCGGTTTTCAGAAGTCTGTTTTCTTGCATTCGACTTGGCTCAATCTTCAGGAACTCCGGTCGCCGTTCCGGGTTTCGGTTTCTTATCCTATTAAACGCCTTAACTACTTTGCCTGTAATGGCAACGGTCACAGCCGTCTCCGTGCAATCCCCGAATGTTTCTAAGACAGGAACGACGCACGTTAGCTCGCCGGTTCACCTTGCGGCCACTGCCGAGAGCGACCTGCAGATTACGGGGTACGTGGTCTACGTTGATGGGCAAAATGTCTTCCGGAATTTCAGCCCGTCGTTGGACGCTTGGGTCGCAATTCCTGCCGGAGCGGTTCACTCGCTTTACATCAAGGCATGGGACAAGAGTGGATCGGCGCTGGCCACTTCGACGTACTCGATTAAGGCTACAGCCCTTGCCCCGCCGACGCCTGCGGCCACCGCAAATCGGATAGAAAATATCGACAACATGACCGACTGGGTCGTGGACAATAACAACGATGTCGGCGGCCAGTGTAACGACGGCAGCATGGGAACCTTCGATAACCAGTCTGATCCCAATACAAGTAATTCTCCCGCTCACGACGGGGAAGGACAGCACTTCGTTCTGATGAGCAAATGCCAGTACGACGATAGTCTGTTCCTGTGGAAGAATCCCGGCGGCGCCCAACCATCGAGCACAAATTTTCTCTGGGACTTCTGGTTCTACATTCCTTCTTCAACTCAGAATCACACGGTACAGGCGACCGAATTTGACCTGTTTCAGGCGGTAACACTGAGCGATGGCGTGCACTGGTTCATGTTCGGATCGCAATGCAACTACGCCACGAACCAGTGGCAAATCTGGCTTCCGAAAGGCAACGGGCTGAGCTGGGTGAATGCCGGGTTTTCTAACTGCCAGTTTGCCACCGGCGTGTGGCACCACGCGACTTACTTCCTGCAAAGGGTGACCCCCAGCGGTTACCAGGTCATTCCCGCAGATTTCAATTCCAACAACGACACCAATAGCGATCTGCGCTTTGTAACGCTGAGCATTGATGGCAACACGATGTTCTTAAACGGTCTGTCTTACTCGACAAAGAAGTCCAACTGGTCGCCGACGCTTGGTGTGCAACATCAATTGGATAGCTCGGTAAGCGGAGTGACGATTGAGGAGTATACAGACCAGGAATCTCTGACTACCTGGTAAGGCAGATTGTTCGCAACACAGCACTCGCGGCCCCGGGCGTCATTGCCCGGGGTCCTCTTCTCCGCGAGAACTTAGCCCCGACGGCCCACGCAGGCTCGATTGCAGAGTCCAGTTGGAAGAAAAGGTCGAGAATCTGCGAAACAGCGCGGACCCCACCGACGCGCGCCACGATCGAGGCCGCGATCTCGGTTCGACGATGGAACCCAGCGTTTGTTTGCAGCGCTCAAGTTCGAACCAGCGCAGGTAGTGCCGCACCACCCTGGGCATCGTCATTCTCAGCGCGGCGGAAAAATTCTGCTCTGCCATTTGACGTTGCCGGTCACGCGACTCCAACACTCCAATCAACTTGCCGGCAAGATCGGTGGCGTCGCCCTTCTTATAGAAAGTGACCGCCATCTCTTCGTCCCTGGCCATGTCACGAAAATCGGGAATATCGGCGCAAACGATAGGCACTCCGAACTCACACGCCAAGTGGGCGGGGCCGCTGGAGCCGGTTGAAGAATCGTACGGCATCGTCATCACGCTGCTGCTCTTGAACAACTCAGGAATCATCTCTTCGGCCACGTATCCGTGGAACTCGATTCGAGAAATTCCGCGCACTGACTCTCGGACGGACTCCCAGTAACCGGGCGTGGTGTGGTGATTGCCGCCGGCGATGACCAGCCGGGCGTTCGGTATTTTCTCCAGCACCGCGGGAAAGGCTGCGATAAGCGTTTCCAGCCGCTTGTAAGTTCCCCAGTGGCCAATCGCGAGAATGCGATGGTCTGGAGTGCCGCGCTTGGCAAGATTGGGCGCCGTGGGGCACTGTGTGAAAATGCCGTGCGTGCCAAGCAGAACATTCTCCGCTGAATACTTTTCGCTCAGCGTGCGCTGATATCCGGAAAGCAGCACCGAAACAGAGTTAGCTTGCAGAAGGATTCGGGTTGCGATGTCGCTGCCCAGGCGGAAAAAGCGCTCCCGCTTTACGCCCGCCCCTGCGAAGTCCACGTGCTCGATGATATGGTGCAGCGTGACGTGGGTGTAGAAGCCGGAGGCCCGGGTCAGGGCGGGCACGCAAAGGCCGGCAAATGCCGCCACCGGATTTCTGGGCGTTCCAAATGTCGAAAAAACAAGATTGAACCAGACCACATCAGGCCGTATCCGGTAAATAGCTTTGAGTAAATGCACCGGAGTTGCCATGCTATTGAACTTCCAGCAACGGGTTACATGGAAACCGGGCAATTCCGCTTCCTGCCCGCATTCCTGGCGGTTCCCGTCCGCGTCGGTGACAAACTCGTAGGTGTCGAGATGATCGGCCACGATCATCAGGTTGACGGAAGGGTTGCGCCGAAGCTCGGTCGCGATATGGAGTGCGTATTCATTGAGCTGTCGGTTGCTAGGGGGAAAGGCCGTAACTAAACAGAGCTTCATCGGACTCCAATGGTCAGAAAATCGTGATATTCACGTAGGGCCTGAGTTGTTGACTGCCGGATGCAGGGAAATTGAAAAAATCTTCCTGCTGCATGCCGGCAGAAAAGCGGATGGGGTAACGGATCGAGATCCGATTTCCCTCGTCGGTGAAGGTGCGGTGGATGGGCACGGCATAGGAAACCGCGAAACCGCTCAGCACCGCGTCGTACGCATGGAAGCCCATATTACGGGAGTATGCGGCGGTGGCCTGAATGCTCCAGTTTCGCGTTGGACTGTACTGAAAGCTGGCGGCAGGCCGGATGGCTTGCGAAATCGCGTACTGCATTCCCTCGACACGCCAGGCCCGTAGATTTTCGGCCACGGCGCGTATGCTCAGCTTCGGGGTGAATATGTGTTCAATACCGGCGTAGATGGACGTGAAATAAAATTCGCGCACGATCGGCCTGTATTGATCGTCACGGGCGCCCCAGCCCGTCACAAAAGCTGTCTTGCCCCAGGGCCTGCCCACCCGGAAATCAACCTCGCCCGCCAGATCGCGAGAATGCTGGTTGTTTTCGGTGAACGGCCCCGCCTCGCGAATGGCGTAGCCACTTACCGAAACCATGTCAAAGAACGAACTGGTTGACAGGTAAACGAACTGACGAAGGAGATTCTGATTCATGTCATAAGGATCTTCGGAGTCCCGACGAATCGTTCCCTGAATGCCAGTGCTGAAAGTCAGCGCATTGTTGCCAAGATGGACCGTCGGATTCAGACCGAAGTTAAACGTGTAATCCGTGGTATCGCGGTTGATGATGGCATCGGCACTGGGCAGTGAAATCTCGCCGCGCGCGTTGCGAATCTGAAAAAATCCTCCTGCCCCGGGCAGATCGGCAAAGTGAAGGTGGTACGCTCCGGTCCATTGCGTCTCCAGAGAGGATCGCGGCGACGGCAGCAACCCCTGGCGGCCCGGTATCGGATTTGGAACATCCAGCTTCGCATCCAGCGGATAGATGGTCGTATCTTCGAAGATCGGGGCGACCGAAAAATCCGACAGAACGCTTAGCCTGTCATTGATTCGCAAACCTTCATCGCCCGCAGCCCGCAGCAATTCCTGCTCCGCGGTTTCGTCCTGCCCGGCCGCTTCCGCCGCCTGCGCAAACGCCGTCAGCGATTGCACACTCTGATGTTGCTGCCGGTAAACATTCGCTCGGGCCAACAGATATTCGTAACTCGGATCACTGTCGGCGGAAACAGGGACCGACGATATTTGCGCTTCGGCCCTGCTCGTGTCGCCTTGAGCCAGGTAGGCGTTTGCCAGGCCCACGCGCGCCGAGCTTTCCGCAGCGCCCGCGGCGATGGCGTGTTGGAAATATTGCTCCGCCAGTTGGAAATCGTGGAGCGACAGGAAGACATCTGCCGCTTCGACCCATTGCGATCCGGTCGGCGGGGTGGCCTGATTCGTGCGGACTTCCATAAAGCCCAAAGCTATTTGCCGCCGCGCCTCGTCGGACTCGCCTGAGGCGGCCATTTGCCGGGCGACGGCAAGCCGAACCGCCAGCCGGTCGGCATCCGGCGCGACCAGCGCTTTTTCAAATCGTTCCATGGCGGCGGAGCGGTCGCCGAGCGCACTCAAGGCTTCGCCAGTGGAAACCAGTGTTGTGCTCATGGCACCCGGTTCTGCCTGGGCCTTCTGCTCCGCCAGTTCCACGTTCGCCATTGTATTGGCGCGATCGTGGAGCTTCGCATAGCAAAGGGCAAGCCTGGCGTAAATGGCACTATCGCTCGGCGTCAGCTTTTCCGCAATCTGCAATTCTGCGATCGCTTCCTGGTAATGGAACAATCCGTACAGTGCATTGGCCAAGGCAAGATGCAGACTGCCGTCGTTCGGCGAAAACTTGATCGCAAAGCGGTATTCTACAGCCGCCTTGGTGAGCGCTCCTTCATCGCCGTAGGCAGTTGCGCGGATCAGATGAATGGGCATGGAGTCGCCCATTTCTTCCTGCGCAACTTGCACCTGTTTCAAGGCCACTCGCGGATGATGCAAGCTCAAGCTCGCGTAAGCCAGCCCCAGGTGCGCTTCGCCGTTCTTCGGTTCGAGCCGCAACGCAGCCTCGAAGTCCGACGCGGCCGATGATGCCTGGTGCAGGTCGTTATATACGTATCCGCGGTTTACGTAAGCCGTTGCCACGTTCGGATCGCGGTCCACGGCGCGGCTGAAATCGCCCTCCGCGTCTTCCAGCGCTCCGGCATGCTTGTGCACATAGCCCGCCAGCAAAGGCAGGTCAGGTTCTTTTGGCAATAAGGGCTCATACTGCGCCGTAAGCTTCAACAGATCCTCGTAGCGTTCAAGATGCAGCCAGTCGTATCCCAGATAAACCACAACATCGCGATCTCGCGGCAGTTTCTGAATTGCCTCTTGACCTACATCCGCCGACTCCTGATATTTGCCGGTCCAACTGAGATATCGTTCTTTCTCCCGCAAAATGAACGGCTGATGCTGCATCTCCGGAGTCGCCCGGGCCAGCCATTCCGCGGCCAGCGAAAAATGTTTGTCCTCGATGGCGGCATTCATGCCGCCGGCGATGATCAACGGATTCTTCGGCGCCAGTTCATAAGCGCGGCGGTACGAGTTCTGCGACTTGGCAAATTCTTTCTGCGATGCATACAGGTCGCCCAGCGCGAGATACGGGATGTATAGCTTCGGGTAGGCTTCGGCCAGCCGGTGGAAGTACTTCTCGGCGTCCTGTGTGTGTCCCGACTCACGTGAAACAAAGCCTAGCGAGACCAGAGCGGACCGGTTCACCGGATCCACAACGAGGATCTTCTTATACACCGCGATGGCTTCTTCCGGGTGTCCGAGTTTTGCCAACAAATCTCCGCTCACTTGCAGGTTGCTGGGATCTTTCGGGTTGAGATTCAGCGCCTCCTGAATATCCTGCTCAGCGCCATTGAGATTGCCAGCGTTCATCTTGATCTGTGCGCGCAATCGTAGAAATGCCGGCCGGTTCGCCCCATGCTCATCGAGAGCCGCGATTTGCGACTGGGCGATTTCCAGTTGCTGCTTGGCCGCAGAGTCGTTATTCAGGCCCTTGCAAAGCTCCAGCAGATTCAAGTGCAGTTGAATGCCATATAGCGGCCCTTCCACCGGCGCTTGCGGCAGGCGGGACAATGCTTCGGTGTATTCGCGGACTGCATCTTCATTCTGTTCTCGCAGCCTGTCAATCTCGCCACGGATGGCATGCAGCCGGTAGCTCTCGGGGTCAAGTGAAGCAGCTCGTTTGAGAAAAGGGTCGGCATTGTCCGCCGCGTTGATATTGATCTGCGCCTCGGCTGCGGAAAGCTGTAAGCCATCATCTCCGGGAGCGCTGTCAGCTGCCTTCGCGTAGAGGGTCGCCGACTCATCCGGCTGACCATTGAGTTGGTAGGTGTAAGCAAGTTCAGCCATGATCTGCGGATTGGGATTGTGAATCGTTTTCAGCGCCGAAATCGCAGCTTTGTAATTTCCCGTCTCACGATAGAAACCGGCCAGCGAGCGTTCCACATCTGGGTTATTCGGCGCGCGCTTCTTCGCCATCTCCAGATACCGGCTGGCTTGATCGTAACGCTGCAGGCGCTGGCAAGAGAGCGCCATTAAAACTTCAAGGCGCGCGGAGGGGCCCATCGCCTCGGCGCTGCTCAGAATGCTGAGCGCATGTTCGTAGTCGCCGGATTGCAGCAGGAGTTCGCCCAGCAATTCGGCGTCGCCGGCTCGCTTGGGAGCGGAGGCAAGCACCTGAGTCAGTAGACGCACTGCTTCATCACGACGCCCCATCAAGCTATAGGTTTGCGCCAATCCAGAGAGTCCGTCGAGCGAAGTAGGATCGAGTTTCAGCCCGTGGTTATAAGCATCGAGCGAGAGCTGCGGTTTTCTTGCCAGGCGCGCCGTATAGCCTAGCAGGAACCAAAGCTGAGCATCGCTCGGAGCCGCTTCGCTGGCGCGCTGCGCATAATTCAATGCCGCCGGGTAATCACCGTTCTTGAGCGCAGCTTCCGCGGCCCGAGCCAGCCGCGCGTTCTGAATGTTCGATCCCCATCCCAGCTCTTTCTGGGTGGAATTCTTGTTCGGGTCGGTCTGCGGCGGCGGCGAGGGTGACTCTGCCCCCACCTTATAGGTCTGCGCCCATGCCACGTGCAAGAGGGCACCAGCCTGAACGCACACCAACAGCAATTTGACATAACCGCGGCGCAACGTTTCTCTCCCCCACCAGTACTTGTAGATTTCAGAATCCTTCGATTCAGAAATGCACCTGCGCGTTGGCTTAGATGCCCAGTGCTGGGGGCCTCCGGTACGGGTTTGGAGCAACCCGCGCAGCCGCTATGGAATCGAACATCGCTCGGGAGGAGACTGTGGAGAGAGTTGAATGCGCCGCCGATGCGCGGCCCATACCGATCAGTGTGATCTTCCTGGCGGCGTTTGCAATTCACGCACCTCTGCTGCTGACGAAATTACCGCTGCGGTCTTACGATGCCAACTTCCATATCTTTCTCGCGTCCCATTACGTCCACCACTGGTTTGATCCCTGGAATCCCAAATGGTACGCGGGCTTTTCGCAGACAACTTATCCACCGTTGCCGCAGCAGTGGTTGGCGCTGATCTCCTACATCACCGGCCTCGACCTGGCCTATATGGCGGTGCAACTGATTGCAATTTTGTTGCTGGCGCTTGGCGTGTACCGCTTCGCGCAGCTTTGGGTTGACCGCCGGGCCGCATCGCTGGCCGCGCTGGCCAGCGTCTTTCTCGGTTCCGAGGCTTTTCTGGTTTATTGCGCGGGGCAACTGTCCACGACTTTTGCCGCCCCGCTTTACCTCAATGCGCTGCCGTATCTATACGAATGGATACGGCATTCGCGCTGGCGCTCGCTGCTGAAGGGCGGAGTTCTGTGCGTGGCCGCTGCGGCGGCTCACCATGCAACGCTGCTCTTCGGCTCTTTTCTGTTCGCGATCCCGGTGCTGGCACTGGCATTTTTCGATCGCGAGGAAGGCGAGCGCGTGTCGGCTTCCGGATTCGCTCTCCGTACTTTGGCCGCCGCCGTGCTCGTGGGCGCCGCCATCGCCGTGGTGCTCTTACCCTTCTGGATTGCGCTCATTCGCTACCCGGTAACGCAGACTCCAATTCCTCACCCCAGCCGGGCAAACTACATTCTGAATCCGGACTGGGGAATCAACTACTTTGTCGTGCCCTACGGAGCGATGCTGCTGGCCTTGCCTTTCATTTTGTGGCGCGGCTCCGCGGTCCGACGTTTGCGTCCGCTACTTTTCGGCTTCTGGCTGGCATTCCTCCTGGGGATTGGTGGCACAACGCCCGTCGCAAGGCTGCTGTTGGGACGCGCGTTTGAAGTCATCACCATGGAACGCTTCAGCTACTGGGCCACGCTGCTGGCGTTACCCTTCGTGGGCCTCCTGGCGAAGGAGTTGATTGACCGTTTCCGCTTCAAGGCCGTAGTCGGCCTGACCTTGGCGGCTGGAATCAGCTGTGCCATAGCGGCTGCCTGGGTTATTTATCGCCCGTCCGACGCAGCCGATTTCAAAGTGGACTCCGTTGCTGCCTGGCTTAACCGCGATGGGCATGACCGTTATCGCTACGTCACCTTGGGATTTGGCAACAAGATCTCGCGCCTGGCTGTTCTTGCCAACGCGGGCAGCGTGGACGGCGAGTGGAACTCGGGACGCATGTTACCGGAGCTCACAGAAAACGGCGCCGGCGCTCTGACCAGTTCCAAGTTCTTTGGCGCAGCTGGCATCGCGGCTTTGAGCGCCATCCTTCACCACGCGGATCACTACGGTCTGAAGTGGGTGTTTGTACACGACCCTTACTATGAACCGCTGCTCGTCTTCGCGGGATGGCGCCGCGTGGACGATTTGGAAGACCGCACAATTTCGGTCTGGGCGAAAGAAGACGTGCCTCCGGCAACGCCGCTGAACGCACCGCAAATACCGCCCCCGTGGCAGGGCCTTCTGTGGGGCATTTTGCCCATCGGCAGCAGTATCCTGGCGATGTTACTGGCCCTGATTCCCGACAGAAAGCCGGTTGCGACAACGGCGTCGCAGCCGGCCACTTCGAATGGAGATCTTGTGTTAGGGAGGCTGGCATCATGACCCGCCTGCTCGGGCTTGTCATTTTTGTCGCGACTGTCATTTTGGTCACTGTAGGCACTCTTTGGCCGAACGATTCTGGAGTCGTCCTGGGCGGCAGTGGTCCCCGTTTGCTGCGTCCTACTTCACCGCAAGCTGCCGTCGAGAACTTGCTCGGGGAAATCAGTCGGCATGATTGGCAAGCCGCATACAACAGTCTGGCCAACAAAGCGGAATTCTCCGAGCCCGAGTTTGAACGCGACTTGAGTGGCAGTTACGGCAGCCTTCGCGTCTATGCCCGGCTCGATGGATTCGAGCTGCAACCGCTTCACGCCACCGCCGACGAAGCGCAGTTTCGCGCTTACATCCGCTGGTCCACGGTGGTCGGCTCCTTTCAGGACGTTCGCGTCATCAAGACGCAAAAAGAAGACAATCGCTGGATCGTAATTTGGCCGCTGGTGAAAGAAGCGAGAGTTCCTCCACAGGTGATTCCGGTTAACTACCTGCGCTGGGATGTAATCTACCGCGGGCCGGAAGACGATTGGGGAGCGCAAGACGTCGAAGCGCCGCACGTTCGCATCGTGGACATGCATCCGATCGACCGCGGTGACGGCGTTGTGGTGCTTGGCGAGATTCTCAACGAAGACGTGGTTCCCGCGTATGTAACCGTGAAGGCAACTTTGTTGCGAAAAGACGGCTCCGCTATCGCCACCGAAGACGCCTTCGACAAGATGTCGCACGTCCTGCTGCCGAAGCAGGTTTCGCCCTTCCGCATTGATTTCCGCCGCGTTCGCTTGTCACAGGTAGATAGCGTACAAATGAATCCATCATCGAGCCTGGTGGGAGCTTCGGCGGACCCGGTGATTGAAATTGAAGGCCAAAAACTTAATCCGTTGCCGCAGCCTTCTTTGAGTGGTCAACTGATCAATCAAAGCGGCCAGGTGGTGAGCATCGCACACGTGCTCGGAACGTTCTACGACAAAAACGGACAACTGGTCTGGGTGGCCGATCACTATGCCGATCGAGCGCTGCTGCCGCAAACACCGGAATCGTTCGCGATCGCCATTCCGCCCGACCTAGAAAGCAAAGTCGCGACTTACCGGGTGATTACCAATACCTACAGCGCGGATCAATTCCGATGAAACGCGGATTCCTTCTCGTCACGCTGGCTCTTCTCACCACCGGCGCTCTCCGGTTGGCTGCCAATGAGGTCGGGATGATGCATCCGCCCAAGACCATTGTCGCCGGCACCGGTTTCTCCATACCAACCTCCGGCGATGGCGAGGCTGCGCTCTACATTGTCGGCCCCGCACAGGTGATCCGCCGGAATATAAAGCTTGGCGAGACGGTGACCTTCGCCGCAAGCGATCTGGTGAATGCTGGCCATTATTCCGTTTCCATCGTTTCGGGTTCGTTCAGTCAAAGCGCCGACATGGATGTTCTGTCCGCGCCGCAAGCGGCATCCATAAGCCTGCTGGCCAAACCCTCCCGCTTGCCGGTGGATCGGCCACAGGGCATCAGCGGCGTTGCCTACGTTTTCGACACGTTCCGCAACTTGATCCTGCAGAACGTCCCGGTCGAATTCCAGCTTTCCGTCCTGTCGGGCGCTCCTTCTACGCAAACGGTGGAAACGAAAAATGGCGTCGCCTGGATCCGAATGAACTCCGGAGCCAAGGCCGGGATCGCCCAGCTGCAGGCTCATGTGGAAAGCGTCAGCGAGAAGCGAGTGTTGCAAGAAGTCCCCAGCGAGCCGTGCCGCCTCAAGATGACGGCGCAGGGAGCTGGCGAGAAGATCAAGCTGCAGACCGACCCTCTGCGTGATTGCAGCGGCAACGCGGTTCCCGACGGCACGGTTGTCACCTTTACCGAAACTTACCCGGAAGGCATCGCCACCGTGGACGTCCCGCTGAAGCGTGGCATAGCGCAGACGGAAATGCCGGCACACCCCGGCGCGGTCATTTCCGTTGCTACCGGCGTTGTCCTGGGAAATGAAATCCACTGGGGAGGTGCGCGATGAAAAGTTTTGCGCAAATCCTCTGCAAGCCCATCCTGATTGCGGTTATCGCATGGGCGGCATTATTTGCCTCTGGCATCGAACAGCCGGAAATGCGGGTTGGGCCCACGGCATCTGTTGGACCGCGAGTTTTGGAAGATCAGACGGAAAAGGTGGTGATCCGCGATTATAAGGAAGCCTGGCAGGGGCTGAGCAATGCGCTGGCGGAAAATCGCACCGATCTGCTTGACGCCGACTTCGTCGGCATCGCAAAAGAGAAACTCATCAACACCATCCGAGAGCAGCAGAAACTCGGCATCCAGACCCGCTATACGGAGCGCTCGCACGATGTGAAGTTAGTTTTCTATTCGCCGGAAGGCCTTTCCATCCAGTTGCTCGATACCGTGGAATACGACGTGCAAATTACCGATCACGAGAAAGCCCAGGCGGTTCAGCACCTCCGCACGCGATACGTCGCAGTTCTGACGCCCACCGAAGTCCGCTGGAAAGTCCGTATCTTTCAGGGCGCGCCGGAATAAGCCGGCGCTACGCTTCAGACACTGCCACTTCGTCATCCCGAGCGTAGCGAGGGATCTGCAGTTTGCGCGATCAGGCAATAAAATCGCCATCCCTGACAACGTTCCCGCCCAATCTCCCATCCCAGAGATGTTGTTTCCGTAACCGAGGAGCCCTTCGATGATTTCGCTCGTCGTCCCGATCTATAACGAGGAAGAGATTATCTCTATTCTGCATCGGGCGGTGGTGAGTGCAATGCAGGCTGAGGAAGACTGGGAAGTCGTCTACGTCAATGACGGTTCGAAGGACTCGTCCCTCGATTGCCTGCGCGAATTGCAGTTGAGCGACCCACACGTCGTCATCGCCGATCTTTCGCGCAATTGGGGCCACCCCGGGGCCGTTGCCGCCGGATTGAAGGTTGCGCGCGGCGACGCAGTTGTCTTGCTGGACGGGGATTTGCAGGATCCTCCCGAAGTGATTCCCAAGTTGGTTGCCGCTTGGCGCGGCGGGGCTCAGGTTGTCACCGCGGTGCGCCGACGCCGCGAAGAAAGCCGTAAATACCTCGCTGTGCTGTTCCCGCTTTTCTATCGGGTTCTAGGGGTGGTTTCCGACTTCCCCATTCCTCTGAATGCCGGGATTTTTGGTCTCCTCGATCGCCAGGCCGTAGATTCCATCAATTCTTTGCGCGAAGGCAATCGTTATCTTCCCGGGTTGCGCGCCTGGGTTGGCTATCGAACCGCTATCGTTTACTACGACCGCCACGACCGCGTGGGCGGCGGAGGCAAGCTTACTTTCTTAAGCCGCATCAAGTACGCGATGGACGCGATCACCAGCTTCAGCTACAAGCCGCTGCGCCTGAGTTTCGCGCTGGCCGGGCCGGCAATTTTCCTGGCGGTAGTTCTTGGAATCGCGGCCCTGGCTTCGCACAGCCCGATCAATCCCCTCGCCTACGCCCTTATCGCAGCGGTACTCCTCATGGGTGGGATGGTGCTGTTGTGTCTCGGAATTCTCGGCGAGTATCTGGGAAGAATCTACGACGAAGTGCGCGGCCGCCCGCTCTCGATCATCAACAACATCTACGACAATGGACAGGCGCATCGTCGCCAGTTCACTCGCTCGCGAGTGGATGATCTGGAAAAGCTCTTCCCGGCAGCCTAGCGAGTGCCATCAAGTCGTTCGGGCGCCGCGAATGCAATTGCCCCAGCGACGCTCGCGCATTTCCCATCCAAGCTCAAGTCCTGTAAAATACCTCTTTTGCGTCCCATGCCAGGCGGAAACTGTGGCCTGCCCGTGTCCGCCGGCGACCCGCGATCAAAGGAGATTTCTCACGCAATGGCTATTCCTGCCACCCAGCTCCGCCCCGGCATGATCATCAAACATAACAATGACCTGCACTCGGTCTTCAGCGTCGAGCATCGTACGCCAGGCAACCTGCGCGCCTTCATCCAGGCAAAACTGCGCAATCTGCGCACCGGCGCCATGTTCGAGCACCGCTTCCGCTCTCCCGACCCCATCGAAAAGATCAACGTGGATGAGCAGGAGATGGAGTTCCTCTACGCCGATGGCGACAGCTACTACTTCATGGACACGACCAATTTCGAACAAACTCACTTGACGAAAGAAGTGCTTGGCGACGCCGTCGATTACCTGACGTCCAATCTGAAAATCAAAGTGGAGTTCTTTGACGGCAAGGCCGTAGGCATCGAGTTGCCGCAAACGGTGGAGTTGACCGTGGTAGAAACCGAGCCCGGCCTGAAGAGCGCGACCGCCTCGAGCGTGACCAAGGCGGCAAAAACCGAGACCGGCCTTGTGGTGCAGGTGCCGCCGTTTATCAACGAAGGCGAGAAGATCAAGGTGGATACGGCCGAAGGCGTGTATCTGTCGCGAGCCTGAGAGAAGTCAGAAAAGTCTGACTTTCTTATTTCTGCATTTGATCACGATGACCTCGACCGACAGCGCTGTTGAAGCCCGCCGCTTCCTGGTTCGCGGCCGGGTACAAGGCGTAGGATTCCGCTGGTTTGTAGAGCGCGAGGCGCATATCCTTGGCATTGCAGGTTGGGTGCGCAACAAACCCGACAGCAGCGTGGAAGTCATGGCTATGGGCACGCGCAATCAGCTTGCCGGGCTGCGCTCGCGACTGCGCGAAGGCCCGCGTGCCGCGCGCGTGGATGACGTCGAAGAGTTCGAAGCCAAGCCGGTCGCCGGCCTGAGCACATTTCGCATTGAAGGAGCCTGGTAAATGTCGGCTAATATCGCTCCCATTAAGCAGCGCGTGAATTGCGAGCCGCTGAAAAAGCTGATCCGCGAAGTTCCTGACTTCCCCAAAAAGGGGATCCTATTTTACGACATCACCACGCTGCTCAAAGACAAGCGCGGCTTTGCCACGCTCATTGACGCGCTCGCCGAGCGCTATCTCGACAAGAAAGTGGACCTGGTGTTGGGCATGGAGGCGCGCGGCTTCATCTTTGCGCCTGCGCTGGCCTATCGCCTGAATGCCGGATTCGTTCCCATCCGCAAGCCCGGCAAACTGCCCGCCGAAACCACGCGTTACGATTACGAACTGGAATACGGCAGCAACACGCTCGAAGTCCACAAAGACGCGATTCAGGCGGGACAACGGGTGATCATTGTGGATGATCTGCTCGCCACCGGCGGCACGGCGCAGGCGACGACCAAGCTGGCCAGCGGACTGGGCGCGGAAATCGCTGGTCTGGGCTTCGTCGTAGAGTTGGATTTTCTGCACGGCCGCGAGAAGCTCAAAGAGTACGACGTGTTCTCGCTGCTGCACTACGAGCGGTAACGTCATTTCGATCCAGCACCTCCGATGCGGCAGTCGTCAGGGCTCCCGCGCATGGCCATCGTCGTTACCGTCTCGCAAGTAACCCTCTTTTATTCCCAGAAATGCATGATTTGCCGGCAAGAATCGGCGTATAATCGCGTTGCTTCTGAAGGAAGCCGCCTACGAGCGCAGCTTCTGCCCACACCAGTTGACCTTTGCACATCAGGGAGTGAGCAGTGCCAGCGCTCAAGCCGGCGCAGATGTGAAAGGGAAGCCGTGAACAAAACTGCCTTGTTGCGAATCCTCTTCATCTCCTTACTTTGTAATGTAACGGCAATCGACTCGTGGGGACAGACCTTAACCACTCTGCACTACTTCGACCGCTCCCACGGTGAGGGCCGCGACTCGAACGCCGCGCTAATAAAAGGCACCGACGGCAATTTCTACGGAACAACCGAGTATGGCGGTGCCAGCCATAACTGCCTTGACGTTGGCTGCGGCACGGTCTTCAAAATCAGCCGCAAGGGTACACTCACCATCCTGCACAGCTTTTCCGGCCCGGATGGCTTGTACCCCTACGCTAGCCTGGTGCAGGGCAAGGACAGAAACTTCTATGGGACGACCTTCGGCGGCGGCCCCTACAACAACTGTTTCGGCGTAACCTGTGGCACCGTCTTCAAGATCACCCCTGCGGGCAAACTCACCACACTGCACAATTTCTGCAAGCGATCCGGCTGCCCTGACGGCTTTCAGCCCTTGGGCGCACTGGTGCAGGCCGGTGATGGCAGCCTCTACGGCACGACGGCCGGAGGCGGCAGCGGCGCCAGTTGCAACCTGGGCTGCGGCACCATCTTCAAGATCACCCCAGCCGGAGCTCTGACCGTTCTGCACAGCTTCGACAATGATGACGGCGCCAACCCCAGTGCGGCGCTGGTGCTGGCACATGACCGGAACTTCTATGGAACGACGGAGTATGGCGGCGCCAACAACGCCGGCACCGTGTTTAAGATCAGCGCCAAGGGCGCACTGACCACGCTCTATAGTTTTTGTAGCCAGTCCGATTGTTCGGACGGATACTTGCCCTTAGCCGCGCTCCTGCAAGCCAAAAATGGGTACCTCTACGGCACAACGCTGATTGGCGGGGTGAGTGGCGACGGCACGGTATTTAAAATCAGCTCCCGCGGGGTCCTGACCACTCTTCACAGCTTCGACTATAACGACGGAGCCGCTCTCTATGCCGGCCTGCTGCAGTCCAGAGACGGGGGCCTCTACGGGACGACCCAGGCAGGCGGAGCCCAGGGCGACGGCACGCTTTTCAAGATCAGCCCCGCCGGCACATTCACTACCCTGCACAGCTTCCAGGGCACTGATGGCATCTACCCTTTTGGCGGTTTGGTGCAGGGCGCCGGCCGGAACTTCTACGGAACTACGGGATATGGTGGCGGGCAGGGCTCTGACGGCACGGTTTTCCGTCTGACCGTGGCGCGGAAATGAACCGGCAACGTTGTCATCCCGACAAAGCGGAGCCGTTTGTTCGCGAACGGCTCCCGACGAACGGACCTACGCACCTCGTGGTTAAAGTGCCTTTCACTTCCAATACGCAACAAATCGCGGCAGTCTGGTTCAGCGTGCGCAATAGTACAGTCATCACCGACACCATTTCGACATTGAGCGCTGTACTCTTGCAGTAGTCTGGCTCAGGCGCTGGTGCTCAGGCGCGGTGCCCCAGGTCCCGCGAGCGCTTGTTGCGAGCTGACCTGGGGCAAACCACTCTTCAGTTGATGTCGAACTGCTCCTGGTGCAGTGCCGGATCGCTCTTCACGATCACTGTCTTCTTGGTCAACTCCTCCATCTCGGTGAGATAGCGGCCATTGTTCGACTTGAGCGCCTTCGCCACTTCCGGATTCACGCGCAGCATCACATCGGAGTGCTCGAGATGTTTGGATAGCTTGCGCATTTCGACGTAGATCTCGTCGCACACCGTCGGCACCGACTTCACAAATCCCGTGGCTTCGCAATACGGGCAAGGTGAGCCGATGGTCCGCTCCAGCGACTGCTTCACCCGCTTGCGCGTGATGGCCACCAGGCCGAAATCGTTAAACTGCAGAACCTTGGACGGCGCGCGGTCGGCGCGCAGCGCCTCTTCCAGCGCCTGCATCACTTTCTGCCGATTGCGCCGCTCATCCATGTCAATGAAATCTATGATGATGATTCCACCCAGATCGCGGAGGCGAATCTGGCGCACAATCTCCTTGATGGCGTCCACGTTGGTCTTGACGATCGTGTCTTCCAGACGCGCCGTCTTGCCGACGTACTTGCCCGTGTTCACGTCAATCGCCACCAGCGCTTCCGCCTGGTTGATCACGATGTATCCGCCGCTCTTCAGCCAGACTTTCGACTTCAGCGCCTTGTTGATTTCGTCCGAGAGACCGAACTGATCGAACAGCGGCGTTTCTTTGCTGTACAGCTTGACTTTGCGCACCAGCGGCGGCTGAAAGCGGTTGGCAAAGCGCAGAATGCGCTCGTATTCCTGCTCGGTGTCGGCCCAGATGGCGGTAAAGTCGGACGTGACCTGATCGCGTAGTACGCGTTCGACCACGTTCAGATCATGGTAAATGAGGGCGGGCGCTTTGCCGCTTTCGGCGCGTGCCTTGATTTCAGCCCACAGATTCTTTAGGAAGCGGATATCGGCGCGCAGTTCCTCCTCGGAAGCGCCCTGCGCCGCGGTGCGTACGATGAAGCCGCCGTGCCCGTTCTCGCGTTCGCTAACGATGATGCGCTTCAAACGGGAGCGCTCGTCTTCAGACGAGATCTTGCGCGAAACCCCGGTGTGGTTCACCGTCGGCATATAAACCAGGAAGCGGCCTGGCAGGGCAATGTGGCTGGTGATGCGCGCGCCTTTCTTGCCAATCGGCTCCTTTGCAATCTGGACCAGAATTTCCTGGCCTTCCTTCAGCAGGTCGGTGATCTGCGGAACATTCTGCGGCTCGCTGCGGCGGAAGCGCCGTCCACCACGCCTTCCCCGCGGTCCCCGGCGATCGAAGCCAGGACGCTTGGCGCGCTGCGTGTACGCCGCTGTAGTGGATGGAGCGCGCACTTCCGCTTGCGCATCTACGCTTCCGTTGCTCCGGGCCTCGGCGTCAAGCAACGCTTCGGCTTCCGCCTGCGCTTCCTCGAGTTCGGCTTCCTCCGCTTCTTTTTCTTCCTGCTCCGCGGTGGCGTCGGTCTCTTCTTCCACGTCCATATCCGCTTGAGCTGCGCCCAGTGGCGCTTCCGCGTTTTCGAGTTCTGCGCCGTCTTCCGTTTCACCCGCCGCGGCGATGTCGCGCACATCAGAATTCCTATAGTCCGCCGCCGCTTGCGTCTCTTCTTCCAGCTCTTCCTCGTCGAAGGCTGCGTCCTCCTCCAGTTCCTCCACGTAAGACGCCAGTTCCGCTTCTTCCTCCCCAATTTCCTCTTCTGCGATCTCTTCCTCTTCCAGCGTTCCCCCGGAAAGAGCGGAGGAATGCTCTGCGGCTGAGTGCGGCTCGGCATCATTTTCAGCCTGATCTCTTGTCTCTGCGGCACCGCCAAACATCGTCGCGACGTTCAACTCGTGGAGACGTTTCTGCTCCCGGTCCCACTCCGCCGATCCGACTTGAGCGAATGCTGCCGCGCCCTTCGCCCGCCGTGGTTCCCGAGCGTCTTCTGCAGGCTCCTGACCCTGACCCTCCATTCGATTTTCGGCTTTGGCAAACAGAGGCTCATCCTCAGGAAAGGCTCCTGCAGTCGGAGCGGGTTCGGCCGGCCCTGACGCTTCTGCCTGCGCCATTCGGCGGTACTTCGAAATCGACTCCCCGGGCAGCATAATGGGCGTGTAACCCGGCGGAGGACCGTAACTCGGCGCGGGGGTGTGCTGCTCAGGGCTCGGCCGGGCAAACTTGCTTTCCGCCCGTTCTCCCCGGCGTCCTCTGCGTCGTCGTCGACTGCGCCAATCGCCCCGTCCTTCGCGGTGTTCGCCACTTGTTCTTTCGTGGCTTTCCGCGGGCTGGGCTGTCGCGGCCGCAGTTTCTTGCCTGTCATCGTGCGGCGCGGCAGATTCCGCAGCGCTCTCTACTTCCGCTGCCCCGGGCTGGACCTGAACCTTCGCCGGTTGATAGGGCGCGCTCTGCCGGCTCGCCGGGATTTCCTCCAGTTCATCTTCATCCTGCAACTCCATGAAGTCGGAAACGTAGAGGAAGGCGTCGCGTTCAAGTCCAACATCCACGAATGCGGATTGCATACCCGGTAGAACCCGGGTTACGCGGCCCTTGTAAATTGAACCGGCCAGGGTGTATTCGTTTTCTCGCTCCAGATAAATTTCTGCGAGCTGATCATCTTCCACCAGACCCACTTTGGTCTCGTGAGGTGTGGAAGACACAAACAATTCTCTTGTCATACGGACTCCGAACTGCGCCGTCATTCGGCGTCAGTTATCACCGGAGCTTAAGCAGGAAGGAAGGTTGAGCGTTGCGATAGCTGCCGTGGAATACACGACAACGTGGATCACGGGGGTTTGCCCGTGATCGAACCAATTGCATCAGCTTGAAGATCTTTTGCACTTATCGCATTGCGCCCGCCGGGTTTGTGGCCACTCTCTTACCACGAAGGGGGCCGTTCCCCGCCCAGCAGCGTCCTGGCTTCAATCCTGCCCGGCTCTAAACTGCGCACAGCCGGTGAGTGCCCTCTTTACGCGAGGGCGGTCGTAATCTTGTTCTTCGCCGCTCCTGAGCGCGGCCACTTCTTACCACTTCCCCTAATTCAGTTCACAAAACGGCGCATACGGACGTTCATCACAATACCCAGCGCCAGAAACATAAACAGAACAGAAGACCCGCCGTAACTCATTAAAGGCAAAGGTATTCCTGTGACCGGCATAAAGCCGACCACCATGCCGACGTTGACCAGAATGTGGAAACTCAGCACCGCCACCACGCCCATCACTAGAAAAGTTCCGGCCCGGTCGGGAGCGGTTTGCGCATTCTGGGTCAAACGCATCAGCACTATAAAGTATAACAGCATTACCCCCAGAGCGCCCACAAATCCGTGCTCCTCGGCAAAGGCGGCAAAGATGAAGTCGGTCTGGGGAACGGGGAGAAAGGCCAAGTGGGTCTGGAAGCCGCCACTGCTGCCCCAAAGCCCTCCTGAACCAACCGCGATCAGGGATTGTATAACTTGATACCCGGAGCCCTGGCTGTCGGCTTCGGGCTGCATGAAACTGGTCAGGCGTTCCCGCTGGTAAGGCTTCAGGACATGCCAGGCCAAGGGCATCATCAACCCGGCAAGGAGGACAACCGCCAGGGCCTGCTTGGCGCGAAGCCCGCCCAGGAATAAGCCCATCACCGCAATCGGAATGTATGTGAGCGCCGTCCCCAGGTCAGGCTGCGCCAGCACCATCAGCATAGGAACTCCCACGATGGCGCCTGCTTTGATGAAATCCGGCCAGGAAAGATCCCGCTGCTGATGCAGATCGGCAAAATACTTGGCCACGGCCAAAATCAGGATCAGCTTTACCCACTCCGAAGGCTGGAAATGCCAACCGCCCGGCATCTTGATCCAGCGCCGCGCGCCCAGGTATTTCTGACCGAAAGCCATCACGGTCATTAGAGATGCGATCGCAATGATGTACATCCAGTGAACCCGATCGAGCAGTGCCTGGTAGCTGACCAGGCTCATTAGAAACATGCAGGCGATTCCCGCCCCGATCCAATACAACTGTTTGATGTGCGCTCCGGCAAACTTAGTGTGCGCCGTGGCGCTGCGGATCTCGAGCACGCCCAGCGCGCACAGCAGGAGCACAAAGCTGAACAACACCCAATCAAAATCGCGAAATGAAATGTAGCGGCTCATCTACTTACGTCGTTGGTCCCTCGTCGTGCGTCTTTCGCTTTTAGCCATTGGCCTCTTGCCTTTGGCGGACCTTACCTCCAAACTTGTCATTTCGAGCGCAGCAAGAGGGCATATTTATATGCCATCTCGCGAAGTCGAGAAACCTGCCTTTCCGAGTACTCACCCGGCGCTCGGCGCGCCAACTCAGTACTAATTCACTCCAGGAGCGGCGGTCGCCAATGGCACGTGCTCGCGGGCAACGTCAATCACTAGCCGGCCGCCCTGCAAAACATCGTCTTCAGATCCGTCCGAACCCGCAGCATTCCAGACGGCTCCGATTTCCACCTTCGATTTTCCTTCCGCCACTTTCGTCGGCTGCCGGCGCTGCTTTTCGACATACGCCTTGATCACCTGCGCCGCCGTACGTGCCGCCAGGTATCCGTGCTCGCCTTCTTCGAGCAACGCGCAGACCACAATCTCCGGATTCCTTCGCGGCTCGACGCCGACAAACCATCCGTTATCTTTGAAATCCGCCTTGCCCTTGGCTCCCAGCTTTGCCTTCAACGCATTGCTGATGGTCTGCGCGCTGCCGGTCTTCCCGGCAAAATCAATGCCCTGCAAGTGCGCGCTGGGCGCGGTTCCACCGGGATTTACCACGCCCGCCATGGCGTCGGTAATGATCTCCCAATTATTCGGATCCATCGGAACTTTCACCTGCACCTGCTGCTCAGTCGCCGGAACCACGCCTGCCGGCAAGTCTGTGGGATTGGTCACGTGCGGCCGCACCAGCGTTCCGCCGCTGGCAATGCCGCCTATGGCCCGTGCCAACTGGATCGGCGTCACCGTCACCGCGCCCTGGCCGATGCCCACCGAAATCGTCTCGCCCGCATACCACTTCTGCTTGAAGTTGCGGATCTTCCACTCCTCCGAGGGCATGAGCCCGGTCACTTCCTGCGGCAGATCAATGCCGGTCTTCTGTCCCAGCCCGAACATGGTCGCGTATTTTGCGATCCGGTCAATCCCCAGCTTCTCCGCCAGGGTGTAGAAAAAAACGTCACATGACTGATAAATCGCCTTGCTGATGTCCACACTCCCGTGCACGCGATGCTCCGCCACCACCCAGCATTTGAAGTAACGCCCATAGAACGACGCGCCGCCGGTGCAGTTTACGTGCATGGTCTGCGCGATGCCTTCCTGCAACCCGGCGGTCGCCATAATGATCTTGAAGGTCGAGCCGGGCGCGAGCTGGGCTTGAATCGCTTTGTTCAGAAGCGGGTGATTGTCGTCATCCACCAGTTTCTGCCACTCGTCGCGCGATACCCGCACCGCAAAATCGTTGGGATCGAAGGTCGGCCGGCTGACCATCGCCAGAATCTCGCCGTTGCGCGGATTCATCGCCACGATCGCGCCGTTTCTCCCTTCCAGCGCCTGCTCGGCGGCGATTTGCAAATCGAGATCAATTGTCAGCTTGAGCGGCTTCCCCGGCTCAGCTGGAGTTTCATCCAACCGCCCTACTTCGCGCCCGCGGCTGTTGACCACGGCGCGGCGAAAGCCATTCTTCCCCATCAGACTGGCGTTGTATTCCAGCTCCACTCCGGACTTGCCCACCACGTCGCCGGGATTGTAAAGCTCCCAGCGCGGCTGGTTCAGCATCTCTTCGCTGACTTCGCCCACATAGCCGATCAAATGTGCCATGAAACCGTTGCGCGGATACAGCCGGCGATGCGCCATGATCGTATCCAGCTCCGGCAATTCATTGCGATGCGATTCGACAAACGCCAGCTCATCCGGCGTGATGTCATCTTTCAGATAAATCGGCTGATACTGCGGCATGGATGCGAAGTGCCGGATGCGGTCTTTCACATCCTTCGGATCGAGGTGCAAGCCCTGCGCAATCAGATCGGCGTCGGCCACCAGATCGCGCGAAGAATCGCGCAGCAGCAGCGCGGTGAAGGAAGGATAATTGTCAACGATGATGCGCCCTTCGCGGTCGTAAATCTTGCCCCGGGGCGCCAGAATCGGCACATTGCGCACACGATTCTTCTCCGCGAGCGAAGCGTAGAAGTCGCTCTGCACCACCTGCAGCCGCCACAATCCGTAGGCCAAAATCAGAAAAATGGCCAGGATAATGTATTGCACCGCGGTCAGGCGGATCGGCGATACTTTTTCATCGCGACCGAACATCAGGTTTTGACATCAGGCTTTAACAACCCGCGGGAATGACTTTCGTATCGTCATTTGAGCGAGCGGTGCGCTTTCCCGCCTCCACCATCGCTGCCTCGAGCAGTGACGACAAAAAGCCTTCCAACCAGCCGGAAATCAGTCCTTTCGGGAAGTTACCTCTCATTGTACCCCTAGGTTGTTTACAGGGATATTGCACCTTGAGTGACGGAAGGGCACGAACGGTCAGCGGGTGCCATCCGCTCCATGATTGTCATTCCCTCATCCCTGCCATTCCAGTTGTCTTTTCGAGCGAAGTTCCGCCGTCCCCTGGCGGAGGGCGGAACGCAGCCGAGGAACCTGCTGTTCTTGGCATCGGCTCAAGATTTTCCCGCGGCTTGGCTCGTCCTCTGGGCGGCGCAGCGCTTGCTGCGTTTCCTCTGTGCCTTCGTGGTGGGAAAATGGCCCCCTCAAATGCCCCTCGTCACCGGTCGTGATTACCTTTGCCGAAAATCGTTGGCTCAATCACTGCCGTTTCCCGCAGGGACCAGCGATAATCAAATTCCCCGACTATGCTTCCAGGAAAGTTGCCATCACTTCATGACTGAGCGCCGGCGCGAAGTCCGCATTCCAGCCGATCTCCCCGTTTCTATCTGGGGCCTGGATGCCGAGGGCATACGATTTACCCAGGCTGCGATGGCCCGCAACATCAGCGGAAACGGCGCGTTGTTATCTGGACTGGAGAGCCCAATGCGTCCCGGCGACCTCATCGGATTGCAATATGGCTCGCAGCGCGCACGCTTTCGCGTCGTTTGGGCACGCGACTCGGGCGGGGAAGAGAAAATTCGGGTCGCCGTGCAAAAGCTCGCAGGCGAAGCCTGTCCCTGGGCGGAAGAACTGCGGATCGCTGGGCGCCCTACTCTCGCTTAGAGAGACTCCGATTTACTCCAACTTTGTCATTTCGAGCGCAGCAGAATCGCCCGTTTTACGGGCCCTACGTTCTCTGCTTGAACCGATCCAGCAGCATGAACAACGCAACCGCCAGCAGCGCGTTGGCCAGGGCAGAGCCGAGCTCGTGCGACCAACTCCACTGCATGGTCAATCCCACCAGGCCGCGCGCAATGGTGAAATAGATGATCTCGTGCACAACGTAGAAGAAAAGTGTCACCAGGAAGCGCGAACCGGCGTTTTCGACGTCGAGTTTCACGCCCAGCGACGATGCTCCATATCCCACAACTGTCTTCGCGATTCCGAATAACCCGATCGGGTGCCCGGTAAGGGAGTCTTGCAGCAGTCCGATGGCTGCGCCCGTCAGCAGGCCGGTCACCGGGCTGCGCCGGGCGACGGCGAAGAAAATCACAACCAGCAGCGGCAGATCGAAGACCGAAAAGAAGTGCAACCGCAAGGGCACGAACGCCTGCAGGAAGACGGCGGTCAGCGGAATCAGAATCGCTACCGGCGCGCTGAACCGGTAAACCTCAACTTGCTCGTTCGAGGTGTAAGTGATGGGCACGCTATTGGGGCTGATCCTGCGGCTGCGGCTCTTGCTGCGGAGCCGGAGATTCGGGTTGGGCTTGCGGGGCGGGCGATGTGACCGCCGGCGGTGCGGGATTTTCCGGAGCCTTCACCACCGGAGCGATATGCTTCTGCGGTTGCGACAGAGCCGCTTCGCCCGACTTGGTGCTCACCGGCTGAATGTTAGGCTTGGTCGCACTGCTCGGCTTTTGTGCCGGCACGGAGCCGTCCGGTTTCGGGCTCGATCCTACCGTCGTCGTCGGCGATTGCGCTGATGGCGCACCGTTCACGCCCGTCGCTGGAGCCGGGGTTTTGTTTGGATCCGCTGCTGGCTTGTCGGGGACTGAGGGCAGCCGCTGCGCCAGAATATCCGCGGCGCGCACGTGCGTGGTATCCGCTACCTCCGGCTCGCGCTCTTCTTCCTGCGTGATCACCAGCACCTCTTCCAGCTTGCTCAGGTTGGCCGCAGGTTTCACGCGGATATTCAGAAAGAGTTCCTGCCCCGGCGAGACTTTGGTTACCGTTCCCACGGGCAAGCCTTTGGGGAAAATCTGGTCTCCTCCGCTCGTCACGACCGGCTCGCCCGGTTGTACCGGTTCGTCGGACATCACTTTTTCCAGCACAACTTCGCCGACCGGCGTTCCCCGCAGCACACCTTGCAAGCGGGATTTCTCCAGCATCGCTCCCACACCGCTGGTCTGGTCGTTGATCAGCAGCACCTGCGACGTGCTTTTGAACACACGCAGCACCTTGCCGACAACGCCTTCGGCCATGATCACGGCCATGTCCGGCTTGATCCCGTCGCGCGCGCCTTTATCAATATAGATAGACCGGGACTGCTCGCTGCCACTCGAACCGATGACTTGTGCCGCCGTGGTGCGGGAAATGAACTGCTCTTTGAAGCCGAGCAGCGCCTGCAGACGCCGAGCCTGCTCCGCATCTTCATTCAGGCGCACCTGCTCGATCCGCAAATGCTCAATCTCCGCCTTCAGTTCGCGATTTTCCTGCCGCACGCCGCGGAGGTAAAAGTAGTTGCGCCACAGGTTGCCGGCGCCGCGCTGCACCCACACAATGCTTTTTTCCAGAGGCGTCACCGCATCCACCGCCCAGATGCGGATGAGGCGGGTGGAACGATCGTCGGTCGAGCGCTGCACTTGCACCGCCAGCCCGAGAACCTGGGCAAACAGGATTCCCACCAGGATGGTGACATTGCGGTAGCGGCTGATGAGGTGTTCCATGGCTCAAAACACGTCGTTCGTCGTTGGCCCTTGGTCGTTCACCTTCGTCGTTGCGAGGCCTGGGGCCAAAAGTAGGTTTTGGTAATCGGGCTGACCTGGGAGCCGCGTACGACGAACGACCTACGACGAAGGACTCTCCTACTCGATCGAAATCTTCCGCAGCAGCTTGAAGTCGCTCAGCATCTTGCCGGTGCCCAGCACCACGCTGCACAGCGGATCGTCGGCAATCGAAACCGGCAGCCCGGTCTCCTCCCGGATGCGCTTATCGAGATTTTTGAGCAGCGCTCCGCCGCCGGTGAGCACAATGCCGCGGTCGCTGATGTCGGCGGAAAGCTCCGGCGGTGTGCGCTCGAGCGCCACCCGGATCGCATTCATGATGGTGGAAACACATTCGCTCAGCGCTTCGCGGATTTCGCTATCGTCCACCGTAATCGTTTTGGGTACGCCCTCGATCAGGTTGCGGCCCTTGATCTCCATGGTCAGCGGTTTGTCCAGCGGATACGCCGAGCCGATTTCAATCTTGATCTGCTCACCCGTGCGCTCCCCGATCAGCAGGTTATATTTCCGCTTGAGGTAGTTCATGATGGCCTCATCCATCTGATTGCCGGCCATGCGTACCGACCGTGAATAGACGATGCCACTCAGAGAAATGACTGCGATGTCGGTGGTGCCGCCGCCGATATCCACCACCATGTTGCCGCTGGGCTCGGTGATGGGAAGCCCGGCGCCGATCGCCGCCACCATCGCTTGCTCGACCAGATGTACCTCGCTGGCTTTCGCGCGATAAGCCGAGTCCATGACCGCGCGCTTTTCCACCTGCGTAATCTCCGAAGGGACGCCGATCACGATCCGCGGATGCACCAGCATCTTGCGGTTGTGCGCCTTCTGGATGAAGTAATTCAGCATCTTCTCGGTAACTTTGAAGTCGGCAATCACGCCGTCTTTCATCGGCTTGATAGCGACGATGTTGCCCGGCGTGCGGCCCAGCATCTCTTTGGCTTCCTTGCCTACCGCCTCGACTTCGCCCGTGTTCTTGTTAATAGCCACAATCGAAGGCTCGTTCACTACAATGCCTTTGCCGCGCGCATACACCAGCGTGTTGGCGGTGCCCAGATCGATGGCGAGGTCGCTGGAGAAAATGCTGAACAGCGACCGCAGGTTGTGCATGCGGGATGCGCTGGAATGAAAGCCGTTCGATGACATTGGAGACGTTTCTCTCTGCTTTTAGGTCCGGTTTCTTGCCGGTTTCGCCCTTCTATTCCGGTTATCGGAACCCGTCTTTAATAATATGAGACATTGCCAACTGTCTCAGCAAACCAAAGTGTCTGGCCTTTGGGCGTGGCCATCTTTTTTGATGCGTTACTGAATCACTACTTTCTTCTGCAGCGTGTTCACGCCGCCCTTCGCGTTCTGCGCCGTAATCGTGATCACACTCTCTCCGGTGGGCAGCGGCGGCGTAAAGTAATGGAAGCTGCCATCGTTGCCGATGACCGGAACCTCCCGTCCATTCACCATCACGCGTGCGCCTAGCTCGGTCTTGCCCGTCAGCTCCAGCACGTGGCCATGTTGGACAAAGGGATCCAGATCCAGGTTGATGGCTGCATTATCTTCCCCTTTGGCAATGATGGTAAAGCGGTTCTTCTCGCTCTCCACCGATTCCTTGCCCTGCGCATCTTGCGATTGCACCAGCCAATAGTAGGCTCCCGTCTCGAGGCCAGAGACGAGCACATCCGCAGTATTCACGCCGCGATCCACGATGGTAGAGGAAAAATACGGATTGCGCGAAATGCGCAAGCGATAGCCTTTCGCGTTGGCCATGGGCGTCCAGGAAAATTCAATCGGCTTGGCGTCGTGCGCGGTGAAAATCGGCATCATGTTCGCCGGCGAGATCGGAGTCGGCGGGCCAATCTCCTTCAACTTGTCCATGTGCGGCGATTGCTCCTGAAAGTTTACCTTCTCCCAATCCGCCAGGTGCACCGTCTCCCCATTGCGGGTGATGTCGCCCGTGCCTTTTTTCACCAGAATTTCGTGCTGGTCGCCTTTGGGATCATTGTGTACCATGGCCGCGCTCTCCGGCGCCAGGGAGGCCGTTGCGCCCGCCACGATCACCTGCGACTTCGAGCCTTGCACAAACGTCGCCGTCGCCAGATCCACCGTGCCCGTGCTCACCGCCACGGCGACATTGGTCTGCTGCTGATCGTTGGTCGAGTTCTCTTCGATCACGATCAGCGAATCCTGTTTGACGGTGTAATTCGTGCCATCATTGAAGACGATCTTGGCCATGCCTTCCGACGTGGTCTGCACCACATCACCCTTTTCCAGCGGAACGCTGTAGTCGGCCGTAACCCAGGTGTTGCTGTTCTCTTTTTTTACCCTCACTCCGCCGTCGAGCGCGGTGAAGTGCGCCTGTTGGGAGTTGGCGTTGCCCGGCTTGACCGGCCCGGCCGCCCCCGCCACTGCCTCCAGCAGGTGGGTCCCGAAACCGCCCGCCGCCTTCAGGCCACTGTCCGTGAATTGCGGAAATGCCAAACGCAAACCAACAAAGAATATCAACATCGCCGCCAGCACCAGCAGCGCTACGCTGCGGTAGGTGACAGTTTTCCACGCGACGTGGATTCCCGGCTTGCGACTCGGAGACACCAAGGCCACTGGACTACCCAGCCAAACTCCAGAGAATATGGGGTAGTTTCGAGACTACCACAAGGCAAAATCCGTCGGAACAGGTAATTAGTTTGGGACGTTACCATCGTGCCCGTGCGACTGCGCCACGGCTTTCGTGACTGAAAGCCATCGCTCCGCGCTACAAGGAGCTTGGCCTGTGCACCTCCTCATGCGGTCTCTCGGTCCTTGCCGCCAGACAAACAGTTCACAAAGGTCCGCCGCTATCCATCGCGATCCCCACAGAAAAATACCGCAACACGAGCGCAGACAAATGAACCCCTTTGTGCTATAGTCCCGCCCATCCCGTTTCTCTTAGCACCGACAGGGGCGTAACCAAAATTTAGAATTCCAGTTGGCAAGCTCCTGATCGGAGATTTTTGCAAGCGAAATACATTTTTGCATTGCAAGGAGCTCCCATGAGAAAGCTGGTTCTGCTTTTCCTTTTCCTCTTCCTGCCGTCAACCTGCCTGTGGACACAAGAAACGACTGCGTCCATCAACGGCGCGGTGCTTGACGCCCAGGGCGCCGCAGTAGCCAACGCCCAGATCACCGTTACCGATCCCACTACCGGGTTCTCACGCAACACCGTCTCCGGAAGCACCGGCAACTACAGCGTCCCTGAACTCGCCCCTGGAACTTACAACATGCGAGTGCAGGCTGCCGGCTTTTCGACCATCGAACAGAAAAACATTGCCCTGCGCGTCGGCCAGCACTTGACCTTGAACCACTCTCTGAAACCCGGCGCGGTCAGCACCGTAGTCGAAGTCACGTCGGAGGCTCCGTTGATAGAGACCACCAGCTCGCAAATCGGCGGCTCTGTCTCCCCCACCGAGGTCTCCTCGCTGCCAATTCTTGACCGCAACTTCTCCGGCCTGATGACCCTCGTTCCCGGGGTGCGCCCGGCCGAAGGCTTTGACCCGACCAAGACTCGCGTCGGCAACGTCAGTATCAACGGTGGCGACGGCCGCCAGGTAGATACCAACGTGGACAACGGCGATAACAAAGATCTCGTTGTCGGCGGCATGGTGCAGAACTTCACCATGGAAGGTATCCAGGAATTCAACGTTCTCACCGACCATTACACCGCGGAAGCGGGACATTCGGTTGGCGGCATCGTGAACGTAGTCAGCAAGTCCGGGACAAATTCTTTTCACGGTACCGCTTTCGGCTTGTTCCAGGTCAGCACGCTGAACCGCACCAACTACTTTGAAGAGCAAGACTGCCCTTACTCCGACGTCGGGCGCTGCAAATCCGTTTTTCACCGCTACCACTTCGGCGGCTCGTTCGGCGGCAAAATCATTAAAGACAAGCTGTTCTTCTTCGGAGCTTTTGAGCAAAAACGCGAACCTGGAGGCCTGACCGCAGCCCCCGGCGTGGTCTCCGAGTTGACCACCTTCGCCAATCAAACCTCAGGATTCCCCGGCGGGCCTTACGCCTTCCCGGCGACTACATTGCCCTTTCCGTACATTGACGACCTGGCAACCGTCAAGCTCGACTACGTGATCAGCGACCGCCAGAGAGCCTATCTGCGATATGGACGGCAGAAATGGACCAATCCCAACGATCAGTTGGGCAACACTAACTCACCCTTCACCGCCGACCTGTCGCAGACCAACTCCGACACCAACAACTTTCACGATCTGACTCTGGAGCACAATTTCGCGATTTCGCCTACCAAGGTCAACGCATTTACTTTCCACATCCAGGATATGGTCAACGCGATCCTGGCCTCGCCGACGGAAAACTTCACTTACCCCGTCGTCGGCAACCTGAGCACCACCAATCCCAACATCAACTTCGCCGATGGCTCGCAGAGCGGCCAGAACGTCAACGTTCCTCAGCAGACCCTGATCCGGAAATATCAATTCCGCGATGACTTCAACTGGGTTCACGGGGCGCACAACTTCAAATTCGGCGGCAACGAGATTTACTTCGCCAAGATGGGCGGCTTCTTCTATTTTGGCGCCAGCGGCTACCAGGCGTTCTTTTGGGATACTCCCACTTGCATCGCCGCCAACAATTGCGCCGATGGCGCCTATCCACAGGGCATCTCCACGCCGGGCGCGCTCCGCGAACTGTCCTACAACACCGGCAGCGGCAACACCGCGCAACCACCATGGCACGCCTTTGGCATGTACTTCCAGGACGATTACAAAGTTCGTCGCAACCTCACGCTCAACCTCGGCCTGCGCTGGGACGCCAATATCGGCTTCCTGCGCCCAATGCTGGGCAGCAGCCTGACCACCAGCAACCGCACCATCTGGTGGCTGAAGCAGACCGAGTTGGCCGCCGGGGCTTCGCTCTCCGGCGATCCCGGAATGCAGCAGATCAACGAACTGGTCTCGAACACCGGCGACCTGAACCGCACCACCGCCGACTGGAAGGAATTTCAACCGCGCCTCGGTTTTGCCTGGGACGTCACCGGCTCGGGCAGGCACGTAATCCGCGGCGGTTACGGCATCGCCCGGGATCAGATCTTCCAGAACATTACCCTGTTCTCCATTCAGCAGACACAGCCTACGATTTACCAGACGGTTTTCGACTTCGCTCAGAGCACGCCTTCCATTGGATCCGGCACGTGCACGCCAACCACCACGATCGCCGCTTTCAACTTGAACAACTTCTGCTTCGGTCAGGACGCGTTCCCCGCTCCCACCGGAGCGCTAACCGATATCGCCGCTGGAGCGGTGGGGCGAATCGTAGATCCCCATATCACCGATCCCTGGTCGCAGCAGTTTTCTCTGGGCTGGGCTTACCAGATCAGTCCCGACTATGCATTTTCTGCGGATTGGTACCACATCCTCGGCACGCATGAGGAGCGGGTGCTGAACGCGAACCCAGTGATTGGACCGGTCTGCGATCCCGCCTACGGCGGCGATCCGGCCAATCCACGCTGCGTGGGCGAAGGCGGCGATCCCACCGCCACCCGCCTGATGGATCTGGCATTCCAGACTGCTGGAATCGGCTCCGGACGCTTTGCCCAGATCTATGACTACGGCACCAATAACCGCTCCATGTACGATGGCATCAACTTCCAACTGCGCAAACGCATGACGCACCACATCATGTTCCAGACCAGTTACGTTCTTTCCTGGTCGCGCGCGTGGGGCGGATTCCCGGTCGCGTCCTACGGCGGCAGTGGACTGGCCGTAACCCCACAACAGCAGTTTCAACCAAACGAATTCAACCGCACCAACTTCGATGAGCGCAACCGCTTCGTGTTCAGCGGCGTCTTCGATCTGCCCGCCAAGTTCCAGATCTCACCGATCTTCCAGGCAGCCTCGGGACGTCCTTACAGCGAACTCGCCGCCAGCGACATTGACGGCGACGGCCGTGTGCTGCTTGACCGGGTCTGCGTGGGCAGCACGGTGGCTGATCCCATCACAACGCCCGGTTGCACCATGATCAAACCCAATACGCTCACCGGCAAGCCGTTCGTTGAGCTTGATCTGCGTACCTCGAAGTACTTCATGCTGGGCGAACATGCCAAACTCTGGCTGTATGCGGAGTTCTATAACCTGTTCAACCGCGCGAATTTCTGTAACAGCTACGAGGAAGACGTCACCGAGTCCACATTCAACACTCCGCGCGCATTCTGCGCCGGGCCGAGCAATGCTGCCAACGGCGGTGTTTCCGGCGCCAGCGCGGCCGCCATTCCCTCCCTGCACACGCAGTTGGGATTGCGGGTTGAATTCTGACGGAAACGGGACAAACAATTGGGGCGCTCATTGCGAGCGCCCCATTTTTTCGGATTGGAAGTGGCCTTAATACTGCATGCAGATATTCAGTTGGTTGATCGCCTCGTCGATCGCCCGAATCGCGTCAACCCGATGGCCGCCGAAGTCGTGTGCCGCGGCATTCAGATGAGCCTTCGCGTTCTCCAAAGCGTGGATCGCATCCATAATTTGCGGGTGGCGACCGGCAGCCGGTGAAGGCGAGGACAGCATCACCATCAGCGCGAGCACAGCCGGAATGCTTAGCAATCTCTTTCTCATGATTTTCTCCTGGTTTTTTCTTTACGCATGTGGACGCCGACAGCTTGCGTTCCTCTAGCCTATCCAACCCCGCCCTGTGGAACAAGTTGCCTCTGCGTATGCTTGTGTTGCGCCGACATCCCCGTCCGCGAATCGCGCCTCGGATGGTGCCAGTTCAATCCAGCTCCGAAGCAGCGACATATGAAGCGGCGCGCGGAAGTGCGGGCTATAGAACGAATTAGATTTCACGCACCCGAAGGGCACAACCGCCAGCAGTTCCTGGGCGCTCCACTTGTTTGCGCGATTCCACCTCGCTATATTGAGAGACATGTACCAGGATTTCCACGCCCAGGACCGCTGGAGCAAGCAGACGGTCCACTGTATTTACCAGGCCCTGATCTTGGCCATCGCCACCCGCCACGCCGATGCTGTGGACATCAAGTTCCTGGTGGATGGCCGCTCGGTTTGGATTGCTCTCCCCCATCCCGCCTGGGTGGAATATAAGAAGCGCACCGGCAAAATGATCACCGACTCTCTCGCCATCGCCATCGCCGGTCACTACCTCAAGACCGCACTTGAGTCCGGACAAGGCGTCGGCCAGGAAATGTATTCCCTCACCGTGGAACAGACCCTGCAGCATCTCGATGCGGTCGTAGAAGAGGAAATTGCATCCCCTCAGCCAGTGTAGGGCGGACATTCCTGCCCGCCACCCTGATCTTCGATTAATCTGTGCTTCACTTCACCAGGCTCCCAGCCGTTGAATCTTCTCGTGCTAGACTGTAAACCTGCCCGCCGGAGAGGTGGCAGAGTGGCCGAATGCGGCGGTTTGCTAAACCGTTGTACGGGCTAACACCTGTACCGAGGGTTCGAATCCCTCCCTCTCCGCCAGATTTTCAAGCACTTACAGAACAAGCGATGTGGACGCAATACAGCAGCACCGGTTCGACCGTGGTGCGGCAATGCGCCAATTTCGCCTTCGGCGAAGCCAACGGCGCATGCACCGGCAGCGTCGTGCCGGATGATTCGAACTTCCAGGATATGTTCCAGGACGGCGACGGCACCTATCACACTTGGGCATGTCACTACTCGACCGCGCAGGACCGTTGGCTCAGTTTTGACCCGGCTGTATCGGGAAAGAACCTATACGGTTTTGTTGGGGGCGATCCTGTGAATGCCGTCGATCCACTGGGCCTGTACTGTGTATGGGATGACGGAAGCGAACACGACCCAGATCCCAGTGAGGGGGGCATCGATGAAGAGGGATGCAAAGCTGCGAGCGGGCATTGGGATCCTTATGACACGGTCGATAAGGGCGGGTGGCCCACTCAAGCCGGTTTTGCTTGAGTGGGGTTGTGTGGGTTGCCTCACAGAGGCGCCGTGCCGCTCGTTCCCCTTTCTCGCCATCCACTCACGCTCGAAGCAGGAAATGGGGTCTCTGGATCGTGGAACTCACTGCAATCCGAGAACGAGGTCGGCTTAGTGCTCGCCCACTCCCCACACAAGCCAAAATCGGGCTTGTATGGGCCACCCGCCGTGGTGCAACAGCTTGGTGAGATTAGCGGGGCAGCAGAGAAGTTCATCATCATCGGTTCTGCAAGTAGCGTTCTGAGTGGCGTGGGTGCGGCAGTTGCGGAGGATATCGCGGAAGGAGCGTTTGGCACAAGCTTTTACAATAACAAAGGATTCCTAAATAGCGGTCCGTTGAATTTAGGTGGGAGCTTTGATAAAGCTAACCAAACGCTCTACTTCAGCTTGCACAGCGACTGGTTTCACTTGGATTTGTTCGAGTGGTGGCCATGATTAACAGAGAACAGGGTTATACGACAGAGCTTGAAAGACTCGTGCTCACAGCCGTGGAAAATCAGGTAAATGGACTTCCCTCCGGCACAGCTGAATGCTACATAGGTCCTAACAAGGGCGATCCCCGTATGAACGCCCCGGTCTTTGAAATCGTGCCAACAAATCCCAAGGCTGCGCGAATCGGTGGCGCTGTTCTAGAGGGCGAGGGAGTAACGATATCAGTTGGGCACAGCCGTCGGGAGCTTGGTTATAACTTGACGAATGCGTCGGCGGTTGTTGAATGCGCAAGCTTCGTGGCGGATATCTGCCAAGCAGTGTTCGCGGGGAACTTCGCGGAGGATATTAATGAGAACGCGGGCGGAAGGATAATTAGTTCTAGCCTACGCTTAAGGGTAAGAGGGCGTGTATACCGACTGTGGCGCAATCGGCTAATCACTGACCTGGTTACCATCACAAAGAAGAAAAGAGTTATTTATGAACCATACGTCACATCCGCCCCTGAAACTCCGTTAAACTGATGCAGAAAGGGCGGGTGGCCCACTCAAGCCGGTTTTGCTTGAGTGGGGTTGTGTGGGTTGCCTCACAGAGGCGCCGTGCCGCTCGTTCCCCTTTCTCGCCATCCACTCACGCTCGAAGCAGGAAATGGGGCTCTCTGGATCGTGGAACTCACTGCAATCCGAGAACGAGGTCGGCTCAGTGCTCGCCCACTCCCCACACAAGCCAAAATCGGGCTTGTATGGGCCACCCGCCCTTCGTTTACGATGGGGGCGTCCTTCCGCGTCTTAGCGGCCAGTCACAACTTTGACCCAGCCACCTGTCACGGTCATCCCATTCTTACATGGGTTTCACGCATATTATTACTCACGTTCCTGCATTCCCGTAGAGAGGGGAAATCGGAAACCGGGTTGCCCCGTCCGAAGCATCAGGCTATACTTTTGGTCAGCGGCACGGCTCACCTTAGTCCAATCCTCCCAGCCTCGCCCCGGTAGAATACGGAGGTACAAAAATCCATGCAACGCGGGCAGTTTTTTGTTGATGCAAACAGTCTTTCAGTGATCTTCGTGACATTTCTTCTGGCTGCAACTTTCGCAGGCCAACAGGCGCAAGCGAAGACAAAGTTTAAGGTGCTGCACACGTTCCACGGGAAGGACGGCGTAGAGCCCGTCGGTCAATTGATAAGGGACGTCGCGGGTAACCTTTATGGCACTACGGGGGAGGGAGGATCTGGTAACTGCCAGAATTTTGGCTGCGGGACAGCGTTCAAGATGAACACGGCGGGCAAGATATTGTGGCAGTACAGTTTTCAGGGGCCGGACGGCGAAACGCCAGCTGCAGGGTTGTTTCAAAATTCGGTCGGAACGTTGTTTGGAACTACAGGTTATGGGGGGAGAAACAACAGGCACTACTGCCCAAAAAACGAGGGGTGCGGCGTTGTTTTCGAGTTGGATAAAGATGGGCGGAAAGAGACGGTTCTGCACAAGTTTACCGGCGACCCTGACGGCTATTTCCCTGAGTCGCTCTTGGTCGGTGATGCGGCGGGCAATCTTTATGGGACTACTTATGTCGGCGGAAATGGGTATGGAACTGTGTTCAAGCTGGACAAGGCTGGCAAGGAGACGATTCTCTATGACTTTACGGGAGGCTCCGACGGATGCGCTCCTTATCCGGGCGTCGTCCGAGACGCGACCGGGAATCTGTACGGTGTGACGTTAATTGGTGGTGCTGGTTTCTGCAACAGCGGGTATGGCGTTGTTTTTATGGTAGACCCGAGTGGCAACGAGACAGTGTTGCATACTTTTTCAGGGAGCGATGGGGCGAACCCGATCTCAGTTTTGCTCTTCGACAAGCAGGGGAATCTCTACGGTATGACCGACAATGGGGGCACGAGTAATGCCTGTGGCGGAGGCTGCGGGACGGTCTTTGAGCTTTCTCCAAGTGGTGGAGGTTGGTCCGAAACTGTGCTCTACAGCTTCTGCCTGCAATCGGGCTGTGCCGATGGCAAACCCCCGTCGCGAGGTCCACTCGTTAGGGACGCGAAAGGAAACATCTACGGAACAGCGGAAGGGGGTGGGGCCTCCCGCAACTGCGCCGGGGGCTGCGGCGTAGTTTTCAAGCTTGACGCACGTGGAAAGGAGACGGTACTGCACAGCTTCACTGGCGGGGCCGACGGAGCCTACCCATACGGTGGGTTGGTCATCGACTCAGCAGGTAATCTGTACGGGGCGGTTCTTGAAGGTGGTGATCTGAAATGCTCCATTGGCAACGGTCGCGGTTGTGGGGCTATCTTCAGAATCATCCCCTAGCGCCAAGTTCGTCGCCTTTAGGCGAACCGAGTGGATCGAGGAGCGGCATCGCGGGACAGGTGGCCCACTCAAGCCGGTTTTGCTTGAGTGGGGTTGTGTGAGTTGCCTCACAGAACCGCCGTGCCGCTCGTTCCCCTTTCTCGCCATCCACTCACGCCCGAAGCAGGAAATGGGGCTCTCTGCATCGTGGAACTCACTGCAATCCGAGAACGACTTCGGCTTACTGCTCGCCCACTCCCCACACAAGCCAAAATCGGGCTTGTATGGGCCACCCGCCCTATCTGAAACCCCTACCGTCCGGCCCTTCTTTCGTAGTATGATCGGCGCGCCTGAACGCTCGTCTTGCGGGGAGACTACGATGGCGCCCGGCCAATTAGTTGCACTATTATTTTCCTTGCTCGTTGCCTTCTCACAACTTGGCAGCGCCCAACCAATACGGCGTCAGACTCCGCCTTTTAGCGGTTTAAGTTTTGCAAACGTCGTGGACTATGGCTCTGGCGGATATTACGCCTCCTCCGCGGTGATTGCGGACGTGAACGGAGATGGTAAGCCCGATCTCTTAATTGGCAATCAGTGCATTACGGCCTGTGGCGGAGGTGATCCGCAGCATGGTGCTGTGGGCGTCTTGTTAGGCAAGGGTGACGGAACTTTTCGCCGGGCGGAGTCCTACGATTCGGGCGGTTATTTCGGCTACGCCATCGCTGAAGCGGACGTGAATGGAGACGGAAACGCTGACGTGATAGTGACGCTATTTTGCGGGGGTAAGCCGTGCTATGGACACAGCCGAGTCGGTGTGTTGACGGGCAAGGGTGACGGAACATTTAACCCTGCTGTTACGTTCAAGTCGGGCGGTTACGCGGCAGAATCCGTTGCAGTCGGGGATTTGAATGGAGACGGCAAACTCGACATTGTTGTAGGCAATGAGTGTGTGAGCCATCACTCGTGCAAGCACGGGCTAGTTGGCGTGCTCTTGGGCAAAGGGCATGGAACTTTTCGCACGGTTGTGCCATACGCGACGAATGGAATCACCACTTCACTCGCCCTCGCGGATGTCAATGGCGACGGTAAACTCGACATAGTCGTAGCGAACTACTGCATCAAGTACAACTGTCCAAATCATTCCTCGGTTACCGCCGGAGTCCTGCTGGGTGAAGGCAACGGAAAGTTTAGACGTGTGAAAACCTACAAAGCCGGTGGTTACGGCGCAGCGTCAGTAGCGGTCGCTGACGTAAATGGGGATGGCAAGCCTGACCTTATTGTAGCCAGTCAATGTGGCAGCAAGGCCGTTTGCACGGACAAAGAGAGCACGGTATCTGTTCTTCTGGGAATGGGCAATGGAACATTTGGTGCTCCGGTCAAGTTTGAAACTGGGGGTTACTCCGCGTACTCGGTGGTAGTGGCGGATGTAAATCAAGACGGAATGCCCGACCTTGTTGTGGCCAATGGGTGTGCCAGCAGCGGTTGCACCGACAATGGCTCGGCTGCGATTTTGTTGGGCAACGGCGATGGGACGTTTCAAGCAGCAGTGACCTACGACTCGGGCGGATGGAGACCACTCTCAGTAGCCGTCGGAGACCTGAACGGAGACGGCTGGCCGGACATCGTTCTCGCGAACGACTGGGTTGATGAAAGCAATTTGAGCGGTGTGGTGGGTGTCTTAATTAACAGCAGCGGCACCCGATGACAGTCGCATGCGGGCTGCGTTGCACCTTCTACCGCTAATACCGTTTCACACGGTTGAATGTAGTGGCTACGGCGTGATCTCGAAGGCGACGCCCCCAGTTGTAGCTGCCGCCGCTAGAGGCCGTGCCGAAGATACGCTCACTGGCCCCGCGTGCTGTGCTGCTGGGCCTCGGCAATCAGCTTCTTTACCTGCGCCTTCTTATCCGGTTCCAGCTGAGGATTCGCCTGCAGGAGTTGCTGCCAGGCGCTGACCGCGCCCTTGGCATCGTCTTTGCCGCGCCAGCGCATGATGCCGAGATTGAATAGGGAATTGGCGTCTTTGGGATCCGCTTTGACCACCTGTTCGAGCTGCGCGATGGCTCCATCGGCATCGCCCGAATAATAGAGGCAGGACGCCATCTCGGTGCGGATTGCCGTGTTTGTCGGGTCAATCGCCAGCGACTTGCCAAAGTAATCGGCAGCTTCTTTGAACTGGTGGGTGGCTTCGTAAACCTTGCCGATCTGGACCAGCAGCGCGGCGTTGTTGGGATCGGTCTTGAGCTGGGCGAGCAGCGGTTCGGCCTGCTTGTCGGCCATTTGCTTCATTTGGTCGAGCGTGGGCATCTGCTGCGCGCTACTGGCCTGAGCCTGCGCCGGCGCGGCCTGCGCAGTTGGCTTGGTCTCGGAGCCGCGAAACAGATATCCCAGGGCCAAACCAAGTCCCAGGCAGATCACCGCCATCAGATAAACCTGCTGCGTCTTCCAACCCGTTTGCTCCGTCACAGCCGCCCTCCCCACTTGTTGTTCGTTCACATCTAACAGTAGCGGTTCGGCGGCGAAGCCGACAGCACCGCTAGTCACAGGGCTATGTGATGGGCATCACAGGAGACGAGATAACGCTCCCGGCGCCGGTTACGGTTGCTTCCCTGTTGTTCCAAAATGGCCAATTCCCGAACGCGAGCTGCCAGGACCTTGGTTTCCGGAAACTTCTCTTCACTGGCGATGTTTTGGCCGGGGCCATCCGATGTAGGGTACGAGATGGAAAATAGCCCCTCTGCCGACCACAGCAATGGCGCGATCCACCTGCTGGTGGTGAAGAGCGGCGAAGACAGCGGCCTGTACGACTTGCTTCGCCAGCGTTGCCAGGGCCGATTGCAGATCACGCAGGCGGATTCCTTGGAGGCGGCTGGGGCACAGATGACAGAGGCCAAGTACGATTTGGTGCTCTGTGACTGCAAGGCGAGCGACGATGGAGCGACGCAGTGGGCCGACCGGTTGCAAGGCAACGGGCATCGCGGCCGGGTGATTTTTCTGCGCGACCATCTGAATGACACGGCGGTCGAAACCCAGATTCAATCAGCCGCGTGCGCCCGCGAGTGCGATCCGCGTTGCCCATGCACGGCCCTGCCGATTCTGAGCACAATCAATTTCTACCGGCGGCAGCGACAGGAGCGGAACGCCGAGGAAGTGCTGCGCAAATTGCGGCGCACGGTGGAGCAGTCGCCGGATCTGGTGATGATCTCCGACGCCGCCGGGGTTCTGGAATACGTGAACCCGGCCTTTGAGCAGCTCACGGGTTATTCGCGCGAGGAGGTAATCGGGCAGACGCTCGGCGTTCTGAAATCTGAGCAGTATGCCGGGGAGCTGTATGAAGAGATGTGGGATACGGTTCTGTCCGGCAATGCCTTCCGCGGAATTGTGATCAACCGCAAGAAGAATGGCGAAACCATCACCGTCGAAAAGGCGATCACGCCCCTGCGGAACCCGGAAGGGGAGATCACGCACTTCATTTCCACGGGGCGCGACATCACGGATCAGCGCCGCCTGGAGTCCACCTTGCAGCAGGCGCAGAAGATGGACGCCATCGGCCGGCTCGCGGGCGGCGTAGCTCACGACTTCAATAATCTGCTGATGGTGATCAGCGCCTACGGCGAGCTGACGATGGATGCGCTGGCAGAGGATCATCCGCTGCGGCAGAATGTCGGCGAAATCATCGCCGCCGCGCGGCGCGCCGCCGACCTGACGCGGCAACTGCTGGCTTTCAGCCGCAAGCAGATGCAGTCGCTGCAGCGCCTCGACCTGAATGCTGTTATCGGCGGGGTCAGCAAGATGCTGCAGCGGTTGATTGGCGAGGACATTCAGCTCGCGTTTGTTCCCGGCAAGGATCTGGGACGGGTCAAAGCAGATCCGGTGCAGATTGAGCAGGTATTAATGAACCTGGCGGCGAACGCGCGGGATGCCATGCCCTGCGGCGGCAAACTTACAATTGAAACCGCCAACCTGCGCCTTGATGAGGCCTATGCGCAGCGGCATTCCATGGTGCCACCCGGGGACTATGTGATGTTCGCCGTTTCCGATTCAGGCGAGGGCATTGCCGAGCAACATCAGGCGCACATCTTCGAACCGTTCTACACCACGAAAGAAGCTGGTAAGGGAACGGGATTGGGCCTCGCCACTGTCTATGGCATCGTGAAACAAAACGGCGGATTTATCTGGGTGTACAGCGAGCCCGGCCTCGGAACCGCGTTCAAAGTGTATTTGCCTCGCGTGCGATCCACGATGGAAGAGGCACGAACGGCGAGGAACGATGGAAAGCTTCCCGGCGGTTCGGAGACAGTTTTGCTGGTTGAAGACGAATCGGCGGTGCGCCAGCCGGCGCGGGAATTTCTTGCGCGTTGCGGTTACACCGTCCTCGAAGCGAGCGATGGAGAGGACGCGCTGCGAGTTTCGCGGGAATATTGCGGCCCCATCGATTTAATGATCAGCGACGTGGTGATGCCGAAGATGAGCGGCCCGAAGCTGGCCGAGCAGGTGGCTGCGGAGCGCCCCAGGATGAAAGCGCTGTTCGTTTCTGGTTACGCGGAGAACACCGTCTTGCGCCACGGCAAGATTGATGTCACCACCCGCTTCCTGCAAAAACCCTTTTCGCTCAAAACGCTGCAAGGAAAAGTGCGCGAGGTGCTGGATGCCGAGGAAGCCATCACGGCATCCGCGGTGAATGCGGTTTAGTGCTTCGTGGTCCCGTATAATCGAATCCTGCATGACCTTGCCGGCCGGCTCGCTGAGTGCAAGCGAAGGGCGCAACCTTCTCCCTGTCCCATCGCCTGCTCCATCTGCTATTCGCGGTGTTTCGGTTGCGATCATTGTCTCCTTGTGGGCAGCCATCTACGTTGCCGGAATGTTTACGCCGGCCTTGCTCGACGATGCGGATTCGGTTCATGCCGAAGCGGCGCGCGAAATGTTGCTGGGGCATGATTGGGTCACGCTGCACATCAACAACGGCGTGCGCTACCTGGAAAAGGCGCCGCTGATGTATTGGAGCGTCGCGGGGAGCTACAAGCTGTTCGGTATCAGTGACTGGGGCACGCGGGTGCCGATTGTCGCAGGCGTGCTTGCCACGCTGCTGGCGACATATTTGTTGGGCTGCCGGGCGTACGGAGAGCGAGGAGGATTTTATGCGGCCGTCGTTCTAGGTACCTCGTTAGGACCGTATCTGTTCACGCGCTTCCTGATTCCAGATTCGCTGGTTTCTCTCTGGCTTACGCTAAGCTTGCTGTTCTTTTTCCGCTCGCTGTGGGAAGAACGGCCATCGCGTCTTGCCTGCTGGGGCCTGGCAGCGAGCTGCGCTCTGAATGTATTGACCAAGGGCCTGATCGGCCTGGTGTTCCCTGCCGTAGTGATTGGCCTCTACCTGACGCTCACAGGGAATCTGCGCCATGTATTGCGTTTGCGGCTTTTTTCAAGCGCGCTGGTTTTTCTGGCAGTGGCCGCTCCCTGGCACGTTCTTGCTGCCCTGCGCAATCCGGATCAGGGAGGCGTGCGTGGTTTTCTCTGGTTCTATTTCGTCAACGAACACTTCCTTCGCTATCTGAATAAGCGCGTGCCCCGCGATTACGACACCGTGCCCCTGCTGCTGTTCTGGGCGCTCATACTGTTGTGGCTGATGCCCTGGGCAGCGTTTCTTCCCCCCGCGCTGAAGAATGTTCCGGTTCGCTGGCGGGAGTGGCGATCGAAGCTGGACAGACAACTAAGCGCCAATCTGCTGTGTGCGCTGTGGGCTCTCGTGATTCTGCTGTTTTTCAGCTTTTCCACTCGCCAGGAATACTATGCGATTCCTGCCTTGCCGGCGCTGGCGCTGCTGGTGGGCGGGTGGCTCGATCGAGAGGCGAGATCTGCAGCGGACGCTCCAGAGTGCAGGGTGGGAAGAATTGCGTCAGCGGTCTTGCTGGGCCTGGGTGTGGTGGCATTTATAGTCGGCGGGTTCTTCCTTGTCATCTCCAGGCCGCCGGGCGCTGGCGCTGATTTGGCAGACCTGCTCAAGAAAAACCCCCAGGATTATGCGCTCTCGTTCGGGCACTTTCTCGATCTGACACCACAGGCAATGGGAGCCTTTCGCGGTCCGCTGCTGGGATTCTCTCTGGCATTTCTCATAGGCGCTGCGTGGAATTGGATTTTCCGCAGGCAGGGCCATCCCGAACGCGGCAACCTCACGCTGGCGCTTATGATGGTGGCACTCATGGCGTGTGTTCATTCGGCATTCGTGACGTTTTCCCCCATTCTTTCGTCGCAGCAACTGGCTGTGGCGCTGGAAAAGAATTACCGCCCGGGAGAAATCGTCGTTGTGGATGGCGAGTACGAAGCCGGATCGAGCCTGAACTTCTACACCGGCATTCCGCTGCGCATTCTCCATGAACCCAGCGCCAACCTTTGGTACGGTATGCAATTTCCGGACGCGCCGCACGTGTGGGAAACGCAAGCATCGTTTGACGCGCTGTGGTCGGGGCCGGTCCGCGTATTTCTGTGGACCGATCAGGACGATCCCCGGGAATTGCACGGCGCGTGGCGCTATGTCGTGGCGCGCAGCGGCGGAAAGGCTCTCCTTAGCAACCAGGGCTCTGATCACTGAAGCGTCACTTATCGGACAATCACATTTTTTCGCAACCGGCTAGAGCAAAAAGTCTCCCATCCCGAATCCTTCTTGACATTCGGCATTCGCGATAGAAAACTGGATCGTGCCTGGTGTGCCTTGAGAGGGGCTTCCGTCAGGCAATAGCGGTCCGCAGCATAATCCCGAATTTCGCTGTTTGGAGAGCGCATGAAGTTACTTGTGTGGACCATCCTGGCGTGTTTGCTGGCAGTCCCTTCGTCGTTTGCGCAAGTCAGCGTCACTACATCCCGCAACGACAACAGCCGTGACGGCCAGAACCTTAACGAGACGACCCTGACCCCGGATAACGTCAATGCCAGCGGCTTCGGAAAACTGTTTTCGCACAACGTGAATGGCTATGTTTATGCACAGCCGCTCTATGTCCCCAACGTCAGTATTCCCGGTCTCGGCACCCACAACGTGGTTTATGTGGCCACCGAGCACGACAGCGTCTATGCCTTTGACGCGGACACGAACACCGGCATCAACGCGTCACCGTTGTGGCACAGGAGTTTCATTGACCCGAAACGCGGCATCACGACGGTTTCGAGCAACGACGTGAGCTGCGGCGATCTTATTCCAGAGATCGGAATCACCAGCACCCCGGTGATTGACACGGCAGCGGGAACGATCTACGTGCTGGCCAAAACAAAGGAAAACGGCAACTTTGTCCAGCGGCTGCACGCTCTAAACATCAAGACAGGCAAGGAAAAACATGCTCCAGTCGTCATTCAGGCGAAGGTGCGCGGCACTGGCGATGGCTCCATCAATGGATGGGTGTACTTCGATCCGCTCAGAGAAGCGCAGCGCCCCGGATTGTTGTTGCAGGACGGCCGCATTTATATCGGCTGGGCTTCGCACTGTGACAACGGCCCTTATCACGGCTGGCTGATGGCGTATGACAAGACTACGCTGAAGAAAGTCGCGGTCTGGAATTCGACTCCCAATGGCGGATTGGGCGGCATCTGGCAAGCTGGCACCGGGTTGGCCGCGGACGACAAATTCAATGTGTTTCTTGCCACCGGCAACGGTTCCTACGACGGCAAGCATGGCGGAAAAGATTTTGGCGACTCGATCCTGCGCTTCGGACTTCCCGCGAACAATAGCTTTCCGCTGGTGGATTGGTTCACGCCTTACGACCAGGGTCAGTTCGATGATGACGATACGGATGTGGGTTCGGGCGGCGTGCTGCTGCTGCCCGATCAGGGGAAGCAGGCGCCGCATGAATACCTGCTGGTGCAGGTCGGCAAATCCGGCTCGATTTACCTGATTGATCGCCATCACATGGGACACTACAGCGCGCAGACCAACCGGATTGTGCAGGACATGGAGAATGCCATCGGCGGATTATGGGCCACACCTGCGTGGTGGAATAACAACGTGTACTTCGGCGGCGCGGGCGACTATTTGCGGCAGTTTACCTTTGATCCGTCGAGCGGGCTGCTTTCGAACGGCGCCTATGCCGTTTCGCCGACCTATTTTGGCTTCCCCGGGCCAACCCCTTCGATTTCCGCGAACGGCAACGCGGACGCGATCGTATGGGTTTTGCAGACGGATGATTACGGCGACAACGGTTCAGCGACGCTGCATGCCTATGACGCCACGAACGTGGCGAACGAGTTCTACAACAGCAATCTGAATTTCGATCGCGATGATCCCGGAGGCGCGGTAAAGTTCACAATTCCGACTATTGCGAACGGAAAGGTCTATGTTCCGGCGGTACAACGCTTAACGGTGTATGGTCTGTTGAACGGAAGGTAAGCCGAGCGCCGCTTAACGAACCAGCCATTCTGTGATGGCGTGCAACCTGACGAGCACGGAGCTGTAGCTCATGGTGAGGCACATCACGCTAATGGCAACGGCGGGAAGCGCGAAACGCCAACCCCGCGATCGTGATTCCTGGACCGGTGGCTGCTGCCAGGCAAACAATCGCTGAATGCGGGCAGTGAGTGCCGTCGAGCTGTGGAGCAAGCCGGTGGTAAATTCCGGCAGCGGTTGCACCGGGCTAAGTCTCGAAACCTTGATCAGAGCGGAAGCCAGATCAAGCGCATCGGAAAAACTGGCCACCGCCGCATCATCGGCTGCGATTTCCGCTTCCTCTGACCACGCGCGCTCCAGATGCTTCATGCCCGGAAAAATGGAGAAGCGGAAAAGCAGCTTCTTCAAATTGTCATAGCGCCGGACGTGAGCCATTTCATGGCGCAACGCGGTCCGCAGCTCGCCGGAAGTCAGCAAAGCAACCGCTTCCTCCGAAACCAATACCTTGGGCGCACACAGCCCCGCAACCGTAAAACTCGGGGCATGCTTGCTAGTCTGAAGAATTTGGGCTTCTGAACTCGATTCCATTATGCTGGCGCCTTCAAGCCAAGCGGCTATGGCGCGTGAAGATTTCAGTTGCGCCCGGTAACCACGAATTGCGCCCAGCGCAAACAGCGTCAGACAACAGAGTCCGAGCACCAAGGGAGCTGTGCCCACAGCTTCATCCGTAGTGCGCGGCTCGAGCAGCAGGAAAGAAGGCAAGGCAAACGCCAGGGTGAATGCGCAGGACAGGGCGAGGGGCAGAATCCGCAGGAAGAACAAGAGGTTCGCCAAGCGGCGCGCGGAGGCGGGCCGCAACCACCGCAGCGCCAGCTTCCAGCAGCGGCTCACGAGAACCGACAGCGGGACGTACAGCATGACAAACATCGCCAGCGACACGCCCAGGCAGCGCGCGGCGAACATCAGCGCTTCTCCTTACCCCGCAACTCGCGGCGTTTCTGCTCCAGCAGTGCTTGCAGTTCGTCCAGCAGGCGCGCATCGTGCTCGCTGACCGCTTCGACTAAGTAGGAAAGTGGAAGAGACGACTCCGAGCCGGAGCCGAGCAGTTGCTGGATCGCTTCATTGGCCGCCGCTCTTTCCAACTCAGCTTGCGTGTGGCGCGGCGAATAGCGAAACGCCCTGCCTTCCGCGACCCGGCTCAACAGTTGCTTCTTATAGAGCCGGTCCAGCGTCGTCATCACGGTCGTATAGGCCAGCTTCACTGTGCCATCATCGAGCAACTCCCGGACAGTCGCATTCCCGCGGAGCCACAACTCGGAGAGCAGTTGTTCCTCCAGCGGACCTAACTGGACACGGCGCGACGGTCGGAGTAAGGCGAGGATCCTATTCATGACGCGGCAGCGCCTAAGAATATCCGACTGCGGGGGAAATCGCAAGGAGAAACACTCCCGGTGATGTCAGGCTGTGACAGCGTGCGTAAACAAGGTATGCGGACCGTGCCTGTACAACATGATGGTCGAGAACATTCAGGCAATCGGGGCCGGCCAGTAGGCTGTGCTCTGAAGTCAACCCGACATGTGGAGGGGTATCCAATATGAGGCGGTCAAGTCCAAACAGGGCTCGACCGCCTCAATTCTCACTCTTTACGGCGTGATCTCAAACAATGCCCCGAAGTTATTCCTGCCGCCCTGGTTTGTAGCGCCGTAGAGGTGACCCTTTCCGTCGCGCAGCAACGCCAAGGGGTATGCGCCGTCGGAGCCCTTGAACGAGTGCAACACGGTCAGCTTGCCGTTGGTATCAAGCTCAAACACGGTCCCGCACCCATAGCGGCAGGCTGTGTTCCCGCCATTGGAGGCGGTGCCGTAAAGATTGCCAGCAGAGTCCAGCACCAACTGCTGCCCGGGAGCTTCCCCGTCGCTTCCACCGGTAAACGTATAGAGGACACTTTCGTTGCCGGCCGTGTCCAGCTTAAAGACTGTCCCACAGCCGCTACCGTTGCATCCATCGTTGCCGCCCCATTCCGTGGTGCCATAGAAATCGCCGGCAGCATCACGAATTAGCGCGGAGTAGGGGTAGGCACCGTCGCTGCCGCCTTGGAACATGTAGACAACATTTTCCGTGTAACCGCCTTTTCCATTCGGGGAAAGCTTGAACACCGTGCCGCACCCGTACCGCGGCTCAAAGCAGCCCGTGGTTAGGCCGCCGTAGTAGGGAACACCGTATAGCTCGCCGTTCGCATCGAGGACCATGTTACCCGTAAGCACGTGCGCCGCGTCCGGCGCTCCCTTAAGCCGGTACAGCACCGTCTCCTTGCCGGCCTGGTTCAGCTTGAAAACCGTGCCGCAAGTCACGCACTTGCCCGCAGCACCAGTCGTGCCATAGAGGTTCCCGGCGCGGTCCCGAACCAAGCCGGCGGTGGGTAGGTCTCCATCCGAACCTCCAGTAAATCGGTAGAGGACAGTCTCCTTGCCCGTTTTGCTTATCTTGAAGACCGTGCCTTGATTGTTGAATCCTCCCGCCCATGTGGTGCCATAAAGCGTACCGTCGGCAGTACGGGTTACTCCGCTGCTATCGTGGGAGCCGCCGCCGTTCTGCCCTCCCGCAAAAGCGTGCAGCACCGTTAGCTTGCCAGCTTTGCTCAGCTTGAACACGGTGCCACCGCCAACCCCACTCTGGCTATAGACGGCAGCCCCATAAAGGTTTCCCTTGGCATCCAACGCGAGCGGTCCGCTCAGAAATTCTCCATCTTTCCCGTTCTTGAATGAGTAGAGAAGTTTAAATGTCTGTGCCGAAGCCGCCGAGAAGCTGACTATCCCCAGAGCAGCGGCCATCCATAGTGTAAGCGCCGCCCGTGCTGCTAACCGCACTCCGCGAGAACCGCCAGAAAGTTGTCTTAAACTCGCCATAGGGCACCCACCTCACTTCAAAAGGGCGCAAATATCTTACCTCATACCTCACGAAGGTGCAACAAGCGATCTAATCTGGAAGAGCCTACCCACATCGTATCCCCGTGGCAATACTGAAGTGCGTGAGCCAGAAGCGTCGGGTGCAACTGATTGAGAAACTTCGCGGAGGGTT
>Ga0335078_10000648_pt1 | contig 53125 bp, 55 predicted proteins | sample Lox_Sample_32_FD_206711 | JGI IMG/M metagenome (GOLD analysis project Ga0335078, IMG submission 206711) | Soil microbial communities from Loxahatchee National Wildlife Refuge, Florida, United States - Lox_Sample_3.2 | ecosystem: Environmental > Terrestrial > Soil > Wetlands | place: USA... | reverse complement strand
GAGCGCGGGACCAACCGTCCTGACGCCTATCGCAGTCGCTCGATGACGTAGTCGATGCACGCGGTCAGCGCCCGCACGTCCTCCGGCTCCACGGCCGGGAACATGCCGATCCGCAGCTGGTTGCGGCCGAGCTTGCGGTAGGAGTCGGTGTCGACGATCCCGTTCGCCCGCAGTGCCGCCGACAGCGCGCGCGCGTCGATACCGTCCTCGAAGTCGATGGTGGCGACCACCTGGGAGCGCTGCAGCGGGTCGGCGACGAACGGGGTCGCATAGGGCGCCTGCTCGGCCCATTCGTAGAGGATGGCCGAGGATTGCGCGGTCCGGGCCGTCGCCCAGGTGAGGCCGCCCTGGCCGAGCATCCAGTCCACCTGGTCGGCCAGCAGGAACAGCGTGGCGACCGCCGGGGTGTTGTAAGTCTGCTGCAGGCGGGAGTTCTCGACGGCGGTCTGCAGCGAGAAGAACTCGGGGATGTAGCGGCCGCTGGCGGCGAGCTTCTCCGCCCGCTCTAGCGCCGCCGGGGACAGCAGCGCGATCCAGAGCCCGCCGTCGGACCCGAACGACTTCTGCGGCGCGAAGTAGTAGACGTCCACCTCGCTGGCGCGCACCGGCAGGCCGCCGGCGCCGCTGGTGGCGTCCACGATCACCAGCGCGCCGGCGTCGGCGTCGGTCACCCGGCCGACCGGCATCGCGACGCCAGTGGAGGTCTCGTTGTGCGTCAGCGCGTAGGTGTCGACGCCATCCTCGGCGCGGGGCTGCGGATGGGTTCCCGGCGGCGACTCGATGACGCTCGGCGCGTCCAGCCACGGCGCGCGCGCCGTCACCTTGGCGAACTTGGACGAGAACTCCCCGAACGACAGGTGCTGAGCCCGGTGATCGACCAGGCCGAACGCGGCAATCTCCCAGAACGCCGTGGTGCCTCCGTTGCCCAGTGCCACCTCGTATCCGTTCGGGACAGAAAACAGATCGGCCATTCCGTCACGGACCCGCCGCACCAGTGAGCGGACCGGTGCCTGACGGTGCGAGGTCCCGAGATACGCCGATCCGGAGCTGGCCAGAGCGGCCAGTTGCTCGGGGCGGACCTTCGACGGGCCGCAGCCGAACCTGCCGTCGGCGGGCCGCAGGCCGTCAGGTATGACCATCTCAGTCATGGGTCAGACTTCCTTGTCGAGGACGTCGGCGACGCCGGGCACTTCCAGCACCGGGCGGCTCTTCGGGCCCACGTAGCGCGCGCTCGGGCGGATCAGGCGGCCGGAGCGCTTCTGCTCCATGATGTGCGCCGCCCACCCCGCTGTCCTCGCGCAGGTGAACATGGACGTGAACATGTGCGAGGGTACCTGGGCGAAGTCAAGCACCACGGCCGACCAGAACTCGACGTTAGTGGCCAGCACCCGGTCCGGCCTGCGGGCGTGCAGTTCGGCCAGGGCAGCCTTTTCCAGCTCCTCCGCGACCTCGTACCTGGGCGCCCCGAGTTCCCTGGCCGTGCGGCGCAGCACCCGGGCCCGCGGGTCCTCAGCCCGGTACACCCGGTGGCCGAAGCCCATCAGTCGCTCTCCCCGGTCCAGCGTCGCCTTGACGTAGGTGTCCGCGTTGCCGGCCCGTTCGACGTCCTCGATCATGTGCAGCACCCGGGCGGGAGCGCCGCCGTGCAGCGGCCCGGATATCGCGCCCACTGCGCCGGACAGCGCGGCGGCCACGTCGGCCCCGGTGGAGGCGATCACCCGCGCGGTGAACGTCGAGGCGTTCATGCCGTGCTCAGCCGCCGAGGTCCAGTAGGAGTCGATGGCCTTCACATGCCGGGGGTCCGGCTCGCCCTGCCATCGGATCATGAACCGCTCGGTGATCGACTTAGCCTCGTCCACCCGCCGCTGCGGGACCATGGGCAGGCCAAGGCCCCGTGCCGCCTGCGCGACGAACGAGAGAGCCATGACGGAGGCGCGGGCCAGGTCGTCACGGGCCTGTTCGTCGCTGATGTCGAGCAGCTGGCGCAGCCCCCAGGCTGGCGCCAGCATGGCCAGGGCACTCTGCACGTCGACCCTGATGTCTCCCGAGTGCACCGGGATCGGGTAGGGCTCGGCTGGGGGCAGGCCGGGCTCAAAGGAGTTGTCCACCAGCAGCCCCCAGACGTGACTGTAGGACACGTGCCCGACGAGTTCCTCTATGTCCACCCCCCGGTACCGGAGAGCGCTTCCTTCACGGTCAGGCTCGGCGATTTCCGTCTCGAACGCAACGACACCCTCCAGGCCGGGCGTGAAATCGGGCATGTGCTTCCTCCGTCCCTTGGTGACCGGCTGCGCCCTGATCGACTGGTTGCGCTGCGTGGCCAGCCGACCTATTCAATCGCGCCCGGGGCGCATGTGCTAAACCGGCCTGCCGCCGGTGCGCCTGGTGCGAGAGGATCACTAGCCGTGAACGCGATGAGCAACGCCCCGGACGAGCCCGGCCTCATCGAGTCCTTGCTCGCCGATGAGCCGCTGACCCAGTTCGCGGACTGGATGGCCGCCGCGGTCGCCGCCGCGCTTCCCGAGCCGACCGCCATGGTGCTGGCGACGGTCTCCGCCAGCGGCAGGCCGCGCGCTAGGACGGTCCTGCTCAAAAGTTACGATTGGGCAGGGTTTGTCTTCTATACCAATCGCACCTCCCGCAAAGGTAATGACCTGGCCGAGGTTCCGCGAGCCTGCCTGCTGTTCCCGTGGCACGCGATGGCCCGGCAGGTGATCGTCGAAGGTGCGGTATCGGCGCTGTCGACCGAGCAGAGCGAGCCCTATTTCCGGTCTCGCCCGCACGGTTCCCAGGTCGGCGCCTGGGCCAGCAGGCAGTCGTCGGTGATCGGCTCGCGCGCCGAGCTCGACGACCGGTACGCGGAGCTGGACCGGCGATGGCCGGACGGCACGAATGTCCCCATGCCGGACTTCTGGGGCGGCTATCTGGTGCATCCGGAGACCGTCGAGTTCTGGCAGGGGCGGCCGAACCGGCTGCACGACCGGCTCAGGTACCGGCGCGACCACGATCACTGGGTCATCGAGCGGCTGGCACCTTGACCTGGCTGGCTGCGGCACGGCATAGCATCGTGGGCGAAGGGAGAGTCATTGACGGCGCACGGGCTCATCGACACGACCGAGATGTACCTTCGCACGGTTTTCGAGCTTGAAGAGGAAGGCATCATCCCGCTGCGCGCCCGGATCGCCGAGCGGCTGTCGCAAAGTGGCCCCACCGTAAGCCAGACGGTCGCCAGGATGGAGCGCGACGGCCTGTTGCGGGTCGAGGGCGACCGCCAGCTCTCCCTCACCGGGACCGGCAGGACTCTTGCCATGCGGGTGATGCGCAAGCACCGGCTGGCCGAGTGCCTCTTGGTCGGCGTCATCGGGCTGCCCTGGGAAGACGTCCACATCGAGGCATGCCGCTGGGAGCACGTGATTTCCGAGACCGTCGAGCGCAGGCTGGTCGAGCTGCTCGGCTATCCGGTACGGTGCCCGCACGGAAATATTATCCCCGGGCTTGCGGAACTCAGCGTTCCGGCCGATGCTAGCAAGCGCGTGCTAGCAGCCGGCCGTGAGCGAGCTGTGGCGATGACAATGATCGCGTCACGACGAGCCGAACGGGTGGTTGTGCGCCGGATCAGCGAGCAAGTACAAAGTGATGCGGCGTTGATGCTTAAACTCAAGAACATCGGGATACAGCCCGGACGCGAGATCACACTCGCGGTTAGCGACGACGGTGTGCGGGTGATAGGTGACAGCGGGAGCGGGTGTCTGGAGGGGGATTTGCCGCACTGGGCTGCCGCGCATGTCTTCGTCGCTAGGCCGTGACCGGGACATTCGCGGGCAAGGTCTGGTGTGCCTGGGCCGTCATGCGGGGGTGCCGCGATGACATCGCCCGCGTCCGGCGAGGCCGCCGACGAGGCCGCCCCCCGCTCGCTTCCCGGCCCCGCGGATATCCTGGAGCAGCTGCAGACCGCCGTCGTGGTGACGGACAGCGACGGTAATTTGCTTTACGCAAATCCCTTTGCGGTGAACCTGTTCGGGTTTCCCGACCATGCTCCGCATCTGGTCGGCCAGTCTCTTGTCTCCCTGGGGTTCGAAGAAGGAGACGCGCCAAGGGTAAAGGAGCTCCTGGCTCACGTGCTGGACGGCGGCCCATGGGAAGGGGCGTTTGCGCACCGGCAGTTGGATGGATCCCGGATCATTATCCGGGCCCGGGCTGCCCCCTTGCACGGTCCTTCCGGCGCGAGCAACGGGGTTGTGATCCATGCCCGCGCGGCCGCCATTCGCGGCAGCCGGAACGAGCGAGACCGGCTCCGGTTGCTGGAACGCATCGGAGACCGGCTGGCACGTTCGCTCGAGCTCGACGTCACGCTCCGCCAGGTCGCGGAGACGCTGGTCCCGCAGTTCGCCGACCATTGCCTGGTTGACCTTTTCTATGGCGACAAGCTGATGCGGAAGGCTCAGCTGCACTCCAGGGGGTGGATGCCGCAGCCGGGGACCTGGGCCATGCTCGGCGAGCAGATCAGGTACCCGGAGGGCCACTTCTGCCAGCAGGCGATGGCCCGCAGGGAGACCGTCGTGGTCGCCGACATGGGCGACCAGCGGTTTCCGGCGCCGAGTGAGGCCAGCCTGGAGACCTGCGACAACATCGGCCTGACCTCGGTCATCGCGACGCCGCTCATCGCGCGCGGCCAGTTGCTCGGCGTGATGAGCCTGGCGCTGTCGGGGCTGACCGAGCGCGCCAACCGGCACTACAGCGCTGACGACCGCGACTTCCTCGGCGCGATCGGCAGCAGGGTCGCGATAGCCATCGACAATGCCATGCTCTTCGAAGAGGAGCGGCGCACCGCGCTGGCCTTCCAGACCAGTCTGCTGCCCCGTGACCCCCCCGCGGTCGACGGCTTGCAGGTCGCTTACAAGTACGTGCCGGCCAAGCCGCTGGAGACCCACGGGCAGGGCATCCAGACCCAGGTGGGCGGCGACTGGTACGACATCATCCCGCTGTCCGCCGGGCGCGTGGGCATCGTCATCGGCGACGTGGAGGGGCGCGGCGCCAGAGCGGCGGCGATCATGGGTCAGCTCCGGGCCGCGCTGCGGGCGTTCGCGCAAGATGACAAGCCGCCCGCGGAGATCCTGCGCAGGCTCGACGACTGGTGCCGCACGCTGGAGCCCACGAACGCGGAGGCGCACGGCTTCGCCGCCGCCGACCCGCCGATCGTGAGCTGCACCTATCTGGTGTACGACGCCTGGTCCCGGACGCTGTCGTTCGCCAATGCCGGGCACGACGCCCCGCTGTTGATCACCGGCAGCGACGTCGGGCAGATGGAGATCGAGCATAAAGGCCTGCTGCTCGGTGTTCGCGGGAAGGGGATACCCGGCGTGCCGCCGTACCGCGAGGAGACGCGCTACCTCGCCCCCGGCTCCGCCCTCGTGTTCTATACCGATGGCCTGACCGACCGGCGGCAGCGGGCAGACGGCCGCGGCCACTACAGCGAGGCCGAGGCGCTACGGATGCTGTGCGATGCGGTGCGCGACGTGGCCGATGGCAGCGTGGAGGTCATCGCCCAGGCGGCCGAGCAGGCCGTGCCGGGAGATATAGACGATGACATGGCGATCGTGGTCGTCCGCACCTGCGCCATGGATCTTGCCTCCCGGGAGCACAACTTCCCCGCCGAGCCGATTCGGGTATCAGAGGCCAGGCGGCTCGCGCATCACACCTTCACCAGTTGGGGCATGGACCTCCAGCAGGCCGACCTGGCGTGCCTCCTGGTCTCCGAGGTGGTGACGAACGTCGTGCTGCACGCTGCCGTTTCGTCGAGTCCCCGGCATGAGTTCGCGCTGGAGTCGGTCGGGGTGCCGGATGGCGGGGTCCTCGATGACTGGTCGGGATCGTCGTTCATGGATGACTTTCCCGCGCCGCTGGAATCCCGCGGCTGCCGGGAATTCACCCTCCGCATGCGCCGTGGCGAGTCCGCCGTGTGGGTCGAGGTCTTCGACCTAGACCTGAGGCTGCCCCGGATCCGGAGCGCGGGCGAGAACGACGAGGGAGGGCGCGGGCTCTATCTCCTCGATCAACTGGCGACCCGCTGGGGCTCCCGGCCTACCCACGATGGCAAGGCGGTCTGGTTCGAGATTCCGATCAAGGCAGGTCCCGGCCCTATCTGACCGTCGCGATGCCGGCCAGCTGAGCCATCCGGTCACCTGGGGCCACCCGGCCCCCGGTCACTGGTGCGGCAGGGACCAAGCCCACAGCACGAGCCCGGCCAGGACAACTCCCGTTATGATCATTAACCACGTTCGCGCGGTGGACCCCAGGCCCATGCGACGGCGCACCCTGACCGTGAACACAGCGACCAGGACCGCGATAAACGCCAGCAGGATCAGCCCATCGGCCATGACGGTCTCCCCGGAGTGTCACCTGCTCCGAGCATAAGCCGTATCGGCCGGAAATCACGCCGCCCGGTTTGGCCGGCGGGTCACGCCGCCCCGTCGCTGAGCACGGGCGGGAGAACCGTGAGTTCCGCCGAGCTGAGCACGCTGGGTACCGCAGTGGCCGCGTCCGGGTCCCGGACCGAGTCCCGGAGCCTGCGCAGCACGCTGGCCTGGCGGGCCAGCGCTTCAATCCTGCCGTCCACTAACCTCGCCGCCATGTCCCGCTGCCCGGCGCTGACGGAACGGCCGAGCGCCAGCCTGGCCAGAGGCTTGATCTCCTCGAGCCGGAAGCCCAGATCCTTGAGCGCGAGAGCGATATCGATGTAGCCCCGGTATTCGCGCGGGTATCTGCGGGTGCCCCCGGGTGACCGGCGCGGCTCGGGCAGGATCCCGAGCTCCTCGTAGTACCGGATTGTCCGGCTGCTGATTCCCGCGGCCTTGGCAAGTTGCCCGATGCTCACCAGGCCTGCCGTGTCCTCGATGATCTTCGCTGCCATGCCGTATCCCCCCGCAACCCGACGTCCGATGACCTTGCCGGAACGCCCTGGCAGGCGACCCCCTCGCCTAGCCACGCCGACTGGCCCCGGATACATCACGGATAGTAGTCTTCTAGCTACCAAGAGGGACTGAAATCTTGGCGGAATCCGGCCCTGGGCGGATCTTGCCCGGCGGCGCTGTGGAGTGCGCGGGTCTTCGGAGTAACCTCAAACACGGGCCAGCCGCAGCGTTCCGCCCAGGTGGGGCACCCTGCGGTCGCCCGATGGCAACGCGGCGGAGGGCGGGCATCGTGTCGGAGGCATACATCGTCGGGGCAGTGCGCACCCCCGTCGGCAGGCGCAACGGCGGCCTAGCGAAGGTGCACCCGGTGGACCTGGCAGCCCAAGCGCTGACCGAGCTTATCGCCAGGAGCGGTGCCGATCCTTCCGCGGTGGACGACGTCATCATGGGATGCGTTGGTCAGATCGGCCCTCAGTCCGTCGACATCGCCCGGAACGCCTGGCTGTCTGCTGGCCTGCCGGAGGGAGTTCCCGGGGTCACCATCGACCGTCAGTGCGGTTCGTCTCAGCAGGCCGTCCACTTCGCGGCTCAGGCAGTCCTGTCCGGCAGCCAGGACCTGGTGGTCGCGGCCGGCGTGGAGAACATGAGCATGGTGCCGATGGGTGCATCTGTGCTGTTGCCGCATGAAAAGGGCATGCCTGGTCCGTTCGGCCAGGGATGGCGGGACCGGTACGGCGACCAGGAGATCTCCCAGTTCCGCGGTGCGCAGCTGATCTGCGAGAGATGGGACCTGAAGCGCTCCCAGCTCGAGGAGTTCTCGCTGGAGAGTCACCGCCGGGCGGCGCGCGCGATCGACGCGGGAAGGTTCGCCCGGGAGACCATCCCGGTGGAGGGGGTGACCACTGATGAGGGCCCGCGCCGCGACACGTCTTTGGACAAGATGGCAGAGCTCAAGCCGCTGCGAGAGGGCTGGGAGCTGACCGCCGCAGCGGCATCGCAGATATCCGACGGCGCCGCCGCGATACTGGTGGCCTCGCCAGGCGCCGTCGAGCGCTACGGTCTCACCCCGCGGGCAAGGATTCATGCGCTGAGCGTGATCGGCTCCGATCCGGTGCTGATGCTGACCGGCCCGATACCTGCGACTGAGCGGGTGCTGGCCCGGGGGCAGCTGGCCGTCGACGACATCGACGTGTTCGAGGTCAACGAGGCATTCGCCCCGGTGCTCCTGGCCTGGTCGGCCGATACCGGCGCCTCGCTGGAGAGGACTAACCCCAACGGCGGCGCGATCGCGCTCGGGCACCCACTCGGCGCCACCGGCGCGATCCTGATGACCAAGCTCCTGCACGAGCTCGAGCGCGTCGGCGGCAGGTACGGCCTGCAGGCGATGTGCGAGGGGGGCGGCCAGGCCAACGCAACGATCATCGAGCGCCTGGGCTGACGCCGATCTGAGTCCACCGGGCTGGTGCCTGGGATCCAGGAAATATCTAACTCGAGTTGTAGGTTACCTTGTAGTGAGGACCGAGGTTACCTGGATAGCCGAATCCTGGTACTCACTTGGAGGTGAAACCCATGTTGCTGACATCGTTTGATCCCTTCGCGCAGGAGTTCGACCGGCTGACCCGGTGGGCGTTCGGGACGGCGGACTACGGCCGTCTGGCCCGGATGGACGCCGTCCGGCGCGAGAACGAGATCGAGCTCCGGTTCGACCTGCCGGGCATTGACCCGGAGACCATCGACGTCACGGTGGACCACGGCGTGCTGACCGTTGGCGCGCGCAGGACCGAGGAGTACGCCGAGGGCGAGAAGCCGTTCATCCGCGAGCGGGTGATGGGCTCCTATGCTCGCCGGATCGCCCTCTCGGACGAGATCGACGCCGAGAAGATCGAGGCTGGCTATGCCGATGGCGTCCTGACCGTGCACGTGCCGGTGGCGGAGCAGGCCAAGCCGCGCAAGATCGAGGTCCGTGCCGACGCCAAGGCGATCGCCGCCTGACGCCGAGGTACGCTGTCCGGGCCCGGCGCGGCTGGTCCGCCCGGGCCCGGAACCGCTCCGGGAGCCAGCCATGCCGTCGTTGCCAGTCGATGATGAGAACCGGCCGCTGTTCACTGTAGGCCAGGTGGCGGAGATGCTCGAGATCCAGCAGGCATTCCTGCGCCGCCTGGACGAGTTCCGCGTCGTGCGTCCCTCCAGGTCAGCGGGTGGCCAGCGCCGCTACACCCGGCGTGAGATCACTGCCGTCCAGTACGTGGTCAACCTGGTGGACGAGGGGATGACGCTGGCCGCGGTCCGCCGGGTGCTCGAGCTGGAGGAGCGGGTGAGGGAACTGGAGGCGCACCGCGATGCCCTCCTCGCAGCACTCGCCGAGCGCGACGCCCTGCTGGCCCGGCTCAGCCGGAGGCGGGAGTAACCCTCCGCCAATTCGGCGGCTCTGTCGGCTTGGCTGCCCGGACTGTGGGCTTGGCCGGCTGCCCGGGCTGCGGGCCTGGCCGGCCCCAGCCAGAAGCCGGGGAGCCGGGCCGGCCTCCGGCCGCCACGGCTTCCCGGGGCGTTCGCGTTCCGGATGATCGTCAGTTGATGCGCCGGTGGACGTTGTCCCGTTTCGAAGGGCCCGCCGCGGTCTCGGCAACCCAGGGCCCGGGGATCGACGGGTCGATGACCCCGCCTTCCAGCCAGGTGTAGCGGCCGGACATGACCAGCCGCGCAAGCGCCGTGTCGGCCGCGTCGGTGTTTTTCCAGAGCTGGCCGAATAGCTCGTCGACCCGCAGCCTGGCCTGCGCGCAGAACATGTCGGCCAGCTCGAACCCGTGTCTGCCACGGCCTCCGGCGTCCTCGCGGGCGTCCATCTGGGCGCGCACGCAGGCCGCGCTCATCGCGAACAGTTCCGCGCCGATGTCAACCAGCCGGCCGAGGAAGCCCTGTCGGCGCTCCAGCCCGCCCTGCCAGCGGGCCATGCCGTAGAACGTCGCCCGGGCCAGTTTCCGGCTCGCCCGCTCCACGTAGCGCAGGCGCGGCGCGAGCGGGCCGAACTCCGCGTACGCGTGCGGTAGCTGGCCCTCGCCTGCCACCAGCGTAGGCAGCCAACGGCCGTAGAACCGGCCCGCCCGGGCGGCCCCTCGGGCCCGGCGCGCCGCCGGCAGGCCAGGCTCGATCATCTCGCTGGCGGCGGCGAGATGGGCGTCCACCGCCTCCCTGGCGATGAACAGGCGCATGATCTCAGAGGATCCCTCGAAGATCCGGTTGATCCGCAGGTCGCGTAGCATCTGCTCGGCGGGCACCCCGCGCTCGCCGCGTGCGGCCAGCGACGCCGCCGTCTCGTAGCCTCGGCCGCCGCGGATCTGCACCAGGTCGTCGGCGATCCGCCAGGCCATCTCCGAGCAGTAAAGCTTGGCCAGGGCGGCCTCGATCCGGATGTCACGGCGCTTGTCGTCCGCCAGCTGGCTGGACAGCTCGACCATGGCCTCGATCGCGTATCCGGTGGCGGCGATGAACGCGATCTTCCTGGCGACAGCCTCGTGCTCGGCGATCGGTCGGCCCCACTGCACGCGCTCGCCCGACCACTCCCGGGCGATCTTCAGCGCGAGCTTCGCGGCCGCCGCGCAGCTGGCGGGCAGCGAGAGCCTGCCGGTGTTCAGGGTGGTAAGCGCGATCTTCAGGCCCTCGCCCTCCCCGCCTATCCGGTTGGCCGTCGGCACTCGCACCTCGTGGAACCTCGTCACGCCGTTCTCCAGGCCACGCAGGCCCATGAACGCGTTGCGGTTCTCGACCGTGATCCCGTCCGAGCTGCCTTCCACCACGAACGCGGTGATGCCGCCGCGGCTCGTCCCGCCGCCCGGTACCCGCGCCATCACCACCAGCAGGTCGGCGACCACGCCGTTGGTCGTCCACAGCTTCACGCCGTTCAGCGCGTACTCGCTGCCGTCGGCGGACGGGGTCGCGGTGGTGCTCAGCCGGGCCGGGTCGGAGCCGACATCCGGCTCCGTCAGCAGGAAGGCGCTGATCGCGCCGCGCGCGCACCTCGGCAGGTAGAGCGCCTTCTGCTCGTCGGTCCCGAACAGCGCCACCGGCTGCGGCACCCCGATCGACTGGTGGGCGGACAGCAGCGCCGCGACGACCGGCGAGGCCGATCCCGCGATCATCAACGCCCGGTTGTAGTACAGGTGTGACAGGCCAAGCCCGCCATATTCCTGCGGGATTTTCATTCCGAACGCACCGAGAGCGGCCAGTCCCTTGACCGTCTCATCCGGGATTCGTGCTTCCCTTTCGATCAGGGCGCCGTTCACCGAGACCTCGCAGAAGTCGCGCAGCCGGGCACAGAAATCCTCGCCGCCGCGGATCGCGTCGTCGGTCTGGCGCGGGTGAGGACTGATCAGGCCGAGCTGGAAGTCGCCCAGGAAAAGCTGCTTGCCGAAGCTGGGCAGGTCCCATCTGGACTCCCTGGCCTGCTCAGCGGCCTGCCGGGACTCGGATTCGGTGACCCGCGTTCCCCGCGTTCCCCGGGTTCCCTGCCGTTCCTGGCCCTGGTAGTCGCCTTGGTGCTCGCCCTGGCGCTCGCTCACGTCCTGACCCCTTGTCCTCGTAGGCCGGTTACTGGGGCTACTGCCCAGTACGGCCGCCGGTAACACGGGACGTCCGGTTCTGGCTTGTGCCGCCGCTGCGGCGGGGGCGCGGGCTGTGGCGGGGGCGCGGGCCTGGCGGGGGCGCGGGCTGTGGCGCGACGAGGGCTGCGGCGGGACGCGGGATTCCCTGGTCAGGGCGCGAGTTCTGGCGTGTCCGCGCGGCTCACGAACACCTGCGGGCTAATCTGGTGCAGCGCCGAGAGCACGGTCACTAAGCCGTCGTCCTCGGGGAGTTCAACCACGATCTCGCCGCTGGCCGCCGATCTGCCCGCACGGCCGGGCACTTCGCGAAGCCGGGCCGCGGGCTGAGCCGCGAGGACATCGTTGAGCGCGCTGCGACTCCCTGGGTCGTCGGGTACCGCGATCCGGATTCTCCACAGGGGCATTACGGAAACACTCCGTCCGTGAGCACTCGTTTCGACTGTTCATCCGGACGGTTGCCGCAACGCTTCGCCGCCGTAACGACGACGTGAAATCAGACATCGGTCCGGTAGAAATTGAGGTAGGACCGAGACGGGGTGGGCCCGCGCTGGTCCTGGTACCGGGAGCCGTAGACCGGCGACCCGTACGGATGGTCGGCTGGCGAGCTGCACCGGAACAGGCAGAGCTGCCCGATCTTCATGCCCGGCCAGAGCTTGATCGGCAGCGTGGCGACATTCGAAAGCTCCAGCGTCACGTGACCGGAAAATCCGGGATCGATCCATCCCGCGGTGGAATGAGTCAGCAGGCCAAGCCTGCCCAGGCTGGAGTTATGGGTCGGGATGAAGGTTGGCCCGGCCAGGAACTGGCCGCCCGGGCTGGCGACCTGGATGCACCGCACCGGGCACGGGCTGACTTCCCGGACCCCGACGATGGCCCGGGAGCGCCGGAACCGCCCCGGCTGGGTGCAATCCCCAGTGCACGCCGCCCGGAGCGCAGGCTGTTGTTCCACGCCGCGGCGCCGAGCCGTCACTTTCTGTTTCACTGAAAGGCAGCTTAGCCCGGCGGCCGGCCCGGCCACCGCATCCGCCGGACAATCGTCGATGCTGACGAGCTCGCAGCACCCGAACCTGTCGATGTCGACCCCGTAGAACCTGAAGCCGTCGATGTCGCCCCCGCTGCCGGCCGGTCCGCTCGGGTGGGCGGCCGGCCCGCTCGGGCAGGCAGCCGGCCGGGCAAGCTCGACGTGGTGGTTCCAGGCGTCGCCCGCCCGCAGCGACGCCGCGATTTCCGCCGTGGTCCGGACCGACCCAGTCCTTCCCTGCCTGCGCTCGGACCTGGTCCGGGTCACCCAGCCGTGCGACAGGTCGGCGACCAGCGACTGGCCATCGGAGAAGACGACCTCCCGGCACGGCCTGCCGAGCAGGACCGGCGTCGCCGCGATCACGGCGGTCGGGCGGCCAGCCTCATCGAAGACCTCGTCACCGACCCGGAGTTCGCCCATGCGCCGCCATCCTCCGGTGGTCGGGATGAGGGTGCCGGCCGCCAGTGCCTTACCTTCCAGCCGGCCCGCGATATCGTCCGGCAGGGTCACCACCTCATAGGTGGAGGCCAGCACGAACTCGCCGGGATGCAGCACGAACGGCTCGGCCCCGGCCGGCTGCACCAGCCTGGTCAGCTCGGGCTGCTCCTCGGCCGGGTCGATGTGCGGATAGCGGTGGTTCTCGAACACGCGGAAGTACCTGTCCAGCCGGACGTCGAGGCTCGCAGGCTGAATAAGCTCGGGCGTGTACGGGTCGAGCTTCACCCGGCCCGACTCGACTTCCGTCCTGATGTCCCGGTCGGAGAGGAGCACCCTGGCAACCTACCGGTTCCGGTACGATGTCGTGGCGGGCTCGTCCGTGCCGTGGCCGCCCACGCTACCTCCGGTCGCCCCGGGCCCACGGCCAGCAAGTCCGCAGCGCGGGTGTAGTTCAATGGCAGAACGTCAGCTTCCCAAGCTGATAGTGCGAGTTCGATTCTCGTCACCCGCTCCACCAGTTCCAGCCCAGATCAGGGCCGTAATCTCAGGCTTGTAACTAGGTCCCGCCCAGGTCGTAGTTGATCTTCCGTGCCATTAGCGTGCCATTAGCCCACCGGGGCGAGCACGCCCGCCTGGCCGTCGTCATCGTCATCCTGAGCGCTGGTCTCCCGCTCGGCCTGCACGTGTGTGTCGATCGCGCTCGTGATCGCCTGGTCCGCCCCTCGGGCCTCGTGCTGGTAGATCAGCGCCGCACGCTCGCTGTCGTGGCCCATCCGCGCCATGAGATCCCGCAGGCCCGCGCCGCTGGACGCGGCGAAGTGGTTGCCTGTGTGCCGTAGATCGTGGAAGTGCAGGCCCTCGGCGCCGATCGACCGCACCGCGTACGGCCAGGCCGACATCCGGTTGAAGTTGCCCCGCCGCAGTGGGCCACCCATCACTCCAGGGAAGAACAGCGCTCCGGGCTCGTCCTTGACGAAGACCGACAGGTGCTCGCTCAGAACCGGGATGATCGCCTGCGGGATGCCCACGACCCGCCGTCCGGCCTTGGACTTAGGCGGCCCGAGCAGCATTTCTCCGGTGGAGCGCTCGATGAACGCGGCTCGCACGCGCACCGTGCTCGCGGCCAGGTCGATGTCAGCCCGCCGTAGCGCGGTTACCTCACCCCATCGCAGGCTGGCGAAGGTGGCCAACAGCACGAGCGCGAGGTAGCGCCGGTCTTGGTTACAGTCGGCCCGGCCGTCGTCGGCCATCTTCCACAGTGCTTGCTCGGCTTCGGTTCGCGTGCCGTAGACCTCGGGTGATGTGCGGAACTCGCCATGCCGCCGGAACCGCAGCTGGTAGCCGCCCGCTGGGGCGTTGCGGATATTGCCGACTGGGCGTCGGCCGACCAGCTCGGCGAGCGCGAAGACCTGGGCCACCGTCAGCACAGGCCGCTCCGGCGTCTCCTCGTCACCGGCTCCCCGTATCCGGCATGGATTGCGGGGAAGGATCTTGTCTTCTTCGACGGCGGTCATCAGTACCGCTCGCAACAGCCGGTACGCCTTGGCTGTCACCGAGACCGGGAGCGTTGCGCGCCACTCGCGGATCATCGCCGTGGACACCTTGCCGACAGGCACCCCGCCCAGGTGCGGCGCGAGGTGCTTGGCGAGCAGCCATCGGTAAAGGTCGATTGTGCGCGGGCGCAGCTTCGGGCGCTCGGTGATCCATCTTGCGGCGTACTCGCCGAGCTTGACCTTGCCGCGCTCGGGGTCGGTCCACTCGCCGGAATTGAGCTGCGCCTCGACCAGCACAAGTGCCTTGTCGGCATCTGATTTGCGTCCATACGTTTCCGGGCCGGTGCGCAGTCGTCCATCTGGTCCGGGATAGCGGATCTGGAACCTGCCAGAGGGCAATTTGCGCGCGTTGCCGAAACGTCGGTGTCCTTCTTTGTTGGCCATCAGGCCACTCCTCTCTGTGTGGGCCGCACGCAAGCCGCTGTCATCGGCTCGATCCGGCCGGACTCGATGAACTGGGCAAGAGCCGCCTCGCTGATGCGCACATGGCGGCCGACTTTCACGAACTCGATCCGTCGTTCGGCGATCAGGCGGCGAACGAACCGGACCGACGTACTCATCCGGTCGGCCGCCGCCTCGACGGTCAGCAGCCGTTCGGCGGGCGGGGTCATGCCGCCCTCCCGGTTGCCGAAAGATCCCGCGGTGGTAGCTGGCCGCTGGCTCGTGCTCTGGCTTCGGCGAGTGCGGTGTGCCAGCGTTGGCGGTCGGCGACGACGTGCAGGAGCCGCTGGGCGGGTGGCATGTGGTCGGGGTCGCCGGGTGTGACCTGTTCCCAGGTGTAGCGCGATGGGTCGCCGGTGTCGGGCGGCAGGCCGAGGGTTTGCAGGAGCCAGGCTTTGCGGTCGGCGCGGTGGTCGGCGAGGGTCTTGCCCGACCACTTGCGGGAGACCAGGACGCGGCGTCCGGCGTAGCCGAGGTGCTCGCGGCGGTGGGCTTTGCCCTTGCAGCGGCCTGGCCGCAGGCCCTGATGGGCGTTGCGAGGCTGGATGCCGTAGCGCAGCCAGTTCGCGCAGGTGGGGGAGCATGGTTCGTAGCGGAGCGCGGCGGTGAGCCGTCGTGCGTGGTCTTGCTGTGCGCCCGTGGCCGCCTGGTGGCAGTCGGCGACGTGCTTGGTCAGGTACTTGGTCAGGTAGCCGATGCAGCGGTTCGCGTCTCGTGATCCGGCCAGCACGCCCTGGGCGTCGAATCGTTCGCCGAACCGCGCGACGTGCTGCGGTTCGTCCTGGGCGCCGATCCCGTCGAGGGACTGGTCCCAGGTGGGCAGGACTTCCCCGGTGGCCGGGTCGAGGTAATTGCCGCTGGCCTCGTGCCACACGGGCAGCTCGTCATCGTGGTATCGCACGGCCGAGGTGTCCGGCCACCACACCTGGTGGTAGGTGGCGGCGAGGACCTGGCGCAGCTCGGCGCGGGACACGGTGCCGCGGATCGCTACGTGGATGTGCGGCGCGAGCCGCCGCTGTGGCTCGACCGCCGCGAAGTACTGCACGTCGAAGCCGAGGAACCGGCGAAGGTTCTGGATGAGCCGGTCGAACAGCGCCGCGAAGTGCAGCGCGTCACGGACCGCGCGCTGGTAGTCGTATCGGTTCGGGTCGGCGGGAGTGCCGTCGCTGCCGACGCGCCCGTAGCTTGGGCAGGTCAGCGTGAGGAACATCGACGGGCGAAACGTGGTGCCGTCTGGGGCGGTGTAGGTCTTGCCGACGGTGCGGGCCGTGAGCGTGCGCCGGGGCAGGTCCGGCGCGTCCTGGCGCCTCCGGGTGGAGCGGTGACGGCGGGACGGCCGGGCGGGCAGCACGTTGCCGCGGACGCCGGAGCGGTTGATCTCGTTGTCGAGTTCGGCGATCAGCTCGTCGTCGTCGGTGGTGTCGTGCCCGGCTGCGTGGGCGTGGTCGCGCCATTGCTGGGCTTGGGCGCGATGCTCGACCCAGACGAGCTGCTCGTCGTCTGGCGGGTCGGGCTCCAGGACGGGTTCGTGGTCGAGGTGCCAGCCTTCGCGGCATTGCGCGGACCGCAGCGCCTTGGCCCGCTCGGCGCAGGGCGGGCAGACCGTGGCCAGGGTGTGCCCGCAGGGCACGAGCACCTGTTCCACCTGGCCGGTGGCGGTGTCGGTGCGGCGCAGCTGTACCGGCCGCAGGCACGCTCCGTGCTCGGCGGCGATCTGGCGGACCACGCTGCGCGCGAGCGGCATGGCCAGCCGTTGCGTCCTGGTCGGGGGTGGGGTCATTCAGCCTCCTGAGCGTCGGGGTCGGGGTCGTGGCTGGCGCGTTGGCCTGCGTCGGGGTCGGGGTCGGTGGCGTGCCAGGTGGCGGTGTAGCCGCAGCCGGGGCAGGCCAGGGTCAGCAGCGCGGGGCCGGTGCTGGTGTCGGGCAGCGGGCCGCCGCAGTCGGGGCAGTCCTCGGGGGAGAGCCAGCCGGTGATCATGCGGCCTCGCCAGCGGTCATCGCGCGGGGCGCTGCTATGGCGGTGAAGGTGGCGGTCATGTCGCGGATGTCGTCGTCGCAGACGAACGCGGTGCGGACCCGTACCGGGTCGGGCGCGGCTTCCAGGCGGACGTAGCCCACGCCCGCGCCTGTGGCCGCGTCGGAGGAGATTTCGTCGCACAGGGCGCCGCGGTCGCGGGCGCCGTCGCCGAGCACCATGTCCACCTGGGACGGCTCGTCCAGGCGCAGCGCGATCTTGTCGGGGAACAGGTTGCGGATGTTGAGGACTTCCTTGCGGGGGTCTTGCAGCGCCGCGACCACGCAGTAGCCGACCGCGCGGCCTTGGGTGGTGAGGGTGGCCAGCGCGGCGAGGGTGCGGTCTTTGAGCTTGCGGTCGGCCTGGTAGGCGGTCAGGAACGCGACCTCATCGACCAGGACCACAACGAACGGGAACTGTGGCGTCGGGGCGTGGTCGCGCTGGCGGCCAGCGAACCGTGCGGCCCGTTTCTGCATGTCGCTCACGGCGGCTTCGAGCAGGTCGGCGATGTCGGCCGGGTCGGCGGCGTACCGGCCGTAGCGGTCGAACAGCGCCCGGCCGAACGCCAGCTCCATCAGCTTGGGATCACACGCCCAGACCCGGACCAGGCCCGCGGCCATCAGCGGCAGCAGCGCCCGGACCAGGCCCCACAGGTAGGAGCCCTTGCCCGCCCCGGTCGCGCCCGCGATCAGCAGGTGGGTGCCATGGAGCCGGATCGTGAACGGCGTGCCGTCCTCGCAGCGGCCCACCGGCAGCGCCCGCAAGTCCAGCTCATGAGGGATCGGCAGCGCGGTCATCGGGGCGGCCAGCGCGTCGGCGCGTACCAGCTCGAGGATCACGGTTCCGGGCCTGGCCGAGCGGACCCGGCACAGGTGCGCGCCGAAGCCGTGCGCGAGCTGCGCGGCCTTGTCGGCGAACTCGGCGGGGGACTGGCCGGAGACCAGGCGGACCGCTACCTTGTCGGTGCAGCCGGTGACCTGGACCCGGCCGAGCACCGGGACCATGAGCTGGCCGCGGTAACGGGGTGCCAGGCCTGCGATGACCAGCACCGGCTGCCAGCGGCGACGGTAGAACCACCACCGCCACCGGTTACGAGCCGGGCCGCTGACCAGCCGCGCGAACCAGGCGGGCCAGGCCAGCCGCAGCACCACCAGCCCGGCAACCACGGCCGCCGCCAGGTTCACTACGGCCACCCAGCCCGCCCTGGCCCACACCAGCACGACGATGACGACTGCCGCGTCGAGCAGCGGGTGGCGGATGGCGAACCAGGCGATCCGCCAGGCCAGGCGGGCGAGCTGGACGGCCCAGATCACCGGCTCGGGGGTCCGGTGGACCGGGGAACGCCAGACCGGCCGCGCGAACGGGTCGGGGTTATCGACCTGGGCGTACGGCTCGCCGGTCACCCCGTCGTAGCGCACGTATCCGCGCATACGATGATCACCTCTTCTCGTGCTTGCCAAAAGTCAGGGGAGAGACCAGGGACGGCCGGGAGGTACAAGCTCCCGGCCGCCCCGCTGGTTCACGGTGTTCCGGCTGCGGCCATCCCAGGAGGCGCCTGGGCGCTATCTGGCCTGGTGGCCCGGCGGTGCAGCCCGTGCAGCCGCTGGCATTCGTCGGCGAACTGCTGCGCGCAGGCGGCCAGGTCGCGGGCGAAGGCGACCGCCTGAGCGGGCATGTCCTCCCGGCCGCCTTTGACCGAGAGGCACACGCTGGCTGGTCCGGTGGTGATCACCAGGATCGGGGTGGTCAGCTTGTAGGTGTGGCAGGTCACCCGCCCGTCCTCGCCCACGTGGGCGCTGACCGTCATGACCGACCAGTCGTGCTCGCTGCTCACGCCGCGTCCCTGCCCTCGGCCCGGTGCCCGCCACGGCCGGGCACCCGCACCCCGGCCGCCTTGAGCGAGTAGGCCAGCCGCCCGCCCTGGTTCACGTACGGGGTGACGGTCAGCCCGGTGAACTCCACCGGCACGAACGGCACCCCCGCCCCGGGCGCGGGCAGCACCGGCTGATCGGCCGCCGCGACCTTGACCCGGGCGGTCTTGTCCCGGGCCTGGGGGTCGGCGTCGATCACGTCGACCACCCACACCGGCAGGCCGCTGGCCTTGTCCTTGGACTGCACGAACCGCCCGGCCTTCGACGCCTCGAAGTCCCGCACCGGCTCGAACCCCCCGGCCGCGAACGCCCCGCGCGGGAACACGGCGGCGAACTCGACCGGGATCGGACCCTGCAACGCCATCTGACTTCTCCTGTCTGCCTTGCGGCACCAACATGACTTATCAAGACAAAAGACAAGGTACGTCCGTTGCGCCTAAGTTGTCAAGCTGGCCTAGAAATCAATACTTGACAGGCTAGGTGGGTGTTCAGGTGAAGGGGTAGGCGTCCCGCAGCTCGTGCCGCTGGCCGGGCAGCACCAGGTCGCTGACCTGGATCGGCCGGGAGGCGGCGTCGTAAGCGGTGACGATCACGCTGAGCACGGGGGCGTCCGGCGCGACGCGCAGCAGGGCTGCCTCCTCGCCAGTGGGGTGACGCGCGGTGATCTGCTCGACGGCGTGGTCGAGGCGGATCTTCTTGCGGGCGTACAGGTGATGGCGGATGCTCTGGTTCAGCAGGTCGGCCGAGGCCAGGTCGGTGCCCGCGGCCAGCTCCAGCGGCAGCCACGCCGACGCCAGCTCGACCGGCTCGCCGTCCTCGGTCAGCAGCCGCTGCCGCACGAACGCCCGCGCGCCCGGCTCCAGCGCGAGCAGGGCGGTCACGTGCGGGGGAGGGAGCTTGACCCCGGCCTGGACCAGTTCCCCGGACACCTCCGCTTCCGGAAGCTCCAGCACGCCGCTTGCGGGCCGGGTGCGCTCGGCATCGGCAAGAGCGGGACGACCCCGCACGAAACTGCCCTTGCCCTGCTGGGTGTCGATCCACCCTTGCTGGCGCAAGGCTCCCAGCGCCCTGACGATCGTGGGCCGCGACAGGCCGAACTCGGTCACGAGCTGATGCTCGGACGGCAGCAGCGACCCGGCCGGGTAGGTACCGTTCTCGATCCGCCGCTTGATCTCGTCAACTACCTGCGCATATTTCGGCGCCGCGTCGTCGTATGCCATCGTGTCCGTTCGCATCTGGACTGCGCACCTGTCAAGTCAGTTCCCGGGATGCTTACCTGTCAAGTCAGGTTACAACGCGCCATCACGCATTGTCACGCAGGGACCTCAGATGACACCGGGCAGTCCTGCGCGCCACCGGCTACGATCCAGGTCTGCCAGGCGATCACGGTGCCCGGTGCCAGCCCGTCCTGGCCCCGCTACGGTGAAGGCGGCTCCAGCCCCAGCTCTTTGCTGAGATCCAGGTAGGACAGGGCGCGCTTGAAACGGCGCGCGCAGTCCTCGCACAACGGGTCGTCCGACGGGCAGGCGGCGCACTCCTGCGGCGGATCCTGGTAGTACACCGCGTCGGCCAGCGCCTGGCGTAATAGCTCCCGCTTCTCCAGTGCCAGCCTCAAGATCGCTGGTGCATTTCTCATGTTCGGTCTCCTTCCCGCGCCGCCATCGCGCCGCTCATCAGCCAGAACCTGTGTTCCGGTCACCCGCCCGGACGCGCCGGGCCCGGCTGCGCGCTGATGACCGACCGCAACGTCGCGGCGTCGTCGGCGGTCACCGTCAGCGCGTAGCCTTCCGGCCAGCGCGACGGGCGCAGCGGGTACCTGCGGGTCGCCCACCAGCGGCCCTCATCGCTGCGCCACACGTTCCACGCGGCGAACGCAGCGCGTATCCCGGCGATCTCCTCCCCGGCCGCGTCCCCGGTGCTGGCATCAGGCTGCGCCATGGCTCCCGCGCGCCGGACCCGGGCGGGGATGGCCGCCGCACCCGGCCAGGACGGGCCGCGGGTTACCTGGTCAGTCACTGCCGCCTGCGGTAAGCCGCACGGCGCCGCTGGTGTCCCGCTCGGCCTGCACGGTCAGCTCATACCGCTGGTAGCCCGACATGCTCGGGACATAGGACATGGCCATGACCCAGCCGCGTGCCGCCGTGCCCGCGGGCACCGCGTCCAGAGCCTCCACCATGCGCTCCCGCGCCTGCTGCTCCTGGTCGGTCACGCCCACCGGGGCGACCCGGCGCCACCCGGCAACCTCGGTCGCAACGCCCCAGTCGAACAGGCGCATCACGACCCGTCACCTGCCGCCCGTGCCCTCCCGGTACCGCCACAGCCAAGGCACCTCACCCGCGGCCGCCGCAGCACGGCGCGTTCCCCGGCGTCACCAGCGCTGGCTGGGTCGCGCCGCAAGCCAAGGAATTTCCAGCCCCTTCCGCCGCACCAAGTGCATGCGTCAGCGTCTGCCGCTATCAATGTCAGCTCTCCTGCACTTCCGGCCTGACCGGCCAGGCAGGGCCGCCTGGTCCATGATCAGATCCTGGTCAGGAAACGCGTCGCATCGCTATACGCATCTTCGGCGTCACGTTGCGTGTTGTCTCATGGTGTCTCGCGCGTCGCTCATATGAGGTCACAGCGGACAGCTAGCCTTAGATACACACGCAGCGCACCCGGGAGAGCACATGCCGCAAGCACCGATCCTGCTCAGAGTGTTACTGCGCCAGAACCACTGGCAGCAGTACGCCACGTTCTGCGCCCAGTACGACAAGGCCGCGAACAAGATCGACGCGGACCTGGCAGGCAGTTTCCCCAGCCGCGCGCAACTCCACCGCTGGTTAACCGGCTCGGTGCGCAGCCTCCCCTACCCCGACCATTGCCGCGTGCTCGAAGAGATGCTCCCCGGCTGGACCGCCGAACAGCTCTTCGCGCCCTGCCCGCCCGGCGTGCTCCCGGCAGGCCAGCGCCAGGCGCCGGGACAAGACGGCCAGGCTGGCGACCTGGGCCTCGATGGCGTGACAACCCCGTCCATCGGCATCCGGCCCTACATAGAGCGCGCGTTCACCCGCGAGCATGTCTCGGTCGACTTCGCCGGATTCTCCGGCGAGACCCTGCACGGCGTCATGCAGGAACCACTGGACAAGATCCGGGTCGGCCAGGCAAAGCCCCGCTCCCTGACCATCCGGCTGCTGCTGCCCGACACCGCCCGGCCGATGGTGTTGCCCTGCCGCGCCGACGACCTCGCCGATGATCCCGGCTATCGCGACCGTGCCCACCAGATCACCACCCGCCACGCCCGCGCGATCATCGACAGCGTGCAGGAGCTGGCCGACCTCGGCCTGATCGAGAACGCCAGCACCCAGATCCGCGTTCACCCCTGCGCGCCGCTGTTCAAGCTCTACATTCTCAACGGCGAGGAAGCATTCTTCGGCTTCTACCCGATCGTCCAGCACAACATCGCCCTGCCCGGCGGTCAGCAGCCGATGTATGACCTGATGGGAAAGGACGCCCTGGTGTTCCGTCACGCCACCGGCAGCGGCCAGCCCGCCGACGCGCCCTGGATCGAGCAAGCCAGCAACTGGTTCGAAGCCATGTGGCAGACCATCAGCTACGAGCCCGCCGGATGACCAGCACCCCCGACCGGCGCCTGGACGACATCATCACCGCGACCCGGCACCTGTTCCTCGACTTCGACGGTCCGATTTGCTCCATCTTCGCCGGGCTCAAACCCGCCGCCGTCGCCGCCGCCCTCCGCGACCTGGCCACCAGCCAGAGCATCACCCCGCCCCCAGACATCGCCGCCACCGCCGACCCCTTCGAGGTCTTCGCCTGGGCCGCGACCATCAGCCCCGCCCTGGCCGCCGACACCGAAGCCGCCATGACCGAGCAGGAGATCAACGCCGTCCCCGCAGCCGAGCCCACTCCCGGCGTCCACGCCGTCATCACAAGCTGCCGCGAATCCGGCCGCACCATCACCGTCGTCAGCAACAACTCAGAACGCGCCGTCCGCGCCTACCTCACCCGCCACGCCCTCAACGGCCCCATCGCAACCATCATCGCGCGGACCAGCCCAGACCCCGGCCTGCTCAAACCCCGCCCCCACCTGCTCCACCAGGCCATCACCGCCGCCCATGCCGACCCAGCCGCCTGCACCCTCGTCGGCGACCAGGTCTCCGACATCGACGCCGCCCGCCAGGCCGGAACCCACAGCATCGGCTACGCCAACGCACCCGGCAAACTCGACACCTTCGCCAACGCCGGAGCAGACGCCATCGTCACCAGCCTCGCCCCGCTCGCCCTCGCCCTCCGAGCACACCCACTGCCGAATTAAGCCATACATGATCAAGGCGGCGCCGCCAAGCGGCGCCGCGGGCCGACGCCAGCGCTCGGCCTCTGCCTTGGCAGGCCCAGCCAAGCGCGCGTCGGCCTGCATCGTACTAGGACGCTGATCAGCCGGACCTTGCGGCACACGATCACAGCAGGGTCCTGCATCTTTCCAGCGCTCCACTGCCCCGCTCGCGGGCCGCGGCGTCGCCCTGCTGGGCGTTTCATGCGAACTTCGCGAAGAACCCAGAACCGAAGTCAACCATCTCGGTACTAGGCGGGCTGTCAGTACGCAGCGGCTCCGCCAGGCCCAACACCAAGTTTCAGGTCCACCGCTACACTTCTCGCATGAGTCTGCAAGAGTTGGTGATCGAGGATCTCTTTGATGAGTTCACACATAAAATCGTGTTCAAAACCCAAGAAGGTCTGACGATCCTCCATGGCCCCAATGGGGTCGGCAAAACTACAGTACTTAAAGTACTTGACAACCTCTTCAATAGGAAGTTTCCCTTGCTCCGCCGCATGCCACTGAGCGGCCTGCAGGTATCTTTTTCCGAAGGAGACCGCCTTCAGGTTACAAAAAAGCATATAAGTTCAGACAAATCGAAGTCGATGAGAACCGAACTTGAATTCATCCTAACACCGACGAGTGGGCGAGCCCACACTTGGAGCCTTCCCTCCACTGATCCCGGACGTTATGATTTTCCGCCATCCGTGATAGAAGACCTAATACCTGAACTCAATAGAGTCAGCTCACAACAATGGCTGCAGCAGGAGAGCGGTCAGATCCTAGCTCTTGATGAGATCGTGGACATATACTTTGATCGCCTGTCACCAGTCATTCCAAGGATGCCGCCGGGGCGTACTGAAACCCCTGAATGGCTCACCAATCTCCTCGCCAGGGTACCGGTCTATTTCATCGAAGCCGACCGGCTTTCGTCCTTCGCTCCAAGGTCACGGTCTCATAGAATCGGACGAGAATCGCTACAGACCCCCACGGTTGCACTATACGCTGAGGATCTTTCTGAAAAAATCAAGAAGGCCAAAGCCGACTATGGCGACTATTCGCAAACTCTAGATAGCACCTTTCCTACCCGCCTATTGCAACGTACCGGGCCGTCAGTCGCGGTGCCCGACGACGCCGCCATCCGTGCGAGGTATAACGACCAAGCAGCGCGGCGAACGCGTTATGTTAAGGCTGGCTTGCTGGACTCAGGCGACGAACTGAAACTCCCGAGTAGATCCTTCGAGGATTGGGAACTCCGCGTTCTAGACGCTTACCTTACTGACGTTGACAATAAGCTCGCTCAACTCGATGATATTGCGGATAAACTTGAACTCTTCCTGCAGATTGTCAATAACAAGTTCCGTCGCAAGGAAATCCTGATCGATCGACAAAAAGGTCTCCGAGCAGTAACTCTTCCGAAGGAGGAGCCACTCAGCCTGACATCTCTCAGCTCGGGAGAGCAACAAGAGCTTGTCCTGGCATATGGCCTTCTCTTTAGAGAGGATCCAGGGACGCTCATTCTCCTGGATGAACCCGAGTTGTCGCTTCATGTTACATGGCAGACGGATCTTATTCCAGATCTTCTCCGTATCTCAGAGCTTTCTCGCCTCGAATTCCTCGTTGCAACTCACAGTCCCCAGATCATCAATGATCGTTGGGATCTCACGGACGAGCTGTCCGATGGTGCTTAGAACATCACAATCCGCTATAACTGTCGCTAACGAAGTATCGATGCTTCGAGCGTCGATGATTGGTGCGATCCTAGTCGTGGAGGGAATCCAGGACGTTCGGCTATATAGAAAGTTTGCGTTGCCCATACCGCATTCACGAACTATTTTGGCCGATGGAAAGCCGACATTGGTTGAAGCAATGAGAATCCTGGAAAAGCGAGAAACTAAGGGAGTCTTGGGAATTTGTGATGCCGATTTCGACAGGGTACTTGGTTTCTCGCTCCAGGCGGACATCCAAAGTGCCGATCATCATGATGCGGAAATAATGATCGCCTACTCTAACGCATTTGAGCAAGTATTGATAGAAGCCTCTAATGGTGCGATAGAATCAGAGATGGTTAACCAGATTCGGGATTCGTTAATGGAAATAGCAGCCCGTATTGGTCGGCTAAGGCTCTGGAATAAGATGAGTGATGCGCGAGTAACTTTCAAGGGTATAGATGCAGGCGAGTTCCTTTCGGCCGACTTTACCTTCGATCTACATGAGTACGTCTCCAAGATTCTCGAGAATGGGCCGAGTACTAAAGGCGATATCGCAGAACTACTAGAGGTAGCCGATTCCCACTATACTCAAATGGGAGTGTCTGACCTGGCGGTAGGACATGACTTTGTTTCGTTGGTAAATTCGCATGTCGAGATTATAAACCCCGGTACATCTCCCGGGCGAGAAGTGCTTGAGAAGATGTTGCGGCTGGCATTTGACTCAGCCAGTTTTAGGAAGACGGAGCTATCACAAGCAATTGCGAAGTGGGAAGAACGTACGGGTTTCGAAGTCCTCATCGAGGAAGCCAGCCAAGTATGATGCGCATACGCCTGCGACGGGGGTGAGCGCTCACCCAGGGCGGAAGTGTCAGCCCTCACAAGAGCCGTCAAGGGTTCCAAGATCCTTTGGCCGCTACTCGCGAGGCACTCAGAGGGTTCTCGTTTCCCGTGCGCATAGCTGCGGCACGCCCAAAGCATCTTGAAAGTCCCGCGGACCAGGCTCTCGGCGGCTCCCGCTCCGGGCAGTGATGGGGCTTATCGGGTGAAGCTCACCAGGTGAGACCGCTCGCATAGGAGCGATCATGAACGGCACGGACCAATGCCAGCCGCGTCACGGCGGCGGTTTGCGCCGCGCTGGGATGCGCTCCCTGCATACCTGACCTGTGTTGTGGTGACCTTCACCCGGCGCGGGAAGTATCAGCCCTCCGCGGGAGCCGTCAAGGGTTCCAAGATCCTTTGGCCAGGTCCGCTATCGCACTCACTCACCCTCCGCACAGTCTGAGGTACCGCACGGCCAAAGCATCTTGGAAGTCGCTGCGCGACCAGGCCCTTGACCGCTCCCGCTCCAGGCCGTGATCGCGCCTATCGGGTGAAGCCCACCAGGTGGGAGCCCACGGCGCGGGAGGCAGCAGCGATGGCAGCGCAGAGATTCCGGTGCATGGAAGGGGAGTGCGACCGCTACGCGCGGGTGAGCATCGAAGACGCCGAAGGCCAGCGTGCCCGGGCCTGCTCGCGTCATGCGGTTGCTGTTCTTGATGGGCTGGCCGGTGCCTACGTCGTATGGGATGACACCCGCGGCATCAACGAATATGAGGTGACCGCTCTGCGGATCGCAGAGGAGCGGTCCCAGCTCGGCCGGACGGGCGCGGCCGTATGAGCGCCCCAGCGGCCCCGGGGTCGTCGTCCATCAGCCAGGATGGGCGGGCTGTCGAACGGGCGGACACTGTCAAGAAGGCGTTGACAGTGAACCGGACGCGGGCGGTGGTCGAGAACCCGGAGTACGCCGCGTTCGTCCGGCGCGTCCTGAAGGCGTGTGCGCGGCGCGTTGCCGCGGGTGACATCGAGTCCCTGGCCCTTATGGCTGAGCTGGCCAACACCATCGACAGCAGCATCCGCGACGCCGTGACCGGGCTCCGGGCGCATGGTTACTCTTGGGCTGATATCGGCTCCCGGCTCGGTGTCACCCGCCAGGCCGCACAGCAGCACTGGGGCAACCGGCCGTGACCCGGATGCTGGCCGTGCCCGTGGCGTGCCCGATCGGACGGTGATCAGCGGTGAATCACGGTCGCTCACGGGCACGCCACATAGGGCGTGACCAGCGTCAGGGCAGGTCAGGATCAGCGGGCATACGATCTCCTAAGCAGTAGGTCGCGTCGAATTCGAGTCGCGCTCGGCGCGTTCCCCTCTGCTGCAGGCAAGCAGGCGGCTCCAGGCGCCCGCCAACGCGATTCGACCTAACCTGTCCGCCTGGTCGACGACCATCCGAGGATTATCGCCTAACTGACTCAGCTCAGCAGCTTCCGACCTTCACTTGGTTGTACACGAGCGAGGCGTTAATGTAACCGTATCGCCTGGCTGTGAGGGAATAGATGTAGAACCAGCGATTGGTATAGTAGTTACCATCGGCCCACTGTCCGTCAATCCAGCAGAGCATGTCGACGGGTGAATAGGCGGGCCCATAGAGCTGGAAGACTACCTTGCACGCGGTGCTGTCACAGCTGCGCACATTAGCCCATCCATTTGTCCAGACGTTACTAGCTTGTAGTGGCCAGGTCCAGGCCGCTGCCGCGTTAGCCGGGCTTGGCATAATTACGCCCACAGTAGCCGCAATGAGAGCAGCGACAGTAGCGAATCGTGCGACCGTAAAGCGAGCTTTTCTGAATAGGTTTCGCATATTGACACCTTTTGAACTGCTAGGCGATACTGAATGCAACAGTTCATCGTCTTGAATCGACGTGCTATGTCAAGGGAGCCGTTGTCTGCCGCTCGGCCAGATTGGCGTCGCACAAAATTAAGTGCTAATGATATTAGCAAATATGGTTGCAATGTGCTTTCCAAGAGCCCGCTACCTTAGAATGACTGTCGACGATCTTGTAATTCCCCAACGGTGAGGACAGACTCCCGGCTTGGCTTCGCCCAAGCCGGGTATTTCCGCTGGATTGCCCGGGAACGAAGAGGCCACCGCAACCGAAGCCATGGGATATGTGCGGGATCGGTGATCACTTGGATAGGGCGCGGCCCAGGAAAGTGCAGGTCAGATGCCTCGTGAACCCGCGAACGCAGGTGGTCTGTAAAGCCGCTCCCTGCGTACCCTGGGCTGCGTTGTGGTGGCCTTCACCCGGCGCGGGGAGTATCAGCCCTCCGCGCGAGCCGTCAAGGGTTCCAAGATCCTTTGGCGGGTTCGCTATTGCATTCGCGCACGTCGACGCTGGCTGAGCTACCGCGCCGCCAAAGCATCTTGGAAGTCGCTGCGCGACCAAGCCCCTGACTGCTCCCGCTCCAGGCGGTGATCGCGCCTATCGGGTGAAGCCCACCAGGTGGGAGCCCACGGTGCGGGAGGCAGCGGCGATGGCAGCGCAGAGATTCCGGTGCATGGAGGGGGAGTGTGAGCGCTACGCGCGTGTGAGCATCGAAGACGTCCAGGGCCAGCGTGCCCGGGCCTGCCCGCGTCACGCGGTGGCTGCTCTCGATGGTCTGGCCGGTGCCCGGGTCGTGTGGGACGACACCCGCGGTATCAACGAATATGAGGTGACCGCGCTGCGGCTCGCGGAGGAACGGTCCCAGCTCAGCCGCAACGGCGCGGCTGCATGAGCGCTCCAGCGGCCCCCGGGTCGTCGTCCGGCACCCAGGATGGGCGGGCAGCCGAGCGGCCGGGCACTGTCAAGAAGTCCTTGACGGCGAACCGGACGCGGGCGGTCGTCGAGAACCCGGAGTATGCCGCGTTCGCCCAGCGCATCCTGAAGGCGTGTGCGCGGCGCATCGCCGCGGGCGACATCGAGTCCCTGGTCCTCATGGCCGAACTGGCGGACACGATCGACAGCAGCATCCGCGACTCCGTCACCGGCCTCCGCGAGCACGGCTACTCCTGGGCTGAGATCGGCTCCCGGCTCGGTGTCACCCGCCAGGCCGCACAGCAGCGCTGGGGCAACCGGCGCTGATGCGGATACTGGCAGCCAACGTCCCGAGCGAGAGTGGGGAGCAAGACGCGGATCGACCCGAATCTTCGTTGGCTCGGCTGGTCATTACCAAGATCGTCGTGCCATTAGCGTGCCATTAGCCGGGGTGACGAGGGGGCAACCACGGCCACTAGCGGGTACCTGTACGCGCAGGTCAGCGCCGCTAGCAGCCGTGATCGCTGAACTTCCCAAGCTGATAGTGCGAGTTCGATTCTCGTCACCCGCTCCACTTGCGAAGGCCCAGGCCAGGGCAGGACTCCCGGTCCTGAGCGTTGATCGTGCCAGGCACTTCGGTCCCCTGTGCTATCAACGGGCCATGGGTCACCCTGTAGCTCAGGCGGCCTGGCTGGAGCGGGTCCGCTGTCTCGACCGCGTCTCGGCCCTACCCCGGTAGAAGTGCCTATCCGATTGACAGTTGTAGTGTCTAGTCGCTAGATATAGCCTGGTGAAGGCGCGCGAGGTAACCGCAAGATCGAGCGACTGGGCGGTGTCATGATCCGCCAAGTCGGATCGCATCGGCGTTATGTGGTGGCCTTCGCTGATGACACTGGGGCGGAAGCGAAGGCAGCGACCACGGTCCCGCAGCACACGGGTGACATCCCCATCGGTACCCTGCGTGCCATCGAGCGAGATTTAGAGGCTGCGTTAGGAAAGGGATGGCTGCGATGAGCGGCAATACGTACCGCGTAGTCGTCACCCGTGAAGACGGCCACTGGCTCGCTGATGTTCCTTCCCTGGAAGGTGCTCACACGTTCGCTCGCAGTCTGCCGACGTTGGACCAGGCAGTACGAGAGGTCGTGGTTCTGGCTGCCGACCTGCCCGATGAGGCTATGCCCGTTCTCGTGCTGGACTACGAGTACCACACCGGCGATGCCAGCCTCGACGTCACCGCGCGGGAGGTTCGCCAGCTACGACGCGAGGCCGACGAACTTGCCGCTGCTGCTGCCACTCGCACTGGCCGGGCCGTCGCCGAACTGGTGGCCAGGGGACTGTCAGTCCGCGATGTCGCCGTCCTGCTCGGAATCAGTCCCCAGCGCGTCTCACAGATCACGGCCCGGGCGAGCTGAGCTGCCGCGACCGCTTCGAGCTATACCAAGATCGCCGTGGTCAGGAACTGGCCGCTGTCACTGACATCGAGCAGGGGGCCGCCGCAGTCGGGACAGCTCCAGCACGATGGACCCGGGCGGGCCACTGCGGACCCGGCAGGACAGCGCTCCGAGCCCGCCGGCCAGGTGATCGGCGCGGTCAGCGACCTGGGCGGGGGACTGGCCAGACACCAGCCGCACCGTGACCCGGTCAGCGCACCGCCCGGCCAGCACTTTCCCCAGCTCGAGGACCACGGTCCGGCCCTGGTAGGAGGGGCGAGCCCGGCGATGGTGGGCACCGCCACCCAGCGGCGCCGGTAACACAGCCACCGCCACCGGTTGCGCAGCGGCCGGGTAACCAGCGCGGTGAACCACGCAGGCCGCCACAGCCGCAGGTTAGCCAGCACCACGGCCAAGGTCGTCGCGGCGATGGCCAGCCCCGGCCAGGCCCACCGGTCGGCGATCGCCGCGATAATCGCGGCGGTGAGGATGAGCAGGGGGTGGCGGATCAGGAACCACGTGGTGCGGGCCGTCAGCCGGACGAGCTGAACGAGCCAGATGACGGGTTCTGGGGTGCGGTAGACGGGGGACCGCCAGACCGGCGAGGCGAACGGGTCGTGGTTATCGACCTGCGCGTACTGCGCGCCGTCGATCCGGTCACGCATACTGGATCACCTCTTGTCCTTGCTAAGCCGTGAGGGAAGAGACCAGGGGCGGCCGGAGATTGCAGCTCCAGCCGCCCGGCCCTTGATCACGCCGCCGATCCCTCGGCGGCCTGTCGTTTTCCTGTGTGTGCGTGCAGTCGTTCGCACTAGGCCGCGAACTTTGCCGCTTGCGCGGCCAGGTCCCGGGCGAACGACACGCCCTGCTCGTCCAGGACGCGCCCTGATAGTGCGAGTTCGATTCTCGTCACCCGCTCCAACATAAAAGCCCAGGTGATGAGTATATTTCGAACACGGGGCCGTCAGTTGTTCGGTGGCCTGACCGGGTGTTGTGCCATTAACAGGCCATTAGACCCCCGTTGGCGGACTGTCAGCTGATCCGGCCTACGCTCTCAGCTCAGTTCTGATCGCCAGGTCGCATAAAACGCTCGCAGCTCGGCTGCGGACGAGCCGTCAGGCATGGGAATCTCGCCATCGGTGAAACGGTCGAGCGTGGCGATCATGTCGGCGAGCACGCTGGCGTCGAACCCCGCGTCAATCTGAGCCGCCCGTGCGAGCATGACGGCCTTTCCGAACCGACGCGCCAGCACGTACACGTCGGCGAAGTCCCGCGCAGCAGCCCGGTCAAACAGGGCGAGCAACTTGTGGCCTGCGAGTTCCTCCGGTGCAAGCGTTGGCCCGGCGGGGGTCGCGGAGGCGGGGAGGTCGGGTGGCGCGTTCACGGCCAGGTCAACCAGGACCCCTGCATCAGCACTGCGGATGACGATCCGGCAGAACGTGTCGCTATCGTGGATCCGCTGCGTGGTCCAGCCTCGCTGTTGGGCCGCGGTTTCCAGGGCGTCTCGCGCTGTGGGAACCTGCCCGCGCTCGGGGGAGGTGAAGAAGTCGAGAAGTCGAGGTCTTCGGTGGGCCGCGTGGTCAGGTGCTGCGCGAGCAGGGCCGCTCCTCCCGCCAGCAGGAATCCCTGACTGGCAGGCAGGGCGAAGAACAGCCGGGCCACCTCCAGTTGGAAAGCCGACAGATCCGGCTCGACATCGCCCGCCGCCATTACGCTTCGGTCTCGCTTGAAAGCGCGATCAGCTGTGCCCACGCAGACCGGATGCCGCGGGGCAGGACAAGGTCCTCCCACAGGTCAACGAGCAGCGCGCCGTCGACGTAGTTAAGGATGTCGGCAGCCGTTCCTTCCTGCAGCACGATTTCGTAGACACGCGCCCGGTCGGCCCGTGACCTGAGGTCGAAGACGCGCCCCGGCGCCGACCAGTTGAGATGCAACGGCAGTTCCACCGCGGCCAGGGCACGCGCCACGTCCAGGCGCGGTAGCCGATCCGGAACCCAGGTCGGCTTTCCGCGCGAGGAAGCCTGCCGGGTGAACGACACGTGCGGCTGAGCGGCAAGATCCCATCCGGCCTGGGAAAGGAGCCGGGCAAAGGTGGCGACAGTAGGTGACTTCCGTCCGTGCTCGTAGGCCGAGAGCGTTGGGCGCGAAGTCCCGGCCCGACGCGCCAGTTCCTCCTGGGTCAGCCCTGCACTAACCCGAACCTGCTCAAGTAGTTCCGCAGCATCTATCACTCCTATAGTGTATCCGATCAGATACGTATCTGATCGGATACACCTGGCCGGGGGTCAGGCCCAGTTCCGCGGTCAGGGTCTGGTGGGTGCCCCAGTCGATGGCGATCACGAAGTCCCGCTCGGCTTGCTGGTGGGTGAGGCCTGGGCGGGTGCCGGGCTTGGTGAGCAGGGTGGTGGCGGCCCAGCGGGCGGCGAACCGGCGGTTGGCGGTCATCTGCTCCCACAAGTCGGCCACCAGCGGGCTGGTGCCGGCGGAGCTTTCCACTACCTGGGCCAAACCGGCGGAGCGGGTGTTGATCGCGACGACGTGGCCGGCGTGCCGGTCCAGCATCGTGGCCGCGTCCGGTGCCGATTCGACCGAGCGGGCGGACTGGCGGGCGATGACCGGCACCTCGGCGACGTCCCCGGCGATGGCGTAGCCTTTGACCTGGTGCACGTTCGTGTCGTGCTCATGCACATCCCCGACCGGATGGCTACGCTGCAGCGGATGGCCTTCTGGCTGGCACCTGATGGCTGGCTGGTGGCCGAGGAACCCGATTTCGGCCGGCCGGCTGGGGCTTTGCGCACATCGGCGCCTGGGGACGCCGCAACGATTACTCGCCCGCGTGAGCCAGCCGCTCCGCGCAGCAGTTAATCGCCGGGCCATTAGGGGGCCATGAACCGGGGTGAGGAGGGGCAATGCCGGGGCGGCCCGAGCAGGACCTGGGGTGAGGCTCGGCTGCGTGACCTCGCCGAAGGCGCGGCCGACCCGGCGTCGTGAAGCCGCAGTCGTGATCAGTCCGGTTCCCGGCTTCCTGCCGCCCGGGCGCCGCGCTTCGCTAACAGACTTTCGGTCCACAACCGACGGAAAAGAAGGGTGTGAACTCCCCTCCATTTTCAAGATATAGCGCTCCGGGGGGCTTGCGGCAAGACCCGGGTCGTGCCGTAGAGTCGCCGGCCGGAGCCAGACCTGCGGAAATGGAGGCGTCGTTGCCGAGCGCGTTTGATCTTCCCGACCACCTCGCCGGCAAGGCCGACCCGGCACTGATCGCCCGCGACGAGCAGCACTTCGCGGCCATAGCTGAGAGCCTCGAGCAGGCGATCGCCGACCTGGACGGCCGCCTCGACGCCGAGCGCAGGGCGCCCGGCGGCATAGGCCAGAACGCGATGGACCGGGACATGGAGATCCACCGGCTGACCGCTCGCCTGCGCGCCCTGCGCCGGTTCGGCCTGGACCTGTGCCTCGGGCACATCGTCAGCGCAGGCAACCCCGAGCCCGCGTACATCGGGCGCCTTGGCCTCTCCGACAGCGCCGGCCGCCGGCTGCTGCTCGACTGGCGTTCCCCCGCGGCCGAGCCGTTCTTCGCTGCGACCCACGCCAACCCGATGGGCCTGGCCAGCCGCCGCAGGTACCGCTGGGCCCGCGGCCGGGTCAGCGACTACTGGGACGAGGTGTTCACCGCGGACGGGCTTGACGGGCGCGCGGCGCTCGACGACCAGTCCGCCTTCATCGCCAGCCTGGGCAGCAGCCGGTCGCCCCGGATGCGGGACGTGCTCGGCACCATCCAGGCCGACCAGGACGCCATCATCCGGGCCGGGTCCCGCGGCGCTCTCGTCGTCGACGGCGGGCCGGGTACCGGCAAGACCGTCGTCGCTCTGCACCGCTGCGCTTACCTTCTCTACTCCGACCCTCGCCTCGGTCACCGCCGCGGCGGCGTGCTGTTCGTCGGCCCGCACCAGCCTTACCTGGCCTACGTCGGCGACGTCCTCCCCAGCCTCGGGGAGGAGGGCGTGCAGACAGCCACGCTGCGGGACCTCGTCGCCGAGGGAGCCGCGGCGGCGGTCGAGGCCGACCCGGACGTGGCCCGCCTGAAGTCGTCCGCGGACCTGGTGCAGGCGATCGAGCCGGCCGTCAGGTTCTACGAGAGGCAGCCCGCCAAGGGGATGACGGTCGAGACCCACTGGTCCGACATCTGGCTCAGCGCCGACGACTGGGCCGAGGCGTTCCAGGCAGCGCAAGCCGGCACTCCGCACAACGAGGCGCGCGACCAGGTCTTGGAGGAGCTGCTCGCGATCCTGATGGACAAGCACGACGGCGATGTGCCGGCTGACCTGCTCCGCAGGTCCCTCCTCCGGAACGAGGAGCTGCTCACCGCCCTGGGCCGCGCCTGGCCGCTGATCGAAGCGGCTGACCTCGTCGCAGACCTGTGGTCAGTACCCGCCTACCTGCGGTTGTGCGCTCCCTGGCTCAGCCCCGATGACGTTGCGAAGCTGCAGCGCGAGGACGCCCAGGCCTGGACGGTGTCCGACCTGCCGCTCCTGGACGCGGCACGGCAGCGGCTCGGCGACCCGGAGGCGTCAGCGCGCAAGCGCCGGCATGACGCCGCTGTCGCCGCCGAGCGCGAGCGCATGACCAGGGTCGTCGACGACCTGGCCGAAGCTGCCGACGACGAATACGGCGTGGGCCTGGTGACGATGCTGCGCGGTGCGGACTTCCAGGACGCCCTGGTCGACGAGGCCGCACTGACCAGCGCCCGGCCGGATGTGCTGGCCGGCCCGTTCGCGCACATCGTCGTGGACGAGGCGCAGGAACTGACCGACGCGCAGTGGCAGATGCTGCTGCTCCGCTGCCCGTCCCGGAGCCTCACCATTGTCGGTGACCGCACCCAGGCCCGGCACGGGTTCGCCGAGTCGTGGCAGGAGCGGCTCGAGCGGATCGGGCTGGCCCGGATAGACCAGGCATCCCTGAGCATCAACTACCGGACGCCTCAGGAGGTCATGGCGGAGGCAGAGCCGGTCATCCGGGCCGTGCTCCCGGACGCCAACGTGCCGACGTCTGTCCGCGGCACCGGCGTCCCCGTCGCACGAGGACCGGCCTCGGACCTGGGCCCGATCCTCGACACCTGGCTGGCCTCGCATGCCGAGGGGATCGCCTGCGTCATCGGCGATCCCGCGTTCCGGGCGACCACTCGCGTCCGGTCGCTCACCCCGGAGCTGTCGAAGGGGCTCGAGTTCGACCTGGTCGTCCTCATCGACCCGGAGACGTTCGGCGAAGGCATCGAAGGCGCGGTCGACCGCTATGTCGCGATGACCCGGGCGACCCAGCAACTCGTCATCCTCTCGAGCCCCTGATCAGGTCACTTGGCGTTGAGCAGGTTTCGGGCGGCCGCCTCGATGTGCTCGGCGTCGATGCCTGCCGCGGACATCAGCTCCTGGCCGGTACCCGAACCCGGCATCTCCCGGACCGCCAGGTGGGTGACCCGCAGCGACTGGGGACCGGCGCCCAGGAGAGCATCGGTCACCGCTGAGCCGAGCCCCCCCTCGGGATGGTGGTCTTCGGCCACGACCAGGCAGCCGTTCGTGACCGCCGCGGCGGCAAGCAGAGTCTCGGCATCGATGGGCTTGACCGAGTAGATGTCGATGACGCGGGCGTGCATACCGTCGGCGGCCAGGTTCTCGGCGGCGGCGAGGCAGGCGTGCAGGGTGACGCCGGCCCCGATGAGGGCCACGACGTCGTCCGGGCTTGACCGCACGACCTTCGATCCCCCGATGGGGAAGGTCTCCGTGGCGTCGTAGAGGACCGGGTAGCCGCCCCGAGTGGTCCTTATGTAGCTGATGCCCGGCTGGTCGGCCATCTCGCGCACCAGAGCCGCGGTGCTCGCGGCGTCGCTCGGGTAAAGGACCGTCGACCCGTGCACGGCACGCATCATGGCCAGGTCCTCCAGGGCCATCTGCGATGGCCCGTCGGCACCGATCTCGACGCCCGCATGCGAACCGGACAGCCGGATGCTTGCCTGCGAGATGGCGGCCATGCGGATGAAGTCATAGGCGCGAGTGAAGAACGCCGCGAAGGTGGAGGCGAAAGGGGTGTAGTGCCGGACGCCGAGCCCGACCGCCGCGCCGATCATCTGCTGCTCGGCGATGAACATCTCGAAGTAGCGCTCGGGGAACGCCTCGGCGAACTCGTCGGAGTGCGTGGAGTTGCTGACCTCGCCGTCGAGGGCAACGACCCGGGGATTCTCAGCGCCCAGCGCGGCGAGGGCGTCGCCGTAAGCCTTACGGGTGGCAACCTTCTCGCCCACCGAGTACTTCGGCGGCTCCGCCGGGTCCGGTAGCGTCGGAGTGCCTGGCGTCGTCGCGAGCGGGGAATGCGGCGCCTGGTCCGGCCGCGGTCCGCGGAGGGTCAGGCCGCGTACGCCGCCAAGCTCGGCGACGGCGCGTTCGGCCATGTCTTCGGGGAACGGCCTGCCGTGCCAGCCATTCTTGTCCTCGACCTCGGAGAACCCGCGGCCCTTGATCGTGCGGGCCAGGACGACGGCCGGCTGGCTGCCGCTCCCGTCCGCCGCGGCGGTGAATGCCTCGTCGATCTCGGCCAGGTCATGACCGTTGATCTCCAGCACCCGGGCACCGAAAGCCTCGGCGCGGCGGCGGTAGGCGTCGATGTTCCACTGGAGCTCGGTGGGTCCGCGCTGGCCGAGCCGGTTGATGTCGACGATGGCGACCAGGTTGGACAGCCCGTAGTACGACGCCTTGTCAAGGGCCTCCCACATCGAGCCCTCCGCCATCTCGCTGTCCCCGCACAGCACCCACACCCGGTACGGGAGCCGGTCGAGATATTTGCCTGCCAGCGCCACGCCCACCCCGTCGGGCAGCCCCTGCCCGAGAGATCCCGTGGCCACGTCCACCCACGGCAGCACCGGGGTGGGGTGGCCTTCCAGCCGGGAGCCGAAGCGCCGGTATCCGGTCATCAGCTCCTCCTCGGACACCACTCCCACCGCCCGGTAGACCGAATACAGCAGCGGGGAGGCGTGCCCCTTGGAGAAAATGAGGTGATCATTGCGCTCATCGCCCGGGGTGTCCCAGTCATAGCGCAGGTGCCGGCCGACCAGCACCGCGAGCAGGTCAGCCGCGGACATGCTCGAGGTGGGATGACCGGACCCGGCGCTGGTGCTGGACCGGACGGAATCGACGCGGAGCTGCGCGGCCAGCTCACCGGCCGTGGCGAGGTCGATCCCGGTCATCGGCTGAGGACTGTTGCTCATGTCAGGGAGCCTTTCTCGCGATCATCGGGCAGGCATCGCGGAGGTGATCGCCGGGTACGCCTGTGCGCAGACTAGCGGCCGGCCGGGAGCAAGCGTTACCCGGTCCTGACTGGACTTCCCCGCGGTGCGGGCGGCAACCACTTCCATCCCGACCCCGCGCGTGGTACTCCTCGGGAGGACAAGCGGGCGTAGCGAGTTACCCTGCTTGTTATGAGTGACTCGTCATTGTCGCCAGAAGAGATACGGGCTGCCGCCGAGGTACACCGAGAACTCGGACCAGAGTACAGCGACGCCGTAGTGGCGTCGTTCCTGGAGAAGGTGGACAGGGAGATAGCCGCGCGCGTCGAAGCGCGCCTCGCGGGCACGCGGCGGGCCGAGCCAGCGAAGGCGGGCAACCGCCGCGCGCTGCTGACCGGAATGGTGATCGGCGCCGCTGTCAGCGGCATCCCGGTCGTCTTGCTGCTCATGACCCGAGCCAGCCATGTGGCTCAGGCCACAGTCAGGGCAGCGCCCGCGGGAGGCGGGAATGTGACCCAGGTGGTCTCCCGCGGCCCGGCGAGCTTCGGCTGGCTCCTGTTCCTGTTTATTGCGGTGGCGATCTGCGCCGCGGGCGTAACCCTGGCCCGGCAGAAGCAACGAGGCGGCCAGCCGCGGTAAGGCCCGTCCCGTCAGGGCCTGGCGTAGTCGGCGAAGCCCTGCCAGTCGATCACCACGCACGGCTCGTCACCGACGACCCACGCATCATGTCCGGGCGGGATCACGGAGAAGTCGCCGGGACCGAACTGCGTTTCCTGCCCGTCGTCCATGACCACCATCATCCGGCCGGAGACGAAATAACCTATGTGCGGCGCCTGGCAGCTGTCAGTCTGCGCGATCGGCTTGACGTGATCCGACCATCGCCAGCCTGGCCGGAACGTGGCCCGGCCGACCGGGCCTTCGTTGATGTTGACGATTTCGACCGTGCCCATCCCGTCTTCGAACGGACGAATTTCCTCCGGTGTGTCCATGCTCATGCGGATCATTCCCGCCATCGCTGCCTCCCCCCGGGCAAGCTGTGCGTTTACGCGGGCCTACCCACTGTGAGCCGCCCCTAACAATTCTCCCGGCGCGGGATCAGATCGAGAACCAGTCGGTCGCTATGCGGTGCCGCCGCGAGCCGGCCAGGCTCACCCGCACGCTCATCGGGCCGGACGGCAGCGGCCCGGCCTGGAAGCGCCCCGGCTCGTCAGCCGCGGCAGTGACCGAACCCGTCACCGCGCGGACGTCCACGACGGCAGGCTGCGGAGGGGCCCGCAAGCCGGCCGCGGCCCTTGGCCGCGGCCGCCGCGCCGGCTTGCTGCCAGCAGGGTCGACTCCGCCGTCAGTACCACCCGAACCGCCGCTCGTGCGCCCACGCCTTCGCGGGCGTGCCGTATTTTTGCGCGATGTAATTCAGGCCCCATTCGATCTGCGCCCTCGGATCGGACTGCGGCGGATTGGCGGGCCCGGCCGGGTACTGGTTCGTGGGGCCGTGCCCGAGAGCCTGCGCGATGCCGTAGGCGCCGCTGGAGGGGTTCATCGCGGTATTGCTCCAGCCAGATTCCCGCATCCACAGGCGGTAAAGGGCATCCCACTGCTTTTTCGTCCACCCGCGCGCGGCGGCCATCGCCTTTCCGAGAGTTTCGTTGTGGTTCAGGTTCGCCGGGGCGGGCGGTGCTGGCGCGCTGGGCCCCTCCCCGCCGCCGGCCGTCGCGGGGGAGGTTACGGACGTCAGCGTCGCCGGCGCGGGCCCGGTGCTGACGGCGCCGACGCTCCGCACCGGGGCCGGTCTCGACGGGTCACCATTCATGCGGAACCCGGCCGCGATGGCCGCCGATACTATGCCGACCTGCGTGATAGCCGCGCTGGTCTCGCTGAGTATCTGGCTCAGCTCTTTCCGGACCTTGTTCGCCAGCCCGAGATAGTCCTGGGCGATCTCAGGCTTCTTAGCATTCTCGGCTTGCTGTGCCAGGGCGATCAGCTTCCGGATCTCCGCCTTGGCAGTCTCTATGTCAGTGGCGGCCCGGGTGAGCTTCGGCGCCGCCTCTCCGACGACTTTAGCGTAATCTCTCACACTGGCGCTAAGTTTTGTCCAGGCAGTCTGGAATTGCCCTGCGGCCGAGCCATTCCAGGCCCCGGGTGACACTAGCTCCTCGACGTTCGAGTCGGCCTCGCCCACCATTTTCACGAGGTTAGTGGCGACAGTGCTGAAGCTTGACGCAGCGTCAAGGATGCGCGCCGGGTCGCCGCCTGGGTCGAAGCCGGTCATCTGAGGATCCTCCCCTCAGTCAAGGTGCTGGCCGACTCGGCTTGCCCGTAGTTGGCCGAGACCATGCCTAGCCGGTCGACCACATCGGCCAGGCATGCGTGAAGCTTGTCTATGTGAGTCCCGACCTGGTCGCAGAGGCGCTGGTGGCTGCTCTCAAGCTCATCGGACCCGCAAAGCTCCCCGAAGGCGCCACCCGGAAGCCTCCCCCCTGACTGGAACTCATCGAGGGCGTCAGCGACAGCAGCGCAGTGCGCCTGGTAATCGGCCTGCGCCTTCGCCAGGGCCGAGATCCTGACCTCGAACCCCTTGCCGGTCATCGGCGAGACCTCCTCAGACCAGGCGTCTATTGTATCCATTTTACAGATATTTAACCTGATTTCTCATATGGTAAGGCACTCTTCTCGAGCCGTCCATGCCCATGGGTGCCGGTCCCGGAGGAACGTGCCGGCCGATAACGCCGGCCAGGTCGACGATGGTCCCGGCGAAGCGGCGGGTCCGCTCAACCCGGACTGGCCTCGTGGCTGGTGTCCGGTGCCGGCCCCGGCTTCAGCACCGCGGCGGGCAGGTGACTGGCGAGCGCGCGCAGGCCGACGATGGCCATGCCGGTGCTGGCGGCCACCAGCACCCACGGAAGCCAGATCGCGACCGAGTACAGCGCCACGATCGCGGGCGCGACAACCCCGGCGGCCGTGAATGCGTACTGGAAGGCCGCCAGGTAACGCCCCCTGGCCGACGGCGGGGCAACGGCCGAGGCTAGCGCCAGAGCGCGGGGCCCGGAAACAAGGGTCGCGGCTGCCATGACCACGGTCGCTGCCACCAGCTCCGCCGGCCGCCAGCTCTGCGGCACCAGGATCGCCGCCAGGCTTGCCCCGCACCACAGGGCGTAGAGCGCGGCGCTCAGCTGCAGGGCGGCCGTACGCGTCAGGCGGCGCGTGGCGCGCAGGGCTGCCGTCCCGGCGACGCTGCTCAGGGCAGTCGACACGGCCAGGATCATGCCCGGCAGCCATGGCTGGGCGTGCAACTGGTCGAGGATGTACACGGGCGTACCGGTCAGGTAGAAGTCGACGGCGAGCCCGGCCAGGCCAGTGAGGACAATCAGGGCCAGGAAGGGTCTGTCAGCCAGGATCCCGGGCCGGGCCGGCCGGCGTTCAGTGCCGCCACCGCCGCGCCGGCGGGGGATGCGGACGAGCAAGGCCAGCAAGAGCGAGCAGGCCACGAAGCTTCCCGCGTCAGCCGCGACGGCTATCTGCAGGGCAAACGGGCCAGCAATGTCGAGAACTCCGCCGGTGACCAGCCCGCCCAGCCCGAAGCAGGCGCACCGGACCATGTTAGTCAGCGCGAACGGCCGGTCGTGCGGGCCGTTGCCCGACACGTCGCAGACCAAAGCGAACAGGGAGCTGTAAAACAGCTGCTGCCCCGCCGCGAGCAGTATCGCGGCGAGGAGAACCGCCAGCGCTGCATGAGCCAGCAGGTAGGTGAACACGCCCAGGGCTTGCAGCAACTGCGATGAGATGACGACGAGCTTCGGCCCGGCCCGCTCCACAAGCCGGCCCGCGACCGGGGGAACCGCCAGGCCCGCCAGGGTGCCGAGCGAGACGACCGATCCTGCCGTGCACAGGGCCAGCCCGGCAACCCGTGTCACGTAGACGACGGTCAGCGGCAAGAACAAGCCCGACCCGAAGTTGTCCACGCCCAGCGCGGCAAGCAGCGTCACCTGGCTCTTCCTCGCCAGCAAGCTTCCCGGTTTCCCCGGCCCCGTGACGGGCTCGCGCACCACGTCGGCGGGCGCCATCAGATTTTCGGGGACCTGAACGCGCCGATCACTGTCACGGGCCGGTTTTTGCACATGGGCGTTATCCTGCCGGATTTCGCTTCCATGCCTGTTGCATACGCAATGACTCGTTGGTACTGTTTTAGCTCGCCAGGCCCCTGGTTCGCGCTGGTCACACCGAGTACCCAGCAGACCCGTGCGACTCCCCGGGCTCGCGCGGACGCTCGTGTCACTGCCGCGGGCCGCACCGCCCGCTGCACTGACGCCTAGCCCGCCCCTGGGCGCTGATGAGCGGGGCGCGGTTCAGGGCTTTCCCGGGGGACTCCTCTTTAGCTGGGCGCGAACGAGATGTATCTTGTCGCCATGGACCAGCTTGCGCGGGAAGACATAGCCGCCGCGGCGGCCGTGCATCGTGATCTCGGCCGCGAGTACGACGACGCGGTCGCCGAGAGCCTGATCGAGCGGATCGGCTCGGAGATCGACAAGCGGGTGGACGCCAGGCTGGGGCAGCATGACCTTGCCGCCAAGCCTGCCCGAGGCGGCCAGCTGGGTGCCTCGGCCCGGCCTTCCTGGGAAGGGATCACCCTGGCACTCGGGTCGATGATCGTCGGCGGCATCACCTCAGCCGGGGTACTGAACAGCCACGGCAACGCCGCCGTCGTGGCGCTGATCTGGATCATCATCGGCGTGATCAACGTCGCCTACACGCGGCGCCGGTGAGATTCGGCGGCAGCGACGGCGGCCGTTCAGCGCCAGCGACGGCGCCCTTCGGCGGCACGCGACGGCGGCGCGTTCGGCGGGGCTACCGCGATGTCGCTGCCGGGAGCCGATCGGGCCGATGGGTCCGCCACGCGAGAACGCCGCCGGATCCGAAGGCAGGCCGGCCGAACACGCCGGTCAGCCAGCGCCCAAGCCGCGAGTTCGGGCCGGTGACCGCGACGACCGCGGCTGGCCGCCAGTACGCCAGATCGCCGCGGATCAGCCCGCGGGGCGGCGGGGCGGCGGGCGCCTGCCCGCTCCAGAGTTCATCCAGGTACCTGGCAGCGGTCGTTGCCGGGCTAGGGACGTAGATCACCTGCTGTCCCGCCTGGTTGGGTCCGATGAAGTAGCCGCCGATCATCGAGTCGGGCACGCCCGTGTCCGCCTGCCAGCGCAGCGGCAGCGGGCAGCGCTGCAACGTGATCGGGATGACGAGCACCCGGGCACCGGGCGCGAGCCGCAGCCTGGTGAAGGCCGCCTGCCAGCCGGCCGGAACCGGCGGGACCGGCGCTGCCTGGTAGGGCAGCGGAATCAGCGGCATGACCGCCGCTGCCGCGACCACGGCCGGGATGACCCTTCGCCACTCGGGGGCCCGCGGCGCCGCGGAGCGGGCCCGGTCCAGCGAGAAGGCGAGCACAGCGCCGGCGGCGCCGTCGGCGAGGATCGACAGCCGGTCCGGCAGCAGCTGGCTCAGCACCGGGAGGCCCTGCAGCCAGTGAAACGGCAGCAGTAGCTCGACGAAACGGAGCCTGCCGTGCATGGTGCCGCCGCCCAGCGTGAGCAGTTCCAGCGTCACCCAGGTCACGGCGGGCACGCGGACCCGCAAGTCCCTCCGAAAGCCGGCCGCGGCCGCCACCAGCAGAGCGAGCAGCGGCCAGCCCAGGTAGCCCAGGTATTCCGCGATGCCCCTGCCGTAGGCGTTCGCGGCGGCCGCGCTGGCCGGGGTGTGCAGGAGAAGGCCGCCGGACGGGTCGACGAAGAAACTGGGCCTGTTCGTGAACGGGGTCGCGCCCGGCAGAGGGTTATGCTCGGACAGCGGGCCAAAGAACTGCACCCACAGCGGGTACCCGCAGATGAGCAGGGTGACCGCGACCGAGATGCCGATCCCGGACGCGACGCTTGCAGCGCGGCCGCCCACGGCACGCGGACGGCTGGCGGACAGCGCCGCCACGAGCGCCACTGCCGCCACGGCAGTGTCGGCCAGCAGTTCTTCGCCGGTGAATAGCTGGGCGGCGGTCAGCAGCCCGAGCCACACGCCGGCCCGTACCGGGCTGCCGCGGCCAGTGACGATCGCCAGGAGCGCGTCGATGATCAGCGGCGGCGCGACCGCGAACGCCAGGTGGTAGTGGCCGGTGCCCGAGTCCAGCACGGCCGGGGAGAACCCGTAGACGGCGCCGCCCAGGGCCGCGGCGCCGACGCTGGCCCCCCACCGGAGCAGCACCCGCAGCAGCGCCGCCGCGGACCCGGCGATGCCCAGGGTCAGCGCGACGGTGAGGCTCGCCTGCGGGCCGGCCAGCAGCGTCACCGGCGCCAGCACGACGCCGGGCAGCAAGAACGCCGTGTTCCACATCAGGTTGACGCCGCGCGGCGCGTTCATCGCGGTGGTGACGAGAGCGGGGAGGTGCCCGTGGGCGACCGCGGCCGCGTCGTACCGCAGGAACCAGGCGAACAGGTCGACGTCGGCGGGATCGCCGACCTGTGCCCGCGACGCCGGGCCGGCCCACAACCGCCAGGTCACCGCGAACGCGGCGAGCAGGTAGCAGCCCACGACCAGCCACTGCGCGCCGGCCCCGGCATGCCGGGAGCGGCGTTCGGCGGCCGGGGACGTCTTGACCGCCGACGGGACCAGGCTCACCCGCCAGCCTCCGTTCACCGTGGTATCTGAGCTAGTCACGCTATGCCGGGTGTGCCTCAGCCAGAGCCCACGAGACCGTCACCGTTCGGTCAGGAAGCTAGCACGCTTATCGTGATCAGTACGGCGTCGTAGATGAAGTGCGCGACTATGGGGCGCATCAGGCGCCGGTGCTTCTGGAACGACCGGGTGAGGAAGTACCCGAGCGGAATCGTCAGCAGGAACCCCAGCCCGTAGTAGATGTGATAGGTGGTGCGCAAGCCCAGGCTGAGGACCAGCGCCCAGCGCGGGTTCCATCTGAGCTGCTCCAGCCGGGTCAGCAGATAGCCGCTGACCAGCGTCTCCTCGGTCACGGCGGTGATCGCTGAGACGGCAAGTCCGTAGATAACGTAATAATGCGGCACATGCCCGGTCGGGACCTGGTTGATCAGCCCCTTGTGATGCGCCAGCAGCGTGGCGAAGGGGATCGTGAGCAGCAATGCCACGCCGTAGCCGCTGGCCGCGATTCCGAGCCCGGGCCACGCATCCCGTACCCAACCCGGCCTGGTCAGCCCCAGCGAGGCCGGGTCCTGGCCGGTCCGGCTCAGCAAGAGCAAGGCGAGCGGGACCACAGCGCCCACCTCGAAGTAGCTGACTATCCCCAGTATGAGGTTGGCCAGCGGATGCCCGGAGATGATCGTGGGAAACCGGGTGAGGGCGCCGGCCCCGCCCACATGCGCCGCGAGCACGTCGATCGCCGCGACTACGCCCGGCACGAGGAACGCTACCTGGACGAACCAGGTCTCCAGCACCAGCCCTCGCCGGGACGGCTCCTCGATCCGGAGCGGGGCCGCCGGCGGCGGCGCCGGCGCCGCCGGGACCCAGTACACCCAGTCGGCCGGGGGGGCAGGCCACTCCGGCGGGGCATGCCAGCCGGCCGGGGGCACCCAGCCCGGCGGCGGCTGCGGCCATCCCGGGGGTGCCCGCCACACCCAGCCCTGCACGCTCACCGGCCCGGCGTCCGGCGGGCCCGGAGCATCACGCGGCACCGGACGGCCCGCCGGGTATGCGCGTGAGCAGTATCAGCAGCATCGCCGGGGCGTTCGCGCATGGCATTGACCTTACCCAGGCACGGCGTCGACGCCGCGTCGCCAGCAGGACGGCGGCTCAGGACTGGGCCTCCAGGGCACCGTGGTCCCGGATGTAGTTCGCGTACGCGGCACCCGAGTCCTGCCGGGCGAGCGCGTCGGCTGCGCGGTGCCGGCCGGCCGGGTACTGCCGACAGATCAGTTCCGCCTGAACCTCCTGCAGGTGGGACGGCAACGCCGCCGCTGGGTTGGCGCCCGTGGACACCGGCACCGTCACGCCGGACAGCGCGTCGTCGGAGCGCGGCACCGTGAGGGTCAGGACGCCGCCGAGGCCGGGGGCCGCCGCGTCCCGCGCGGTCAGCGACGGCAGGCCCCAGCGCTGCTGCACCGTCTTGAGGATCGAGGTGTGGTCGATCGGCGTGCTTGCGGCCGGCGCCCGCAGCACCGTCCCGGCCTCGATCAACGGCGAGATCAGCACCGCGGGCACCCGAACCCCGAACCGGGTGAAGTCAAAGCCGAACTCGCCTGTGGTGGTGTCCGGCGGCACCGCCCCGGACGGCGGCGGAACGTGATCGTAGCAGCCACCGTGCTCGTCATAGGTGACGATCAGGAGCGTCTGCGGCCAGCCCGGCCCGCCCCGCACCGCCTCGTAGACGTCATGGATGAGCTGCTCGCCGAGTGCCACGTCGTAATTCGGGTGCTGGCTGTTGCCTGTCGATCCCCAGCTCGGCTCGAGGAACGTGAACGCCGGCAGCGCGCCGCCCGCGGCCGCGGCCTGGAAGTCGGGAAACTCGCCGATGGTGCCGCCCGCGGCACTGGCGATGTCGGTGAACGTCGACTTCGTGAGCGGCTCCGCGTCGTAGCCGTAGATCGCCCAGCCAGCCCCGCCGCGGCCGAGCAGCCCGAAGATCGACGGTGAGGTGAATGTGTGCGTCTTGTCGTCCATGTGTCCCTGGCTGGTGGCGGCGCAGGCGAACGCCCGGTTCGGCAGGGTCTCGGTCGGCACGGAGGCGAACCAGCGATCGCACACGGCGTAGGAGCGCGCGAGCGCGGACAGCACGGGAAGCGCCTCCGGCGTGAAGCACGCCATGATGTCGCTGGCTACGGTGCCTGGCAGGATGGGCCAGCCGCTGGATCTCGACTGCCAGCCCAGGGTATAGCCGAAATCCTGGACGAATCCCTGGCATCCCGCGGCGGCCGACGATGTGGCGGGCCCGGCGTCGCTGCCGAACAGCTGGCTGTTCGTCGCCATATAGCCCTCACCGGGGTCGGCGCCCGGCATGAAATAGGCATCAGGGGTCGCTGGCTCGATCCGCGACACGGTGACCGGCGCCCCGGAGGAGTCGGGGTTGGACTCGGTCCCGGTCAGTCCGTCGAAGGGCTGGCCCGCCGGCGAGGTGTTCCCCTGGCCGGTGTACAGGAATCCCAGCATGTGGTCGAACGACCTGTTCTCCAGCATCAGCACCACGATGTGGTTGACCGATGCCAGCCCGCTGCCCGCGCTCACCGCTGCCCCCTATCGGAATGGCTCACGGCAATGGCCTGCACGCCATTCCCGCCGTCACGCAGCCATGGTGTCACCCGACCCGCGTGCCCCGCCAGGAAGGTCTCCTGGCGGGGCACGCCCCGGGGGGCGGGGGAGGGGTTACCGGCGAGGAGGTGTCAGACCATGCCCCTGGCCGCATTGGCCACGATGTGCGCCGCCTGGTCCTCCCACTTGGCGTAGGCGTAGGGGTAGCCCGAGTTCTGGACGCCCTGCGCGGCCTCCCATAGTGGCTGTGTCGCCCACCCGGGAGTGCCGGCCTGGTACTGCCGCAGCGCGGTCAAGAACGCGTCGGATGCGTACGTGGGGTCGGTGACCTGCGCGGGCGTGCCCCAGCCCATGTCCGGCTGCTGCTGGAACAGTCCTAGCGAGTCATAGGTGCCGTAGTCGATGTTCAGCAGCGTGGACTCCTGTATCGCCGTGGCGACCGCGATGACGGCCGAGCGCAGCCCCATGTGCATACGCAGCGCCTGACGCACGATCGTGGCGGCGTTGGCCTCGCGGGCAGGCGTCATGGGCAGGTTGGACTGGGGCCCGCTGACAGGCCCGGGCAACAGCCGCTCGCTCGCCGGCAGCGGCCCGCTGGCCTGGTCGGCCGCCGCGTGAATGATGGCATCCCAGCTGTTCAGCGACCGGCGGGCGCCATGCGCGCCGTGCGCCGGGGATGCAGCCGCCGTGAGCGTGGCGTGCCCGGAGATGTGTCGGGTGGCGCCGCGGGGGGTAGTGAGCTGATGCGTGACAGACCCGGCCTGGCTGGTACCCGGGCCGGATGCCGCGGCGCTGGCGGTGCCCGCGCCGGCAAGTGCCAGCGCGGTGCCCAGCAAGCCGAGGGCTATCGCACGGCGGGGTCGCGGGGGGCTGGGAAATCGGGTAATGCTCCGCAAGGCAGATTCCTTTCCTCGGTTCCCCGTCGCCCCGGCCGGGCGCTCAGCCAGGCCGGATCGTGAGCCGGTGCTGCTGCCTGTCCCGGCCCGCGCGTGCATGCCTGCATCGCGAGCGGCCATTCGGGTTGGCGCAGGCCGGCCCTGCGTCGCAGGGCGACGGGGGCCGGCGGCCGGCGTGTCGCGGGGGCGGCAGGCCGGCGGCCGGGTAGGCACGGGAGCACGCTCGCTGGAAGGGGGATGCGTCGCTCCCGGACGGGGATCGCACGTATAACGCCTGGTAGAAGCGGTCAGCATCCCAATTGCGGGCCCGTATGACTCTTGTCACTCTCAGTGAAAGCCGGGAATACCGGGCCAGCGGGCTCGTGCCGGCTGACCCGGCCGCCGCCCGCTGGTCCCAGGTTCGGCAGCGGCCTTGCCGCATGCTTAAGCTGGATGATGTTGGGCGCACCTGGCCCGCCCGGGGCCGGGGGCCGCGGACTTCCGGAGGCAGGCATGGGACTGATGGACAAGGTCAAGGCGCAGGCCACCGTGCTCGCGCAGAAGACGCAGGAGACGGCGCGCGATAGCAAGGTCAAGTTCGACCAGGCCCAGGCGAAGCGACGCGCCGACACCATGCTCCGCAACCTCGGCGCCGCCGTCTACGCCGAACGCACCGGCCGCGCGACCGCGGATACCGAGGCGCAGATCGACAAGCTGGTCGCCGACATATCCGCCCACGAGTCGCAGAACGGCATCAGCCTGACGCCCGAATCCGCCGATCAGCCGCCAGCCGGCGCGTCTGCAGGCGGCACGCCGGAGGCTGGCCCGGCCGGATTCCCGCCGGACACGGGTACCACGCAGGTTTAGCGCGTTCCTGGCGCGTTCCCCCTGGAGCGCTACCGGCAGGCGTCCTGCGCGGCGGTCTTCTGCCGCGCAGGCCCGGGGGTTCGGCTCGGGGGGTGCTTGGCCGCCGAGGCGACCGTGTGATCCTCCTGCCCGAGCACGAGCCTCACCCTGGGCAGGCCGTTGACCTGCTGCAGCGCCGCTTTGGGCAGCACTTGCCCGACCACCTCGGCTGCTGCTTTCCGCCCGGCCGGATACTGGATGACCGTCCGCATGACGTCCTGGCCCGGCCAGTCGAGGCCCGACCCGTGTACCTGGAAGCCCAGTGCCGCCAGCTTGCTTCCGGTGTCCGCGGACAGCCCCCCGATCAGGGTGCCGTTGTAGACGTCCAGCGAGACCTGGCCGCGGCTGGGCGCATGCCGGGCATGCTGTGCCGCGGTCTGGCCCGGGGCCGGTGCCTGGGTCGCCGGCGGCTGGTCGGTTCTCAGCTCGCTGAAAAGCGCCGCGGCGGCGCCGTTGTTCCACAGCACCGCGGACTGGCCGGTCGACGTCCTGTAGTTGGTGCTGGCGAGCGGGACGGTCGTGAAGGACACGTCACTCGGCGCGATCCCGCGCAACTCATCAGCCAGGCCCACGACGTTGAATCCCTGATCGACCCGGATCGCGGCGGACGCCGCGGACAGGAAGCTCTCCAGCCGGATCGGGTTGGCCAGCACGCCTGAGCTGATCCCCTCGCTGAGCGCGGAGGAGATCAGCTGCTGCTGATCCTGGATCCGGGCCAGGTCGGAAGTGGGGAAAGAGTGCCGGTCCCGGGCGAACTTGAGGGCCGTGATGCCGTTCACGCGGTGCACGCCCGCCGACATCACCAGGCCGCTGTACGGGTCGTCCACCGCGTAGGGCAGGCAGACGTCCACCCCGCCCAGCGCGTCGATCACCTTGACGAAGCCGAGAAAGTTGATCTCGACATAGTCATTGACCTTCAGGCCGGTGAGCTGCTGCACGGTCTGCACCATCAACGCCGGCCCGCCGATGCCCAGCGCGGAATTGATCTTGTTCATGCCGTGGCCCGGTATGTTCACCCAGGAATCACGGGGCAGGCTGACGACCCGCACGTAGCGGTGGTCCGCCGGCACGTGCACCAGCATCAGCGTGTCGGTATCAGTCTCGCCCGCGCCGCGGCCCACGTGCAGCAACGCCTGCTGGTGCGGCGTCAGGCCGGCCCGCTCGTCGAGGCCGGCCACCAGGATGTTCAGCGGCCCGCTCGACGGCGTGCCGCCGGTTCCAGCGTTCAGCCGCCCGAGGTGGCCGTTGATGTAACTGGTGAGGGCCCAGGCGCCGCCCGAGGCCAGCATCACCAGCGCGGACAGCGTCCCGGCCACCATGAGCAGGGCACGCCGCTGCCGGGCCCGGCGACTCGCGGAGATTCGTGCCATGAGCCGCCGCTGGGCCGGCGCCGGGGGAGGCCGATGCCGCGCGCCAGCGTGCCTGGTCCTCGTTCCTCCCGGTGATCGCGGCCCGGTGCCTGGCTGGCGGGGCGGCGCGGGCCGCCCCGAAGGCGCGCCCGAGTCTTGGCGGGAGGCTGGCCCGCCGCTCGGCGCACCGTCGTCACTGCCGGTCATCAGCTCCCCCGGGATGCCGTTGATCGTAGGCTAGCGCGGCTCCTCGCCCGGAGCCGTTTCATTCGCGGCGGGTCCCTGCTTTGCTTGCTTTTCGTCCGGGTTACCCGTCAGCAGCTTGCGGATGCTGCCGGCCGTGCCCGCCCGGTCCCGACTGCTGCGTGAGCGTCACTCCCAGCCCCAGATGGTCGCTCGCCTTCCCTCGCAGGCCCGCCCGCCCTCGCCAGGCGAGCCCGCCCTCGCCAGGCGAGCCCGCCCTCGCCAGGCGAGCCCGCCCGCCCGGCGCTTCGCTGCCGCCCTCGCCGCCTGCAGCGAGGCTGCCCGAAGACGTTGGCCAGCCGCCCGCGCAACCGCCCCAGGATCACAACCGCGGGCCTTTCAGCCCTAGTGTCCCGGGTCATTAATTCGTTGACAGTAAGCGGCGAGGGTTTCGAGGATCTCGTCAGCAGTCTTGGTCCACACGAACGGCCTGGGTCCGCGTCCACACCAGCCTCAACCTCCAGCTGCACCCGTCAATGTGAGTTTGGTGCTCGCCGGCGAGCACCAAACTCACATCCATCGGCTGCGCGAACAGCCTGTCCCTCTCAACCTCCAGCTCGCCATGAACCCAGTCCGGCGAGTGGTTAGGAATTATTGATTCAGCACACTAGTGGGCAGGAGCCTGCCGGGCCTGGCTCACAATGTCGCGGATCTTGTGGTCATCCAGTCGGATCAAGGGGTGAAGAGTGATTCCTATCTCGCCTAGTCGCTCCTCTGAGTCACCTTCGGTACGGTCGATCAGCACGTAAGCGTCCGTGACTTTATAACCGTGCTCGCGCATCGTGACCGCGCAGGTAGCCAGTAGCTCGCCGTCTGATGAGATGTCATCGACGATTATCGCATCACTGGGATCTCCGTCCACGCCCTCAAGGCTCTTACCGAACAGCGGCCGTTCTTTGATGAACAAAGGCGTCTTGCCGAGCCGGTGTGCAGTTTCGGCGATCAACAGAGCGTTGCCTCGCTTCGGGCCGGCCATCACTGTCACGCCCTTGATACCTTGCGCCCGGCTAACGAAACCGACCAGTTCATCGACCATCACATTCAGGTGATCACGTACCAGAGCCGCGCTCATCAGGTCTACGAAGTAATTCATGCTGAATGTACGGGTACGGCCGACGTGGCCGCCCTCTCGCTCGTACAGATGCAAGAAGCAGACGGTTTCGAGCGCGGTGAGCGTCCCACCGCGTCCCTCGACCAGTTTCGTCGAAGCTACCGGTGTATCGCTGTCGATATCTGACACAGCGCTGAACCGCTGGTTCCCCGAGACCAACTGAGCAACCGCTTCTCGAGGCGTCGCTCGCAACCCGATCGCCAGCAGGACAACTGATAGCGCCAAGGCAATGATTGCGGTCAGGGCAGAGACGAAGATGCCCAGAAAGACCGCCGCGACCAAGGCCGTAGCAGCCAGCGAAAAGGGCTGCAGAACAGCGCTCGGGATTTTTGCAAGGGAATCCATCCAGATAGTGCTGCTCGGAGTGGGCTCGGGGCTAGCCACGTGTGACTCGCTTGATTATCAAAAGCATGCCAAACCATTTCGTGCAGGAAGTCAATGGCTGTTACAACGCCCCATCCCACTCGCCCAGGAAGCGGGCAACAAATTCTTCCATGTACCTGTGGCGTTCGTCCGCTATCTTCCGAGCGGCCGGAGTCTTCATCCGGTCCCGCAGCAAGAAAAGCTTCTCATGGAAATGGTTGATGGTGGGGGAGGCGCTTTTCTTGTAGCTATCGAACGAGTCATGGAACTGGGGGTCGACGTCGGGATTGTGCATCTCCCTGCCGCGGGCCCCGCCAAACGCGAAAGTCCGGCCGATCCCGATCGCTCCGATGGCATCTAGACGATCAGCATCCTGGACGATCTCCGCCTCGAGGGTTGCTGGCCTGTCCGGAACGCCGGCGCCTTCGAACGAGACCGTCGCGATGATCTCACCGACGTGATCAACCACGCCCGGGTCGGCATCGATCGCCTCAAGCCATTCACGTGCTGCTCGCGGTCCTGCGTCCTTGTCGCCGCCGTTGAACTTCCAGTCCGCGATGTCGTGCAGGAGCGCTCCTAGTTCGACTGCAAGCATGTCGGCACCAGACTCACTGCCGAGGCGCTTCGCCATCTGCCAGACCCGGTAGACGTGCCACCAGTCGTGGCCGCTGGCTTCGCCAGCCATTAACTCCTTGACGTGCTCAGATGTCTTCCTAACCAGGGCATCCATCTGCTGGCCCACTCCGCTCCCGAGTTCGGCAACCGGTTACCAGTAGCAAGCGTAATCGACTGAATGGTAGATCGTACCCTTGTCGTAAAAGGCGATAGTAGGGGATGACAGCCAACCCCGGCTACACGCGCATATGCCTGCGAGTACTGTCGGCGGCGACCCGGGGATCCTGCTCTCTGGCCAGGCAGCAGGATCCATCGACATGACAGGGCCACCCTCAGTGCCCGCCGTCGGCAGCCCTCCCGGTTCCACGGAACCGGCCGGCGGGCCGGCGGGCCGGGCGGCGCAACCGGAGACCGGGCCGAAGCGCGAGCGGGAGATCCACTCCGCATACCAGTGCCAGCGCCCTGTCACGGGAACGGCAAAGCAAAGGGCCTGATGCGGACGCTATGCTAGCCCGATCTCTAGCCAGCGTCCCGCTCCGGCGACCGCGTCAAGATCCTCGCCCCACTCATGCATGAACTGCTTGACGAAGTCGCTCAGGTACTCGCTGCGCTCGTTGCCCAGCTTCCTTGCGCTTCGTGTCTCGAGGTCTGCGCCAAGCCGGAGCAGCTTGTCGTAAAAGTGCTGAATAGTCGACGAAGGACGCTCGGACTGCCGATATGTCGAGTCATGCTTGAAGGCAGATTCTTTCCATATCGGGATACCGCGCGAACCGCCGAACGAGAAGGCTCGCGCTATCCCGATCGCGCCCATCGCATCCAGGCAGTCCGCGTCGCGCACGATCTTGGCCTCGACTTCTGTCTGATAGGTTGACCGGTCCGAGAAAGAGAACGTGTCAGTATAATGAATCGCGTCGAGAATCTGCGCGTACGTTGCTTGCGGAATGCATGCCTTATCCATGATCCGGGTCGCTCGATCATCCATTTCCTCAGGCGAGACGAAGAATGCATCGCTCATTCCCCGGACTTCGCGGTGCAGGTCATGGAGCCAGGCGGCGCACAAGACTATCAGCTGGCTTCCGCCTTCCATCGCGCATAGCTTAGAGCTAAGAGCGGCGACGCGGGCCAGATGCGAAAGATCGTGCGTCGGAGAATCAGGAACATAGGCGTTCCGCACCAGATCAGCGACCCTGCTGACCAGTTCAGTGATGGTTTCCGTTTGATTTGTCACCTTGC